>JACCDH010144280.1_pt1 | contig 13493 bp, 14 predicted proteins | sample 7442481 | NCBI WGS metagenome assembly JACCDH01 (sample SAMN15323433, study PRJNA562643) | freshwater metagenome | isolation source: river surface water | place: USA:Blue River Watershed | collected 2017-08-15
ATCTGGAACGCGCCGGTATTCCTTTCGACATTCCGCTCAAACAGATCGAAGCACAAGAAGTCAAACCACCGAAAGACACACCGGGCCTGCTCATCGCCAACCCACCCTATGGCGAACGTATCGATGTCCGTGGTGACAGAACTCAGGAACCCGATGCGCTGGCGATTGCATTTTTCAGTGCCTTTGGGAGTACGCTGAAAAATCGTTTTGCGGGGTGGATGGTCTGCCTGTTCACCGCTGACCTTACTTTGCCGCGAATGCTGCGACTGAAAGAATCAAAAAAAACGCCGTTTTTCAACGGCGCTATTGAGTGTAGATTATTCAGGTTTGAGATGGTCGCAGGATCAAACAGAAAAAATCCATCAACCTCCTGAAAACGATCAGTCAATCTTGTCATATTTTCCCGGCACCGTGAGGTTCCAACCTTCCGCATTAATTCGGATTGCTGAAGTCTGCATGTCACGATCACGCGAAAAATACAGACCCATACTCAAAGTCAGTCGGGCATCCGGGTCAATTGACACAAATCTTCCATCTCTTGTTTTGATCTCTTTACCTGGATCCGGCTTCATTTCATAAAAAATCTGAACATCCACCCCGCCATCGACACGCTTTTTAAAGCGGTATCGGATCTGAACATCTCCTTTGGGAATAATTTCCGCACCGTCATCAAGCTTAAAAGGCGACGGTAGTCCAGGCAGTATACCCAGCCCGACTTTGCCCATGAAACCAAACACATGTTGCGAGGCAAAGTGCGAGATGTAGCGCGATCGGGTAAACACTTCTTCCTGATCGTCAGAATCAGCATTGGCCAAAGATTTCGCTCGCTCGGATTCCGGATCACCTTTATTCAGAAAAACCTCCAAATCCCAAATGGAGCCGAAACTTTCAATGTTTCCGTCATCGGTCTCATACTCAAGTTTCACTTTTCCACCAGACATATCCCTGACGAAATAAGCCTCGAAATTCAGTCTCATTTTTTGTTTCTCTTCATCGGTAGCAAGGTTATATAGTTCGCCTCGATCTGTGCTTGCCCCGAAGTTATCTTGCAAATATTTCTTGACCGTCTTGACCGGTTCCAGATAGGGCTCTTTAGTCAAATCAATCTCCACGTTAACAATGGCATTTTGACTACGCAGTCTTATCTCAGAAGAAAAAAGATCTAGTTTCTTCAGGTCACACGGTATATTTTTCTCCTCGAGCATTTTCATTAAGGTTGCATGAAAAAGAAGATTCTGCCTAGAGGGGCTGACTTTTCGAAATTCTTCATCTTTTTGCAGCTTTAAAATTAGCTTGGTTGCCTCATTACACAAAGCATTTGTAAACTCAACCGGCAATCTCTCACGAGGAGTTCTTGAAATTCCTTTTGTCGGAGAAGATCGTCCTGCCGAAGCGGGTGAATTTTTAGGGCTCGTCTTTCTGGGCGAAATCTCCTCGATAGCTTTCGAAAAATTCAGCGCCGCCTTCGAAAATTTGGTGCTGATTCTTTTCCGGAATTGATTGGCTTTCAGGCCTCGCGGTGATTCGAATTGATCCTTTTCTCTGGGCGTCACTGCCGGCGATGACGAAGGCGTAGTTGTTGTCGAGACACTGGGCGATCCAGAGCGCTTTGACTGGACTGGCTCCCTCGATAGAATTTTCGTTCGCCGTGGGCTGTCAACCGCTTTTTCTGATCTCGCGCTTGTTTTTTCCTGGCCAGGACCACCATCCGAACTCGTTTCAGGCGCAAACCTCGTTTGCTTTCTGGGGGTGATGACGGGTGTCGTATGCGCCATCGGATCCGTCTGAGTGGTGGTAGTTGTCTGTGTTGTGGTGATTGTCTGCGTAGAAGTGGTGGACAAGCTCAGGCTTAGACCTGATGTATGGGCTTGCCATGCCGATTTTTCCTGAGTTTTTGTCGCACTGCCAGGATCGGTCACTAATCTGAGTTCCAGCTTCGGCACGGATGGTTTTTGTTTGGTCTCTGCTTTACTGGCCGCTTCTGCAAGCTTTGCCCATTCCTGCTCGAAAGACTCTTGCTTGAAGTTGGCGGATTTTCTTTGTTCTGATTTGAATGTGCTCATTCTGAAAGCCCTTTCGGTGGTTTATTGACGCATCTGCCCAGATCCGTAACCAGAGGCAACCTGTGGTTCCTGCTTGCTCGCTGGGTGGTTCTTCGTTATTCGAGGTGCCTGGCTCATTTCTGCCGGCTTCCGTTATCCTGTCGCCTTTACCAGACAATCACGTTCAGGAGTAACGATGCCCTCCCCAGCGATTCCATCACTGACCGATCCGGTTTTATTACGTCAACAGGCCTGGCTAGACGGCCAGTGGATCGACGCAGCCAGCCGGTTCGATGTCCGCAATCCCGCGAACGGCGCCCTTATAGCCGAGGTTCCGAACCTGGGACCTGCGGACGCAGCCCGGGCGATCAATGCAGCACACGCCGCCTTTCCCGCCTGGGCACGCAAAACCGGCAAAGAGCGCGCTCAGGTGATGCGTAAATGGTTCGATCTGATTGTTGCTAACGCTGATGATCTGGCGCTCTTGATGACGGCCGAACAGGGCAAGCCGCTGGCTGAGGCCAAAGGCGAAGTGATGTACGGCTCCAGTTTTATTGAGTGGTTTGCCGAGGAGGCCAAGCGGGTCAATGGCGATGTGCTGGCCTCACCGGCCGCAGATCGCCGGCTGATAACGCTAAAACAGCCGATCGGCGTGTGTGCCGCGATCACCCCCTGGAATTTTCCGATTGCGATGATTACCCGCAAGATCGCGCCGGCATTGGCCGCTGGCTGCACGATTGTGATCAAGCCCGCCGAGCAGACTCCGCTCTCCGCGCTCGCGCTGGCCGAACTGGCTCACCGGGCCGGCATACCGGCCGGTGTCATCAATGTACTGACTGCCGATAGCGAGAATTCGATTGCGATTGGCAAAGTGCTTTGCGATAGCAATCTGGTGCGGCACCTGTCATTCACCGGCTCCACACCGGTGGGCCGCATCCTGATGGCCCAAAGCGCGCCCACCATCAAAAAGCTGGCACTTGAACTGGGCGGTCATGCGCCCTTTATCGTATTTGAAGATGCCGATATTGATGCGGCCATCGAAGGCGCGATGGTCTCCAAGTACCGGAATGCCGGTCAGACCTGCGTCTGCACCAACCGCTTTTACGTTCACGAAGCGGTCCATGACGTCTTCGTTAAAAAGCTTGCTGATGCCGTCACCAAAATCAAGGTCGGCAACGGCTTTGAAGCCGGTGTTCAGCAAGGTCCAATGATTGATGCGCAAGCGGTCGATAAGGTCAGCGAGCATGTGGCCGATGCGCTGGCCAAGGGGGCGAAGCTCGAATCCGGCGGCAAGGTCCATGCGCTTGGCGGACTGTTCTATCAACCCACCGTGCTCTCGCAAGTGAGCGCCGAGATGAAGGTGATGCAGGAAGAAACCTTTGGTCCGGTCGCAGCCGTCATGCGCTTTAGTACCGAAGCGGAAGTGATTGCCGCAGCCAACGATACCGATTTTGGGCTGGCGAGCTATTTTTATTCGCGTGACATCAGCCGTGTCTGGCGGGTGGCCGAACAGCTCGAGTACGGCATGGTGGGTATTAATACCGGATTACTCTCCAACGAGGTTGGCCCGTTCGGCGGCGTCAAGCAATCCGGTCTGGGACGCGAAGGCTCGAAGTACGGTATTGATGAATACCTGGAACTAAAGTACCTCTGTCTGGGTGGCTTCTAGTGACGTGCGGTGATAGTGGTCCGCGCTAACGATTCCGCTTGAATTCCACTCCACAGGACAAACGGGGCGATCAGGCATCGTCGGGCGCACTGGCCTTGTTGCTGGCGGCTCTGGCGATGCTGGGTCCATTTTCGGTCGACAGTTATCTGCCGGCGTTCCCTGCGATCCAGCAGAATCTTGGCGCAAGCGCGCTCGAAGTTCAGCAGACCCTGACGGTTTATATGCTGTCCTTCTCGGTGATGATTCTTTGGCACGGCGCGCTGTCCGATGCCTTCGGTCGTCGCAGCATCATCCTGATTTCGCTGGCGGTTTATGCGGTGGCCTCGCTGGGATGCGCATCGGCTCACAGTGTTGAATATCTGTGGGCGTTCCGGATTCTGCAAGGCGTATCGGCCGGCGCGGGGGTCGTGATCGGCCGGGCGATCATCCGCGATTTGTATGCGGGTGCATCAGCTGAACGCATGCTCTCGCTGGTGACGATGATTTTTTCGGTGTCGCCTGCGATCGCACCGATTGTCGGCGGCTGGGTTGTGACGCTGCGGGACTGGCGCAGCATTTTTCTGCTGCTGTTCATTTTCACCATAGCGATGCTTGCCATCTGCTACCGCAGGCTGCCGGAGACGCTGCCGGCTCCGGAGCGGCAAATGTTCAATCCGGTCTCGCTTTGGACTAACTACCGGCAGATTTTTGTATCCCGCCTGTTCCAGCTACGAGCCGGTGCCATTGCCTGTAATTTTTCGGGATTGTTTTTATATGTCGCGTCAGCCCCAGTCCTGATAACCGGGCACTTGCAATTGGGGCCGAATGAATTCAGCTGGCTGTTCGTACCTTCAGTCGCCGGGATCTTTCTGGGCGCGCTGGCGGCCAACCGAATGGCCGGTGTCGCGCCACCCGGGCGGCAGGTGATGATTGGCTTCGTTTTGCTGGTGACAGCATGTACGACGAATGTTGGCTATCATCTGTTTTTCCCGCCGGCACTACCCTGGACGGTCGCACCGCTGTTCCTGTATACAATGGGCATGTCGATGGTGGCGCCGGGACTGACGCTGCTGGTGCTGGATTTATTCCCACACATCCGCGGTACGGTCGCCTCCTGCCAGTCCTTCACCATGACCATGTTATCGGCTCTGGTTGCCGGCGTGATATCGCCTCTGCTGAGCGGGTCAGTGCTGTCGCTGGCAGCGGGGCAACTGGCCTTTGTTTTGGTCGGATTTTTACTCTGGCGGATGGCAGGAATCAAGCTGAGCCACTCTGAAAAATAAGGAAAATGCGTTGAAAAATTTTCTGTGTCTGATCGTCGCCGCAATAACAAGCCTGACCACACTGTCTGCTCAAGCTGAGAACTGGGTTGAGATAACGTCGTCGCCCGATGGCGGCGTCAAACAGTATCTGGATATTGACAGTATCGAGCGTAATCTGGGCTCGGTGGTGATGTGGCGAGTGTTTGAATATCAGTCGCCGTATATGCGCCAGGTGAATCAGAAAGCCTACAAGTCACAACGCATTCAGACCGAATTCGATTGTCAAAGCCGTGCCATGCGGCAGGTCTACTTTGCCTGGCATGAGGGATCTCTTGGCAAAGGCAAGATGCATGCGGAGGGCAGTTCAGCAGAATGGGAAATTGATTCGTTCAATGAATTTACCGAGCCTTTGTGGAAAATGGCTTGCGAGTGAATTTTGCACTGCGTCAGTCAATTAATTCGCCAGGTTTCGTGAAAAATAACGCGATATAGCCCTATCCAATGCCCTGGCAAACTGAAGTCGAAACGAATCGGTATTAATCCGGGCTTCATCTTCTACATCGACAATATTTCCCACCTCAATAAGTACAGCCGGCATTTGAGCCTGCCGCAAAACATAGAGTTGCTGATGCCATATACCCAGCTCGCGTATCACCGGCCGGCAAGAGCGACAATCATCTTCCGGAAAATAATGATACGTGGACGGTACTCTGCGGAGCGCGAACAATTCCTCACTTACTAATCTTGCAAACCGCAGACTGTCAGCATAGTGAGGATTAGTTGTATCCTGATGAACAAACACATTAAAACCGATAGCATGTTTTTTTCTGAATTCAGGCACGAGTTTATGTCCGCCTTTACCGTCGCAAAGTTTTTTATCGGGCACGATGAAACGCCTGGCGACAGAATCGTGATGAATTGAAATAAATAAATCACCGTTATTCGAGTTGGCTAATTCAGTACGAGCCTGCAGAGACATCTTCAGTGTCTGTCGGTTGCCGATAAGCGTGTTTGATGCCTCGGGCAAATTCAGTGACGCGGGCAGATTGCCCGGCTCTCTGGTGAGCAGAACACGCACTGCGGTGGCTTTCAGAAAGGCAGCGACAATCCTGTCGTTATACACATACTCAAACTCCCCGCAAACGGCCCGCGCGCCGGGATGGAGCGGATCATGTCCTGAATCTACGATAATGAGCGGGGACGCAGCATGAAGCACCGGGGACAGGACTGACAGCGCCACCATCATCAGAAAATACCCACGGATGCGTTTTTTCATTTTTTCTGACTTTGAGCCATGACCCTTGTTGTTCGCTTTTTATTAACGGTGCTGCTGATTGCAACCCTCACCGGCTGCGCGGTCGCCTACCGGCATCCGAATTATGAATTCAATTCCCCGGAGGACCAGCTGAATTTTGATAAAGACCGCCAGGCATGTGAATCACTGACCGGCCGTCAGCGTTGCGTGGATCTGAAAGAAAAAGCGTCGATGATCTGCGAAAGCAACAGCACCGGTGGTCACAACTGCCGGGAGTTTGTGCCCAAACAATGCACCGTCGTGACACCGGAACAATGCCTGCGCAGTAAAGGATGGCGCAAAGCAGACGTTAATGGCACTTATCTGGAGTAAGGGATGCTCAGAAAAGTGAGGTTAACGCTCAGGGGCAGACGCCCATGACCTGCCTGACGATCGCTGATTTCTGCTCGCAATACTGCCCCCACCAGACATCGGTCGCTCCAACGTGATATTCCAGCAGCGTCCATTGGTTCGCCTTTTTGCGCAGCACTGCGGTCAGGGTGAAGCCATCCATGTGCTCCCAGCTCTCGCCATAGATTTTTTTGCCATCGAGTTTTTTACCGTCTTTTCTCTGCGGCTGAGCCATCACAAAAGCCCAGTCGGCACTGGCACGAATATCCGACACGACAAAAACCAGCTCAGACTTCAACTCAGCTTCAAGCTTCGGGCGGAGCGCATCGAGAATGACTTTACGCTCGGGCGTGCCCTGCGCCGGACTTGCTACCTTATCTTGCGCAATTGCTATATTTGCAATGAAAGAAAAGGCGAGACAGAACTTCAGTAAATGTTTCAATTTTGACTCCATCGTGAGCAAATCACATTAACAGGCAAGGGTATTTTCAAAGGTCGGAAACATTTTGCAATGATTGCGCCCTGAATTAATGGGTTCCATATTTTATAATGTATGCAGATAGTTATACCGATTCGGGAAAATCATAAAACGCCCGGACGTTTTAAAACCTTTATTTCTTCATTTTTCCCAACCGGAGCTTGCATTGCAGGTATTACTTGCCATCGCATTATCTTTTGTCAGCTTTTGCGTTCTGGCGCAAGAACCAGGCAAACCCTCATCCGGTGCCCTGGCCGAATTCAATGCGGCTATCACGGCGGTCATGAAAACGCCGGTTGTGATTAACGTAAAAGGCAAAAAAACCGAGAGTTTTTGCAAGCGGCCGGATGCGCTGAGCGAAGCTGAAATAAAAAAACTGCAACTGTCCTGCGAAAAAATATTTAACGACAATGCCGTACAGGAGATTCAACGGGTCGCAGCAAAATACATTTTGGGGAAAACAAAAACCCAATATAACGCCCGCGATCACGCCACCCGCTACTGCGACGAAGCCCTGCCGCTCCTGAGCGTTGTAGCTGATTTTTATGAACAGAAAAATATTTTGGGTATTGGACCGCACGAAGCCATGGCCAGCTGCCTGATCTCAACCGAGCGATATGAAGCGGCACTTAACTGGATTGAGCGTGGGATTAAGCGAAAAGAAACAGCGCAAATTCAATATCTCTCCGGCCTGATCTGGCAAAGTCTGAATGATTTAACGCTGGCAAAAAATGCATTTGAACGATCGCTGGTTTTGGACGCCAACCACGAGGCCGCCAAAAAATCACTGGCCCAGATCGAGACACTCAATGAGCAGCCAGGTCCGACTGACGCACCCTCCGAAAACACAAGCGCTATTAATAGCGACGAATGTCAGACATGGAAAGCGACCATCATCAGTAACCGCAGAGTCTGCGACGCGCTTCTGGAAAAATCATTTGATGAGTTTTTTTCCTGCATGGATGTGGGCATGACCGTTAGTGGTTACGGTCCGCGTTCCGACGAACAGACCCAGCGGTTTTATCAGAATTGCGGCTTGTCCAGCTGGACCGATGAATCGCTTAAACCCGAGGACGTCCCTGATAAGTAAATCATTAAGCTGATTACTGAAAATGACAACCCCTCACTTGCAAGATGTAAAACCATTTTATAAAAAGGAAAATTCCATGCGTAAAAATATGAATTCAATTGGTGCCATTCTATTTTTTTCCGTACTGTCTTTATTCTCACAAAATTCATCCGCACAAGGCTGCGAGCAAAAATACTTCTCCTGCAAAGTCAGCGGCAAAGAAGTGAGTTTATGCGGCGCTCAGCTCGGTGATAGCTTCAACATCATGTTCAACATCGGATCTGAAGTGGTAGCCGAGTTTTCCCCCGGAGAAAAACTAGTCATCACACAATATGCCGAAGGGAAAATGCTGCTTAGCTCAGTTCACTTCAAAAGGAATGGCACGGTGTACGCGCTGACCAAATGTGATGGTATGGAGTGCAATACTGATAAAGATAGCTGGCTTTCCATCGTCAAAGGCAACAAGAAAATCAAAGGTAGCGGTTTTTGTGAGGCAGGATCAAGTGACGGATTTACCAACCTGCCTGTCACCGTCGATAAAAAAGGTAATAATGTTTTGAACAAGAAAAGTTTTCTCGCCGATTATTTTTCGATCAATAAAAAACCTCAAGAGTCTTACTTGACTGAGAATATCGGTTGGTCGGACTGAAGTTGACGGGCTTGAGTTTCAGGTTTTTTCAAAAATCCGATCTTTTTTTAGCCTGACGTTTCCAAATTATCGATGCCAGTAACAGCGGCGGTTATACCAAGACCGCCGCGCCCTTCGTCCGACATCGATAATTCACCCGCCTCCGGTAAAATGCCCGCACCCGCGGGTGTAGTTCAATGGTAGAACGGCAGCTTCCCAAGCTGCATACGAGGGTTCGATTCCCTTCACCCGCTCCATCTGACCAGCCATCCAGACAAAAGACCGAATGCTTTACGACCCGACCGACCATCGCATCAAAAGTTTTGTGACCCGCGCTGGCAGGTTATCTCCAGCCCAAGAAAGGGCGATTCAGACGCTGGGACCGGCGTTTTGTCTGCCGTATGAAAAAGCCCCGCTGAATAACGAAGCAGCGTTCGGGCGAATTGCACCCCTGATTCTTGAAATCGGCACCGGTATGGGTGAAACCACCGCGCATATCGCCGCGCTGATGTCCGAGAAAAATTTTCTGGGGGTTGAAGTGCATACGCCGGGTGTGGGTAGCCTGCTGAAACGCATCGGCGAGCAGTCACTGAGTAATCTGCGGCTGATTCAGCATGACGCCTTTGAGGTGGTGACGCACATGCTTGCGCCTGCCTCGCTGGCCGGTGTTCATGTGTTCTTTCCGGACCCCTGGCACAAGGCACGTCACAACAAGCGGCGGCTGATTCAATCGCCTTTTGTGTCCCTGCTCAGCTCGCGCATTGTTCCGGGCGGCTATCTACACTGCGCTACTGACTGGGAAGACTATGCTGAGCAAATGCTGGCCGTGCTGGATGCCGAACCTTCTTTGCAGAATACGACCGACGGCTATGCGCCACGACCAGATTATCGGCCTGTGACCAAGTTTGAAAACCGTGGACTGAAATTAGGGCACGGCGTCTGGGATCTGGTGTTTACGAAACGCTGAAACAAGCGTGCATTTCACTCAATCCCTGCAAGTCAGCCAGTGGGCACCACGCTGAGACTTTCCAGTGTCAGGCAGCCGCCTGTTCCTGCACCAGCGCGATGATCTGTTCGCCATAACTTTCGAGCTTTTTCTCACCCACGCCAGACACCTGCCGCAATTCCTCCAGCGTCGCTGGCGCTGCACGCGCGATTTCACGCAGGGTGTTGTCATGAAAAATCACATACGCCGGCAGATTATGTGAACGCGCAGTCTCCATACGCCACCAGCGCAGCTTTTCGAACAACTGCTGCTGCGGCACTGACAAATCGCCTTCGGTATAACTACCGGCATGTGCCGGCGCACGTTTTTGTCGTACGGGTTTTTGATACCGACGCATGGCGACCTGACGTTCACCGCGAAGCACGGCGCGTGCGGCCTCGGGCAGGCGCAGGGAGCCGTAATTGTCGTGGTCGATCTCGACCAGTCCCAGCGCAAACGTTTGCCTCAGAATGGCACGCCACTCGGCCTCACTTTTATCAGAACCAATCCCAAACGTGGACAACTCATGATGACGCCACTGCCGTACTTTTTCTGAATCACTGCCACGCAAAACTTCCAGCACATGCACGGCGCCGAAACGCTGTCCGACCCGATAAATCGTCGAAAGTAGTTTTTGGGTCGCCTCGGTAGCATCAAAAGATACGGGCGGATTCAGGCAAGTGTCGCAGTTACCGCAAGCTTCGGAAGCCTGATCAAAATACGCCAGTAGCCGAACACGCCGACAACCCAAGGTCTCGCACAGGCCCAGCATCGCATCAAGACGCGCTGATTGCATTCGCTTGAACGTCACATCCGCCTCGGACTCTTCGATCATGCGCCGCTGCTGCACCACATCCTGCAAGCCATAAGCCATCCACGCATCGGCGGGCAAGCCATCGCGACCTGCGCGCCCGGTCTCCTGATAGTAGCCTTCGATACTGCGCGGCAGATCGAGATGAGCAACGAATCGCACATCCGGTTTATCAATGCCCATGCCAAAGGCAATCGTGGCCACCATGATGATCGCGTCTTCACGCAAAAAGCGGGACTGGTGACGACTACGGGTCGGTGTGTCCATCCCGGCATGATAAGCAAGCGCATTGAGGCCATTCTCGCGCAAAAACTCAGCGGTCTCTTCGACTTTTTTACGCGACAGGCAATAGACAATACCCGCCTCGCCGGCATGTTCAGCCGTGATGAAATCGAGCAGCTGACGCCGCACGTTTTCTTTTTCGACGATCTGATAGCGAATATTCGGACGATCAAACGATGAAATGAACTGCCGCGCCTCACCCAGCTGCAGTCGCTCAATGATCTCGCTGCGGGTTTGCACATCGGCCGTGGCAGTCAGTGCAATGCGTGGCACGGCAGGATAGCGCTCATGCAAGACCGACAAACGGATGTATTCGGGCCGGAAATCATGACCCCATTGCGAGACACAATGCGCTTCATCAATCGCAAACAGGGCAATTTGTACACCATCGAGCATGTCCAGACAGCGCTGATTCAGCAGTCGCTCAGGTGCGACATAGAGCAGATCGAGTTCGCCCTGCCGCAGCGCACGTTCAACGCGCAGGGATTCATCAAAACTCTGACTGGAATTGAGAAACGCAGCACGCACACCCAGCTCACCGAGTGCATCGACCTGATCCTGCATCAGCGCGATCAGTGGCGAAATCACGATACCGCAGCCATGGCGCAATAAGGAAGGAATTTGATAACAAAGCGATTTACCGCCGCCGGTGGGCATCAGCACCAGCGCGTCGCCGCCGCGCGCGACCAGCTCAACAATATCCGCCTGCGAACCGCGAAAGACCGGGTAGCCAAAGACACTTTGCAATACATGCAGCGCACGAGCTGGCAGGTCCTGTTCTTCGGCAGCGGGAATCAACACGTCAGAGGTCAACAAGGCGGTCTTGGGCACTGCTTATTCAGCCCAGACCAGCCAGCCGGACCAGTAGGTCCAAAGGACCATGGCACCAAACACAATGCGATACCAGGCGAAGATCGTGAAATCATGCGTGCTGATGTAACGGAGCAGCCAGCGTACGCAGAGAAACGCCGACACAAAAGCCGCCAGTGCGCCCAAACCAAACATGGGCAGGTCAGCCATCGACAAGAGGTTGCGTTCTTTGTAGAGAGAATAAATCGTCGCACCAAACAAGGTCGGAATCGCAAGGAAAAAAGAAAACTCGGTGGCTGCCCGACGCGACAGACCAAAAATCATCGCACCGATAATGCTGGCACCGGAGCGGCTGGTGCCGGGTATCAGCGCGAAGCATTGCGCACAACCGACTTTGAAGGCATCCAGCAAGGTCATGTCATCGACGGAATCCACCCGCGGCCCCTCGAGACGCAAACGATTCCGTCGCTCCACGATCAGAATAATAATTGCACCCACAATGAATGCCAGTGCTACCGGCACGGGCTTGAAGAGGTGGGCCTTGATGATTTTGCCAAACAACAGACCCAGCACAACAGCAGGTAGGAAGGCGACAACCAGATTGATCACGAAACGGCGCGCGCCACTGTCGCGATAAAAATTGCGAATCACATGCGCGATACGCTCACGATATTCCCAGCAGACGGCCAACATCGCACCAGCCTGTATGACAATTTCAAAAACTTTGACTTTCTCGCCTGTGAAATTGAGCAGGCTGCCCGCGAGAATCAGATGTCCGGTCGAAGAGATGGGAAGGAATTCCGTCAGACCTTCGACGAAACCCATGATGATGATTTTTACAACGAGCAGAATTTCCATGCAATCGGCAGGCAAGGGATGACGCAGTGTCAGGTTGGGCGCAGGTGGCAGAGCGACAGCGGCAAGGTATGGCAGCGTGTCTGTAATTTCCTGCAGTTCAGTGTTATCTGGCAGGCTCGAAGCTTACCACGAGGCTGTTCTTGCGGGTCGTTATCCCCGTCGGTACAAAGCGCTGTCCGGCGACGACAAAAGCATCGGGAGCGAAGGTATATAAAACTCTGTCGGTCAGCAGATCTTCAGCGAGCTGCGTACCCAGACGCGCAAGCCGGCTGGTGTAGCTGCCGGCGGCGGCGTCCAGCTTGATATTCTCCAGCCGCGGCTCGGTCAGAATTACCGCACGCCGCACCGGATCAATACGCAAACCACCCGAGATCAGTAGCTGGCCCTGCCAGGGTGTTTTGATCAGAGGTGGCTGGACACGCGCATCCAGCCCGAGCACCAACCGATCGGCGGCGGGCTGCAGGGACAGCCGGGGATTGCTGACGGTCACATCAAAGAGGTCCAGATACCGGGCACTGAAAGGAAAATTTTGCTCCGCAGATTTCTGCAGACGCGAGAGTGGGATTTCTATCTCCTGCGGCGGCAGCAAATTCGCGCAAGCACCCAGCAGTGTCAGCGCTGTTAACGCCAGAAAAACTTTCATTGACCGCAGAAAACGAACACCCATCTTGGACAGCATGCATTACTCCCGATCAGGCAGCGGTAATCGTTTCAAGTCGCTGCAAGTAATTCAAGGCCTGCTCGCGATTGTCACCGCACATTTCGATCGAAGGCTTGAGACTGGCACAGACTGCTGGTCGATCAGGATGCGCAAACAGCAAACAGCGCAAGTCGTAGTCCAGCTGGATGCAGCGCACGCCGGCAGGTTTGCCCTGCGGCATACCGGGAATCGGAGAAGAAATCGACGGCGCGATGCAACAGGCGGCACAGCCTTCGCGACACGCATGCGCCGTCTCACTCATAACGCAGCGCCTG
>JACCDH010695057.1_pt1 | contig 13490 bp, 9 predicted proteins | sample 7442481 | NCBI WGS metagenome assembly JACCDH01 (sample SAMN15323433, study PRJNA562643) | freshwater metagenome | isolation source: river surface water | place: USA:Blue River Watershed | collected 2017-08-15
CCGCAGGAGGTGTTGGAATTGATGAAACACCCAAAAAGGAGACCACAAAGGGCTTGGGACTGAATCGCATCTTAGCGGGGGGCGATTCGGCAACACAGACAGCCGATCAATTCCTGAAGGTGGGTGAAAACTCGCGGCTGGAATTTGATTCCGTAGTGGACTTACGGCAACTCCGCGGCATCTCAGTATGGGCCTATTTTGACGAATTTACCAACAATGCTCGTATTTTTGATTTCGGCAATGGAGCGCGAAAAGAGAATGTTCTACTCGGTATTATGGCGCGTGGGAATCGTGCGGGCCAAGGATTTGGAGCTGTGGGGGCACGGCCGAATCCAACGAATCTTGTATGTCAGGCCAAGGCACCGGAAGAAGTGAGTCCCTATGTGTATATGAAAACCACGGATGCCAATGTGGATGAATGGACATGTCCTGCGACAGAACCCGTAGATTCCATGTTTCCACCGGACGAAATGGCGGAATTTGAGGCATTGCCGCCCACAGCCAATTTGCTGTTTGAAATATGGGACGCCTCACAGCGTAAAATGCGTATTGTCGTGCCCGATGTCGTACCCATGAAACGATGGGTCCACATTGCTCTCACAACAACCGACATGGATCCTGTGCGCCCTGTGTGGCAGGTGTGGGTAGACGGTAAGAAAGTCTTTGAAAACCTGGATGGGTTCTTGCCCACGAAATCCTACACGACCAAAAACTACATTGGCCGTTCCAATTGGGAAACGCAGTCCTCACAATACCAGGACCGCGACGAGAGATTCCGTGGTGCTTTATTTGATTTCCGGCTGTATCGGATTCCGATGGGGGAGGGCAAGGTGAAACGGACCTATGAATGGGGGTATGGGAAGCTTGGACTAGGGAAAAGAGAGGAGTAAGAATCTGTTGGGAATGTAGGGAACCGTGGCCATGTCACTGGTAAAATTAAGTAGGAACAACATGTTTAGAATTCAAGAAGGATTCCAAACATCTTCATTAGCAACTCAAGCTGAATCTGCATTAAGCACATTTTTTGGACTATGGAATTCGTTTCCTTTCACCAAAAATACAGACATATCCGGTGTTTTAACTACATGGAGTTCCTATGCAAATGCTGCCAATTCATCCACAGGATTTAAAGGAACAGATTGGTCAAATTTGGATGTTTCAGGTGTTACGAGTTATAGATTAACCTTGAATTACACCAATGACACAGATTATACATCTTTCTTACTATCAAATATAAAAATCAATGATACTGTCACCTTGTCTAATCAAACTATAACAATTAGTCCAAGAAATAAAAACGGAAGTTGTAGCAGTGGTAGCGGCGGTACAGTTGTATGGAGCACAGCAACATATACAAAAACATACGAGGGTAGTGGTGTTAGAACTGGAACGGTTAATGCAGAAAATCCACATTGTAAAACTGATTATTATCAGAATAATCAAGGAAACCGATCTGATTATGGTCCATATTATTTGCCAGTATCAGTGAATATTACATATACACCTTTGACTGCAAATGTAAATATTACATTCAGTTCCTTATCAAATATAAATGTATATAAAATTGAAGGATCTTTTAATATAGTTACACTTAACTCCACAACAAATAGAACCGTTGGAACCCCAACATTTAGTACATCTCCGTTTTCAATACGATTGGCCGCAGCGCAAGGACTCATCAATGATTTCAACAACATCTACACTGCCCTTCTCATAGACCTATATACAGGTATTAACACACGGCATTCTACATCTCCACCAGTTCCCTACACAGCTCCCACATTTACTCCAGCGATTAATACAACTACAGATCGCTCTAATGCTATTGCTGGCACTAACACAGACACCATAAAAAATAGTTATCTTTCTACAAATTTGCCAAGATTGTACTCATCCATACATGCTCAAATGACAACAATGATGAATACAATTGAACGAATTTGGAATTTACTTACCACAACTATTAAATCCTCGGTGTTTCCATCACTAACTACTGTAGATACTGATATTCAACGATTCAAGAGTATACCTTTGCCTTCAATTATAACGGCAGACACTGTTGTAACAAATATTATGACACTCACAAATATTTACAACACATATTCTTCTAATTATGCAACCATTGTTGCAGAAGAGGTTCGTTCAACTGCTAGATCCGCGCTCGTTAATTTTTTTACAGTATTTAATGCAACTTTGCCATCAGGATTCACTCCAAGTGAAGATATAAATTCAACAGTAAATACGGATTGGACAGGATTTGTGAATAAGACCGCTAGTTCCAACAATTATCAAGGCACGAATTGGAATTCGTTACCAACTTTATGTGAGACAAGCAAAACATATGCTTTTGCTTATACAAATGCTACAGCAAATAGAACTATGACATTCACAGATATAAGTATTGATGGAATTTCTATTTCAGATATAATAGTTGATGTGAATGGTGCATCAATTGCATTAAATACTTGTCCCACTGTATCCATTAATTCAGATCCTAGGGCCGCAAGAACTTTTGGAACTCTTAAAAATTCCGAAACAACTACTACACAATGTGCATATTCATCACAAACTGACAGAGGTAATGTATATTTTGAAAGCAGAGGATCAACGGTAACAAATGGAACAGGCACAATAAATGTAACATTCACTGCACCATCAAGTGTTTCCTGTATCACAAGTATAATCGCAAGTTATGATACAGTTTCGCAACCAATAACAATTGGTACTACAAATTACAACTCTCCATTCACAATAATATTGAAAAATGCTTACAAACTTACTGCAGATTTCACAAATGCATTGATTAAACTCATAATTGATATATACACATTTATAAAAAACCGTCATTCAACTTCACCACCAATTCCATGGACTGTCCCTACATCAGAGCCAACAAACACATCAACAGATCGTTCAAATCCATCTACTGCTATACAAAATACATATATTAACACACACTTACCTAGTCTATATACATCCGTGTATAATCAAACAAACACACTTATTAATAATTTACAAGGTGTGACAAGTCCAACCTTGGCAGCAGATACTGCATCTATTTCCAATTATACTAGTACTGCAAATACGAGCACCCTACTCTCTGATTTAATAACTATATCTAACATTTATAATCGGTATAGTTCAACTTATGATGCATTAATTGGTGATATTGCCCGATCTAAGATGCGTGATTTTTACAACAATTCCTACATTCCTGGTGCGCGATATCTTAAAAGTGCTGATATGGCATTAACTGTTCCCTATGCCAGTAGCACTCTTACACTCCAACAGGTGGCTGCCAAATGTCTGAATTATTTGAATACAGATGGAACTGTAAAAACTACTGCTCTCCAATCAGGCGATGCATCTTTTTCGGGATTACTGGATCTTATGAATGCTGCAAATACCAAGTTTGTAACAGCACTCATTGATGGATTTTATACCGTTCATACAGACTGGATAACGAATAAAGGTCTCACGGCACTTACAGGGCTTCCAACAGATCAAGGTGCGGCCGACAAAACAGCGTTGGCTACCGCATTTGGCACAACGCGCACAACCTACTTGGGAAATACACGCTGGAGCAATCTAATGTCCGTAATCAGACAACGTACACGCACAATGCTGACTTCAGCGAAAGCTCTTGAAAGCTGGAAAACCACGGCAAAAGGGACTTCCGTAACCCCAACAGGTCTCCCCCAAACAACTGGATTGGGGAATCTTGTTTAACATTTATTTGATTTCCGGCCTATCCCCATTATAGGTAAAAAGAAGGGAAAAGATTCTGTTGGGTATGTAGGGATGTCTTCAGATTCGGAGAAACAATTGGTTGTTCAAAAGTTTGAAGGACCTGTATATGCTAGGGCAGGATTCAATCGTTTGTGGAATCAAGTGACTGGTTATGTTGTTCCCAGACAGGTTGAGGGATTTCAGAATACGCTTACAAATGCCCAGCTATTAGTGCAATCCTATCAATCTTTACAAAATGCATACCCATTTACAATGCCTACAGATACCGCATTTACTGACATTACAGCAAGATGGAGTTCGTATGTATCAACTGCAGATCCATATGTTTCAGGATTAACTACATACATTGGAGCAGAATCCTTGGCATTTTCGGGAAGTTACACAAACACTTCAACATCCACAAATATGATAATGAGTAATTCCGGGTTTGGTGTTGTTATATATGATATTAATCCAAAAACTACTGTTAATGGAACAGGCACCTTTTCCACAACTTTTTCAAGACAGGTGAGAGAGGCATACGTTTCAGTGAGTACCAATGGATTTACTCTAAGTTCCACTACTCCTGCAACCTATTTTGAATCAAATGGTTCTCAATATAGATTTCTTTCTCTTGACAACTTTGTGCCGCAATATAATTCTTTATATACAACCCTTTTGATAGATTTATACACAAACATTGATATACGGCATTCAACAGCCCCACCTGTACCTTATACATCACCTACATTTACACCTCTTATTTCTACATTTACCGACAGAAGCAGTGCCATAGGAGGCAATACAATTGATGCCATTAAAACAAAATACTTGACAACATATTTACCGGCATTGTATGGAGCTGTATATTCACAAGTCAGCGCATTGATGACCATTATAGAATCATATTGGAATGCAATCCCTGCTTCTATTAAATCATCTACATTTTCAACATTGACCACTGTTACAGCAGATATTGCAAAATTCAAAGGACTTCCTACAAGTGTCACGACGGATACTGTTGTATCTAATATAATCTCATTAACTAAAATTTATAATACATATTCAAGCAATTTTGCAAGCATTGCGACAGAAGGACTGCGTGCAAATGCACGATCCGTATTGTCTGCATTTTATGAAGTATGGAATACATTTCCGTCTGGATTTTCAAAACAATCCGACATTAGTGGTGTTGCAAATACAACATGGACTGGATATGTTAGCAGTAGCACAACTGACTTTACTGGGGCTAGTTTTTCTAGTTTGAATACAGCGATTGTCTCATCCTATACATTGACTTTTTCATCATATGTTAATACGACAACAAATACCAGTTTAACATTTACAGGCATTACTATAAATGGATCAATTGTTGTGGCACAACAGTCTGTTAATATTAATCCACAAACATCCACCACAACATATTCGTGTTCAAATTATACAAGACCATCATGGTGTGGTTCTGGGTTTGGTGCAACAGCTGGTCCTGTATATTTGAATACATCAGTTGGTGGAAATACTATAACCTTTTTTGATCGTGACGAAAAACAAACGAGAACTGGTCAATCTTATGCAAATTATTGTTATTCATATTGTTATAATAAATCGGGACAGCCATTAATTGAACACGGTCCAGCAACACCTAACACCACAACTACAAATGGATCCGGAGGAGCAACCGTAACATTTCCTATTTCATCATCAATAAACATTTTTTCAGTAATTGCTTCCTATTCACCAGCGATTTCACTAACCGCAGGATCACAAACATACACTGGATCAATAAATATTAGCACCCTAACAATTGGAAAACTTATTTATGATTTCAACAACATCTACACAGCTCTATTAATTGATTTATATACATCAATAAACACACGGCATTCTACATCCCCACCAGTTTCCTACACAGCTCCCACTTTCACCCCAGCGATTAATACAACTACAGATCGTTCAAATGCTATTGCTGGTACTAATACAGATACCATAAAAAATAATTACCTTACCAATTATTTGCCAGCACAATATATTCGTGTGTTAGCACAAGTAAAACAAATGATTGCAAATTTACAAGGTGCAACAAGCACAACATTAACATTGACAACAGATACACAGACTGTAAATAATATGCCCGCAACATCAGATTCAACAAATGTGGTTACAAATCTTATATCTTTGACAAATGTTTATAATACATACAATGCAAATTATGTAAGCTTAATGCGTGATTCCATATTTAGCTCTTATGTCCTGAAATTCAATATTGCTTATAAAAGAGCAATTGTATATGTAAACTCATCCGCATTTGATGCAACAACGGTTGCACTTTTCAACACCGTTGCAAATTATATATCTTCCACAAATACATCCACTTCAAATTACACAACGGCTACCACAAGCAATTCACAAATTACAGCCCTTCAAACTTCATGCGACACGGGAATTCGCGATATTCTGTCAAAGCTTATTACAGCGATTCCTAATCTAAATAAGGACAATCCCTCTGATTTTACAGTTCCTGCATCAGTAACCACTGCAATTGCAACGTCTCCCACACTTCCAACATCCTATTCGGGTATTGAATCATATGCCAATGCTAGCATTTTTAAACCCTTTGATGACTGGCTTTCGGCTATGAAATTATATGTAAAAGATTTTATTGATGCTTATACAAACAACGCAGCATCTGCAGGTGTTACACCTTCATTAGATTCAGCGACTTATAAAGGATTTGTGGATTCATCTGTATCACCTTGGGTAGTAAAAGATGGTATTCAGGCAACACTTCCAATTAATTCATCCTATACAACTTTAACTGGAAATACAGTAACTGTATCTGATAATATTATTCCGGAAGTGAATGGAACCTACACATTCTCAGCATCCCATAATTCACAAGATGCATGGAAAGCCTTTAGCAATCTTGATAATTCGTGGTGGACTATTCCAAGCACTGTAACCTCTGCATGGATCATGGTTGAAATGCCAAATCCAATTTCAATTTATCAATTTTATTGTTATCAGGAAAATCGCAAAGTGAAATCACCCAGCTTTCTGACACTGGTATTTGAAGGAAGTAATGATGGAACAACATTTACAACTATCCATAATGTGCCAGAGTTTATAGGTGGGACACAGCAATCCTTTTACAAAACACTGGATCAGCCATCAAAAGAATATAAATATTTTAGAATTTCGTTATCCAATCCACTCACAACTTCCACTACTGCAAACTTATTTTACACACATTCAATTGCATTCGGTAATTATACTGGACGTGTGTCAGATTCAAAGGTCTCGCAATTGCGAGATATGTTATCCATGTTCCGTGATGCAAATTCAGGATTTAGTGCGATTGCTAAAATTCGCGATTTTTACAACAATTCATATCTTATTGGAAGACGATATTTACTTGCAGAAGATATGCAAGTGTCCATAGAATATGCATCTGCTGCAATTACACTGCAAGCGGTTCTAAATAAGTGCTTAAATTATTTAAACATAAACGGAACAGTAAAAACATCGGATTTGCAAAGTGGGGATGAATCCTTTTCTAATTTGGAAACTCTGATAGATTCTGCAAACACAAAAATAATTACTGCACTGATTGATCGGTTTTACAGAACATATTCTACATGGCAATCAAGAGGTGCCATTCTTGCTGGACTTCCTACAGATCAAGGTGCTGCCGAAAAGGCACAACTTCCAACACAACTTGCCACAGTTCGTTCAACATTCATAGGTTCTACACGATGGACAGCATTGCTTAATGAGATGAAACTCATAACAAACCTAAAAATAAATTCAGCGAAAGCTCTTGAAAGCTGGAAAACCACGGCAAAAGGGACTTCCGTAACCCCAACAGGTCTCCCCGCAACAACTGGATTGGGGAATCTTGTTTAAGGGTGTGCCTGCGTTTCCTACAGAAGCAAAATGGACCTCACACAACTCAAAGCACAGGTCATGGCAATGTTTGCAATCAAACAATCCCAGGGCCAAAACCAACACGGATCGCAAAATGACATCTTCTTCCTTTTATACACTCTAATCATTATGACATTGGTGGAACGGGCATTCAAGGTTGCCCCGCAAGTCCTGGATTCCCTCTGGAATTGGATTTCACGCTTTGCAGCCAAACAGGCGATTGCGGCAAGCCATGTGCTGCCCGTTACCAACACATCCATCCAAGAAACCAGCAGCATAACTTTACGCAGAAGCTATGAATCTGCAACAGGCAAGCCTGCCACCGAAATAGATGCGTCTCTGGAAAAAGTAGACGGTGTTCTGGAGCACATCTGTTCATTGGACGCTGCTAAACACATCAAGCTGGACAAGCGTTATGTGCTCCATAATAAAGAGGAGATTACCGTTACTCCCAACATTCGCGCCAAAATTACCGCGATGGCGCTCAACGAAAAGGGGGAACTTACCAATCTGGAAATTGTGATCTCCTCCGAAAAGCTGGGGATCAATGAGCTGCGTACTTGGGTTGACGAGATTCACCGGAATTACTGCTTTGAGAAAAACAACCAGCTCGGTGGCAAAAAGTTCTATTTTAATGAGGTGCCGGTGGAGCCAATGCAGGAGTTGATGCCACACCATGGACCCCCGCAACACGCCTCGCACGCTTCACACGCTTCGCAGTCCCAACAGATAACCAAAAAGAACTACCGCTGGGAATCGGCTCCCAAAACTCTTACATTCACCATGAATGAATTCCATACGGCCAAGAGCTTCCGCAATGTATTTGGGGAACATGTGGCCGAACTCAAGGAGCGTCTGGATCTTTTTGTGAATCATCCCGATTGGTATCTGGAACGCGGTATCCCCCATTCACTCGGTATTCTCTTACACGGTATTCCAGGTGCCGGTAAAACCTCCACAATCAAGGCTGTCGCCAAGGACACCAGTCGGCACATCTTCAACCTATCCCTGCGACCCTACACAACGCAGAAACAACTGACGCATCTCTTCTTTAATGAGAATGTGGCTGTTGTAGGGGATGATGGTGTGCGACAGACATACCGGATTCCTCTGAATCAGCGTGTGTATGTGATTGAGGATATTGACTGTCTGACGGATGTGGTGTATCAACGAACAGCCGAAGCCGCCGTGGATCCCAATGGGGATGCCGTAACACTGTCGTTCTTGCTAAATTTACTGGACGGTGTGTTGGAAACCCCTGGTCGCATTCTGATTATTACAACCAATCACGCAGAGAAACTGGACAAGGCCTTGGTGCGTCCTGGCCGCATTGATGTGAATATCCGCTTTCAGGAGGCCACGAGGGCACTTATTGGGGAAATGTATCGGAACTTTTATGGGAAGGATTGTGCCATGGCAACGGTGCCGGCTTGTCTGGAGGGTGTGCTAACACCCGCGGAGGTTCTGGAATGCTTTTGCAATCATTTCAAGGATTCCAAGGCAGCCATGGACCAACTTATTCGGCGAGCCGAACTGCGTCAAGGCACGAGTTTGGAGGATCTCTTGACTGCCGATGTGCCTGTTGGGAATCCGATGGGAAATAGTCTGTATATTTCGCCCTCTGCAGTATCATTGACGGTAAGCGAAATTCCTACACCTCCCAGTGAGGACATGAACAAACCCACTGATATCCAGGAGTTTTTACACACTATGAAGGCGAATCCACCCCCACCACAGTTTCCCAAGCTGGATGCATTGCGCACAAATTTACAGGCAATGGCAAATATGGTGTATCGTCCAATTGATGTGACCATGAATCCAAAAGAAAAGTATGGAGAATCGGGGGATCATCCGAAACCGCATGGCGGTGGCCAGACTTGCAATCGCATGTCAGGCAGTGTCACGGATGAGATATGGGGAGAAGGGGATTTGAATGATCAATTTGTAGGTCCCATTTAGCCATTTCCAATCCACTAAGAATTAGTGGATTGAATAATGGCTAGAGGGGAGTAGGGATACTCCAATCCACTAATTTATTAGTGGATTGGATAACCCTAGTCCCATTTAATATTTGCGGGTATTGCGGCGGCAGGACTTACGGTTCGCCTTACGAGTGCTGCGGCGGCGCTTAGGAGTCTGACGCCGCTTAAGGGCCGACTTCTTGGGGCTCTTGGTTGCCATGCGGACACGGCGTGCTGCGCTACCTCCTACACTGGCATACAGGCGGGCAGTGGGATCTACACCACCGGGCCAGCTGGTGTAGGCATCCTGGTTGGACAGAGGAGGAGGGGAAGGAGGGTAACGCATTTCTGTTTTTAAGGCATGCGAGAAAAATTGAGAGGGTGTTGGGGAATATGTTGGGTTTGTTGCACATTCCGATACTCCCTACATTTCCAACACTTCCCCCTAACTCCTTATTCTTTCCCAATACAATGGACGGTCAAGATTGGACTACTGTAACAATGAAGCGCACTCCTTCCAAGCCATCTGCACAAAAAGTTGCGGCAGCCCAGGCAGCTGTGCATGCTGCGCGCATGGATTCTGACGAGATTAAGATTAAACGCAAGCGCCTGACTACTGAGAGTCGCCAGGCACTTGTTGCAGCCCGCGTGGCTGAGAAGAAGGGGCAGCGCGATGTGGATAAGGAACTCGCCTTCCCTCCCAATACTATTCGGGACTTTGAGGCAGGAACCGCGGCACCCAGTGGCGCCCAGATTAGTGCTCTGCATCGTCGGTTTGCTGCAGCAAAGCTGGTACTTCGGGTGGAAGTCCTATAAATGGCCCCAGCACAACCGAAAGAAATCGCGGCCAATGATAGCGAGCCGGTAACACCGCGGCAGCTCTAGTGCTGTCTCTCCACCATTTTTCACGGTTGCGGAAATATGTGGACATGGCCGTAGCAAAGTCCCGTGTATCACATATCCCCAAATCTCCTGAATGTTCATCCAAACAGGTGGACGCGCGAATCCAGGCTCGTGGCTTCACCAAGATCGCTCCGCCATCTGCAAAGATATCCGCGAAAGCCCCTACTTTTGCCACAATCTACGGTTTCCCTAGAGCCGCATGTTCCAACTGGCACAATCCGAATCCTTCACCCATACATGTATTCAGCCCCACATCCGCCGCATTATAGATTAAATTCATCTCGCTATCTTCCACAACGGGTTTCATAAATCGGTATATTCGTTGGTTGATCTTTTCCACCGGCACATTGTGCCGGCATGCCTCGGTTTCCACAATATCCGACAAACAATAGCCGGATCGTGTGTCTACATCACAATGTAAAAACAGTTTGATACGGCGATCCCAATGTTCCTGTATCAAAAATTCCACAAAGGCGCGAATCGTTACATCCAGGCCTTTTCTGTAAGTATTCCGATTCGCGTTCAAAATCACATAATCATCCTCCGCAAATCCAAAATACGCCTTGGCCACATTGCCAGGCAGTGGATAAAAAATGTCCGTAGATACTCCATGGGGAAATACAATGACTTTTTTGGGCTGAATCCCCATTTCCAACAGATTCCGCCGCCAACATTCGGAAAATACGAGTATAGTGTCCGTATTCCGATCCAGGTGCCGTATTAGCGCCAGCTTTTCAAAGGGATATACGAGATCTATGTAGGAAACGAAGCGGGTTTTTGGCTCTGTTGCACGATAAGCTAGAAGCGCATTGAATGCCCGACAGGTCACAATCAGGTCATTGTAAATGAGGAATATGTCGGGTTTCAGGGCTATCATGGTGTCGGCAAGAATATCCATGCCAAAGGGATCGGTTGCCTTGGCACTCACATCAATCATATGAATATTGGGAGGTATTCCGCGTTCCCTACATATCCCCTCCCCCTCCCGTTTTCTCCCAATTCCGAAATAATGGAGTTCTACACCGGCCTGTTGGCTGAGCCATGTGGCAATTTTATGAGCTACCTTGGAATATCCAATGGGTAGATCAGGATAACTGGCATAAAAAAGTATGCGCATTGGGGTCACAGATTAGTATTAGACAAAGGTAAGTTCCTCTTCCTCTAGATGCAGAGGAGTCAGGTTGCGTTTCATAACCGCCTCTACTTCCTGGGGATCCGCTGTCGGAAACTCCATCCATACATCGGGTCGCCAGCCCGCAACATCCTCGTCCAGATATCCCTTGGCATTCACGACACACGGGATTTTACCCAACACAGCATGGCCGCATGCATGGGTATGTCCATAAATCCAAAGACGGACCGGTGGACGAAGAAGTACATCAGAATGCGAGGCAAAACAGTCATTCACGGATGACATGGCGAACCGCGGATGAATGAGACGAAACGACGGCATATGGTGGCTAATCACGCAAATTTGTGCTCCCTTGTTGGCCCAGGCCGTAATCTCGGCATCCAACAAGGTGCGTTGCTCTTCATGTTGGAGATTGAGGTGCATGAATGTATGCCCCTTTCCTTTTGCACCGCCATAATCAGGTGGCATGCTGAACCGTATACGTCCATAATCATTCACGATTCGCCAATTACTCGTTTTGGATACACTAGTCCATAATGTGGCACCTACGATAGCCACATTCTCCTCTTCGCAATAAAAGGAGGGATTGCCACGGTGTAGGAAGTGGAGATTTGTGTAGGGAGCCACCAGTTCTTCCAACTCCCGTTGGCGCTCCTCATATTTAGCCCCATAATATTCGTGATTCCCTGCGACATAAAAGATGCGTTTCCACTGGGGTGCAGCCCAAGCAAAGAGATCTTTGAGTTGTGCAGGATGTCCAATGTCCCCCGCCAACGCCAGATACGGTGCACACGGTTTCAGGAATGTACTAAAATCAGGCAAAGTCTTATAAAGTTCCAGGTGAAGATCACTGGTGTATTGGATGCGAAAGAGTTTTCGGAGCATACTGTAGGAAGTCTAGGGAGGATGGATGCAGTCCTTTTAAGTATTAAAGCCGCAGAACAACGATTGATGGATTATTTGCTAATCTACAAACGGTGCCGAACGGCAGATGAACGTGCCGAAATTCAACAGCTCATTTTTGCATGCGAACAGTATATTGCAAATTTGCGTGCATGCGCAGCTCCCAAACCTACCGAATAAGTTTCAACAAGTCTTCGGCGGAGTGGAGGGCGGATTCTATCCATGCCTGGTGTTTGGCTACGGATTCCCCCACTACCCACAGATTCTCCCGCGGATGCATCGCCGCCTGAATAGCTTTCTCCACATCGTAATTCCCTGGTGTCCAGTAGGTGCAACCGCCTGGCCACGGGTGTTTTTTGATCCACAGGGGATCCGGCACAGGTCCATACAATTTGGTGACTTCTTTTTGAATAGCTTTTGTAAGTGCCGCATCCTCCAAATCCATCCAATGCTTTGTATCGTTGCCATCCGTATACGATATCATACTCAGGCCAGTCTTGGGATTTATCGGTATGACGAATCGCAGGGGCGAATCCGTCACAGTTTTCGGCACATCTTTGAACCATACGGTAGCTGCTGTTGCTGTAGTGTTGGCCGTGGTAGGATATTGTGCATAAATGCGTAGAAGGGGGGAGGTTTGCAGCTGTTGGAGCATGGGATGTCCCTTCAGCACCGAGAATTTCCCTAAACTGCATCGGCAAGTGGCGATAATTACACGGTCCGCTTGGAGCACAAAGGGTTTTGCCTCTGCCTTTTTGCCGTGATCCCCAAGAATTTCGTAGATGTCGGCACGATACCGAATATCCGACACGCGATGCCGAGTGAGAATGTTGGCACCTTTGGCAACCACGGATCTATGAAGATTGCTGGTGAGGGCATCAATACCTTCCACAATCCCAACATATCCCCCATAAGTCCCCATTTCAGCCCGAAATGCG
>JACCDH011183622.1_pt1 | contig 13484 bp, 13 predicted proteins | sample 7442481 | NCBI WGS metagenome assembly JACCDH01 (sample SAMN15323433, study PRJNA562643) | freshwater metagenome | isolation source: river surface water | place: USA:Blue River Watershed | collected 2017-08-15
TGATTTTGACCGAACTGATACTTCCATCTTTCTCAATGATAAAATCCACAAAGACTTTACCCGATTGGGCTTTCATTTCCTTCTTAGTGGCCGCAGGGGGCACTTTAAAGTTCCTGATTAAATGTTTCTGAATGCCTAAATTAAAGCAGTCAAAACGGTCAGACTCGGATTCTAAGGTCTCGCATCCGGGCCAAACGGGTCGTAATTCTACATCTAAAAATTGAAATTTCGTATTGTCCGTGTTGTCAATTTTTGGAATTTCACTCACTCCTTGAGCATTAGAATGCAGGGTGAGGGTCAAAAGCACTAAGGCAAGGAGTTTTTTCATTGCTCGGGGTTATTAGCGAATGGAAGGTAGAAAAAAATGCCCTGCATGGAAAGACTAGTTTGCTGCGGAGGTTTTTCATGTGCCGAATAGGAAAGGATGGCCAAACGATAAAATGCTGAACCACGAATGTTCACCTGCTGCTCGAAATAACAGGCTGTTTTATTGAGACTAGGGTTAGTGAAATAACAGTAGACGTTTTGTGTTCGGGGCTCGATGAGTAGCTGGGGCCAAATTGCCGCGCTGGCGCGCGGCGGCCCGCTTTTGGGGTGCTTACTAGGAAACCAAACCCGCGACTTCGTCGAGGATTTTTTCATTGGAATCTCTCGCTCAAGCGAGCTTGGCTCGGCTACCAATGAAAAAACCCAGGCTTTTGGGCCTGGGTTTGGTTACCTAGTAGACATTCTGGAGAGGAGGTCTAACGAGTAATGGTTTTGCTTGCTATGCTTGAGCTGGGTTAAAAAGACAGTAGGCATTTTGGATTTCATCCAGATCCCAATTAGATAATGGGTGGGCCCTCAAGTATGACACAAAGGCAACTAGGTCGTTGTAATGAATTGGTGCATCTCCTGTCTGTGGAGCGAAAAGCTGTATTCCTTTGTTTTCTGCTGCAGTTTGATAATCTTCAAAGTTAATGGTCCAGTTTTTTAACCGCATATTTTCATTGGTTGTGACAAGCGCAAATCTGAAAAACGTCTGCTGTCCCAATCTCATTACGTCATCGATACCTTGCTCCAAAACAAATTCATGCCACTCTATTGGGGTTAATTCGGAATGACGATGCTTCAGAAATTCAAACAAATCTCTTGCGGACTTTTTACGGGGGTTGATGTGATCACGAACAGGCGTTTTTTGATTTTCTACCCAAGAGCGCAACCCTAACACGCTTATAATCCCACTAAAATTATCTTCCTTCTTTTGATGAAGGTAGAAAATACAGGCCCCGATGGTCGTATCGAAAAGCCTGTCAAATGAAATTTTGGTTTCATCGGGCCATAGATGTCGCCATTCATCACCTATTGTGAAGTATGGATGCGCTGCGGCCAATTGAAGAAGTGCAGCATATTGGCCTCGAATTTGGTTTTGGCTTGGCATTGAAGTTTAGGTTTATTGGTTTTTCAATCGAACGATTGAGAATGGAAAGTTGTCTTCGACGTGATGTTCTTCGAGAATTGATCGTTTTTTAATGCCGAAGTGACATTTAATGCAACAGGCTGTTCTTCAACTCAAATACGTTTCCAAGCAGTCCCTCACAGCCGCGGGGCTAAATTGGTATTTGTCCAGTTTTGAAGCGCGTAGGATTTCGATGAATCTTTCCAAGTCAACAAGGTCTTTAAATGAATGTGCTGGATTAAATGAGATGCCAAGTCGAGCGATGGCATCATCAAATGTGTGATCCACTTCATCCCAATTCGTCAAGATGGAATGTTCGCGATCAGAAACCAGTGCAAATCCTAGCCAGCCTTCTCTAATAGCACGCTCCCTTAGGTTTGACGTCACTTCGTTTGGATCTCCAATCAAAGAACTAATTAGTGACCGCACATTGTACGTAGGGACTCGCACAAGCCGTGCTTGTCCATACAAAGTTGCCATTCTCAAGCCTTCCCATGATATTTTGCCGCTGAACCACTGTTCGCCCTGGGGGAGGAGGTGCAACGCATGGCAAAACACTTGTTTCGCGAATTCTTTGCCATGCAGCTTCGGATCGTTTAGGCCTATGTCTTGTTTCGCATACGCTAAAAGGTGCTCAAATTGCTTCCAGTGCTCATGGACTGCAGGCCCATCTGGATCTTGAAGTTCTGTGCCGAGAACCTCAAGTGTCCTGCGGAATGCTTTAATCACTCCGTCAACCAGTGTGGCGTCCCAATCAATAGCGGGGCGTTCTTGGGCGAACGTTTTAAATTTATTCTGTGCCGTCGCTTCGAAATCGAATTGGACCTCGTAATGGGAGCCATCCATTAAGTTGCGAGCTTGAATTAGGCAGTTCTGGTCCTCAAATAGAATCCCGGTGAGCTCATATTGGTCAGAATCGGAAGACAGACGGCCGGAGATACGCGCCAAGTGGCTTAGCTTTAATATGCTTGAATTGGTTGTGCGCAGAAGGGTTACGGCTGCCGCATACTCTAGGTTTTCAAATGCCGCCTTGGCAGTTATAATGTCCCATTCAACTACTTGAAAGAAGGGGTAGGCATGTGGACGGCTCTGCATTTTGAACCGAATCAAGTTTAAAACAGAGAATAGTGATTTTCTAGAGGCAACTTTGCGCATCATCCTTCAGTCTTTGTTAAGAAGCAAATATACACAGGAAACGAAAATAAGACGATTGTCCAAAAAGAATATTTACATAACTTGACACAAGAGGTGATATTGATTATTTTTGAACTATGATTACAGCATTCTTCTTCTTTCTGGGTGTTCCGAGTGTTATGGAGGCCCTTCGCAAACCTGCGATTTCAAAAATCAAAGAGCAGTTGTTTGATCTCAAGGGTTCACTTGAGGAGTTGAACAAGCTTACGGTTGCGGAAGAATTGCCATTGCGACTCAGTCGACACGCTACCTACCAAGGTCAGCCACATTACTTTGGTCGATGCACTGTCAATAGGGCGGACCTGCTGCTTCCTGAAACGCGGAAGAAGCAGATGGAGCTCATGTTTGTTATTGGCCCAGTCCGTAATTTCTCGGGGGAGGACGATCCCGAATTGAAGCGATTAGCTGTAGAGCTGCTTCTCGAGAAGATTCAATGGCATCGAAGAAGAGCGGTCCAGGACTTTCTCTTTAAGTGACCACCTCTTGAGTAAACCACCAAACCAAAAAGTCGATGAAACGAAACCAACAGAGCCACCCGCGAATTGCTAATCTGCTTAAAAAGCAGGTCGAGAAGTCGTACACGGAACTATGCGCAAACCTCTTAGTCCTTGACGTCAAGTTTCGAAAGATTAAACCGTTAGCTCGTTTTGCACGAATGCTTGCAGTGGAACTCAACGATGCGGCGACGTTGGTGATGATAATCACCAACAAGGGGCGGGTAGAGCGAAAAGTCTTAGGACAGCTGCTTCCTTGGTTTACTGACGCACAAATAACTGAGTCGGTTTCTCGGCTTCGAAGCCACTTGTTTGTGAGGGGGACTTCTCCAAACTTGCGAGGCGATGAGGTTGTGCAACTCAATAATGAGTTCAAGCAGGCATTCAATAGAGGTGACGTAATTAAAATCTTGGAACTTTCACCTGAAGGCGGAAGTCATTCAATAATGGCATACGTTGCGCGCTGCACCCGCCAGGGGCCTTATGAGACCGAAGAGTGGGATTACTTTATGGATCATTTATGGACTAGTCAATCGGAGGACCATGAGTTTTTGCGTTACATCGACGATTTGGAATTCATGGATACGATACAACTCTCATTCATGCTGCTGATCGCAGCCAACCACTACTTCACCGGCGATTCAACAAACCTCCGTGATTTAAAAGAACTTGTTCGGTATTCTGAATCTGACATTAGAGAGTTGTCGATCGATATTGTTCGGAACCAATGGAAGCCAATTGCGCAAGGATATGTTGAAATTGCTGAGGGGAACACGCTATTTAGTTCGCCTGGGTTGAAGTTGACCCAACTCGGCAAAGACACATTTTTTCCTGACTTGGATTTCAATGACACCATTCAAGGAATTGGGGCGGCTTCTCCATTTAAGCCGTTCTCGGGGGATTTGAAGAACTTGCGATTCAGTGATCGTATCCTGGAGAAAGTGGATTCCATCGAGCAGCTTCTAGAGCTAGGGGTGTACGAAGATTTTGTCAAGGTCGCACCATCCCATAAGGGGATTCTTGTTCTACTATATGGGAAGCCTGGTACGGGTAAGACGGCTTGGTGTGAGAATATTTTGGCCAAAACACGGCGTCCGATGTTGGCGATCAATAGCGCCACCGTGATCAGCAAATGGGTAGGCGAGTCCGCTTCGCAAATTCGAAAAATATTCGATCGTTACCGGTCCCACGTCAAGCACTATGGAACGTACCCGGTGATCCTACTCAACGAGGCAGACCAAATTTTAGGGAAGCGTACGGAAATTTCCAGTAGTTCAGATACGGAGTACAATGCCATCAATAGCAACCTTTTAGAATGTCTTGAGGGCATCTTGACCGATGGAGGTATAGTGTTAGCCACAACCAATACCAAGGACCATCTTGATGAAGCGTTTGGTCGCCGCTTCACAGACATTGTTGAGTTTACAGGCCTTGATGCGAAGGAGCAAATTGGCTTATGGCAAGCTTTATTGCCTGAAGTTCTCAACGAGTACCAAGCAGAATACCTATTAGATGTACTCGGGCCACTTGAACCAGGGTACATACAGAATATTGTTTCGAAGTACCATCGCCAGCTATTTTTAAATAGAGGCTCGAGTGCGCCACTTGATTTACTCGTCGAGCTAGGTTTGAATGCCCGAGGCTTAAATGCGGCTTGAGATGGGCGAACTGTTGAGAATTTTGTTCGGAGTAAGTCTCATAGCCGCAACGGCGTGTGGTCAAGCGGGAGATCCAAAGGTGTTCCGGTACTATGCAGTTGAAGAAATTACAAACGGAGAACCGATTACTGATACTATAGTGCTTCACGTCCAGGGAGATAGTGTTTGGCTTGAGGAAACACTCATGTACGGCCACATTACTGGAACTCGAGAAATCTCCTTGCCTGAGCAAATTCAAACGGGGGCCTTGGGTGGGAGATACCCAGTAGAAGGTCAAATCACGTTTAGTGATCGGGATTGGCAGGGTGGGTTTCTGTCGCTGCGACTTAAGAAAAGTCAGAATTCATTAGAACAACACCACATAAAGTTCCTACTTGAAGGCGTTGATTAGGAGGCTATATTGCTCGAACAAATTTGCTCGAGTATCCCAAGTGGCACAATAGCCAGCCATGGGCGTCTTTTCGGTAGCGATGTGCTAATGTTCGCGCTACCACCTCCCAAGGGTGGTTTTGGTACGAGAAGTGGTTATCGATTCGCCAGTATTCATCGAGGGACTTATTGGACATTGCGTACCATTGAAAATGGCTGTACTCGTGTATGACACTATCGATAAGCTGCCTATTCGTGCGATTCGCATTTCGGTAGATGGTGATCGTGCGAGACGGGTGTGAATACGTTCCCGCTACATTGTTCTCTTTGTGCTGCTGTTTCAAGATCAAGATGGGGGGCTTCAGGCGCGCGTTACCTAGGTATTCACTGCAGTAAGCAAGTAAAGCCCTACAGTGTAGTTCTTGTTCTTTGGGCGAAAGTGGCCTAAGCCAATGGTATATCAGGAATACTTGAAAAAGAGGATTGAGGCGATGTTCCTGCAATATGCCACAAAGTGCAAGGGTGCTACCTAGGATTATAAGGGCGGTTTCCCAATTCATAAGGCTAACAGAAATCAAAAAGGCAGTTCGTTGTCATCAATGGCATTGCGGTCGGAACGATACGCCTGAAGAACATCTGCTAGAAATTCGGACTGTGAAGCGAGATGTTCAAAGTATGTTATCGCATTTTCATGTGCGTTTACCAAGTCGAGGGCAAACTCCAAGTTGTTCTTGATTTCATCGGACGCATAAAAAATTTGATGTGCGCAACCCTCTTGCAGTGCCGAGATTCGAGCGAGTTCAATGTCGCTGCGAATGGCTAACGGTGCATGCATAAAGAGGTCGCCATTCATCGCTAACAATTCAGCCCATTGTTCACGAGAAGCGTTTGCCATCAAAAGCTTCATGGTTTGTATTGACAAACAGTTCTGTGTGCGGTTTCGCAATGCAGCGACCAAGAAATAGAGGGCATTGGGATCTTTATCGACCGGATGAATGTGACACCCTGGTTCAAGTACGTCGAGTTCGAGTGCGCCTTGCTCAAGGTGCTTCAATACTTCATCTGACGTGAACGTGGTGGAAAGATTCAACGTTGGGAATGCCCTTAGCCAAGGCGAAATAGTATCACGACTCACTAAAAGATTGCGTTGAAGTCGACCGTGAACCTGCGTTTCAGGTGCTAGGAGGCTAAAGAGCTTGGGGTCCTCAAGTACATTCAAAATAGCCTTATTGGGATCGTCGTAAATCGTGCGCAGGAATTCCACATCACGCACTGGTTCCATGACTCCATTTGGCTTTGGACGTAGTACATCTCGATCCTCTACGTAAAGCCATTCGGGTAAAATATCTAAGTCCCCGTATGTGTGCAAGTGAGTTAACGTCAGCGGTTCGTTCAGAAATTGAACGGCTTGACGCCAACCCCAGTACTGAAAACCTGGTTCGGCATAGGTGCGGACGACTAAATCTCCATTGAGCAAAAGGTCCGCATCATGACACTTGTTGGGAATCAGTAAATTGCCCTTGAAGTCATACAAGCTATACACTTGAGACCGACTGTGTTCAAGAACAAGTTGCCCACCAAACAAAAACGAGGAACTGACTACGTCAGTAAACAATTTAGGTAAGTCTTTGTCAGTGAATCCAATTGGTTTTTCGGAGAAATAGTAAAGTCGCTCACCACTATTGATAAAGAACGCAATGTGTTCTTGAGCTTCTTCTAAGCCATCCTCAAGGGCTTGTTCAATCAAATGATCTTTAATTCGTCCTCGTAGAGGTTCAGGTTGCTCCTGGATGAGAAGCCAACGCAATTCGCAGTCTGGGATACCAAACTCCCTCATAAGTTCCCTTTGGAAGCACTCTTTTAGCTCGGCTTTGTGCCTTAATCGGATAGGCAAGGAATCAAAGGCTTCAGTATTTTTATAAATAATCGCTCTCGCTACATCCGCGTCGTTTTTTAGGCTTGGGTCAAGAAACTCGAAGAGCTTAGCTGTTAATTCTATGCGCAATCCGGGGTAATTCATGGCAAGATCAACAATAAATGCTTTGTCGCTACGCAATCGTTCACTAGCAAATTGGAGTGCACGCAAGTCATGTGCGGCTGCCCAGCGAATGAAGTTAGGATTGTCTTTGGCGTCATCCTCGAGGTTTGCTAGGCTTAAGGGGAAGCGCTCCAACAAGTCATAGGTGAGTTCAGGATTCTTTAAAGTTAATTTCAAATACTCGCCCTCAAGGTCGAATTCATCGCTAGGCGGGCCGTCAAAGGCTATTTCAATTGCTTTCAGTTCATCGAGGTGTTCAATTTCGCCCTCCGCCATTTTGCCATTCTCTAATCTATAGATGCAATGACCGAAGCCGTTGTTTCGGTCGTGGCTAGTTTCAAATACGCAATTTTGGCCAATAAAGGTGAAATCTAGTGTGCCGCGATACCATGGAAGTGGAGATTGTTCAATGTAGACTGCTCCAGTCAGACGGTCTATGACGCGGTATAATGTGAATTGCCTAGCGACACATAGGGTGTCATACGGAGAGTAGATTACCTCGTCGTAAAGGGGTGGGTACAAATCATAGGTTAAATCTGGATTGAAGTCAAGCTCGTTGATCCCTAGAGCAGTTAACTCCATGCCTATGCGCTGAGCGCCCTCTAGCCAAGCAGTGCTGTACCATCCAGATAAATGTTCGTCGTTTAACTCAATGAAGTCGAATAGCTCTTCAACGTTGGGTACACATTGAAAATTAAAATTTGGCAGAAAGCCTGGAAATCGCTCTGTCAAGCCATCGCGATTTAGGCGGTAGGTCGCAAGCTCATCTTCATTTGGTTCCAACAAATCATAGAGCGTCAATGCTTGCATGAATCGAAGCCGGATGTGATGTTCGGTTGCTTTCATCTTGTTTTACTCGTTAACGGGTTTGGTATTGTCGCCAGGCGGTAGATTGCTGGTGTTTGCATTTTGGGCTACAGACATAGGGGTCCCCATCTTCGATTCGGTAGGTCGCTCTGCACCAATTGCACTTGCGTACGGTGTGCCAAATCGAGGCCCTCCAGGCCCTGTATTTAGCCGCCTTGCGTTCGTTATGCTTGTCGTAAGCAATTTTAATTATGATGCTTAGGATTATACACCCCCACACAAAAAGGTCAGCACCGTTCATCACTCTTAGTATTTAGTTGATACTGCGCAGCGGTTTGAATATTGAGTTCTTCAAGTTGGGAACTTAGGGCTTCATCGAGGCCGGCATACCAATCAAGATGTGGCGACCATTCCCCACATCCTGGAATGGAGTGGCATTGAGTATGCAGCCATTTTTTTGCACATGCGGGGCAATGGCCGCCGGTACTAAATGTGTTCCATATATGCCCACATGAGCACTGCCAGAGATCGTCAGCGTTGGGCTTCCAACTGCACTTTGGGCAAGAAATATTGTTCATGGATTAATGAAGGTTGAGGTTAGTGATTTGGTACCAATGAGTGAAGTGATTTCCCCAGCGGCAGGAGTGGATTTCGTCAAGATCCAGCAATACTTCCCTGGGAATGCTTGGATACAGCTCAAGCGCTCTATTGCTTTCGCGGTTACAGTACGTTGGGATTAGCGAAGGAAGATCTCGGTCGGCGATGAAAGTTGTTGTGTTTAAAGCAGCTGCAGCGTGGAGCAGCCAGTCCGCGCCGATGGAGCTTCCGCCAAACGAAGACCCGTAGCATACATTAATCATGTGAGTAATATTTATCCGCTTGCGGATAAGGTCGTTGGCCATTGCCGTGTTTTCTACAAATGCATAGGTTACTCGCGCGGAACGAGCCTGGTCGTCGCTCAAAATCTGCACATCGAGGTTAAAGACGCGGTTGGTTAGGTGGTGATGGTTCGGAAAGTTGACAAGGTCAGGATGGACGGGCAAGCGCATTGGGCGCATTTCGTCTACGCGGGTAACTTCAATACAAGTACGGTGGTCACTGAAGATTACTCCTGTGGTGAGGAACTTGGGGTGCTTGTCCAAGGGCCAGTAATCGGAAAAAAGGTAGTGCTCAACAGGAGCTGGCGCGCTAGAGCCTAGTGTCTCCATGTAGCTTGGGCTAAGGTATAGGAGTGGCCGAAAATCATCACCGGCCGACGGGTACCACGCCTTTAGTTTTCGTAACTTCTTTGTTTCTGGTTGCATGCTATTTTGGGTTTGTTATTTCACAAGAGCAAACATTTGCATATCTTTGTCAAAGGTATTTAAAATTGACAAAACATGAATAAATGCATGCCTGTAAAAACAAAAATTACACTATATGGTTATCTGCCGGACCATTTGAACGTGTCAGTAGTAGTTCAAATTGAGTAACCGATGGGCCACAGAGTGAACGACTTCAAAAACACTTGGACCGCCTCTGTGGAGGCTGTAGGAATTGTAAATGGGTGTAACCAGCTCTTCGATTTCGCACGTGCAATTCGTGTGTCGAAGAGTGAAACATGCCAATTGAATCCGAAATGGGGTACCGCATTGGATAATCTTTGGTCTCGGTCTTATTTGTTAATGTGCTTCGTCATCTTGGCAAGTTGCGCGAACGATGACTACCATGCTCAGTATATGATTCAGTCGATTGGAGTAGAATCCATCATGACGCCATCAACGGGACAAATCACCTTGGATGTCCGCAGCAATGGCTCATGGAGCAAGGGGGTTGTTTCTATTGAAACGGATAGTCTGCACTTAAAGGACAGTATTATCTCCAGTAACCTCAACGAGTCAGGTACCCCGTTTTTTGATGGTGTCCTCGTAAAATCAGGGCATCGACTCATGATGCACGATCATACGTGGGGATTGTTCAAAAAGGGCAGCCGGCAGGTTGTGTTCTTCACGTCTAAACCAAAACCAAATTCGATTTTTCATTCAATTTTTAACTAACGACATGGAATCAGTAAAACAAATTCGACGCTTTTCGAGGCGAAACCGAGCAAATCAAGTGCAATGGGCAGACGAACACCTGAAGGATCCGCAGGGGTACTGTTATTATCCGGGTGGGGGCGTCGATTGGTCCCCAATTTTTCGTTATGCCGACAGTGATTTGTTTGACTTCTTTATCTATGCCGATTATTGGGTTACCTCTAATACGGTAATTGGGGATTTGGCGGCTAGGCTAAACGGATTTCAGATCATTGACACCGAGCAACTTGGTCCTGGTACGACCAAGGGTTTTTTGCGCGAATGGGTGGATTACTATGAGCCGGGTGCCGATTGGGGTGATCCAAACAATGGTTACTTGCTGAAGGTTCGGCTGTTGACGCCTATGGGGCGAACCATTACGCTTTATTACTTTGGAACAGAGGCCATTGGCACGATTCGGATTCTAACTGCTTCATTAGGGCGACCCTTGATGGTTGTTGTTCAAGATTGTGGATTAGGTGGATATTGGACCTCGTTTGGGGGTGAATCCCTTATGTACCAAGCACTTGTTAGGTACATTGGCCCACCCCAGAATCAGAAAGTGCTTTCACGTTTCTTACCTCGTTTTATTTACGTTGCCGAGGGTACAGAAGCTTGGCCAAATTATGTGGAATGCAGTGAACTTGAGGAACAAACCCATGATATGCATGGGGTGCCTAAACGACTGTTTAGATTACGCATTACACGGTGATTATAAACATCGTTGAAATGTTCGACCGTAACCAAAATCACGACAGAGTACTCGTATTGTTATGCCCTACCACGCAAACCTCCTAAAAGTCGTTACCGACGTCCTCGAACTCCCAGAGGGAGCCTCGTTCAATGAAATAAAGAAGGTCATCACAGACTATGAGGATAAGGACTGCCACAAGTCAAAAGTTGAGCGGGTCCTGAAGCACCTGCGTGAGGTGTGCAAGTTGACGATTAAGGTTCGTGGTTACCGTTACTTTCTTGAACGCAACGACAACCTACAGCGCTTTTATTCGGCCACCGTTGGGGCAAACCTTGCGGAACTATTGATGGTCCATGCGGGTGAAGACCCCATTATTGACCTGGGTTCCTTTAGGCTTGGTTCGGAGGTCACCTGCATGAACGAAGTGGTCACTGCCTTGCGGGAGCACCGCGTGATGGAAATCAACTACCGTAAGCTGGCGGACAATAGTGAGGCTTGGCGCAGCATTCAACCCATGTTTCTTCGATGGTACGCAAGTCAGTGGTACTTGTTTGCGCGGAACCTGCCTTTAGTAAAGGATGATTCACCGCGCGCGTTCCGAATGGATTGCATTCAAGAAGTCAAGTTTGGAGGTAGGTTCAAGCCCAAGCGCGAGGACGCTCCCGATTTTTTCGCCCACCGGTTCATTGGTGTTTCAGGCCACGACACGAATGCGGTCGAGGTGGTGCTGCACATGGACCAGCATGCCCTTAGGTGGTTGCGGTCAACCGTCGATTTTGATCACTTTGGCGTTAGCCTCAAGGCGCTTGGGGCTCCTGCAGGTTGGTGGGAAATTCGCTGGACCATCGACCCGAATGCGGAGTTCATCGAGCTACTGTCGCGCATCCAGGCGGACTTTAAAGTGATTGGTCCCGGGTCATTTAAAAAGGCATACCGAGAGCGACTTGAGGTGCTGTTGAAAAGAATTTCCTGAAGTTTTCAACTCCCGCACGTTTTGCGGGAGGTTGCCTTCGTGCTTTGCCTCGTTAACCAAATAATTCAAAAGAGATGGCACCAAACCAAATCCACGAGCAGCGCCAAAAGCTGCAAACTGTCGCTGAGCAACTCAAGCTGGAGTTTATCGGACTCGACAAAATCATCGACCAAATCATTGAGGGCGTAACGGCCTGGGCTTGTGTGCCTGGAGTTCAGGAGCGCCCGACGATCATTAGCTTGTGGGGCCTCACAGGAGTAGGCAAGAGCTCGTTAGTACGTCGACTTACAGAGTTGATGCAGTGGTCGGATCGGCTCACGGTCTTTGACTGCGGCGAATTGAAGTCCTCGAATAATTTAAGTGCGCGCTTATTGCAGTTTGCGCACGATGAGAAGCTTAATGCACCCATTTTTTTACTTGATGAATTCCAGCGAGGATTCACCGTTGAGGAAGGCAAGGAGGTATACGGCGACGGGCTTCTTTGGGACTGGCTGGATACGGGCCTCATGTGGGACTTGTCGCACATTGGACATCTCTCCAACGCCTATGCTGACGTGCGCAAGCTCCGCCAATGCCTTGAAATGGGAATAAAAGTCAAGGACGGTAAAATTCAAGGAGACGTAAAGCTATTTCGCAGCATCACCGAAGACCGAGACTATGACTTTTTTGAGGAGTTGATGATTGGAAAGAACAACCGTTCCATCGAGCGCAAGCCTCATTTCGTGCGGTTCCGCATCTACGAGTACCTATCGGACTACAATCCGCGCAAGTGGAAGACAGCTTTTGCCGTCAGCCAGCACACCAAAGGAATGACGGGTGAGGAAATCGTTGATTTTTTGGAGCGCGAAATCACGGAGTTACTTGTCCCGCAAAAGATTGACACCCGCGCCGCGCTGGTTTTTGTGGCCGGAAACCTTGACGACGCCTACGATATGGCGATGGACGTAGACGTGGACTCGGATGCCGACGTTCTGCAGGCTCGTTCACGTTTGATTGGACTTCCTGAAATCAAGGAGGCGTTGCTGAAGCGCTACCGACCTGAACAAATTGCCCGCCTTGGCAACCGCCACATCATTTATCCCGCATTCGGTCGGAGTGAATACCAGCAAATCATCTCAGCCCAGGTGAAAAAGGTACTCGGCATGTTCTCTTCAAAGCTCAATCTTGAGTTTGAAGTGGATTCAAGCTTGCTCGACATCATTTACAGCGAGGGGGTGGCGCCAGCCCAAGGGGTTCGGCCTGTCTTGAGTACGGTGGATCAATTGGTTACGAACCGAATTCCGACGATTTACCTGGCGGTTCAAGAATTGGGCGAATCGGTGAATTTGGTCAAGATGTTCGGACATTCCTCAGGACGCCTGGTGACGGCATTCCATCATGACGACCAAGTGGTGGGCGAATACGTCGACCAGGTCCTGCTTCAAAATCAGGTGGCACGGGCCGATAAAACACCTGCAACGAAAGCAGCGATTAGCGTTCATGAGGCTGGTCATGCGCTGGTGCAAATCCTTCGCACAGGTAAAGTGCCGACTACCTTGACCTGCGTCACGGCCAACCGAAACGTTTTGGGATACGCAGCAACCCGAACAGAGAAGGCGGTGGTGCTGCGCACTGCCCTCGATGACGCACATGAACTTGAAGTGCTCTATGGCGGAATAGCCGCTGAAGAGGTAGTGTTTGGCGCCTCACTCGTTACGGCTGGCTCTGGTGAAGACATAATGCGGGCCACGCGCATTGCGGGACTAAAGGTTAAAAAGCGTGGGCA
>JACCDH010947631.1_pt1 | contig 13481 bp, 12 predicted proteins | sample 7442481 | NCBI WGS metagenome assembly JACCDH01 (sample SAMN15323433, study PRJNA562643) | freshwater metagenome | isolation source: river surface water | place: USA:Blue River Watershed | collected 2017-08-15
GTTCTGGTTCTGGTTCTGGTTCTGGTTCTGGTTCTGGTTCTGGTTCTGGTTCTGGTTCTGGTTCTGGTTCTGGTTCTGGTTCTGGTTCTGGTTTTGGTTCTGGTTCTGGTTCTGGTTCTGGTTCTGGTTCTGGTTCTGGTTCTGGTTCTGGTTCTGGTTCTGGTTCTGGTTCTGGTGGAATAAATGGAGTAATTGGTGTAATGATTGGTTGCTTTGGTGAGTATTCAGTAGTTGCATCTGTTGCGTAGCCTACCGTCACTGCTTCGGTGGTTGTAGTATCGATATGACTAACTTCGTCGGTCCATGTCGCGTTGTCTACAAAAGGTGTTGGGGTGACCGGTGCTTCATTGGTTGGTACTGGTGCAGGGCTTGCTTTTAAGCGTGCTACTATTTCCTGGTGATCGAGCGTCGCAGTACGGCCGGTCGTTGAGGTCGCTTTTTCAATCACCCCTTTGCGACGTTCGGCTACCGGGACGGTGTATTTTGGTTTCTTTTTACTGGCACGTTCTTTTTGTTTCGCAATCCACCATTCTTTGAGACTTGTTACGATAGCCGTAGTCAAAGAAAACTTTGCTCGCTTTGTATCCTTGATAATAGTTGCACTATACGAAGCGTCACGACTCGCTGAGGCAGTAATTTTGACAGGCGCTTCTGGTGTTGGTGATACCGTTTTTACTGCTGTAGGTTTACTGGTGGTTACCGGTTCTTTGGTTGGCACAATAGCGGCTTTGGTGACTGGCTTTGGTGCTACCTGAGCCTGCACCACAGGACTCACTACCGGTGTTGTCACGGTCGGTATAGTCTTTTTTGTCGGTGTCTTTTTTTTGGTGTCCTCGATGATACGTGTCGATGCTTTTTTTGTTATTGGGAGTGCGGGGGCGGGTGTCGTGGTGGTGACTTTTTTTGGTACCACCAAACCACGCTTAGCTCGTTCACGTGCCAAGTCCTCAGCAAATGTATGTATTTGCGGTACCGCTTTTTTGGAAGGTACTGACATTGCTTATAGTATCGCATGCGCGATGAAGAAAATCATCGATTTTTCACCGGAACAGAGGTGTCGTTATACCGTAGGTGCAGTAAGACCTTTTTCGCTCGCAAAGTTCGGATTCTGCTGTTTGATTGATAAACCAATTTTTCCATCTTCTACTTTACAAACGACAACCATCACCGTTTCGCCAACAGTGAGCACGCCATCTACGTGTTCTAATCGCCAAGGGGCAATTTCAGAAATATGGATGAGCCCTTCGTGATAGTCGTCTAATTTAGCAAAGGCTCCAAAAGGTGCAAGTTTCGTAATGGTGACCAACACCTGTTCACCAATCACATACTGTCGAGTTAATGCCTTGATTGTCGCAGCTGCTTTGGCAGTAGCATCGTGTGTGCCGGTAATAAATATCGCCCCATCATCTTCGATACTAATCTCGGTGACTCCGCTCGTTTCTTTGATTTTATTGATGGTCTTGCCACCTCCACCAATAACGAGTCCTATTTGGTCAGGCTTAATCTGCATAGTAATAATTGCCGGTGCGCGTGGTGAAATTGCTTCTCGTGGCATTTTGATGCACTGCTCCATAGTATCGAGAATATGAAGTCGGGCTGCTTTTGCATGCGTCAGTGCACCAGCTAAAATTTCTAACGAAATACCATGTACTTTGACATCCATTTGAATCGCAGTGATACCGTCTCTGGTACCCGCCACCTTAAAGTCCATGTCCCCATGTTCATCTTCTGGTCCCTGAATATCGGTTAATAATGCATATTTGTCACCATCAATCATCACACCCGATGCGATACCGGCGACAGGTTTGGTAATCGGTACTCCTCCATCCATTAATGCTAGTGTACTAGCACACACTGATCCCATAGAACTTGAACCATTACTAGACATGGTTTCAGAGACGAGGCGAATCGTATAAGGAAACGTATCCTGACTTGGTAACACTGGTAGTAAGGCTTTTTCTGCCAAGGCACCATGCCCTATCATTCGACGGTTTGATCCACCGACGCGGCCGGTTTCACCGACCGAAAATGGTGGAAAGTTGTAATGATGCATAAAGCGTTTGCTGACGCCTTGATCTTCGATAGTATCGACCAGTTGGGCAGACTCGCGACCGCCGAGTGTTAATACACTGAGAATATGGGTATCTCCTCGATAGAATGTCCCACTACCGTGTAGTACTGGTGAAATATCCCCCACAGCAGCGTAGAGTGGACGCACCTCAGTCAAGGTTCGACCATCAGCGCGCTGACCAAATTCAATTGCACCGACATGGAGAGCCTCACTCACCATGTCTTCAAAAAAGTTACTCCCAGCAGTTTTTGTAGCAGTCGTTGTGGCTGCCACATGATCGAGCCAGGCTTCTTTGAGGGTGTGGATATGTGCCTTGCCTGCGGTATTGGAGAATATGGTGCTACTGAGTGTGGCAGCAAAATGTGTATCAAATTCTTGTTGGAGAATGTCTCGCGACGAATCTATGGCTGGTACGAACTTAGGATTGCCCCGTTCTGCAATTATCTCCGTCTGAAATGCTTCGAGTGCGCTGTGCAGAGACACACTCGCACCAAGTACATCCATCATATCTTCTTCTGACACCTCAAGCGCGGCCGTCTCTATCATATTGATAGTACCGGCTTTGCCGCAGGCTAGTACTTCAAATGCGAGTTCACCTGCCTCTCGTTCGAGGTATGAGGGATTGAGAATAATTTCTCCGGTATCTTTACGACGCGCGATCCGAACTGCCCCGATTGGTCCATTCCAAGGGATTGGTGATACCCCTAGTGCCAATGACGTACCAATAATTGCCAAAATATCCGGATCATCCGCCCCAACCGCCAATACGGTGACGACTATTTGTACATCCCGCCGCAATTGTTGATTAAACAGCGGTCGAATCGTACGATCAACAATACGTGCTGATAAGATCGCCTCATCACTCGGTCTACCCTCTCGACGTTGAAATCGACTCCCCAAAATTGCCCCTACTGCATAAAACCGTTCTTCAAATTCTACTGATAATGGGAAGTATGGTAGATCTTGATCTTTGTCACCCATGACGGCGGTTACTAGTACTACAGTTTCACCATAGCGCATCATGACAGACCCATGTGCCTGGTTGGTCAGATCACTAAATATCGCTTCGAGTGTTTTGTTACCAAACTCCATCGTGTAGATTTTTTTCTCCATACTAATATGCTTATGAGGAGCGCAGGTGTTAGATTTCAAATTTTTGAAACCTCGGACCCGTGCTACTCAATGAATAATCTATAGAGCATAACAAAACCACCAGGTGAGGCAAGTCAATCTGGTGGTTTTGTCGATTCTTATTCTAGATTGTCGGTATCTGTACCTACGACTTGTCGTATCTGGTTGCGATTTGGTTTGGTGTTGCGTCGATCGCGTCCACCTTTGAACCCGATCAAAAATTCATGAGGGTTTTCATCGAGATCAATAAAATCATCAACTACTTCACGCAAGCGTCCTGAGGCGGAGCGACCAAACGTGATAACTTCTACCTGGCAACCTTGGCTTTTGACATATTCAACCAGTGGAATAAAGTCACCGTCGCCGGTAGCGAGGACAATTGCGTCTACTTTGTGTGCCAATTTGATAGCATCAATCGCCAGACCGACATCCCAGTCAGCTTTTTTGGCGCCGCCAAAAAATATTTGTAAATCTTTGGTTTTAATCTCGATACCGACCTTTTCTAAAGCTTCGAAAAACGGCGCCTCTTCCCCGCTTTCAGTATTTACTACATACGATAATGCACGGATGAGCTTCCGTTCTCCGAGCGCTGCCTTAACAACATTTCCAAAATTTACCTTTGCTTTGTATAAATTCTTTGCACTGTGGTACAAGTTTTGTGTATCAATCAAAATCGCGACGCGCTGGTCGGTGTGTCTAATAACTCCCATATAACTGCTTATATTATAAAAATAATGCTTCTACTATAACTATACCGCGTTCCTGTGTCCCTGAAAAGTAAAACACTCCCGAGGCGGAAGTGTTGTACTGACTCTAGCGCTTGAGACCGAGCTTGGCAATCAATGATGCGTACACTGGCTGGTCTTTTCGTTCCAAGTACTTGAGGTGCTTTCGACGATCCGCTACCATTTGGAGCAAACCACGTCGTGAGTGAAAGTCCTTCTTGTGCTTTCGGAGGTGGGTCGATAGTTCTTCAATCTTGCGACTAAGGAGGGCTACCTGTGCTTCTGGTGAACCAGTATCACTATCGTGACGCTTGGTAGTCTTTAATACATTCTCTTTAACGCGCTTACTTAACATATGAAGATTTGAAATGAAGCAGTTTGTGTAGATACCCAGTAGACTGGCACAAACTAACTTCGTAGTGAGTAACCTGCGAAGGTTGCGATGATTATAGCATATAATAAAAAAAATGCAACTGCAGAGGCTGAGTTCTAACTTATTTATATAGAAGTTTGCCTGCTCATAACGAACACTGGTTCAATTACATGACTTCATGCGGTGCCTCGGTGAGGATTAGGTCGTACGGAATTAGTTCACCGGTATTGGTGGCTCGATACGGTGATTGTTCAATAGTAAATTTAAGGATTTCTGCGGTAGTGGCGCTTTTCCAGGCTGTCCATACAGCAGAAATATGCGCCAACTCTTTTTTGGATAGTAGCCCCAAGGTATTTTTGGCACCGGCTCGTGACTCGGCCAGTTCATACATATGGTAATCGTCACGGATTACTTGGGTGACAATAATCGTGCCGGCGCTTTCTAATTCATCAAGGAGTCGAAAAAACACATCAGGAGTTGGTCCAAATTCAACATGCCGGTACGCTACCCCGCTCATGCTACTTTTTGTGAGATAAAACCAACTAAAGTCGATTATATAGAGTAATTTAGACAATTTAGTTTTCTTGATTACTTGTTTGTCTGTAGCCGCACATCGTAAGACTGCTTGTATCATTTCGATGTATTTTTGTTCATTTGGTACACGTTGTGCCAATAGATCATCAAGACCAATACCGTACAGGGTGGTTAGTGCAACCGCTTCACGCAAACTCAATTCACGCGATCCTTGTTCGAGGGCAATATACGAGGTGCGCGAAATCTGTAATTTCTCAGCGACAGTACTCTGGGAGTAGTTTTTGGCGTCACGTAGTTGACGCAAGATTACTGCGTATGGTGAGGTAGTCATACGACCAATATAGCATATCTATGTCAGATTATAAGACAGATAGTGTCTATTTTGTGTACAAATTTGGTTTTTGTGCTTGGTAGTCGGTCAGGGTGATGGTGATAGTATCGCCTGGTTTTACTGCGCCACGGATGATTCTCGTGGCGACTATATCGTCAATGACTTTTTCTATATGGTGCTTGAGCGGTCTGGCACCATACGCTGGTTCATGACTATTACGCACTAACGCTTCAATAACTGCTGGTTCGACTACCAACGTGTAACCCTTTTCACCAAGTCGATCGGTCAATTCAGCAAGCAGCATGATCGCAATAGCATGTTCACTCTCTGGTGAAAGACTGTCAAACAGAATTACTTCTGAAAATCGATTTAGCAGTTCGCGACGGAGCAAACCTCGTGTCACAATATGTTCCACTACTTCACTATCAAGTACAGGTGTTTCTGCTCGTTGATTACTCGTACGGGCGATAATCTCGCTACCGGCATTACTGGTGGCAATAATAATCGTGTTCCGAAAATTTACCGTTTCACCTTGAGAGGTCGTGACCATTCCTTCGTCTAATATCTGTAAAAACAGATGTTGAATAGTGCTGTGCGCTTTTTCAAATTCATCAAGTAAGACTATGGCATGAGGGCTACTCGTAATCGCGGTAGTAAGGCGATCAATCATAGTAGTCAGGAGGTGTTCATGAGCAAATTCTGACATATCAAAACGCACAAGAGCGTTTACACTGCCACGATAGACCTGCGCTAGCACTTTTGCCATTTCCGTTTTTCCTACTCCACTTGGACCCATAAACAATAATGATAGAACCGGCGTCGTTGTGTCGTGAATATCAACGCGTGATCGTCGCAAACTAGTGGCAATGGCTGCACTAGCCCGCGGTTGACCTACTACTCGGGCATTGAGAATGTCTTCCATATGTAACAACATATGTTGCTCTTCGACGCTGATTTGACCCAGTGCAATCCCCTCTGTCTCAGATAGAAAACTGGTTACCATTGTCGGTGTAATGGTTGTGTGGGGAAATTTGGTTGCGATCGTTCGAAGTAATCGCAAGACTGTTTCATAGGTGGGCGTATCGTATCGAATAGCTGCTTCGGCAATTAACAATAGTGCCGGATAAGTAAAAAATACGTTAGTGTTACTTTCGACTGTAAAAATTTCTTGGCCGATAAAACGTACTAGTTCTGTTTCGGTTGGATTAGTGAGGCAGACTTCTTCTGAACGTTTGACAAAACGCGAACAGAGCAAAGTTAGATCATGGTGTTCTTGTGGTTGTACGATACCAATTATATGCAACGGCACATCACTGAGATATTCGTCGATAATACCCATGAGATCAACTTTTTTAGCCAAGAACGCTTGGGTGGTCTTGACCATATCAGGTATAACCAAAATGACGTTACCTGCTGCGATTGCTGATTGACACAGAGCGTGGAGAGCTGATTCTGTCCCTGCCGGAGATAGACTGTTAGCGGTCAGGCTGGTCGTATCCATAACCACTAGATGTTTTCCTGATAGCGCATTGAGACCAGTACCTCGAATCATTCGGTTCTCTAAGTGTGCCAAGACATGCTTGGCACCATTTCCTTCCCCGGCCACCATTAAGATGTGTGCATCAGCTCGACTCGCTAGGATACTTTCTAGGTGCGAGATTTGCTTTGCTTCATCACATATTTCGGCGGTAGTTTTTAGATCATCAACGAGTCGATCGGTAAACGGAATTTTATTATGTTGTGTACCATACGCCAGTTCACGACCAATCGAACCTCGTCGTGAGAGACTATCTCGACTCCACCAACGTTCCTGGCGTTTGTATTCATAGTGAGCATTCATGACGAGGTGTGAAACAGCCCGAAACGTATCAGCCGTAGTGCCAGTGGTTAGTAAGAATTGAACGAAACTTTCATCTTGTGAGAGTAAGAGTTCAACAATTGATACTATTGTGATTGTTGTATCTGCTGGTGGAGTAATGAATGCGTAGGTAATAAGAGACCTATTTGATGCTAAATAAGTGTGTACCTGATCTGTGGTGATTCCACATCGAACATAGATATGTTGTCCAAAAGTAGACATTAGCACTGCTTTGGTTAGATCATCAACATCACTAGTCAAAACCTTGGCAGCATCATACGTAATTGGTGCCGGTGTGTGGTTGCCTTTACCAAAACGTGAATCGAGACCACGGAAGTAGTAGTAGTTGTGATATAGACCAAGCAACACTTGTTCCACATATAAACCAGCCATCAGTAACGTGCTCGCAAGTATAGCAGTGCGATTCAGTGGTAGTTCAAAAAATGGTATCGCTCCATATAATATGGTGCCACTTACCATGACCAAACCTGTAATGGTACGAAGACGGTGTTGGGTTGAGCGTGGATAAAACTGCTCAAGATATAAAGCCGGAGCGAAATCAGCGAGATACTTTGGTATAGGTGACTTCATATTGCAAACATTGAGTTAATGAGCAGTATGGTACCAATAGTTAAGCTGGCAATTGGTACCATTGGTATGATTAACCAGAGACTGTAACCAATAATACCTGCTACGGTGCCCAGTAATAGTAGTGAAACCCCCGCAATAATGGTGCCGCTACGCACAACGAGTCCAACCAAGCGGGACAAGATGTTTATAAGCACGTTGGCCACTAATTCTTCGATTGATTGTGTACGGTGATACGGTTCTGTCATACGGTGAAACGGTAACACTAAAGTCTTGCAAAGTAGTATGAGAGAAAAATACGATGTAATAAACCACCACCAGTTCCGTACGATACGGATATAGTGCACGAGTGCGGTACTGTAGTGCCATACCAAATAGTCTGCCAAAAGCGCGAAGAACATACGGTGTATCCAGTATACAAGGTTCGTAAGTCTCAAATGAGTACAATCTGTGCATACTGAAAGCGATATAACAAAAACAACCGGTTTTACCCGGTTGTTTTTGTTATACATTACAATGTATTATGCGCGGCGTACGTTTGTAGCAGCAGGACCTTTTGGACCCTGTTCAACGTCGAAGGTAACCTTCTCGTTTTCCTGGAGCTCATCAAAGAGACCATCAACTACGTTCTGAGCGTGGAAGAATACATCCTTTCCTCCATCATCTGGCTGGATAAATCCAAAACCCTTATCAGTCTTACGTACAATAGAACCTGTCATATTTTTTATTTATTGTTTTTTAAAACAAAACATCACTACACCTGATCAACGTTGTCCTTGCCTCAAGGAGTTATAGTTTCGCTATCTCTATTAAATCACAATTATAATGATTTGCAAGCAATCTTATAACTTTTCAATCTCCTTGAGGTCACGATCAGGAATATAGAGAATCAAAAACCCAGCAATAATACCACCAATAGCCGTAATCAGGTGGGTTTCGTCTCCAATAATGGCAATATCTATAGCATCAAGTACATGCCAGATACCGCGCCAAATAAGTACAATACCGACAATGGTGCCAAAGTTCTTCACAAAGTACCCAATGCCGTGTCGATGATGTGCATGTTTCATAACAGAAATAGCATACCATACAGCGCTTTCATGTTTCACTGCCTTGTATTTGTAGATTATGCTACGATGATGTGCATGAAACTGTACTCCTGGAACGTAAACGGTATTCGCGCCGTGCATAAAAAAGGTGATTTACAAAGGTTTATAACTGAACATGAGCCCGATATACTCTGCTTGCAAGAAACCAAAGCACAGCGTGAGCAGACCGACATAGATCTTGGGGAATATGAAGAGTATTGGTGTTCAGCCGAACGCAAAGGCTATTCCGGTACTGCGATTTTCACTAAATTGAGTCCAATTGCAGTCTTATACGGGTTGCCAGAAGATATTGTGAAACAGTATCCATTGGTCGATAGTTACGGTGACACGACCACCGAGGGGCGGGTTGTCACACTCGAGTTTGAACACTTCTATGTCAGTACAGTCTATACCCCAAACGCGAAAGATGACCTGTCTCGTATTCCTATGCGACTGGCCTGGGACCCCGCCTATTTGGCGTATATGCAACAGTTACAAGCCGAAAAACCAGTGATCTTTTGTGGTGACTTTAACGTGGCACACACCGAACTCGATTTGGCGCGACCAAAAGAGAATCGGGGTAAAAAAGGTTTTACCGAAGAAGAACGGGCAGGGTTTACGGCAATGGAGCAGGCGGGGTTTGTAGATACATTTCGCACTCTGCATCCCGCTGAGGCTGAGCACTACACCTGGTGGTCACATTTTGGCCAGGCTCGTGAACGGAATATCGGTTGGCGGATTGATTATGTGATGTGTAGCGCAGCATTACTGCCAATAGTAACGCAGGCAAAAATTCATCCAATGGTCTTCGGTTCTGATCACTGCCCGGTATCAATCACCCTACAGCTCGATACTGAATCGCTGTAATTATAACAATACAGTAATGAAAAATGTCAATAGTCTGCCAAATACATTCATAATAGCTATATAAAACAACATAATTTTCGCACAACAGAGTCGCTGTCCTTTATAAAGGACAGCGACTCTGTTGTTTTCCCCAGATATCCACTGCTGTGTCCTTTACGACTTTCTATTAAGGACATACTATATCTGTAGGCCCAGAGAGGGCGCGCAGGAGAGTTCCAGAGTTCACTTCTTAAAAGACATTATGAGTTGAACCCTGGAACTCTCACCGTAGAGAGTTCCTTGTAAATAAAACAATAAAGATTACCTCCAAAAAACTAACGAAGAAGATCCACACTCGTGTGAGAGAAATCTTCTTACATGATTAGCGAAGGTCAGATGAGATGGACTTACGCTGGTATATGCAAGTAATATTGACTTCTCAAACACATTATAAGAGCTTAACTATTGGTTAGATTACATCTATGTAAACTCCAAGCTGAGACAACGTCTCAACACACAACAGCTCGAATAAAGGCCTGTGGGAATCGTACGCGAATCAACATTGATTAGCTTCCGATTTCCCCAGGCCTTTTTCTATTGTCATTTATTCATTTTATAGTCAAATGTCTTAGTAATAGTGGCTTTTTTTGAAAAGAGAGCCAATGAAAGTTTATTTTTAGACGTTTTATTCCAGTAACCGGTGTATACTGCACCTATGGAAAGAGTATTGTCTCCCGAAAGTCGCCTACAGCGCGTGTTCGCAGAGCTACTTCGTTCGGCCGAGGCCGGGGTATTTGTTTCAACAGATTATATGGAGACTATCCGTGACGAACACGTACCCATTACAAAATTACTAACCTATGCGGTGGAGCAAGGTTTTTTGTTACACGGGACAACTGTATCAGCACCAATATCAACATTGTTGCCGAGTCCTGGTGATGATTTGCATGATCAAGCTAAACGAACTACTGGTGTATATGCTACTGATATAGCTCATATAGCTTTGTTTAAAGCCACTATCTCGAGTAGTGAGCTCGAATCACAAGCGGCTTCTCATACAATAGGCTGGTATCCAGTGCAATACAATGGTCTAGATAGTAATTATCAGCAGTTTTATGCCACGATACCTATTGATCGTGCTCGGTGTAATGGTTTTGTATACATAATGAATAAGGATAATTTTCAAAATCTCGGTAATGGAGAGTTTGTACATGAAGGTCCCGTACAACCGATCCTTGCATTACCTGTCGAACCAAATGATTTCAGCGGTGAATTTAAAGTCGTTGACTGTGTCGATTAACCAACGTTGTGCTCACGAGCGATGGCTTTCAGGGCGGCCGCTTCCTCTGCTGCTTGTTTGTCTTTGCCGGCGTCACCGAGCGTTTTAAGAGTGTCTTCATCCAGTAAAATAAGCTCTTTGACACGATTATCGAGGTAATTCTCTGTATTTTTACTCGGTTCTACGAGCGCTTCTTCCAAAAGGGCGTGAAGTATATACCCTAATTTCCGACCAGGTTTCTCACCGGTTAGTTCCATGATCCTTGTACCATCCATTTTCAACATTTTGACCGAAATTGGATCACGTAGTGCTTCGTCTACCATGGCCTTGTACTGACGGAAACGAAACGGTTGTTCTTTAGGGCGTCCAGTTCCCACACGATCACAAACCCGTAGATTAAGGAGGTTTTCAATGTTTTCTTCACCCACTCGAGTAATGGTACGTCGTACCGCGGCGAGGGTGATTTCGGCTGGATCAGAAAAAAACATGTGCCAGCGCACCAAATTCACTACAGAATCGATGGTTTCGCGTGGGAGTTTGAGTCGCTCTAGTACCTTTTGTGTCATTTTTGCTCCTACTACCTCATGACCAAAGAAGGTATACAGTTTATTTTTACCTCCTGTACGTCTTGTGGCCGGCTTACCGATGTCATGAAGCAATGCAGCGAGCCGCATTTCGAGGCTGTAGCCCTTATCAGCCGCTGCCTGCATAGTGCGTAAGAGATGTTCAAAGACATCATAGGCATGAATACCGCCCTGCTCACAGCCAATCGCCGCTTCTATTTCGGGTAGGACATACGGTAGTAAACCCAACTTTTCCAAGAATACGATCCCCTGCATGGGTGTTTTGGACATCACGAGTTTTGTAAATTCGGCACTGATACGTTCGACGGCAATCTGACCAAGTCGATCACGATTACTAAATATCCCCTGCATGGTATCAGTATCAATCACAAATTGTAGTTCGGCAGCCAGTCGCACTGCCCGCATCATCCGGAGTGCGTCCTCTGCAAAACGTTCATTAGGGTCACCGACTGCCTTGAGACGTTTGGCGTTTAAATCAACAATTCCACCATACAAATCAACAATTTTTTCATCTGCGAGTCGAAACGCAATGGCGTTGACCGTAAAATCTCGTCGGGCTAGGTCTTCAGCGAGTGAAACACCAAAGGTTACTGAATCAGGTCGTCTCGCATCAGAGTATTCCCCTTCACTACGATACGGGGTGACTTCTACAACATGGAGCTTTGGATCTTCGCTCGGAGTTTTTACGCCAACTGTACCAAAGTCATTATTACAATAACTGTCTGGGAAAAGAGCTATAATAGCGTCTGGTACCGCATCAGTGGTAATATCCCAGTCTTTTGGCGCTTTACCGAGGAGTAGGTCACGGACACAGCCACCAACCAAATACGCTTCATACCCAGCGTTTTCGAGCGTTTCGGCCACTACCCTGACTTCTAATGGAATTTCATTTTTACGAATCATACAATGATGCTATTGTAGCAGAAACAGACTTTATATGCCTTTGTCGCTACATTCTTGTCTATGCGTGTATTAATTGTAAACAATGGTACGAGCTATCCAGTACGGATTTCTGCGTTGTTTCCAGGGTCTGAAGTTGAAGTCCTTCCGGCTTTAGAGGTACCCCGCCACTATCCTATTGCTTCCCATGATGTAATTATTTTGTCGGGGAGTAATGATTATCCGATCCCCTATTTTCACCACATGCTTGCCGATTTGTTGGCCTGGATTCCCCAACAAACACAACCAATAGTAGGTATTTGTTATGGCGCTGAATTATTGGCTGAAGCCTATGGAGGCACGTTACACCATCTTGGTCCCGAGCATAAACAAAAAGGCTTTTTTACGTACGAAGTACCGCCCAATCCCCTGTCTATCGCTTCCCCACTCTGTGTCTACGAGGGACACCAATGGATTATCGAATCAGTGCAAGCACCGTTATATCCTATTATTTCCTCGGCGCGCGGGGTGTTGATGTTTGGTCATAGTACTCGACCTCATATTGGTACTATTTTTCATCCCGAAAAATTCCCCGATGAAACTGATGGTCTATACGTATTTAGTGCCATTATGAAGTATTTTGACTTAGTTGCTGGTTGAGTTTTTACCTATTCGGTAGTACACTGCCTACCATTGCACCCGTGGTGAAGTGGATATCATTACTGACTTCGGATCAGTCGTCGGGGGTTCGAGTCCCTCCGGGTGCACAAATCGGCCGGTCCAAATGCGTATGCATTTGGACCGTTGCCGTTTGTAGCACCCGGAGGGACTCGAAAGACGAAGTCGGGGACCCTCTGGGTCGACGAGTCGGGGTCGCACGAGTGAGCTATATTAGGAACGAAGTGAATTAATCTAGCCACGAGAGTGACCGAGTCTCTCTGGACGTTGTGTGATCGGTTAGAATCCAGCTCAACATTTGTTGACAGAATCAATATACCGTGATTAAGTAGAGATTATGCGACAGATTGCGTACACATCAGTAAATCAGTGGACTGCTACCAACTTTATTGGAGCATTCGTCCCCAATACCCCATCCACGATGGTGTTTTGTGGCCTTCCACTCCTTTTTTGTAGGCAATCTGTTATGACTTCGTAATCGCTTTATTCTCTTGTGATTTCAAAACAGCAGGCCTA
>JACCDH010715576.1_pt1 | contig 13478 bp, 9 predicted proteins | sample 7442481 | NCBI WGS metagenome assembly JACCDH01 (sample SAMN15323433, study PRJNA562643) | freshwater metagenome | isolation source: river surface water | place: USA:Blue River Watershed | collected 2017-08-15
GGGCTACCGCACCAAAAACTAACCCTTTTTTATTTGTTTTTTGCATTTGAACAGACGATATTGACTCTTTGTATGTATGATTTACTATATTCATACATTCTCAGGATGTCAACAGTTAGTTCTAATTTAAGTCTTTTCGTTGCGAAAAAGGTAATAGCATGGAAATCTTTGAAGCAGACTTGATCCAGGCGATGCGGTGGCATGAAGGCCAAGCACAGGGCAACGGGGCGGAGATAGAAGGTGTCTTGCCGTTGGCTGTAGCGGCTTTGGCTGATGCGCTCTATTCGATATGGGGAACAGACAAGCGACTAGATATGTCAATACTTTCCCGAAAAGCCGTGCAAAGTTTGAATGACTATTGGGAGGGCGAGGGTATCCCGTTAAAGATCTCTATCGAGCAATGCCCGATAGAGATTGATTACTTCCTCTGAACACCAAGCGTTCAAAGGCTTCATTTCTTCAAAGCAGCTCAAAGCTTTTGACGAAGTGGTTGATTTTTTCTTTTTGCAAAAAAGACATCAGTTTGTCTAAAGACTTCCAGGTGCGCGGTCGGTTGTGCCTTGTGGTGAACAAGGTGTTGTCATTGCGCCAAGACAACTCAAAAGTAAGGATGAACCCTTCAGTTGTTTGCCGAATTTGACCACTGACAATCGCATTTGCTGCTGCGAACTCGCGTAGGTCTGCAACAGTCACTTCATTCAAGGAAATCTCCAGCTTTATTGAAGCCGGAATTCTGACGCGAACCATTCGCTTTTGTCTGATAACGACTTACTAAATGCAAAAATTTTTAACAAACATGTCTATTTTGAATTTCAAAGAGTTAATCTTTGCAGGATCATGTGTAGATTGGAGAGCGCTGGCTTGAGCACCATCATGGCTGGGAGGTCAGAGGGTAATCATCCCCTTTTGCAAGGGCCGCAGAAGTAGAAACATTACGGTGAAACTCGGATCAACTGGGTAACTAACGAGATCAAAGTATCTGCATGGCAACATGAGCGGCTTTGATTTGAGCGTACCGCAAGGCCACATCGGCCATCGCTGCTGTGGCGCCGTCATCGAAGTGGACTAATGTTCTTCCATGCTCATGTGTCGCGTCGTTAGGGTAGCGCTCGACGCCGTCGCTTTGCAGCGAAATTGCCACGATTCTGAGCTCTTTTAATGTTTTGAGCTCATCGACTTGGGATCTGCCGTCCTGGTTGCGGTCTTGCCAGATAAAGAAGTCGCCAAAGGTCTTATCTGCTGCGCTGAGCACGCCGTCCCCGTTGGTATCAAAAGCCGCGAGACCTTCGAGGTCGGTTTGGGCGCCCTTCAAATAGGAGGTGAAGGAAATTTCTCTGCCCTGGTCAATCACGCCATTGCTGTTATCGTCGTAGGCCAGAAAGGCATCACTTGGACCAGCCCAAGAGAGCACTTTTTCGTTCTCTCCATCGTCATCCACGTCGAAGGCCACGCTTTGATTGCTGTAGTCAATCTCGCCGTCTGCGTTGAGGTCCAGGATGAGGGGCGGTAACTTTTTCCCTTCTTGATTTGCCGTACTATTAAAGATAGGTACTTGTCGATCATTCAAGTCCTCTCTACTAATACCCGCCGAATTGGCTATCGCACGAAAAGCAGCCCAACCCGCAAATAACACATCGGTTTGGTTACCCATATCCTCTGAACCCTGCACCAACATTTGTGCTTGTTCGTCTACGCTCATTTCCAAATAGTCTTGATATTGCTTCTCTGTGGCACCCTTCCTCACTTCCTCTTGCTGCCTTGATAGGAGTTCTTCAAAACGTGTAAATGCACCGTAGTGATCTACACCATTCTCATCAAGCAAACGTACCCGCTCATCTGCATCCCAGAAATGCCATCTTGACGTATCAACGGTTCTAGTCTCAACGATATTGAGTCCGGCATCGAATTCATATTGAAGTCTCGTCATGCGGCGCGCTACACCGGTAGCAGCTCCACTGGTGACTGCCCAATGCACAAAACGATTAAAACCATCTAAAGCAGTGGTGGTTTCTAGGCCATGGGGCAAATCTGCTCTGTCTATGTGCAGGAGAAATGTTTCCTCATACTGAAAGTGACGTGGAACGCCACCTTCTGTCACATTGTTCCTGACTGCTTTCATCGCCTCGTCGTAGTGAGACTGAAGTCGTGCCAACATGTTGTCGAAATAGTCAACATTAAAGAAGGGGGCATTCAGTCCAAAAGCTAGGTCGTAAAGATCTCTTAACGCTTGATGGAATAATTCGGGCCCATAGCTTGAGCGCAAATCGATAAGTGCCGCTACAAACCGGTAGTCTTCATCAATGTAGTGCAATGGGTAAGTGGTGGTATCGTAATTAATCAAGTAATCTTGCGGTCGCAATTCCATAATAGGTCTCTCGGAATCAAGTCGCGCCAATCGAGAAATACTTTGAAACATTAGCCTAGCATGGGATGCTCTTTGTACATCGTCGGCCCCGAATTGATTCAAGATCATTTGCGAAGTGAAAGGCGGCGGCTCCCCGAACAAGTCCAGAATTTCTAGGTCAATATTCTGGTCTCTATTAAGCACCTTCTTATTTCGCTCTTGTACAGGGGGGGGAAGCGGTTCGGCTTTAAGATCAAGACCAATAAGATCGGGCAGTTCCCCATTGTGGTAACGATCAGGTCCTACTTCAAGGTATTTGAGGTAGGGTTGAAGCCTTTCAAAACGCTGTTGTGGAGACGACCTAGTCAAGTCACGCCAAGGGGCCAGTAGAAAAAGGTCATCTTTGTCTTTTATCTCTGATAAATCGAGACGCATTTCATTGTGATGGGAGGCTAAGTTTCTAGTCCCCTGATCTTGACTGATGTTTTCATTCAAACGACTTTCAAACATTCTTGTGAAGACGGTTTTTTGAAGCCCTATCATTAGCTCCAAACGCACAAATGATTGCCGGGCATGCGCTTCATCGCTTGGATCAATCCCCAGATATCTTGCAAACATAGTCCTCAAGAGATCTGTTCCATAATAATGTTGCATGAAATAGAAATATCTGATCGCCCCGAAACCAGCATCCCAATGAGGGAGCAGGTTCCGAAGAATAGGATATTGAAGGCCTTCAACTTCTCTGACGGCATTCACCAAAAGAGCTGAGTTATGAGAGATAGCATTCTCTAAAATGCGAAATATTATTTGGAAAGACTGAGCAGTTGGGGTGGGCCGTCTTTCCACATCCATGTAGTCCATCTCTATGGGAGTGCCCCAATGGCGAGTGCCATAGGTGTCATGACCAACTGACAGCGCCGCTTCACCGTGTGAGTAGGCCCCGGCTCTCGCGCCCCATATTGGAAATTTCGCCGCCATCTCACCCGTGAAGTCAAATCTGCTCCCCTCGGTAACTAGAGATCTATCACCTACAGTGCGCATCACCATCGACATGGTAGGACTGTCAAAACTCCTTATTGCTAGTTGGTACAGGCCTTCCGCTAAATTATTGAATACATCGAAATTAAAGTATTCATAGTGTTGTGTAGTGCGGGTTATGACATCTCTCACAAGGTCATCTGCGGTTGCAGAACCAGTGTAGCTGCCATCAGCCCTCATTGAGGTTAAGCCACGCTTGGCGGTACTCTTTAGGTATTGATAGGCTAAAACATAGCGCATGTTGAGCAGAGAAACAGTAAGCGGCTGATCATTCAAAAACTGTGAGTTCAACCTTTCATGCTCCGCATAAAAAGCCTGGAAGAAGTTGTACCTCATTCCTATAATTTGGTTTTCTTTTCCAAAAAAGCTCAGCGTTAGAACTTGGACTGCCGACTCGTACAGCATTTCGCTGCTCGAAAGTTGTGGTTCTTGCGGTTTTGTTTTCGACTTCTTTGTTCCATTGACATCGTTATCGAAACGAATTTCACAAACCTGATCACTGCCTCTGAGCACGTCTTCTTGCCCAGAACATAGGTGACCGTTTATCGGGCCACCTGACGGACTTGGAAAGGCGCGCCGATTCTGCGCTGCCTCATCTATATCCTTACTCCACTGATCGCTAACGACTTTTGCTGCTGCCGTGAGCCCTGAGGCGGCGACACCTCCAATAAGACCCCCTGCAGCAATAGCCGTCCCGGTAGACGCTGCAAACAGGCCCCCTGCTCCTGCTGCAAGTGCATAGCCGCCAAGCAACGCCGCCGCCGCTGGTGCAGCAATAACAACTGCAGCCCCCACCAAAACGCCAACTACCGCGGCTCCGAAAACCCATCCCCAGCTAAAGGACTCGTAATTTACCGTGCTGCCATTCTCATCAAAGTAGGTTTTGCTGTCTGTACCTATGAAGGCGTCAGCCAGCCGGTAGGTGAGAACCTCAATGCTGGCTTTTTTATAGACTTCGGGCAACGCGTCCATGATGCCTTGGGCACGTGCTTTGTCTTTATTGCTGACCTGTGTGCTGTTCAGAATGGTTTTGGCCTGAATGATGAGTTCGAGGGTGGCTCGCCATCCTTCGTCCCCATGCTCCTCGTTGCCCAGTCTTTTGGAATCAAAGTGCGATTTGATGCCAACAATCTCTTCGGCAATGATGAGGTTCTTGAATCCCTCGTCGGCATCACGTGCCACGAGGATTTGCAGTTTTTCTGCCTTTTGGCCCTCTACAGGCCCCGCACGATGAACTAGGACGCCTCGGCTGGCTTTGGGCAGCAAATCCTTGTCGACGTACTTGAGCTCCAGATCCACGCCTTCGTAGGTTGACGTGCCCGTTGCGTGCAGCTTGGCAATGGCTTTGTTGAATATGGCCTGCTCTCTTTCGTGTCCTTGCCCAAACAGTTGGTCAATCAAGGGGGCAATGAGGGCGCTTGGTTCGCCAACAAGCGCATTGTCCAAAGCATCAATGGCCTTGAAATCGAACTTAAAGCTCTCGTCCACGACAGAGGTTTGTTTGGTCAGGAACGTTTGGAAGATCATCGCCTGGGATGCGTGGGGATGCTCTGCATCCCCTGTGCTTTTGGCCAGCATCATGGCGGTATACAAACCGATGTCGTTTTTACTGGGTACACCTGCCTCAAAGCGGGCTTTGACTTGGGTAAAGTATTTAGATGTGAGTAGCTCAGGGTAGTGCGAGAGCACTGCTTCGATCTTACTCAGGTCGAACACCTCGCCGTCGAGTTGGCTTGCCTTGTATTTCTCTTGGATGACGAGTTGTAAAACGGTGGAGAGTTCGACATTGCCGCTGCTGTTGCTGTCGATCTTGTTGGAAAACTGTTCCATCAGGTCGCGAAAGCTCATCTTCGACAGAACACCGTACAGGAACTCCGGCATGGACTGTATACCGCCTGCGCTTGTCATTATCAATCCAATAGGACCGCTTACGTGTTTGCCAACATAGTAGTCTTTGAGGCGAACGCTGCGATCAACGGTGCCGCCGTCTTGAGAGGCGAACCCGATAACAAGATCTCGGTCATCGATGGCGACGCGGTAGCACTCAAGTGGCAAGCTGAGGTCGAAGATCAAAGAGTCGGCGTCGTATTTAGATCCCGTACGAGAGAGAATCGACGTGTCATGCCCGAAATTGCCCTGAAATCTGAGCACATCATTGCCCTCGTCCCCTTGCAGGATGTCGTTACCATCCCCGCCGTCGAGGACATCCCCCTCGCGACCTCCCCACAGGATGTCGTTGTCCAACCCACCTTCCAGACGGTCACTGCCCGAGCCACCGTGCAACGTGTCGTTGCCAGCACCTCCAATGAGGTGGTCTGAGCCGTTGCTGCCATTGCCGAATGCTCTGCCATCAGCATACTTCCCAATCGACGCCCCGCCCATTTCAACCGACAAGCTGTCAACATCAAGGAGGTCAAGGTCACTTAGCTTGTAGTTGCCCAAAACGCCTTTGGAGAAGTCCTCGTTGTTGATGACGATGCGCTCACCCGTGGCCTTGAGAGTCAAGCTGATGGACTGCGCACCGTAGCCCGATGTCTTGGCATTGGAGGCGATCAGTGAAGCGTTTGTCCCAACCGCCCCAGGGATGATCGTCTTCAGATGGTAGCCCACAAGGTAGCTCGCTGCCTCGACCACAAACCTGAGCGTAGTCTGCCCTTGCGCATCCGTTTGTTCATAGAGCTTGAGCCGAATCGCTTTGGTGTAGGTGCCATCGTAGGTTTTGTGCACAACAAACTGCGCCCCGTTGACGGATCCAGTGGCGCTCGTTTGCTCATGCTGCCCGCCGTGCAGTATGTCGTTACCTGCACCACCGATGATCACATCGTCGCCCAGGCCCCCGTAGACGGTGTCGTTGCCCGCACCGGCAGTAATGAAACTGCTTTGGTAACGGTTGTTCTGGCGCACCGCCTGGGCATTGAGGTCAATAATGTCATTGCGCTCGCTGCCACTTTGGAAGTCCGTCGTCGCCGAGATGCGAAAGGTGTAGCCGCCCACGCGCAGGTTCTCCACTTGGTTGAAGTATCCAGTCTCCCCCGAGCGCGAGTCTTTGGCCTCGGTATAGGTGAAGTGCTCGCGCACGAGGACCTGGGTGGCATTGGCAGCGCCATTCACTAAATTGATCTTGAGGTCGTTGGTGTGCTCAGGTCGAAATAGACGCAGTTCATCAAGGCTGACACCTTCGGTAAAGACAATCTGGTCGCGCTCGCCCGCGTTGAACCACTTCTGGTCATAGTTGATAAGTTGGTAGTCCCATTTCGTCCATGCGGTATACCAATCCGTAAACAGACCTTTCTTCTGGTGCCAACTCACCGAAGTCAACAGGTCTTGCTTTTGCTCCGAGTAGCGATCGAATACAAGTTGCTGCCCTTGGCTCGCACCAAAGGTGTAGGTTGTGTCACTACGCTGACCGTCTGTGATAAGACCACGACCCTCCCATTTTTGGTAGAGATCAAGCCGGTTCCACGTAAAGTCTCTCCAATTCCAAATCCCATCACCATAGTAGCGTGCTATCGGCTTGAAACCCTCCGCCAGGAATTTTTCATGAGTCCAAGGTTCTGATGGTCGTAGCATGATGCGCATCCCTTTGCTGCTGGTTGTGGCCTTTCCTGTGCGTATTAGCTGTAGCGGCACAGGCAGTGTGCGGTCGTCTCTTACTAGCCTTCCCGGCACTCATCAAGAAGTGGCTTCTATCGTCGCGACACGCATACTTTATGACTACTAGGGGTTTCCATGAAAAGGCCGTCACGAAATTTATACACTCAGCTCAGCTCTGGGTTTTGAGGTTTCTAAGTCCATAGCGGGGTAAATCGCAAATGCTCCAAGCCTCAATAAAGTTCTGCTGCAGACCCACAACACTTTTTAAATTTCTTGCCGCTGCCGCATTTACAAAGAATGTTCACCAAACTGTCTTCAATCTGCATGGCCAATTCTTCTCGCTGCTAGGGTGTTGTGGTCAACTCATCTTGGTCTGCAGAAAATCCGCTCTCACCCAACAAGCCAATCGGTACATACAACTGCTGGCCTTGCACTGTTTCAAATAAGGGCTTCCATGCGCTACGGTTGAGTTGCACACCTTCGGTAAAACCATAGGCCCACATTTCGGGGTCTTCAAACTTACCAATGTCGTATTGCTTAATGCCCCAACATGGAGACACCAATCGTGGGCTTTGCTCGAACCCCGAAATGATGCTGTTGTAGTGCCGCATGAGCAGACGCATGATCTAGTTGAGCTGGTCAATGTTATGCATTGGAGGCATGGCGCTGTCTTCGCCCCAAACTTTAGGGGGCCACTTGCTCGGCATTTAACGGGGCCATTATTTCTTGAACCTCTTGGACTGTCGGCTCAATTCTTTGTTGTGCTGGAGATTTCAGCAACCCAGACTCGCTTTCTTTCGCCAATATGTGGGGTTGACGATGAAGCTGTCGATACCTTGAGTTTCAATGGAAACATGTCAAATCACATCGTCTGCTCAATGAAGAAACATAGTTCAAAGTTGTCAACTGGGCCGCATGAAGTCCACCATTCAGCGAGTATCATCAATAAATGAGGGCAGCCCAATAGCTGGCCTGTTTGATGCGCGCTAAACAATACCAGCTATTAAGGCTTCCGATGAAGACATGAATCCATACAACTGTTTAACATGGTGTTCGGTTGCCTCTACACAATAATGTGGTGAATTGGTGGCAACGCAATCAGCCATCATCACCACGTCATATCCAAGAAACATGGCATCCTGCAAGGTGGTCAATACACATATGTCAGAGGCGACACCGGCAAAAAACAATGTAGTGACATTCATATTCCTTAAGATACTGTCTAAATCAGTATTGAAGAAACCACTGAATCGCTGCTTCTGTACATGAATATCATCCTCACTTGCCTCTAGGCCATCAATGATCTGAGCACCCCACGTGCCTTCCAAGGCGCCCCATCCACCTTTCTCCAGCATGAACTGGTGGTTAACCTCTGTAAGCTTGTCGGCATTCACATGCAAATGAGGCATTGATGGACTTATATTCAGGCGATCAGACCTAACAGACCAATTGAGCCATACAACGGGCACTTTGCAAGGACGAACTTTCTGTAGAAGTGCATTGATGGGCGTAATCAACTTTCTTGCTGGACCACAATCTACACCGCAGCGGTCTAAGTATCCACCTGCAGCACAAAAGTCGTTTTGCATATCCACTACGATGATAGCTGTACGATGAAGGTCAATGGTTATATTTTGAGGCTCGGCTGCAACTGTTATCTTGCGTATTCGGGACGGCTCATCTCGGCTGAGATCCACTCCCGACGCACGCAAATTCCAACGATTGGTAGGGTGCGAGCCGATTTTGACGGATTGCATATTTATTCCTTACTTATCTTTATAGACTAATTGGTAATCAGACGCCCTTATTTGATATATCTTTGGGTGAAGGCATCTACCGCACCTTTGAAACACTCCATCGGCGGATTTGCCAATCCAGACCCCACAATTGAATAACCAGCCTCCTTATGAGCAATCCCTGTATCAATGATGGGTAAAACACCCGTATGAACAACTTTCCGAATATCAATTCCCAAAGGAGAGCCCTCGAAGTCCAGAATTGGGATCGCATAACGGGTACTTGAAGAAACTGCCAATTCTCGAACTTGATGCGTCAGCTTTAACGCACTATCTAAACTGCACCCCACAATCGGAAGGAATCCCAGTTGATTGGCCAAGAGATTGGCGCCCCAGCCAACAGTTTCTGTGATTGCTGAATCACCCATATCCAAGCCAGCAAACTCCTCTGTCCACCTTCGGATATTTTGATCTTCTTCTTGAGGAATAGATACCAATCCAAAGTTTTCCTCCCACGGTTGGACACCTGTTCCCAACGGGACGAAACTACGCATAAACGCCCTTGGTGCAGGCGCCGTGAACCACTCGTCACCCAACCCACTCACGCGAATCCCGAATTCAACGCCATTTCTTGCCATTGCAACAACAACTGTGCTGTATTCGATATTTGATGCCCAATCTGTCATGGCCTTTGCTGAGGCCATGGCAAGTGAGAGGAACATCAAGCGATGATTAGCAAGATGTTCAACTGTTCTCAGCAGATGGTGCTTCTGAACATCGGCCTCAATCATTGGCCCAATCAGTTTATTCGCCAACAAACTTGAAGCCGCTAGACATCGGCTGTGCAAACCGTCCCCCATCTGTAATGATCTGCCAATGATGGGTCTGAGAGGAATCGCACCTGCCTTTTCTATTCCTTTGCGTAAGGTAGGGGCGTAAATATCACGCCAGTCATACAAGTAGTTCAGAACATCCTCACTGTACTCGCCAAACGTATGTCGGCTATCCGCGTGACCACAGTACGCTCGATTGCCAGCGCCTGGTGCGCGATTTTCAACTACCCACACAGGCAATGAAGGAGAGGTCGCACCGGCCATAGAACCTACGGCGTTGTGGTGGTGATTGGGCACCAACTTAACGGCGCCACTGTCCAAAAGAGCTATTGCACTTTCTGGTGTATTTGCCCACTTTTCAAAAATAACCAACCCAATAATGGCTCCACGCTGAGCACCACACATTCTCTCCCAAGTAATCGGCGGTCCAGAATGGAGAATGATTTTCCCCTCCCCCATTCCAGGCACAACCTCTCTTGCGGGAGCAATATCAATTAAAACAGGCTCGGACACATCCATGCGCCGAACTGTTTCCGCATTAGCACTTTTGATCTTTTCTTCGATTGACACAGATTTAATCTCCTATGGTTAATAAGATGTCAGATATCGTATGGATCTTCATTGAGAAGACACAAACGCAACCTTCTAAGCGTCACCTTAAAATCTTCGACGCTGTTTTCCATGAGCTCTGTCTGTAGATCGTTATCAATGCGACGCTTGTAATCAGCCAATTGCTGTTCTGGGGTTAACCCCTCGCATAAAAGTATCCAAACATAACCAAACTTATCCGAATAAGGCTTATTGCATCTCACCAACTCGTCGGCAACTTCTTTCTCAGCCTGAATGGTGTGCTCGTCTTCCAACAAACACCATTTATCCTTAACAAAGCTCTCTTGGTCACCAATGATGGGTCTGCCGTTAAAGCTCTCAATCCAATCATCTTTCTTACAAACATTCCACCAGATATCCGCAGCCGCATTTAAGAGCTGCTCTCCGGACGCAAAGGGTCGTCTTTTCTTTATTTCATCATTCCAAGTCTTGGAGGTTGATAAGCGCTTGAATTTTTTCTCGAACTCAACCTCATTAAGATGATTAATCAGTTCGATATCAAATCTTTTCATAAGTGTTCTTCCATGATGGTGAAATTGGTGGGATCGGAGTATCTAGGCATTTAGATATTCTCGACATCGGTTACAACCAAGCAATCTACAACCACGCGGGCATTTCTTGGCAAAACAGACACCCCGATCGAACTACGTGCAGGGCTACTCTCTGGGATATATAAATTAACTACCTCATTAACAAATATGAAATCCTCCTCCATATTCTTGAAATAGAACACTATCTTTAAAATCTTATTAAACGCAGTATCGAGACCTTCTAATATCGACGATAAATTCCTCATCATTTGATTAGCCTCGGCCACTATGCCACCCTGGGGAAACTCAAAAGTGCCAGGCACGAACCCCTGAACTGCGGAAATATGAGCCGTCCCGCGGTAAATTGCAGCGTGCGAATAAATTGATAACGGCTTGGTGATGCTGCCACAGACAAATCTTTCGATTTTTCTGTTGCTTATCTGGTCTGGCTGCAACATAAGACCCCCTATACCCCTGGAGTTGCAGGGGCGGCAATGCGTACACTTATTGGTGAAAGACCTGATATCGATCCAACCAAGAGATCACCAGGGCGCACAGCCCCCACCCCTTGAGGTGTTCCGGTATAAATTAGGTCACCGGGTTGCAGCTCCCAGGCGGTAGATAATTGTTCAATTGTTTTTGCAACATCCCAAATCAGTTCTGAGATCTTGCTACGCTGACGATCTACACCATTCAGCTGCAGATAAATCTCCGCATCCCCTATCGCACCAGCCTGACCAATCGGGGTAATGGAGCCGACGACAGCAGAGTGATCAAAGGCCTTACCAACACACCAAGGACGTCCTTGATTCGCCATGTCAACTTGCAAATCGCGCCGCGTCATATCCAGACCAATCGCATATCCGTAAATATGCCGATAGGCATTGGCTAAGGAAATATTTTTGCCAGCCAAACCGACCACCACAACCAGCTCAATTTCATGCTGGAAGTCATTTGTCAAACTGGGATAACACAATGTCCCGGTTTCCCCGCTTTCAACCACAACCAAAGCCTGAGCATCTGCAAGTTTAAGAAAAGTGAAAGGGGGCTCAAGACCCGTAGATCCCATTTCTCTCGCATGTTCAGCATAGTTACGCACCAAACAATATATGCGACGAACTGCAATACGGCCCTCTTGGTTCACGACCGGTAGCGACACGACCGACGGAGGCGGAAAGAGATAACTCATTTGCTTCCCACCTTGATTCTGGATTTCATTCGATGAAGCCCTTGATCCGACGCGACGGACTGCCCTATAACCTTCTCATTAGCCTCTTTGCAACGTATAAGTACTTCTCGCAACCAAGCATGCCCCAATCGCTCCCGGGGCGGACTGCTTTCGATATCATGCAATGCTCGCAAAACCAAATCCTGCCCCGTTAGAAATTCCCTGTACTTGATTGAAAGTTTTTTCGATGAACTCAAATTGCCTCCAGGTCACGCCCACCTAATTCGGCGAGCAACGCATCAGGGCGATGCATTCTTAACAAAAATTTAGCTTGCTTTTAATTATTTTTAATTTAAAAGCGACTTAATCTTACGACTATTAGTTTCATGTGCACCGCACGTTCACGAATACACAACATATGCTTATATGTATAGGTCTAGCCCCATGCCCAATCTAGTCATGCCCGTGTGGGAAGAGACACATGGGTACGTGTTAAAGACGGGGCGCCTCGTCCTTAAGTAACCGGCCCCCGCTGAACACTTAAGCTCTCGAGCCGCGCGGTATTGGACTTCCCACGGTGCAATAGACAAACTCGAACCTCAAATTGCGGCACGTTCAAACGCCTCGGGACTAACGCCACCCAGATGGCTCTGGCGTCTTGTTCGATTGTAAAAAGCCTGGATGTAATCAAACAGATCGGCACGAGTTAAGTCTCGGACCTTGTATATGCGCTTACGTACACGCTACTTCTTTAAGGAGCTGAAGAATGATTCAGCCACCGCGTTATCCCAGCAGTTTCCCCGACGGCTCATGCTCGGGCTCAATAGGTTAGCTTTTGTAAGAAGTTTCGTTCTTCACACCTTCAGTCTTGATGAAGTTGAGGGCGAACCTGAAAAGAACATCGTCACTTGGCGTCTTCCATCCTTCGCCAAAGTAATGATCTGCAAGAAACGACTTCATAAGACTGCGCACTGAAACTGTCTGAAAACCTTTCAGTCCATAAAGGTGCTTTATTGACGTAGGTCCTTTGTCAAGAATCTCACTTACGAATTGCTCGTCGAGAAAATGCTTGTCACTTTCATTGCTCTCTTGATAGAGCTCCCATGCCGCCTGAAGACGATTGGCGCGAAATTGTTCTAAGAGTTCAATTCTTTTTTGTTTCTCCAGAGCTTGCTTTTTTGGGGCATCTATCAATGCGCCCGTTTGCGCATTAATCGCGTGGTTATCCAAAACAGTTTCTAAGTAGTCTTTTCGCTTTTCTACTGGTTTAAGACCGGGCTTGGCCAGCCGCTCTTCCAAGACATCCAGTCCTTTAGAGAGCGTGTTTTCGCCGTGTTCATCAAAAAATAACTCTGCTTGTCGCTGTGTGATACCAAGCGAAATTGCACGACCAATTTCCTTGAGGCCGCTTTCTGTATTTATATTTTGGAGAGGCGGTTTGTAGTTCTTCTTACGGGTTGCTTTAAATTGCAACTCAACAACCTTAGGCCCAGCTTTGTGCGTAATCAGCTCGACATCAACAGTGGTTTTCGCATTAATTTCGTTCACTGCTTTTTTGATGTAGTCCCTGTTGAATGACTTGAACTCAGAAGCAGTATCAAGACTGTCTGCATTGCCACTTAACAC
>JACCDH010013308.1_pt1 | contig 13476 bp, 13 predicted proteins | sample 7442481 | NCBI WGS metagenome assembly JACCDH01 (sample SAMN15323433, study PRJNA562643) | freshwater metagenome | isolation source: river surface water | place: USA:Blue River Watershed | collected 2017-08-15
GCATGAAGGTCGCGGTCTTGCCGTAGGTGTGCGCGACGTTCCAGATCACGTACTTCTGCACCTGGGTCCAGTCAGCGCGCTCGGTCAGCGTCGAGAAACGGGTGCCCAGTTCGTTCTGGCCGGCGCCGGCCACTTCGTGGTGGTGCACTTCGACCGGGATGCCCAGCGACTCGAGCACCAGCGACATTTCCGAACGCATGTCCTGGAAGCTGTAGATCGGCGGGACCGGGAAGTAGCCGCCCTTGACGGTCGGACGATGGCCGGTATTGCCGCCTTCGAGTTTCTCGCCGGTGGACCATGCAGCCTCTTCGGAATCGATCTTCACGAAGCAGCCCGACATGTCGACGTTCCAGCGCACGCTGTCGAAGATGAAGAATTCGGGTTCCGGACCAAAGTAGGCGGTGTCGCCGAGGCCCGAGGCCTTCAGGTAGGCTTCCGCACGCTTCGCGATGGAACGCGGGTCGCGGTCATAGCCCTTGCCGTCGCCCGGCTCGATCACGTCGCATTGCATGAACAGCGTGGTCTCTTCCATGAACGGGTCGAGGTTGGCGGTGTTCGGGTCCGGCATCAGCAGCATGTCGGACGCTTCGATGCCCTTCCAACCGGCGATCGACGAACCGTCGAAAGCGTGGCCGGACTCGAATTTATCCATATCGAAGTGGGAAACCGGAACAGACACGTGCTGCTCCTTGCCACGCGTGTCGGTGAAACGGAAGTCAACGAATTTGACTTCGTTGTCCTTCACCATCTTCAATACATCTGCGGCCGTCTTTGCCATGTAAATCTCCTGGGAGGTTGCGTGTATGTTGTTGCTGAATGTTCGGGTGAGCTTTTTGCTGACTCGGCACAGGCTGTGGCCTGCGCGACGGGTGACTTTGCGACCGGAACTCCGCGCAGGATGATAGCAGATTCCATGCCATCAACCGATGGCGATTTCAGCGGTTTTGCTCAAAGGCGGCGGCAGAAAACTTCGAGCCGGAACAAGGTGTTGGCGCACAGCAACGCAAATCAATGCAGGATTGCTATCGCACCATCGAGGTGCAATTCCGACCAAATGCATTACTCTGGTGCATCTTTACCGTGGCGCACCATCGTGGTGATTTTTGCTGCAAGTGCGGCCGGCATCGTCATGGCGGCAATCCATGCCTGTTTTATAATCCGGCGGACTCGGCAGACACCCTCTCTTCCCATGAACTCAAGCCTGGAAATCCTCTCCGTCGCCCGCCAGCGCCAGCAATCGCACTCGTTGCCCTATGCGGGCGCGGTCACGCCGGCCGAGGCGTTCGCCTTGCTGCAAGCTGATCCTCACGTGAAGCTGATCGACGTTCGCACGCAAGCTGAACGCGACTGGGTGGGCAAGGTGAACATTCCGGAGGAGCAGCACTTCTCGGTACAGTGGACGCTGTATCCGGGCGGCGCGAAGAACGAAGACTTCCTGTCGCAGCTCGCCGCTTGCGCGAAGCAGGATGAGGTGCTGCTGTTCCTGTGCCGCTCGGGCGTGCGCTCGCGCCATGCGGCGCTGGCCGCCACCGAGCACGGCTACACGCAGTGCTTTGACATACTCGAGGGTTTCGAAGGCGACCGCGATGCAGCAGGCCATCGAAAGAGCATAGGCGGGTGGTGCCGCGCCGGCCTGCCCTGGACCGGCGCCTGAAGACGACTACTCTTCCTCGTCGTGCACCGGCTCTTTCAGGGCCAGTGCGCGACCATCCTCCACCAGGAATCCGGCCGCGATGCCGAACCATTCCTCGGCCGGAATGACCCGTTCCGCGATCTGCACCAGTTCCTCTTCCCGCACCAGCCTGCGGTAAAAGTGCGCGCAGCACTGCTCGAGCGACGCGCAGATGTCGTCGACGATCGCCGTGCCGTTGCGCAGCAGTTGCTGCAGCTTCTCGCGCAGCGAACGCAGCAGCGCGACGCTGGCCTCGCTCAAGCTGTCCAGCTCCGCCAGCAAGGCGTCGGCCTCGTGCGTGAGCTTGCGCAACGCGGGAATCACGAACACTTCCATCTTGCGCTGGTGGCAGTATTGCTCGAATTGCGTCAGCCGGTTCAGCATCGCCTCGAAATCAATGCCGCCCGAGCTCTTGATATTGTGAATGCTGTTCAGGATGTATTTCTGTATCGATGAAAACGTCCAGCAGGCCCTGTTCTGTTCGATCTTCAGGGCAATGATCGAGTAGGTTGCAGTCAACATGTGGGAGTCCCTGAAAAAGTAAAACCGCCCCCCATTGCGCGCGAGCACGCATCGTCTGCTAACGAGGGGGGAAGAATTGCGGAGGCTTCCGCAACGACGATTTAGTTTAGTGAAGCGACAAGATCGTTCACTTGAGGGACCGCAAAAATTTATTGACCGCGCGGAACGGGAATGCGATTAATTGATGTTTGTCGGGCGTATGCGCAAGGCCTAAGCCCGACAGGAATCACCCGACCCTTACCGCATGCTCGCGCGTGGAATGGAAAGTCACGCCGGGCCAGCGCTCCTGCACGAGCTTCAAATTGACCGCCGAGCTCGCCAGATAGGCAAGGTTGCCGGCGGCGTCATGCGAGAGGTTCGCGCCGGCCGACGAGCGCTCGAAATCGGCGAGCATTTTTTTATCGTCGCACGACACCCAGCGCGCGGTGTTGATGCTGGTGCCTTCGAACACCGCGTCGACGCCGTACTCGTTCAGCAGCCGGCTGGCGACCACCTCGAACTGCAGCACACCGACTGCGCCAAGGACCAGGTCGCCGCCGCTGACGGGCTTGAAGACCTGCACCGCACCCTCCTCACCCAACTGCTGCAAGCCCTTGTGCAGCTGCTTGATCTTCAGCGGGTTGCGAATGCGCACGGAGCGGAAGAAGTCGGGCGCGAAATACGGGATGCCGGTGAACTGCAGCATCTCGCCTTCGGAGAAGCTGTCGCCAATCTGCATGTTGCCGTGGTTCGGCAGGCCGATGATGTCGCCGGCGTAAGCCTCTTCCACCTGCTCGCGCGACGAGGCCATGAAGGTGACGACCGACGACACCTTGATCTCGCGGTTCAGCCGCAAATGCTTGATCTTCATGCCGCGCTCGAAGCGTCCCGAGCACACGCGCAGGAAGGCGATGCGGTCGCGGTGTGCGGGATCCATGTTGGCCTGGATCTTGAACACGAAGCCGGAGAAGGCCGACTCGGCCGGCTTCACGGAACGCACGGTCGCGTCCCGCTCGCGCGGCTCCTGCGCCCAGTCGAGCAGCGCATCGAGGATCTCGCGCACGCCGAAATTGTTGATGGCGGAACCGAAGAACACCGGTGTCTGGCGGCCGGAAAGGAAAGCGTCGAGGTCGAACGGATGCGATGCACCGTGCACCAGCTCGACTTCCATCTTCAGCTGCTCTATCTCGAGCGGGAACATTTCCGCGAGACGCGGATTGTCGATGCCCTTGACGACCTCGAACTGCTGATCGGCGCGCTCGCTGCCCGGCACGAACAGCAGGATCTCGTCGCGCAACAGGTGATACACGCCACGGAAGGTCTTGCCCATGCCGATCGGCCAGGTGACCGGCGCGCACTGTATGCCGAGCACCGACTCGACCTCATCGAGCAACTCGAGCGGATCGCGGGTCTCGCGGTCCATCTTGTTCATGAACGTGATGATCGGCGTGTCGCGCATGCGGCAGACGTTCAACAGCTTGATCGTCTGCGCCTCCACGCCCTTGGCGGCGTCGATCACCATCAGCGCCGAGTCGACCGCGGTCAGCACGCGATAGGTGTCTTCGGAGAAGTCCTGGTGGCCCGGCGTGTCGAGCAGGTTGACCACATGGTCGCGATACTCGAACTGCATCACCGAGCTGGCCACCGAGATGCCGCGCTGCTTTTCGATGTCCATCCAGTCGGACGTCGCGTGGCGACCGCTCTTGCGCGCCTTCACCGTGCCGGCGAGCTGGATCGCGCCGGAGAACAGCAGCAGCTTCTCGGTCAGCGTGGTCTTGCCGGCGTCAGGGTGAGAAATGATGGCGAAGGTGCGGCGGCGCGCAACTTCGCGCGCGATTTGCTCGCGGGACACCGTACGCGTTTCAGAAACGTCGGCGATATCGGTCGGATCGGTATTGCTGGCCATGGCGAGCGCGGAAAAAGTCATAGAGTCTATCGGCTTTGGAACGACAAGTCTAACCGGAACCGGCTTGTCATTCCGACAGCGTCAATGCCCTGCAGCGGGAGACGATCACTTGAGCCAGAAGGATCGCAGCGGACGAACGCTGAACTTCGTCAAGATGTGCCGCCCAAACCTGCAGGTTCAACTCCAGGAGCGCCGATTGAATAACCGGACCGGCAACGACGGCTGCACGACGCAATTTTACGACCGGCAAATACCGGAATTTGCAGAGTCCGCACTGGAGGCGCTGTACGGTGCGTTGTACTCATCGCTGCCGCAGCTCTCACTCGGCGACATGCGCAGCGTCGGCACCTACGCTGCCAGCGAGTGCGGAAATTTGCGCGCACTGTTCCTGCACGCGCGCAAAGGCCGCGAACTCCGCGTGATCAACGAAGGCATGAGCATCGACAGCGCGGACGCGGAGGCATTCGCGAAGGAAGTTTTCATTCGCGAACCGGAGGTCGACCGGATACGGTTTCATGCCGTCAGGATCACCGGCAGGCCGCTCCTGTGTCTTTCACGGCAAGCGCCGGTGACCGAGGACATCGTGCTCGACCTGCCCGAGGATGAAGCGACTTACCTGGCCAGTCTGGGCAAGTCCACGCGCAAGACGCTGCGCCAGAACCTCGCGCGCGCAGGCGATCTCGTGCACGCCATCGTTCCCGGCGATGAGGCCGGCGCGGAACTGATCGACACCATCATCGGATTCAACCGTGCACGCATGGCCGGAAAGCGGCGCACATCCGCACTTGACGCAAGGGCAAGCGAGCAACTGATGTCGCTCGTGCGTGCGCGAGGGATGGTCGGGACGGTCAGCATTCATGGCAGGCTGTGCGCGGGTACCCTGGCTTGCCGCATCGGGGACGATGTGTATTCGCTGGTCAACGCCCATGACCCCGCCTTCGATCAGTGGGGCATGGGCAATGTCAGCCGGCACTTGATGATCGTGGCGGCGATCCGCGCGCATGCACGCCGCTTCCATCTTCTCGGCGGTCATTTCGCCAGCAAGCGCTCCAGCGGAGCGCAGCGGATAAGGCTGGATGAACTCAGGATTTATCGCAGCCGCCGTGCGATGCTGGCCGACACCGCCGGCGTACTTGCGATGGCGCTGCGGTCGGCAGATTACCGCTTGCGCGCCGCGCTGGACGATGTCGAGAGCCATCCACCGGTGACGGGCAAGCCGTTCGCCGCAGGCAGCGGCATTCGGCTGGTGAAGGATGCGTTGCAGGCGCTGCGTCGAATGAAGACTGCGCAGCGATGAGCGGATCACTCCGGCGCATGCGGTTCGGAGGCCACCAGCAAGCTGCATCGCAGTTTCTCTACCAGCAGCGTGTCAGTGCTGCCGCGCCACCATCGCAGCGCCAGCGGCTTGTGCCGCGAGTGTCCAACGATCACCAGATCGATCTTCAATTCGTTGGCCAGGTCCTCGATCACGCTGACCGGTTCACCCACTTCAAGGTGCGGCGTCACTGACAGCCCGCCGGCAGCCAGCATCGCCGCGCCGGCGTCGAGTTCCTTCGCCATTCGCTCGCGCTCGGCGACCAGCCCCTCCTCGACGCTCAGCACCGCAGCGGCGGCGAATTCACCGACCAGCAGGTAGGGCGGCGGACTGACGACCGCGAGCAGGTGCACGGATGCGGAAGCCGGCGGCGCCAGTCGCAGGCATTCGCGCAGCGCGACCTGGCTTTCGGGACTACCGTTGTAGGCAACGAGGATTTGCTGGTACATGGGCACCTCCGCTCAAGAGGTTCCAGTATACGATCCGACTTTGGCGGGAACCACGGATTGTTCACAAAATCCGTGGACAGATCTGTGGACAAGCTGGGTGCAGGCAAGCCAAGTAATTGATTTCCTTCAGGATTCAATCCTTGACCCAAATCAGGCAGGCGCTGGACATCTGCTGCGGACAGGCGAAAAAAAACCCGACGAAGCTTGCGCTCGCCGGGTTTAAATCCATCCTTTTTTGGAAGGCTGGAGGAGACGGGTTGAACTATATCAACCCTCCCCCAGAGCGTCTGCTTTCCATTTGTGATGCCTGATATAAGAAAATCGAATGAGTGGACAATCAGATTGTCCCGGAAGAAATAATTGCCAAATTTTGGTGCGGCAATCCGGCGCACCCCAGAAATAAACAAACCCGCCACACTTGCGCATGGCGGGTTCCGTGTCTCCTCTCGCTCTTCCGGCGACAGATTTTTTGGTAAGGCGAGCGGATGATGCGCCTGATTTCGATGTGTGTCATCTTGCGCCGCACCATTAAAATAAATCATTGATTTAAAAAGATTTATTTCTAACCTACAACTAACCGACGAGTCATTTCCTTCTACTCCCTGCACCTTTCTTGCGCCGTATTCACGATCTTTTCAATTGCTGTCGCTGTCAGTCTGCCGTCTTTGCCCACCCTGCTGCCAACCTGCATCCGCCTTATCCCGATGGACGATGGCCGAAGCATCGAAATCATGTTCGAGCCAGGCAAACGGCATATCAGCCTCACCAATAAATTTCCTTCTCGTAAAATTACGCGAAATAACTTTTTCATTTCAAGCATGCCTTCCGAACCACTCAACAAGCGCCTGACCCAACAACTGGGCGTTGCCGGCCTGGTCCCTTTCCTGCTGATGATGCTCGGCGTCTGGTTTGCCGATACCTCATGGCTCGGCGATTTCGTGAAAGGCCAGCTGGCGTACGGGATGGTGATCCTGTCTTTCCTTGGCGGCGTTCACTGGGGAGCGGCGCTGCTGGGCGGTTCGATGGCCGAGACCGACATCAGGAAAGCCTTGATCTGGGGGGTGACGCCTTCACTGATCGCGTGGAGCGCGACGCTGTTCGGCGGTTTTGGATTTGCGCTGCTGATGGCCGGCTTCATCGCCGCCCTGCAAGTAGATAAGCAAATGTATCCCGTCTACGGCATGCCGGACTGGTTGCTCGTGCTGCGCAAGAAGCTGACCATCGTGGTCGTCCTCACGCTGATATTGACGGTGATCGGCGCGAACCTGCGCGGATAAAAACCAAGGCAGGTTCGCGCAAACGTCGGTCAGACGTCGTCGTCGTGATTCTTGGGCCTGCCGTCGGCATCACTGATACGCATACGCTTGCGGCGATCGCCCATCAGCTCGCGCAGTTCGCGGATGCTGAGGTCGGTCACTTCGTGCATGCGAATCAGCAGCGATGCGCCGACCGGCAAGGTACGATGGCGAATCTTGCTGATGACCGGCGGTCGCACTTCAAGCGCGCGCGACAGGGCCGCGTCATTTTTCAATCCGAGCTTCTGGATTAACGCATCAAGCAAGCGATTAGGATCGTAGCCGTCCTGCGATACCAGAGGATGTTTGTCCATCACGTCTCTCTCCCCAGGGAATGTGAGTAAGTGGAAATACTATCTAAAATTAGAATCATTTCCACAGTGCAATTACTCGAATGTTAATTTATATGTCATCGGAACAACATTTTCAAGGGGTTCAATGAAATTTGCCTGTAATGAAGGTATTTTTTTTTAAAACCCTTAACTTAATGACAAAATAATTTAAATAATTACAAAAATAGTTATAAAAAACAGCCACTTGTGATTTTCCAGCAGCGCTGCCGGACGCAGCGGAAAATAAAAAAGCACCCTGCGCTGAGGGTGCTTCCGGATGACACTTGAAGTCGCCAGGGTTTAGAGCCTGTCGGGTCAGGTCGGTGGCGAGGCGGCGGCATCGCAGACAATACAGACGTAAGGCAAGATGCCGCCAACGCCGCCAGCGGCCAAACCGGACAGGCACTTACTTGCAGGCGGCCTTCGCTTCATCAAGCAAACGCTTGCCGTCGAAACCTTTTGCATTCATGTCCTTCACCCATTCATCGTCGATCTGTCCGGTCGCGGTGATCCAGCGCTTCAGCTCGGCATCGGGCAAGGTGAAGAAAGTGTTCTTTCGCGCCTCAGCGGACTTGCGACCGCCGACGCCTTCTTCGGTGAATATGCGCCCGGCCCACGCAGAACGCTCCGCCCCGCTGTTGGCATCGATGACCTTCTTCAGGTCAGCCGGCAAGCTGTCGTACTTCGCCTGGTTCATCGCGAAGATGAACACGACATTCAGCATTTGCGGTGAATTTGCCGGCATCTCGGCGTGGTAATGCGCGACCTCCTCGAATTTCAGCGTCGGCACGGCCTCCCACGGAATCATCACGCCGTCGATCACCCCCTTGGACAAGGCTTCGGCTGCTTGCGGCAACGGCATCGGCACCGGCGTCGCGCCGAGCGCGGCCACCATCTTCGTGCCGAGGCGGGTCGGCGCGCGCACCTTCAGGCCCTTGAAGTCTTCCAGCGCCTTCACCTGTCGCTTCGACGTGTGCAGCAGCGCGCCATCGTGCACATGGAACAGTATGGGCCTGACCCCCTTGAATTCGGCGGTCGCGTTCTTCATCGCGTAATGCCATAGCCCGCGACTGGCGCGCTCCGAGTCGTTCACCATGAACGGCAGTTCGAAGGCCTCCGACACCGGGAATCGCCCCGCCTGGTAGCCGGGCACGGTCCAGATGATGTCGGCCACGCCATCCTTGGCCTGGTCGAACAGCTGCGGCGGCGTGCCGCCCATCTGCATCGACGGATAGACCTGGCACTTCAGCCGTCCGCCCGAATCCTTCGCGATCTTGTCGCACCACGGCGTGATGATCTTCGAATGCGCAGTCGACGACGGCGGCAGGAAATGGTGCACCTTCAGCGTGATGGTCTGCGCCGAAACGCCGGCGGCTGCAAGCGACAATGCGAGCGCGGCGAAACTCTGCAAGCGGCAAAATGCCATATCGTTCTCCTGTGGGGGTTGTCAGTTGCCGAACGCGTGAACGAGATAAAGCGACAGCACCGGGAAAAATACCAGCAGCAGTATGCGTACCAGGTCCGACGCAAGGAAGGGCAGCACGCCCTTGAAAGTCTCCATCACGGGCACGTCCTTCGCAATCCGGTTGATGATGTAGATGTTCATCCCGACCGGCGGATGCACCAGCCCGATCTCCACCACCATCAGCGCCAGGATGCCGAACCAGATCGACTTGTCCGGCGCGGCCATGCCCCAGAAATCCAGCCCCATCACGATCGGATAGAAAATCGGGATCGTCAGCAGGATCATGGCCAGCGAATCCATCACGCAGCCAAGGAAGATGTAGATCAGCAGGATCGCGAAAATCACCGACAGCGGCGGCAGGCCGCTGCCCTGCACCCAGGCCGCAAGCTCGGTCGGCATCTGCGTGATCGCCAGGCCCGCGTTGAGCATGTCGGCCCCGAGCAGCACGAAGAAGATCATGGCGGTCGCCTGCGCGGTACCGAACACGCTCTTGAGCACGCCATCGAGCCGCAGGCCATTCGCAACCGCGATGATCCCGCAGGCAGCCGCACCGATGGACGCTGCCTCGGTCGGATTGGCCCAGCCGTCGTAGATGCCGACGATCACGACCAGGAACACCAGCAGGATGGGGATCACGCCGACCAGCGTGCGCAGCGCGACCGGCAGCGGCACACGCTCGCCGGCCGGCCCCGCCTCGGGCTTCAGCGTGACGACGATGCGGATCACGAGCATATAGCCCAGCATTGCGATCATGCCCGGTATCACGGCTGCCATGAACAGCTTGCCGATCGACTCCTGCGTCAGCACCGCGTAGATCACCAGCGGCACCGACGGCGGGATCAGGATGCCAAGCGTGCCGCCGGCGGCCAGCGCGCCGGTCGCCAGCGAGCCGGCATACTTGAAGCGCCTCAGTTCCGGCAAAGCCACCTGCCCCATCGTGGCGGCCGTGGCCAGCGACGAACCACAGATCGCACCGAACGCGGCGCACGCGCCGACGGCGGCCATTGCAACGCCGCCACGGAGATGGCCGACGAAGCTGTTGACGCTATTGAACAAGGCGCGCGAGAGGCCACCGTGCGTGGCGAACTGCCCCATCAGCATGAACAGCGGGATCACCGCGAGGTCATAGTTGGAGAAGCGCGCGTAGGCGACGTTCTTCAGCATCGACAGCAACGGCAGCCAGTTGAAGTCGTTCATTACGACGAAGCCTGCACTGCCGATGATGAACATCGCGGCGCCAATATGCACCCGCAGCGCAAGCAGCGCCAGCAAGGCAGCGAACATCAGCAGGCCGGTGGACATGCCGCTCATGAGTCCCTCCCGGCAGCGGTCCAGTAGCTGAACGCGTTGTACAGGCCCGCTGACGCCAGCAGCGCGAAGCTCGGCACCAGTGCGGCGACCACGGTCCACACCGGCCACATCAGCATCATCGACGACTCCCCCGCCTCTTTCAGCGACAAGGCGCCTGCGCCGGTGCGCCAGGCCACCACGGCCGCGACCAGCGCAAGCAGCAGGTGCGACAGCGCATCGAGCCGGTGCCGCGCGGAGAGGGACAAGCGGGTGGTGAAGAAATCGACGCGCAGGTGATGGCGTTCCATTTCACAGAACGGCAGCATCGCGGCGGCAGCCACTGCGCCGCCCATCTGCATGATCTCGATGTCCCCGGGAATGGGCGAGGACGCAATCTTCCTGCCAATGATGGATACCAGCGACATCAGCACCATCGATATGAATCCGAGGCCGCCGATGACGGCGAAGGCTTGCGTAAGCCAGTGAAGGCGCCGGCCCCAAAGGCCGAACGCGAGATCGGCCGACGCGTCCGACGCGTCGCCGAGTGCGACATCCTGCATGCAGTCTCCCATGACGCGGGCTCATGCCCGTCTTGCAATGCCATCATCATAACCGCAGTCAGCGCCCGCTTGTACATTCGACGTATCGCCACCTCGGGCAACTTGCCGGCGATTCCGGTAAGATCGAGCGACAATAATCGTCCCGCACGGAGACTTCGATGCGAATCTCGTTTGCCGCACTCGCCCTTGCGCTGTCGCTGCCGGCCGCGGCCGACGCGCCGGAATGGAAACTGATCTCACAGACCGGACGCCCCGGCGAGATCATCTTCTGGTACGTCGACGCCAGCAGCATCGTGCGCACAGAACAATACCTGCGCGCCCACCTGCGCACGAGCTGGTCGCGGCCGCAGATCGGGCCGGACAACACGCCCTACCAGTCGTCCACCTACCTGAATTATTTCGACTGCGGCAAGCGCAGGATCGCGTACACGGGCAACACCTACTACGTGTCGCCGGAGCCCGAGGGCCTGCCCGTGCATGAGGAGCCCGAGCAGCCGCTCGAGAAGCTGAACTTCCAGCCTGTGTCGCCGGGGTCAGCCGGCGCAACCCGGCTGGACTTCGTCTGCAAGTACCGCGGCAAGCAGATCCTCACCCGCGTCGGCGACAGGCCTGCGCACGGCTGAATGAAAAAACGGCGCCGCAGCTTTCGCTGCGACGCCGTGAATGACAGCCTCCGAATGCGGCGATCAGCCTGCCGCGACCGTCAACCCCTTAGAGGTCGAGGTGGACAACTGCACGTCGCCCGACAACTGACCGCCTTCTTCTATCACCAGCTTGCCGTAACGGACCTTGCCGGTCACGCGGCCGCTGGAGAACACCACGAGCTTCTGGCGTACCGTCAGGTCGCCGTCGAATTCGCCGCGGATCTCGGCGATGTCGAATTCGGCGGTGCCAATGAACGCGCCCTTTTCCGAGATCTGGATCACGCGCGAATCGATGGTCGCCTCGACCCGGCCCTCGACCACCAGCGTGTCGCAATCGGTGATCTCGACGCCCTTCAACTTGATGTTCGGCCCGACGGTCAGCTTGCTGCGCATCTCGGCGTTGCCCACTGCCGACGCCCCGACTGCAGCCACCGGCGGATTCGCGATTGATGCAGGAACCACGCGCGCGATGGGCGCGGCTGCGGCCGGCGCGGCGACGGTCAGGCCGGTGGTGGCAGGCTTCTCGACGGCGGAGACCGCCGGCGCCGACGGCTTCACCTCAGTGACGCTTTCGCGCTTACCAAAAAATTTTTCAGACTTCAGCATGAGACTCTCCCGAATGATGGTGGGCGCGCAGCAAGTACGCGCTGCACACTGACCCCTTCGGCCATTGCTTCAGGCCAAAGTTCCCGCATGGAAGAGAATTCGACGAAATTTTTAGCGAGGAATGCCGCCGGCGTAAAAAAACCGCAGCCTGGGCTGCGGTTTCTTGTCGATCGGTCTACCGTTTACACGCGGCGCTTGTATTCGCCGGTGCGGGTGTCGATCTCGATCTTGTCGCCCTGGTCCACGAACAGCGGCACCGGCACTTCGAAGCCGGTCGCGATCTTCGCGGGCTTGAGCACCTTGCCCGAGGTGTCGCCCTTGACGGCCGGCTCGGTGTAAGTGATCTCGCGCACGATGGTGGTCGGCAGTTCGACCGAGATCGCCTTGCCCTCGTAGAACACGGCCTCGCAGGCCATGCCGTCTTCGAGGTAGTTGATCGCATCGCTCATGTTCTCGGCCTCGACTTCGTACTGGTTGTAGTCGGCGTCCATGAACACGTACAGCGGATCGGCGAAGTACGAATAGGTCACTTCCTTGCGATCGAGGACGACGATGTCGAATTTTTCGTCGGAGCGGTACACCGCTTCCTGAGCTGCCTCGGTCAGCAGGTTCTTCATTTTCATCTTGACGACGGACGCGTTGCGGCCCGACTTCGAGAATTCGGCCTTGACGACGACCTGCGGCTGGCCGTTCAGCATGAATACGTTGCCGACGCGGAGTTCTTGTGCGGTTTTCATAATGTGATTGCCAAAAAGTTCGGAGATGATTGCGCGCCGCGTGGAGGCTGGTGCCGAAATCGGAGCGCGAATTGCGAAACCGCCGGATTTTACCCGATTTCGCGAGCGAACTCGACCAGTCCCGACGCCAGTTCGCCCGCTGACTCGAGTTGGTCCCGCCATGCCCTGCCATGCGCTTTCAACACTGGCAAGGCCGCGAGCAGCTTGTTCCAGTCCGGCGGGCAGCGCGCGTCGCCATTCCACGCACGGAAGCATTGCCACACCAGTGCAGCGGATTCTTCATCGAGCGCAGCGGTGTAGAGGGACAGGAAGGCATCGAGCTTGTCGAGGTGCGCGCGCTGCTGCTGCGGATACAGCTGCCACACGAAAGGCTGGCCGCTCCACTGCGCGCGCGACGCGCTGTCCTCGCCGCGCACGAAGTTCAGGTCGCAGCTCCACAGCAGGCGATCGTAATCGTCCGGTTCGAGGAAGCGCAGCCCGTGCAGCACCAGCGAACCCTGCGTGAGCGTCTCGCCAGCCGCCGGCGCCAGCGGCGTCACGCCTTCGGGCACCACGCACACCACCGGCGGGCCATCGCGCATGGCGGCGAACAAGGCGTCAACCGGCGCCGACGGATAGCAGAACAACGACATGAGACGGGTACCATCCGGATGCGGAATGGCCAGCCGGTCCAGAAATGCGGCGCGCGCAACTTCGTCGAAGGC
>JACCDH010680100.1_pt1 | contig 13475 bp, 14 predicted proteins | sample 7442481 | NCBI WGS metagenome assembly JACCDH01 (sample SAMN15323433, study PRJNA562643) | freshwater metagenome | isolation source: river surface water | place: USA:Blue River Watershed | collected 2017-08-15
AACTGTTTTTCGTTTCGCTTTGCCGTTTGGTTTGTAAGTGTAGTAATACCATTTACCAATTGCTTGGGATTGTGTAGGGGTGTTCGAATTCAAGTTGCGCTTGATGGAACCTTCACTGAACAATCGACCATTGGAATCGTATCGTTTTTCGAAACCAATTTCTTGTTCGTAAGCGAAGGTAATTACTGATTTCCTGTTTGAATTGCTATGATAATATGTGTATTCGCCGACAAGTTGACCGTTTTGATAGGTTCCGTTTTCAAGAACGACATTTTGACTATCCGTTAGTCGATACAAACCATGTAAAACACCATTCGAATAGGTGGCTAGTTCTGTTTGACCATTTTTGATTGTCCACAAACCATCTTTTTGTCCATTTAAATAGTTTCCAGTAATCACTGGTGTTGGAGGTGATGATTCATCGTAAAGTAAATATCTACCGTTCAGAATTCCTTTCGAATACGTAATCACGTCTGAAATCACATTTCCTTTGAAGTTCAACCATTGACCATCGCGAACAAAGGAATTCGAAAGAGAGTCGTATACAAAAAGATTACGTTGCAAAATCAATGAAACGATTTGATTAGGTATGTTCTTATTGTTATAAATGTAATCTAAGCGTAATGTGTCGCTTTTGTAAATTACCCAAAGTTTAATTGGATCTTGATTATACGAATTTGGATCATTCGGTGCTTCGAAGACATACGTAGTATCTTGCTTTGTGAAATGACCGCTGCCAAAGAAAATCTCATGGTAATACCAATAATCATCCGTTTTTTCACGTTTTTGATTCCATTTTTGTTGATGGTATTTCAACCCAGCAAGCAGCAATTCTGAAGTGTCACCATTTGAATAGAAACTAATCAAGGAATCAAATTGCCCATTTGTAAAGTGCTTCTTTCGAACAAGAATTGATTTGTTGTACTCATAAGAAGCTTGAATAAGGCCGTTTTGGTAGTCTGCGGTTAATTTATATCCAGTTAAATCATCATATGATTCAAGTGTTGTTCCTACGGGTGAATTGTTTTTGTAATGACGCTCGGAGGTGATAATTCCACGTTCATTTTTTGTGTAATCAACGATACGATTTCCGCTTGAATCGCTTAATGCGTATGTGCTAATTCCACCTGTTTCATGAAACGTTGTATTTTCCAGAATTCGTTCATTTAAATAGCGTATGTGTTCATATAACTGCTTATTTTCAAAATAATATTTCCGATCAACGATGGTTCCATGGTCATACTCTTCTTGTAAATTCAAGTAACCCTTCAGGAATTCTTGTCGTGTACCATGTTCGATGCCATGTAAATAATGTGTGATAATTTTTTTCTCTTCTTGTTCATCGAACGACCAATTAATACCATGTAATTCACCTTTTCCGTCGTAGTTTACCCAAGAAAGTAGTTTACCTTTTGAATTAAAAGATTTGTTAGAAATGACCTTTCCTTGGAGGTAATAATCTTCTTGTGTTTTTATACCTTTCTCATTAAAATATTCTGATTTCCCATGTTGAATTCCATTTTTACAGGCTATTCTACTTGAGAGTTTTCCATTTGGATGGCGTGTTTCACCGCAGGTTGGTCCTATAATATAATATCCAGTTATAGGTAAATTTGGATATGGCCATTCGTAAGGTGGGTAGCCAATTGGTGGATAAATAATAGGAGGATAGATGATTGGCGGGTCAGTAATGGGATAAATAATTGCTCTTGCATCAATCTGAGGAGGAGGAATTAAGTACAAACGAATTGTATCTTGAACACCCGTTTCTAGATTTGAGTTCGCAGATTGGGCAACTTGACACCAGCTACCAATTGAAAGAAAAAAAAATACGAATAATAGTAAGTAGCGATTCACATTTTCTAAACGTCAAATCAGATTAAACGTTGCTTTGCTTTTAAAATGTTCTTACTTGTAAGAGATTTTTGAAACATTAAAATCTACTTTTTCGTCGATTCCAGGTAATTCTCCTGTTTCGGAATATTGCCAATGTAAGATACGACTATCATCTATGAAATCTGGTTTTCGACTGTAAGCGGCAATCCAGAATTTATAGTCTTTGAAGTCATTGATAAATTTTGTTTCGAAGTAATTTAAGGAACAATAAATAATTGGACGCATGCCTGTTTCATTTTCAACAACTGTCATCCAAATTTTCATTTTAGCAATAAGATCTGCATCTGAAAATCCTTCTGTTTCAACATCTAAAACAGGTGGTAAATCCAGGTCTTCTTTTTTCCAATACTTTAAAAAATGCTGTGCTTGTGGACGTGGTTCTGATTTCGGATTAAAAAAATGATAAGCACCATGCGGAATTCCAAGTTTACTCAATACGGTTCTGTTACGTTTCCATTGCGTGTCGTAGTGATCAGAACCTTCTGTTGCTTTGCAGTACACAAATTGAATAATCGTGTCGTAATGTTCTGTTACCATTAATTTTTCCCAATCAATTTCTCCTTGGTGGTGAGAAACATCAATTCCAAACGAGGGGAATCCAGCTGGTATTGATTCAATGACTGTTTTACGCTGCAATGAATTTTCATCCTGCAAGTAATAATAGAGTAGGGCTAAGACCAAGCCAATCAACAAAAGACTGATGACAACCAATTTCGATTGCTTTCCCGATTTCTTCGTTCGTTTCGTCTTTACTGATGCTCTTTTTTTCTTCGCCATTGTCTTAAATAAAAAAAGGCCTTCCCGTTAGAGAAAGCCTAGTATCGAATAATTCGAATATCTTAGTTTGTGAATCTTCTTTTTTCTTTGATACGAGCTGCTTTACCAGTCAAACCACGGAAGTAGAAAATACGAGCACGACGTACACGTCCTTTTTTGTTCACAACGATTTCGTCTAAGAATGGAGAAGAAATTGGGAAGATACGCTCAACTCCAATATTTCCTGACATTTTACGAACTGTAAACGTTTCAGTTGTTCCAGAACCACGACGTTGTAATACAACTCCTTGGTATTGCTGAATACGCTCTTTATTACCTTCTTTAATTTTGTAAGAAACTGTAATTGTATCTCCTGCTCCAAATTGAGGGAATTGTTTTACCTCAACAAGTTCGTTCTGAATTTCTCTAATAATATCCATGACTCTTTTTTATCTGTGTTCTACCGCGTAAACGGGGGTGCAATATTACAAATTTTTTCTAAAACAATCGAATAATTGCAGAAATATTTTAGAATTTTTTAATCTGGCTACAAAAATAGGCGGAATCACATCTTCTATCGTGCAAATTTAATAGATTTACTCATTCAAATTTCAGTATGAAGCCGAAAGAAGGAGAGAAAACAATCATTGGTCGACGCGAAATCGCGAATTTACCGCAATTTGGGTTAAACCATGTGGATGTGAAGGTCGATTCAGGAGCTTATACTTCAAGTATTCATGTGAGTTCATGCAAGGAAGTGGAGATTGAAGGTACAACTCTATTGGAAGTCATTTTTTTGGATGAAAATCATTCCGCCTTCGATAATGAAAAACACTTTTTTCAAGATTACAGAATTAAAAAAGTAAAGAGCTCTAACGGCCACGAGCAGTTGCGTTATTTCATCAAATGCACAATTGAACTTCTCGGTCGAAAAATAAAAACTGAATTTTCCTTAACCGAGCGCAAAGGAATGCGCTATCCCATTTTGTTGGGAAGAAAACTACTCAATAAACGATTTATCATTGATACCTCACTCGTGAACGTATCTAAACAAACACAGAAATAAACATGAAAATTGGAATTTTATCGCGCAATGCGAATTTATATTCTACACGCCGCTTGGTGGAAGCTGCTATTGAACGTGGGCACGAAGCGCACGTAATTGATCACTTGAAATGCAACATTGAAATTGAGCAAGGTGGTCCTTCGATTTATTATGGAGATAGCTATTTGACGGGATTCGATGCGGTGATTCCTCGAATCGGAGCTTCTGTTACTTTTTACGGAACGGCGGTTGTTCGTCAATTTGAAATGATGAATGTATTCTCTGCTGTTGGTTCAAGAGGAATTGTGCACTCACGCGACAAATTACGATGTTTACAAGTCTTATCGAAAGAAGGAATTGGCTTACCGAAGACGGTTTTTACGAATTATTCAAAAAACGTTGAACATGTTGTTGAATCTGCTGGTGGAGCTCCTGTCGTGTTGAAATTATTGGAAGGAACGCAAGGTTTAGGAGTTGTGTTGGCTGAAAATCAAAATGCAGCACAATCAGTTTTGGAAGCTTTTAATGGATTGAAAGCACGTGTTATCGTTCAAGAATTTGTTCGCGAAGCAAAAGGCGCTGATATTCGTGCTTTCGTTGTTGATGGAGAGGTTGTTGGTGCAATGAAACGCCAAGGAAAACCAGGAGAATTTAGATCGAATTTGCACCGCGGTGGTTCCTCACGTATTATCGAACTTTCAGTTGAAGAAAAATATACTGCAATTCTAGCTGCTAAAGCGGTTGGATTAGGAATTGCCGGGGTTGATATGCTACAATCAGAACGCGGACCGTTAGTGTTGGAAGTGAATTCATCACCAGGATTGGAAGGAATTGAAAAAACAACGCAAGAAAATATTGCCGGAAAGATTATTCAATACATTGAGAAAAACGTGAACCGTTAAGTATGCAACAGAAACACAAGAAATTTGTCATATTAGGGAAAGAAATTCTGCCAGGAAAAGGTGCGCAATTAAACCTTGATGTAGCGAAATTACATACAACAACACCAATTTTAGTTCCTGTTATTGTCGAACGCGCGAAAGAAGATGGTCCAACCGTATTATTGATGGCTGGTTTACATGGAGATGAAATCAACGGCGTTGAAATTATTCGTCGCGTCATTCGCAAAGGATTCAACAAACCACAAGTTGGTACAATCATCTGTCTGCCTGTGTTCAATATTTTTGGATTTCTCAACTTAAAAAGAGAACTGCCTGATGGACGCGACTTGAACCGTAGTTTCCCGGGAAGTGAATCTGGATCATTAGCCGCTCAATTTGCCTATCATTTCATGAAGGAAATTGCACCACATGTGGATTATGTTTTGGATTTCCACACTGGCGCAGCTCAACGCAATAATTTTCCGCAAATTCGCTGTGTAATGTCAGACGCAGAAAGTGTGGAATTAGCAAAGATTTTTAATCCACCGTTCATTCTTAATTCATCGTATATTTCGAAAACTATCCGTGAATCCATCAATAAAAAAGGCAAAAAAATGTTGCTATTCGAAGGTGGGAAAGCCAATTCAATTGAAGAAATGGTTGTCGAAGAAGGATTGAATGGTGTCAAACGATTATTGAGCCATTTAGGAATGCGTTCCTTCAAAATTGATATCTCCAAAGATCGTTCACCAATTTTTCTTGGGGAAAGTAAGTGGATGCGCTCACCAAATTCTGGGATGTTCCAAGCAACGGTAAAAAATGGCGCAAAAGTCGAAAAGGGTGAAGTGATTGGTATTGTTACAGATCCATATGGAAAAGTAGAACGAAAAGTAAAAGCTGCATCCAGTGGATTTATTATCTGCTTAAATGAGTCACCAGTAGTTTATAAAGGGGATGCGATTTTCCATATCGGAAATGAAATTCATAAATGATTGAAAATTTAGAATTGACAAATCACGAATCACGAATCATGAATCACGAATCTCTGGATTCGCTAAGTTTTTTCTACTTTTGTATTAAATAATAGAACGTATGTCTGTTCACAAGAATGTTAAGAAGGTAACAACCCATACCTTACAAGAAATGAAAAACAGTGGAGAAAAAATCTCCATGTTAACGGGGTATGATTTTTCAATGGCGCGCATCATCGATGAGGCAGGAATTGATGTTATTTTGGTTGGTGATTCTGCATCAAATGTTATGGCAGGGCACGAAACTACCTTACCAATTACATTGGATCAAATGATTTATCATGCTTCTTCAGTTGTAAGAGCTGTGAACAGAGCGTTAGTTGTTGTTGATATGCCGTTTGGATCGTACCAAGGAAATTCGAAAGAAGCCTTGTCGAGTGCGATAAAAATCATGAAAGAATCGGGTGGACACGCTGTGAAAATGGAAGGTGGAGTTGAGATTTTGGAATCGATTAAACGTATTTTGACGGCTGGAATTCCAGTGATGGGGCATCTTGGATTGACACCTCAGTCAATTTATAAATTCGGAACATATGTTGTTCGAGCAAAAGAAGAACAAGAAGCTCAACGACTGATTGAAGATGCAAAGGCCTTGGAAGAAGCAGGTTGTTTTGCGATTGTATTGGAAAAAATTCCAGCACAATTGGCTGAATTAGTTGCTAAAACAGTTTCTATTCCAATCATCGGTATTGGTGCTGGAAATGGCGTTGATGGTCAGGTTTTAGTTGTTCATGATATGTTGGGAATCAACAATGAATTTAGTCCTCGTTTCTTGCGTAAATACAACAATTTGTATGAACAAATGATGGGATCATTTAAGGAATACATTAAAGATGTGAAGTCGAGTGATTTTCCAAACGAGAAAGAGCAATATTAATTATGATTGCAGATTGCAGATTGAGAATTTTAATCACTCTGTCTGCCAATTGGCAGAAATTAATGAATTATAAATCACAAATCACAAATCACAAATTCATTAGGTTGTGAAAGAATTAACCATCTTGTACGAAGATAATCACGTCATTGTTGTTAACAAGAAAGCGTCCGATATTGTGCAAGGCGACAAAACTGGTGATGAAACAATGCCTGACACAATCAAAGCCTATTTAAAGGAAAAGTATCAGAAACCAGGAAATGTTTTTTGTGGGGTCGTGCATCGTTTGGATCGTCCTACAAGTGGCGCTGTTGTTTTTGCACGCACAAGTAAAGCATTAGAGCGTTTAAATGCGCAATTTAGAGATAAAGAAACCAATAAAGTCTATTGGGCAATCGTTGAATCAAAGCCAGAAAAAGCTTCAGCAACCTTAACACATTACTTAAAAAAGAACGAGAAGCAAAATAAATCTTATGCTTCTTTGACGGAAACTCCTGGATCTAAAAAGGCCATATTACACTATCAATTGATTGCTTCTTCGGATAAATATCACTTGTTAGAAGTACGATTGGAAACGGGACGTCATCATCAAATTCGTGTTCAATTATCTACAATCGGTTGCATAATTAAAGGAGATGTAAAGTATGGAGCACGTCGTTCGAATCCAGATGGATCGGTCGGTTTACATGCCAGAACATTAACATTCAATCATCCAACAACAAAAGAAGTAATATCCATTACTGCGCCTGTTCCAGAAGATAGTTTATGGCAATTTTTTGAAACCGCTACCAAGTAAATTTCTACATTATTTTACGGTTTGTAACATTTGATACAATTTATTTAGATGTGTCACTCTATTTTTGTGGAAATAATTATTTAATGACAAGCAAACTTAAAAAATACAAATTAACAATTATTGGTTCTGTTTTAGGCGCAATTGGAGGTTATAGCTACTACCATTTTGTAGGTTGTGCTTCTGGAACTTGCGCGATTACTTCGAGTCCAATTAACAGCACGTTATACGGTATTTTCATGGGTGGTTTGTTGTTCAATATGATAGAAACAGAAATTCAAAAAAGATCAAAATGATGGAAAACAAAGATTTTACAGTTGTAGATGTACGTACAAGAGCAGAATTTATGGGAGGTAATGTTGCAGGTTCAATTAACATTCCATTACAAGAAATTGTAGAAAGAGAAGATGAGTTAAAAGCATTGAAACAGCCAATTATTTTTTGCTGTGCAAGTGGAAACAGAAGCGGACAAGCAACAAATTATTTTAAACAATTGGGATACGAATGCGAGAATGGTGGTTCTTGGTTGGATGTAAATTATACTTTAAGCAAATAACAAAATGGGATTCTTAGATAAATTATTCGGTGGGCCAAAAGTGGACTTAAAAGAATTAGTAAAACAAGGAGCTGTAATTGTAGACGTTCGAACTCCAGCAGAATTTCAAGGCGGTCACATCAAAGGTTCAATCAACATTCCATTGCAATCATTGGATAGCAATTTAGGGAAGTTGAAAAAAGATAAAACAATCATTACATGTTGTGCTTCTGGAATGAGAAGTGCTTCTGCAAAAGGGATATTGAAATCAAAAGGTTTCGATGCACACAATGGTGGCGGATGGCATTCATTGCAATCTAAAATCAGATAGTAGTTTTTAAGTAATAAGGAAAGCGGTTCATTTGAGCCGCTTTTTTTATTCTACGTAGTTCTACTGAATTTGTGGAATGAAAAAAAATCTCCATATATTACAAGGTATTTTATCGATAATTTTAGTTGCTTTAGTTGAAACCACTTTTGTTAACTAAATTAAATTGCTTATGGCCAAGACTTTATATAAAAAGCCAACCATTAAAATAACGTATTTCACAGATCCGCTTTGTTCCACTTGTTGGATTGTGGATACCTATATCGATAAGCTAAAACAAGCATACAAAGGCATCATCACGTTGGATATTAAAATGGGAGGAATGCTTGAGTCGTGGGAACATTTCGAGTTTCAAGACAAACAAATTCAGAAAGCGGATTATCTCTGCAATTTATGGGAAAATGAAAGCCAAAAAAATGGTGTTTGTTTGGATGCAGAAATTTGGAAAGTAAATCCAGTTTCATCATCGTATCCTGCTTCCATTGCTTATTATGCAGCAAAGTTACAAGATGAAAATAAGGCATATTCGTTTCTTTATACTTTAAGAGAAATGTTGTTTCTCCAAGGAAAAGATATTAGTCAGGAGGAAGTGTTTGTTACTGCGGCCATTGAAAACGAGTTAAATGTTGACGACTTTATTGAAGATTTTCGTTCTGGGAGAGCGGAAGAATTGTTCAAAACAGATTTGGTTATTAAACGCAATTGGAACGTAACAGAATTTCCGACATTCATATTTTTCAACAGTGAACAAGAATTTGAAAAGGCTTTATTGTATTCGGAAGAAAATTGTTTCGACAAACAATATGCTAAATGGGAAGAAATTATCGATCGATTATCAGGTGGTCGCGCATTGAAAAAGATTGAAAATGTGAATGCCTTGGATGTTCTAAAACACCGTACACGATTATCCGTTCGACAAATTTGCATTTTGACGGGCAAAAAACAAGAATTAATTGAAAAAGAGCTCCGAAAAGCGCTAGCAGAAGGAATTGTTGTTGTTGAACGAATTAAAGATTTTGATTATTGGCGCTACAACGATACCGCATTTCACATAAAATCCAACCGACTTAATGATCGAACAATGGGAATTATTGGTGGTGGAATAGGAGGTTTGTACACAGGTTTTGCAGCTGCTATGTCGGATGTGTCAGCTACAATTTATGAGCGACGTCCTGATTATAATTACAATGGTTTTGGCTTCATACTTTTAAAAAATGGCATTGACGCATTAGATGCAATTGGATTGAAAAATGAAGTGCTGAAAGAAGGAAATTCTATTAATCGTTTCAAAGCAATAGAGCCAAATGGTGAGCTAATTTTGGAACGCTATTTATCTGATTGTTTGGCAATACGCAGGAAACAGTTGTTGACAATGTTGTTGAAAGGTAACACACAAGAAAATGTTCAATTTAATAGGCACTTTGTTGAGTTAGAAGCGAATGAAGATAAATATCAAGCTCATTTCGCGGATGGAGCTATTGTAGAATCAGATATCTTAATTGCAAGTGACGGTATCAATTCCAAAATACGCAATCAATTATTTCCGGATTATCAATTGGACGCAGTAACTGAACGAGAAATAGTTGGTTTGGTGCATTGTGAAAATGTTCAATTTGCCGATGACCAATTCATCAAGATTGTTGATACGGAACAAGGTGTTTATTTGGGAGTTTTACCGCTTGGGAACAATGATTTTATTTGGTTTATTCAGTTCAATGAAACTATTCAATCTGTGAATTCAACGGATTTTGGCGACCTGTTCGAATTTTCAAAAGCACTTGCAGCAGATTATCCCAATGATTTCCAACGAATCATTTCTTGTACAAAAGAAAATGAGCTTTTTTATTGGACTTCGAAACGCATGGATTTACTTCCTACTTTTCATGATAAAAACACTGTGATTATTGGTGATGCAGCTCATCCATTATTGCCATTTACAAGTCAAGGTGCTAATTCAGCAGTCGAGGACGCAGCAACCTTAATAGCAATTCTAACAAACCAGTGTAAATCTGAGACACTAGAAACAGCTTTCGAAGATTATTATGAAACGAGAAAACTATCCATTCAGCATTATTTGAAAGAAGGAGATATGCTGTTGAATGATTTTGTAAATTTATCCTTAAACAAAGGTTTTAACCTTCCATTATCGATCCACTAATGAATTCGAATGAATTGTTTTCTAATGACACCGTAAATTTGGAGGTGCTACATCAAAGGGCTTTTAATTTCAGATGGGCTGCAGTTGAGGATGGAGTAATTCCCTTGACGGCTGCTGATCCGGATTTTCCTGTTGCTGAACCAATAGTAAACGCAATAAAGGCATATTCGGATAAAGGCTATTTTTCCTATGCTCCAGCTGAAGGTTTGATGGAATTTAAAACTGCAATCCAACGTTGGTATTTAACTCAGCATAATTCAACTATTTCTTCTGATAAAATTCTTCCTTTAAATAGCGCTGCAAACGGTTTGTACATCGTTGCATCTGCACTTTTGAGTCCAAATGATGAGGTGCTTATTCCGAATCCAGTTGATTTCTTGTTTCGCAAATCTGTTGAAAATGCGGGGGCCAAGGTTGTTCCATGCACGTTTGATGCAGAAACAGGATGGTTTAATTTGGATGAGTTAAAAGCTAAATGTACTGACAAGACAAAAGCACTTTTTATATGTAATCCGAATAACCCTTCGGGAAAGGCAATTGTTAAGGAGCAACTTAATGAATTGATTGAATTTTGTAAATCACACGATTTGTGGCTGGTTTCAGATGAAATTTGGATCGATATTTACTTTAATAATCAGTTAACAAGTGTTCTAAATGAGGATTTAGTAACTTATTCGAATAAAATTGTAGTTTCAGGATTGTCTAAAAACTTTGGTTTAGCAGGACTTAGAATTGGTTATGTTTTATGTCAAAACAACGATCATTTCGATTTAATTTTGAAGCATTCACATCATCAAACTACGGCAGGTGGAATTTCAAGTTTATCGCAAATTGCAGGAACGGCAGCCTTGAATGAAAGTCTTTTTTGGTTAGAATCTTTTCGTCAACATTTGACAAAAATGAAGCGTATCACAGAAGATTTTATTCATGAAATGCCTTTCTTAGAACTAGTTCCTAGTGAAGCAACCTACGTGATTTTTCCAAAAATTGTCAATTGTTCGATGGATTCAGCAGCATTAGTCGAACTGATTTTAAGAGAAGCAAAAGTGGCATTGGTTCCTGGAGGTCGAAATTGGTTTGAAAGCGCTTCTGAGGGACATTTAAGAATTTGCTTTTCAACTTCCGAAGCGGTCTTGACTGAGGCTTTCAATCGCATTCGATCCATTCAGCATTTGATTCATTAAAGATCAAAATTGAAAATGTACCTTTGCACGCAAATTGCGGAATATGGATGTTTTTGAAAAGTTAAGAAATAGGGTAGCAGTCTTCGATGAAGAATTTGATGCCATTTTCCCTGAAGACGTTCGTGAACATTCAAATCGTCATTTTACGTCCGTTTTCATCGCGCAACAAGCAACAGCATTTTTAACTGAAGCGGGTGCGAAATCCATTTTGGATATCGGATCTGGCACGGGAAAATATTGTTTGGTAGCTTCTGCTATTTCAAAAGCCGATTTCACGGGTGTTGAGCATCGCAACTACCAAGTGGAAATTGGAAATGAGTGTGCAAAACGTTATGGTTTGACGAATTGTAAATTCATAGCTGATAACATTCTAAACATCGATTTTTCGACTTACGATGCATTTTATATTTTCAATCCTTTTCTAGAAGCAAAAGACCCAACTGCCCAAATGGATCAAGCTGTAAAAGTTGGATTGAAGGAATATGATATTTTCAGTAATTACGTTTATCAGCAGTTTGAAAAAATGAAAGTTGGAACTCGAATAGCGTCTTATTGGACAACAAAAACGCAATTTCCTCCTTCATATGAAATGGTAAAAAGTTCGTTTGGAGACACTTTGACCTTTTGGATTAAAACGATATAAGAATTTGATTTTTTGTTAGAACTTCAATTTAAAGCTTATTTAGTTTTTTATTGTTTGGCCGTAATCCTTATCTTTATTCTCTAAAATCATACGTATGAAAACAAAACAATACATTTTCGCTTTACTAACATTATTACTTTCGTTTACCAATCAAGTGAATGCTCAAACCACAGCATACGATTTTCAAGGAGTTGATTGCAATGGAAACAACGTTCATTTATTCTCTGATTTGGATGCGGGACAAGCGATTGTGTTGTTTTTCTATATGCCAAATTGTGGAACTTGCCCTCCAATTGCACAGAATATTCAATCAATGGCGAATAAAATCAATGCCGTTTGTCCAGATTTAGTAAAAGGTTATGCTTATCCGTACCAAAATTCTACGACTTGTTCTTATTCAGCAAGTTGGGTCACTGACAATGCTTTGGATTTATATATTCCGATGGATAGTGGAGCATATCAAGTAGCTTACTATGGTGGATTCGGTATGCCAACAGTTGTTTTATTAGGTGGTTCAAACCATGATGTAATGTGGTCAACTCAGAATTTTGTGGATTCTGACACAACAGTTATGCGCGATTTAATCTATGGAATTTCATGTTTGGGATTGGAAGAGTCAACTATGTCAGCAACAATTCATTCTGTTTATCCAAATCCAGCATCAACAAATTGTACGATTGAATTTAATTGTTTGAAGGAAGAAAATATAGACATTGAACTTGTTGATGTGTCCGGTAAAATATTAATGCGTAAAGAGCAGGTGAAAGCAATTAATGGTTCGAATAAAGTTGAATTTGAAGTTTCAAGTTTATCAACAGGAAGCTATTTCATCCGTCTGACAAATGGAGAATTTACTACAACCGAAAAATTAGACATTCTGAAGTAAGCATGTTGGCTCTTCGCATATCCATTGTTACAATTTTAATTTCTCTTTCAGGAAATGCGCAAGGTTATTATCATTCACCAAATGATACACTTTGGGCCTCAACGGTGTTGGATCAGCAGGTAACAATGAATATCACCCAAGTTCATACATCCAATGATACGCTTCAATTTGTTTGGCAGAAATTGTTGGTTGATTTACCATTTGGCTGGGATGCAACTATTTGTGACAATTCAAATTGCAATTTGGCATTGATTGATGGTGACACAACCTTACCTGTTTTGCCAGGTGATGATGGCTTGCTATTGATTCATTGTACTCCTCATATCACCACAGGAGTTGGTATCATTCAATATACGATGTTTGAAATAAATCAACCAACTCAACTTGATACATTGACTTGGATAATCGAAGCCAATGAACTTTCATTAGATGAAAAATTCAATGTATCCGGCGAACTATTTTTAA
>JACCDH011233791.1_pt1 | contig 13474 bp, 13 predicted proteins | sample 7442481 | NCBI WGS metagenome assembly JACCDH01 (sample SAMN15323433, study PRJNA562643) | freshwater metagenome | isolation source: river surface water | place: USA:Blue River Watershed | collected 2017-08-15
CGTGGGCCTGAAAGACTCCTGGGGCAAGTGAGCCCCGCCCACCCCACAGATGGTGCCACCATGACCTTTGACGACTTCCGCCAAGCGGCCCTGGCCCAGGGCTACGACGAGGTGCTCGAGCGGGTCTGGGCGCCCGATCAGACGGTTCCCCTGCACCAGCACGACCCGGATGTGTGGGTGCGCGTGGTTCAGGGGCAGGTGTGGCTCACGGTGGACGAGCAAATCCACCACCTGAAGGCGGGCGACACCTTTGCACTGGCGGCGGCCAAGCCGCATGCCGAGCGCTACGGCCCGGACGGCGCGACCTTCTGGGTGGCGCGGCGCAGCCCGCTGGCCTAGGCGCGCGCGTGCGGCCTCAAGCGGCTGGCGGGGCCTTGGGCTTGTCGCTCCAGAGCACGCCGCCGCTGGCCCAGTTCTGCGGCGCCACATCCTGGAAAATCACGTCCACGCCTTCGGGCTTGCTGCCCAGCACCCGCACGCAGGCCTCGGTGAGTTCCCGCGCCAGGGCGGCCTTCTGTTCGTGCGTGCGGCCTTCAAACAATTCGACGTGGATGGTGGGCATGTGCAAATCCTTCAAGCTGGGGCCGTCGATTGTAGGGGCGCCGCCCCGGCTTGACCCTGGCACGGCCCCTGCCTATCATCGCCCCACCTTTTGCGTCAGCGCCCATGAAATTCGACTTTGACGGCCTGCAGGCCTTTGTGACCGTGGCCGAACTGGGCGCCTTCAACAAGGCCGCCGAGCGCCTGAACATCACCCAGGTGGCCCTCACGCGGCGCATCCAGAAGCTCGAGCAGCACCTGGGCCTCAAGCTGATCGACCGCACCACCCGCAGCCTCTCGCTCACGCCCGTGGGCCGTGGCCTGCTGCCCAAGGCACAAGGTCTGGTGCAAGACATGGCCAACACCTTTCGCCAGCTGCGCGAGGTGGCCAGCACCGGCAAGGGCCACTTCACCCTGGCCTGCATCCCCACCCTGACCAACGAGGTGCTGCCGCCGCTGATCCGGCAATACCGAGACCGGCACCCGGACAACGGCATCCGCATGGTGGATGCCAGCGCGCACGAGATCCGCGCCGCCATCCTGGGCCAGCAGGCCGAGCTGGGCCTGAGCGTGCAGGGCAGCCGCCACCCCGAGCTGGATGAGACGGTGCTCTTTGACGACCCGTTGATGTTCTATTGCCGCCGCGAGCACCCCTTGAGCCAGCGGCCCTCGGTGACCTGGTCGGACATGCGCCTGGACGACCTGATCGTGGTCAGCAGCTTCACCGACACGCGCATCGTGATGAATTACCAGCTGGCGCAAAAAGGCATCGAGCTCAGCGGCCACTACGAGGTGCAGCACCACGCGACGGCGCTGAGCCTGGTGATGGCCGGCGTGGGCTGCGCCATCATGCCCGCCAGCACCCACACCGGCAGCGAGCGCTCGGGCGTGGTGCGCGTGCCCCTGAAGTCGCCGGTGGTGCGGCGCAAGGTGGTGCTGGTGCGCAAGCGCGGCATCACCCTCTCGCCGGCGGCACAAGGCTTTGAGCAGCTGCTGCGCAAGGCCTTTCGGGTGCGGCACGACGCTTGAGCCTCAGGATTATTTCTTAAAACGTAACAATCGCACCAGATTTTTCATTTGTCGACATGAGGCCGATGACCGATACTTCGGCCACTTCCGGAAGGTGTCGACCATGTCCCTCGATGTGTTGGTGATTGGCGGCGGCAACGCCGCCCTCTGCGCTGCCCTGATGGCGCGCGAAGCAGGCGCGAGCGTGCGCGTGCTCGAAGCGGCCCCGCGCGAGTGGCGGGGCGGCAACTCCATGCACACCCGCAACCTGCGCTGCATGCACGACGCGCCGCAGGACGTGCTGGTCGAGGCCTACCCCGAGGAGGAGTTCTGGCAAGACCTGCTCAAGGTCACCGGCGGCCAGACCGACGAGGCGCTGGCGCGTCTGGTGATCCGCCACTCGGCCACCTGCCGGCCGTGGATGCGCCGCCACGGCGTGCGCTTTCAGCCCTCGCTGTCGGGCGCTCTGCACACCGCCCGCACCAACGCCTTCTTCATGGGCGGCGGCAAGGCCTTGATGAACGCCTACTACCGCAGCGCCGAGAACCTGGGCGTGACGATTGACTACAACGCCGAAGTGGCCGAGCTGGAACTGCAGGACGGGCGCTTTGTGGCCGCCTGGGTGCAGCACAAGCTGGCCGACGGCAGCGTGCGCCGCGAGCGCGTGACGGCGCGCACCTGCGTGCTGGCCGCCGGCGGCTTCGAGTCCAACCGCGACTGGCTGCGCCAGGCCTGGGGACAAAACGAGCGCGGCGAGTGGCCGGCCGACCAGTTCCTCATCCGCGGCACGCGCTTCAACCAGGGCACGCTGCTGCGCTTCATGATGGACCAGGGCGCCGACCTGATCGGCGACCCGACGCAGGCCCACATGGTGGCCATCGACGCGCGTGCGCCGCTGTACGACGGCGGCATCTGCACCCGCATCGATTGCGTGTCGCTGGGCGTGGTGGTCAACCGCGAGGCGCGGCGCTTTTACGACGAGGGCGAGGACTTCTGGCCCAAGCGCTATGCGATCTGGGGCCGCCTGGTGGCGCAGCAGCCGGGCCAGGTGGCCTGGTCGATCATCGACGCCAAGGCCATTGGCCGCTTCATGCCCCCGGTGTTTGAAGGCACGCAGGCGCAGACCCTGCCCGAGCTGGCACGCAAGCTGGGCCTGGACGAGGCGGTCTTCATGCAGACGCTCAACGACTACAACGCCGCCTGCCGCCAGGGCACGTTTGACCACACGGTGCTCGACGACTGCCACACCGAGGGCGTGAGCCCGGCCAAAACCCACTGGGCCCGGCCCATCGACACCGCGCCGTTCTACGCCTACGCGGTGCGCCCGGGGGTGACCTTCACCTACCTGAGCCTCAAGACCGACGCCACCGCCGCGGTGCACTTTGGCGGGCAGGCCAGCCCCAATCTGTTTGTGGCCGGCGAGATGATGGCCGGCAATGTGCTGGGCAAGGGCTACACCGCCGGTGTGGGCATGACGATTGGCACCGCATTTGGCCGCATCGCCGGCACCTCGGCCGCGCAGGCCGCCCTGGCACAGAAGGACCTGGCATGAACACCCTCCACACCCTGATCGACGAGGCCCGCGCCCTGGGCCAGGGCGCCCTGGGCGCCGAAGAGGCCGAGGTGGCGCGCCAGCTGACCATCTGCAACGGCTGCCGCTATTGCGAGGGCTTTTGCGCGGTCTTTCCGGCCATGACCCGGCGCCTGTCGTTTGAATCGGCCGACATCCACTACATGGCCAATCTGTGCCACAACTGCGGGGCCTGCCTGCACGCCTGCCAGTACGCCCCGCCGCACGAATTTGCCATCAATGTGCCGCGCGCCATGGCGCAGGTGCGCGGCAAGACCTATGCCGATTACGCCTGGCCAGCCCCGCTGGGGCGCCTGTACCGCCAGCAGGGCCTGACCCTGTCGCTGGCGCTGGCGGCCGGCCTGGCGCTCTTCATCTGGCTGGCCGCCGAGGCCCCGGTGGGCGCCAGCGACTTCTACGCCATCTTCCCGCACAACTTCCTGGTCAGCCTGTTTGCCCCGGTGTTCCTGTTTGCGGTGCTGGCCCTGGCACTGGGTGTGCGGCGCTTCTGGCGCGACATCGGGCCGGCCACCACCGGTGCGCCGCTGTCGGCCCCGGCGGCCGCCGAGGCCACGCACGACGCGCTGCGCCTGAAGTACCTCGATGGCGGCCACGGCGACGGCTGCCACAACGAGGACGATGCCTTCACGCACAGCCGCCGCCGTGCGCACCACCTGACCTTCTACGGCTTCATGCTGTGCTTTGCCGCCACCAGCCTGGGCACGGTCTACCACTACGCCTTGGGCTGGGTCGCGCCCTACGACCTGCCCAGCCTGCCCAAGGTGCTGGGCGCGGTCGGCGGGATCATGCTCTGTGTGGGCACCGCCAGCCTGCTGCGCCTGAAGCTGCGCCGCCACCCCCTGCACGGCGACCCGGCGCAAGCGGCCATGGACCTGGGCTTTATCGCCCTGCTCTTCCTGACCAGCGCCACCGGCCTGCTGCTGTGGGCCTTGCGGGGGCACGCCCAGATGGCCCTGGCCCTGTCGCTGCACCTGGGCTGTGTGATGGCGCTGTTTGCCACCCTGCCCTACAACAAGTTCGCCCACGGCATCTTCCGCACCGCCTCGCTGCTTCGCTACGCGGTCGAGAAGCGCCAGCCCAACCGCCTGGGCCTGGGCGGCGAATAAGGGCCCGCGCCCCTACAATCGCTGCGCATGACCACCCCCAGCTCTGCGGCCTTTGCCGCCTGTGTGCGCCGCGGCGGCGAGGACGCCGAGCACTTTGAGGCGCAGCGCGACGCCACCCTGCTCGAATCAATGGAAGCGGCCGGCATCAGCTGGCCCAGCTCTTGCCGCAACGGCACCTGCCGCAGCTGCATCACGCAGCTCGATCGCGGCCATGCCTACTACCGCATCGACTGGCCCGGGGTGTCGGAGTCGGAGCAGGCCGAGGGCTATGTGCTGCCCTGCGTGGCCTACCCGGTGGGGCCGCTGGCGCTGCGCGACCCCTTCGAATAAACCCCTCAGTCCTCCAGGCCCAGCTCCTGGATCTTGCGGGTGATGGTGTTGCGGCCAATGCCCAGTTTTTGCGCGGCCTCGATGCGCCGGCCCCGGGTGGTCGACAGCGCCGCCTGGATCAGGCGCGTTTCAAAGCGCTGCGTCAGCACATCCCACACATCGCTGCGCCCCTCGGCCAGCAAGGCCAGGGCCTGCGCCTGCAAGCCGTCTTCCCAGGGGAAGGGACTGGCGCTGCCATCGGTGTGCCCGTTGGGCCCCGCGTGACCATTGGGCGCCGGCGCAGTCGCCGCCAGGGCATGCCCCGAAAGCGCGCTGGGGACGGCCTCGGGCACCAACACGGGGCTGGGGCTGGGCACCAGACTGGGGCTGGCCAATGACGGCGACGAAGCAAGGCTGGCGCTGGCCTGCACCTCGGGGGGCAGGTCCTTGGCCTCGATGACCTGGGCGGGCGCCATCACCGTCAGCCAATGGCAGATGTTCTCGAGCTGGCGCACATTGCCCGGAAACGGAAAACCCATGAGCACCGCCATGGCCTCGTCGGTGATGCGCTTGGGCTCGACCCCCAATTGGCGCGCGCTGCGCGCCAGAAAGTGGCGGGTGAGCATGGGCACGTCCTCGCGCCGCTCGCGCAGCGCCGGCAGGCGCAGGCGGATCACGTTGAGGCGGTGAAACAGGTCCTCGCGGAAGGCGCCGTCTTTCACGCGCTGCTCCAGGTCCTGGTGCGTGGCGGCAATCACCCGCACATTGGCCTTGACCGCGCTGTGCCCGCCCACGCGGTAGAAGTGCCCGTCCGAGAGCACGCGCAACAAACGCGTCTGCAGATCAAAGGGCATGTCGCCGATCTCGTCCAGAAACAGCGTGCCGCCCTCGGCCTGCTCGAAGCGGCCGCGCCGCGAGGTCTGCGCGCCAGTGAAGGCGCCGCGCTCGTGGCCAAAGAGCTCGCTCTCGAGCAGGTCCTTGGGAATGGCCGCGGTGTTGATCGCCACAAAAGGGCCGCTGGCGCGCGGCGAGTGCTTGTGCAGGGCGTGCGCCACCAGCTCCTTGCCCGAGCCGGACTCGCCGGTGATGAGCACGGTCACATGGCTTTGCGACAGGCGGCCAATCGCGCGGAACACGTCCTGCATGGCCGGCGCCTGGCCCAGCATCTCGGGGCTGGCCTCGGCATTGGTCTCGACCACCTCCTCGCGCAGGCTCTCGTCGACCGCGCGGCGGATCAGCTCGACCGCCTTGGGCAGGTCAAACGGCTTGGGCAGGTACTCGAAGGCGCCGCTCTGGAAGGCCGAGACGGCGCTGTCCAGATCGGAGAAGGCCGTCATGATGATGACCGGCAGACCCGGCAGGCGCTCGCGGATCTTGCCCAGCAGGTCCAGGCCCGAGCCGCCGGGCATGCGGATGTCGCTCACCAGCACCTGGGGGCCGCCGGCGGCTGGGGCCTCATCGAGCGCGCGCAGCACATCGCGCGGGTTGGTGAAGCTGCGCGTGACCAGGCCCTCGCGGGCCAGTGCCTTCTCCAGCACGAACCGGATGGATTGGTCATCGTCAACGATCCAGATCGGTTTCATCGGCAGCTTTCTTGGGTTCAGGGCAAGGGAATCAGAATCTTGAAATCGGTCCGGCCGGGTTCGCTCTCGCACTCGATGTGGCCATGGTGTTGCTGGACAAAGGTTTGCGCCAGCGTCAGTCCAAGGCCAGAACCGCCCTCGCGCCCCGAGATCAGGGGAAAGAAGATGCGGTCCTTGATCGAGTCCGGCACGCCGGGCCCGTTGTCAATCACATGCAATTCCAGTGCCAACCGGTAGCGCTGCTTGCCAAACGTGACCTGGCGCAGCACGCGGGTGCGCAAGGTGATGCGCGCGTCACCGGCTGCGATGCGTTCGGTCAGGGCCTGCGCGGCGTTGTGCGCGATGTTCAGCACCACCTGGATGAGCTGCTCGCGGTCGCCGCGAAACTCGGGGATCGAGATGTCGTAGTCGCGCACCACCTGCAGGCCGCGCGGGAACTCGGCCAGGATCAGGGCGCGCACGCGCTCGCAGACCTCGTGGATGTTGACGTCGCCCACCACATGCGGACGGCGGTGCGGCGCGAGCAGGCGATCGACCAGGGTCTGCAGGCGATCGGCCTCGTGGATGATGACCTGGGTGTACTCGGTCAGGGCCGGGTCGCCCAGCTCCATCTCGAGCAGCTGCGCCGCGCCGCGGATGCCCCCCAGGGGGTTTTTGATTTCATGGGCCAGGTTGCGCACCAGCACCTTGTTGGCCTCGGCCTGCTCGAGCAGGCGTTCCTCGCGCTCTTGCCGGGTTTTCTGCTCCACCGGCACCAACTCCAGCAGCACCTCCTGCGGGCCGTCGGTGGGGGCGATGATCACATGCACCGGCAGCGGATCGCTGTGGCTCAGGCGGCGAAACTGCGCCTCATAGCGCAGCGCCGCAAAGTCGTTGTCCAGCGCGCCCTGCAGGGCTTGGCGCAAGGGCTTGGGATCGAGAAAGAATTCCGCCAGATCCAGGCCCAGCAGGTTGCGCCGTGACAGCCCGCACAGATCTTCCATGGCCGCATTGGCAAAGATCACCAGCCCCTGCGGCCCCAGCAAGGCGACCGGGCTGACCAGCAGGTCCAGCGCCGCATAGCGCGATGGGGCACGGGGCTGGGTGGATTCGCTCATGCCAGGGGTCTCCTGCGGGGGTTGAAAAAAAAGGGACGGCCGAGGCCGTCCCTGTTGCTGCCTGCACGACGGGCGTGCGGGGGCGGCGGTCGCTTACAGCGAGAAGTACATGTCGTAGTCGACCGGCGGCACGTCGATGCGGGCACGGGTCACTTCGGTCATCTTCAGCTCGATGTAGCTGTCGATCCAGGCGTCGGTGAACACACCGCCCTTGGTCAGGAACGCGCGGTCCTTGTCCAGGTAGTCGAGGGCCATGTCCAGGCTCGAGCACACGGTCGGCACCAGCTTGTCCTCTTCCGGGGGCAGGTGGTACAGGTCCTTGGTGGCGGCTTCGCCCGGATGGATCTTGTTCTCGACACCGTCCAGACCGGCCATCAGCAGCGCGGCAAAGCCCAGGTAGGGATTGCACAGCGGATCCGGGAAGCGGGCTTCCACACGGCGGGCCTTGTCCGAGGCCACGTTGGGGATGCGGATCGAGGCCGAGCGGTTCTTGGCCGAGTAGGCCAGCTTGACCGGGGCTTCAAAACCAGGGACCAGGCGGCGGTAGCTGTTGGTGCCGGGGTTGGTGATGGCGTTGAGCGCGCGGGCGTGCTTGATGATGCCGCCGATGTAGTACAGCGCGAACTCCGACAGGCCGGCGTAACCGCTGCCCGCAAACAGGTTCTTGCCGTCTTTCCAGACCGACTGGTGCACGTGCATGCCCGAGCCGTTGTCGCCAGCGTAGGGCTTGGGCATGAAGGTGGCGGTCTTGCCGTAGGCGTTGGCCACGTTCTGGATCACGTACTTCTGCAGCTGCGTCCAGTCGGCACGCTCGACGAGGGTGCTGAACCTGGTGCCGATTTCGCACTGGCCGGCGCCGGCCACTTCGTGGTGGTGCACTTCAACGGGAATGCCCAGCGATTCGAGGATCAGGGACATTTCGCTGCGCATGTCTTGCGTGCTGTCGATCGGGGGCACCGGGAAGTAGCCGCCCTTGACGCGCGGCCGGTGGCCACGGTTGCCGCCTTCGAGCTGGGCACCCGAATTCCAGGGGGCCTCGTACTCGTCGATGGCGTAGAAGCTGTGGTTGGGCTCGGTGCTCCAGCGCACGCTGTCGAACAGGAAGAACTCGGGTTCCGGTCCGAAGAAAGCGGTGTCGCCCAGGCCGGTGGCCTTGAGGTAGGCTTCGGCGCGCTTGGCGATCGAGCGCGGGTCGCGCTCGTAGGACTTGCCGTCGGTGGGCTCGATCACGTCGCACACCAGCACCAGGGTCGGCTCTTCGAAGAAGGGGTCGACAAAGGCCGAACCAGCGTCGGGAATCAGCAGCATGTCGGAGGCTTCGATGCCCTTCCAGCCCGCGATGGACGAGCCGTCAAAGGCCTGGCCTTCTTCGAACTTGGCTTCGTTGAATTGCGACACCGGGGTGGTGATGTGTTGCCACTTGCCACGGGTATCGGTGAAACGATAGTCAACGAACTTGATCTCGTTGTCGCTCACCAGCTTCATCACATCTGCGACGGTCTTGGCCATCAGAAATCTCCTGTTGGAACGGGTTGGTTGTGGATGAGAGCTTCATGCACGTTCCATGCCAGACCCCGCACACGCGGGCATCGAACTGGTCGGTGTTGAATCAACCCATGATTGTGCCTTGCGTGCGCCCGGTTTTCCGGGCCAAGGCGAATGCCGGGCCAAAAAATGCCGGCGCGACCCGCCCATCAGCGCACCACATCGGTGCACCAACAGGCGGCATCATAGCACTGTTTTGGTGCAATTACGATGTTCGCACCATTTCGGGGCCATAGCTCAGACCAAAGGGAAGCAGCTGCTCGCGCATGGCCTGGTAGGCCCGCGCCACGTCGGCCGGCGCCCCCTTGACGCCCAGCTCGATGTGGCGCCCCCACTGCGGGTGGTCGACGCTGGGCAGGCTGAACACGCGCACCCCCGGGTGCTCGGCCTCGATGCGCTCCATCAGGGGGGTCAGCGTGGCCTCCATCGAACCAAACAAGATGACCGAGCGCTCCTCGTGGGCATCGCGGCGGAACAGGTGCGGATAGCGCTGGTCGAGCACCGACTCGATCATCGGCCAGGCCATGACGGGAAAGCCCGGCACAAAGTGCACCGTGCCCCCGCCCACGCCCTCGCATGAAAAACCGGGGATCTTGTTGTAGGGGTTCTCGATGATCTGGGCGCTGGCCGGGAACACGCCCATGTTCAGGCGGTGGATGTTGTCGGGCCGCTCGGGCTCGTAGGGCTGGCCCTGCTCGCGCGCCACGTCCTGCATGCGCTCGCGGATGCGCGCCTCGGCCAGGGGGTGCAGTTGCAGCGGCTGGCCCAGCGCACGCGCCGCGCACTGGCGGGTGTGGTCATCGGGCGTGGCCCCGATACCGCCGCAGGAAAACACGATGTCGGCGCTGGCAAAGGCGCGCGCCAGGGTGGCGGTGATGCGCTCGGGATCGTCGCCCACATACTCGGCCCAGGCCAGCGCCAGGCCGCGTGCGCCCAACAACTCGATCACCTTGGGCAGGTGCTTGTCGGCGCGCTTGCCCGAGAGGATTTCGTCGCCAATGATGATGACGCCAAAGCGAGGCATGGGGTGGGTGGCAGCAGTGGTCATGGCAGGCAGTGGGCGGTGGGCTCAGGCCACCGCATCGATCGTGGATGGGCGCTCTTGGGCGCGTTGCGCGGCCAGGGCGGCCAAGGCGTAATGCGCGAACCAGAGCGAGGAGAAGGCAAACACCAGGGTGTAGACCCACAGGGCCAGCGGCAGGAGCACCAGAAAGGCCATGGCGAACATGGCGGTGGAGGCCCACAACAGGCTCGGGCCCGCGCTCAGCACCCCGGTCAGCATGCCCATGGCCAGCATGGGCCAGCGGTGCGCCAGCAGCAAGGTCTCGCGTTCGTTGTCGTCGGCATGCTGGGCCAGCGCGTCCTCGGCCATCAAGCGGGCCGTGAGCCAGCCGCCAATCAGGGCGGGCAGCAACAGGCCCAGGGGCGGGATCAGCCACAGCGGCAGGCTCAGCACCATCAGCACCAAGGCCGTCAGCACCGCCAGCAGCACCCGTCCAATGCCTTGCCAGAAACGGTCGCGGTTGCGCAGCGCCAGGTGGGCAAAGCGCCGCTGGGCGACCCAGCGCACCAAGGAGGGTGTCATGAAAAAAGTCACCACCAGGAGGGTGCCCAGCACCAGCACCGGGGTCACGCCAAAGATCACCAGCAGCTGCGCGGCCACGGTCTTGATGGCCCCCAAGCCCTGCTGCTCCAGCCACTGCATCAGCGTGCCCAGCCAGGGCGAGCTGTCCAGAAACTGCCGCACGGCATCCACCGCCTCGGTCCAGAAGAATTGTCCCAGCGTGAGCGCCAGCACCACCATGATCAAGAGCGGCAGCAGCGACAGCAGCATGACGCGCGGGTGCAGGCAGCTGGCGGCGGCGCGCCAGAAAGAATCAATCAGCAATCGCATGGTGCGTCGAGCTTAGCACGCACCTTGCGGGCCGGACATGGCCCTGCACTGCATGGTACAAACCGGCATGGACTCGACGATGCAGGTGGCCGGTCAGCGGCTGGAGGTGCAGTGGCTGCGGCCCGCCCAGGTGCGGCGCGCGCAGACCCTGGTGTTTTTGCACGAGGGGCTGGGCAGCGTGGCCCTCTGGCGCGGCTGGCCGCAGGCCGTGTGCGAGGCGCTGGGCTGTGTGGGCCTGGTCTATTCACGCCGCGGCTACGGCCGCTCCGAGCCGGTGCCCGATGTGCGCGGCCCGGCGCGAGAACACGAGGGGCAACGCATCGGCCGCCTGCGGCCCGACTACATGCACCACGAGGCGCTGACGGTGCTGCCGGCCCTGCTGGCGGCCGCGCAGGTGCGCGAACCGGTGCTCGTGGGCCACTCCGACGGCGGCACCATCGCCCTCTTGCACGCTGCCCAGCACCCGGTGGCCGGCTGCGCGGTGATGGCCCCGCACATCATGGTCGAGCCCATCTCGCTGGCGGCGATCGCGCAGGCGCGCGAGGCCTTTGTGCACGGGCCGCTGCGCGCGCGCCTGGCGCCGTTTCATGACGATGTGGACGGGGCCTTCTGGCAGTGGAACGATGTGTGGTTATCCGACGGCTTCCGCTCTTTTGACATCCGCGGCGTGCTGGCGCAAATCCACGCGCCCCTGCTGGCCATCCAGGGCGAGCAAGACCCCTATGGCACCATGGCGCAAATCGATGGCATTGCCCTGGCCGCGCCGCACACGCGGCGGGTGAAACTGCAGGACTGCGGCCACAGCCCGCAGCGCGATCAGCCGGCGGCGGTGCTGGCCGCGCTCTGCGACTGGCTGGCGACGGTCTGAGGCCTCAGGCCAGCGGGTTCTGGCGCAGCAGGGCCAAGTCGGCCGGTGTGAGCCAGCGCCACTGCCCCGGGGCCAGGTCCTCGGGCAGTGCCAAGCCCCCCATGCGCGAGCGGTGCAGGCCCGTGACCCGGTTGCCCACCGCGGCCAGCATGCGCTTGACCTGGTGGTACTTGCCCTCGGTCAAGGTCAGCGACAGGGCATGCGGACCCTGGGACTGAACGGCCGCCGCGCGCACCGGGCGCGGATCGTCGTCGAGCACCACGCCGGCCAACAAGCGCTCGCACTGCGCGGGGGTGACCGGGTCGGCGGTTTGCACCTCGTAGACCTTGGGCACATGGTGGCGCGGCGAGGCCATGCGGTGCAGAAATGCGCCGTCGTCGCTCAAGAGCAGCATGCCGGTGGTGTCCTGGTCAAGCCGTCCCACCGCCTGCACGCCATCGACCGCGCCCTTATTGGGGCGCTGGCGCAGCGGCGCCGGCAGCAGCGTGTAGACGCTGGGCCAGGCCGAGGGGCGTTGCGAGCATTCGGTGCCCGCGGGCTTGTGCAGCATCACATAGGCCTTCTCGCACCAGGGCCAGACCTGGCCCTGCACCTCGATGAGCAAGCCCTCGGGGTCAAAGCGCTCGCCGGCGTCGGTGCAAACCTGTTGGTGCACCCGCACATGGCCTTGCTGAATCAGCCCCGCGCACACGCGGCGCGTGCCAAAGCCTTGGGTGAACAGGATGTCTTCGAGTCGCAGCGCCTTCATGGGCTGCAGATTGTGCCGCATGCGCGCCACAACCCCGCCAAGCCCGGCTTCAAGCGTCTTGCAGCAGCTTGGCCAGCAAGCCGTGCATGGGGCTGGCCGGATCGCTCAGGCCGCTCATGATGCTGAAGTGGTTGAGGCCCGGCAGGCTTTGGCAGACGGGGACACGCGCCGCACCCCAGGCACGCCGGATCAGGCGGTTCTGGCGCTGGAACTCGGCGCTCTCGTCGCCGCCCACCACCGCCAGCAGCTGACCGCGCGAGGGCGCGGGCCACAGCGCTGGCGAGACGCGACGGGCCTGGGCCATGTCCAGGCGCAGATCGGTTTGCAAAAAGGCCGCATCGAGCAAGCTGCGCAGATCAAACAGGCCCGAGATGGACAGCGCGCGCGGCACCAGATCGGCCGGCAGCGCCGGGTCCACGGCGCGCCAGTCGCAGGCTTGCAGCATGGCGGCCAGGTGCCCCCCCGCCGAATGGCCCAGCACGCGGATGCGGCCCGGGTCGCCGCCCCAGTCGCGCGCATGGCGCCAGACGTGGGCCAGGGCCTGCGTCATTTGCAAGGCAATATCGGCAATGCCGATGGGCTGCGCCGGGGTGCCGGGGCACAAGGCGTAATTGACCACCACGGTGCAGGCGCCCTGGGCCCGCAGCGCCGGGGCCACAAAGGAAAAATCGGATTTGTCGAGCGCGCGCCAGTAGCCGCCGTGGATGAACACCGCCACCGGGGCGTTGGGGCGTGGCGGCTCGAAGACGTCAAGCGTCATGCCAGGGCCGCTGCCATAGGGCAGGTCCAGCAGCGCCCCGCCCTGTGCCCGCGCAGCCGCGCTGGCACTTGCCCAGTGCGCGAGGTGATCGGCAAAGTCGGGCACCATGGCCCGGTTGTTGTATTGCGCGTCGTACCAGGCGGCGGTGTGGGCGGGCATGGGGGTCTCCTGTCAGATCTTGAGTTCGAGCCGGAGCATGATGGTGCGCCAGTTGTGGTCGTTGTTGCGGGCCTGCTCGAGGGTGGTGCCGTTGTTGAAGGTGCTGCCGGTGATGTGGTCGCGTGGAACCAGGTTGCTCACCGTCAGGCGCAGCGCGGCGGCGGGCGAGAAGCGCCACAGGCCATACACGTCCACCACCTGCTTGATGCCCTGGTAGCGCCACTGGATGTCGGTGCGGCGGGTGTCGTAATCGGGGTTGAAGTTGA
>JACCDH010621630.1_pt1 | contig 13461 bp, 7 predicted proteins | sample 7442481 | NCBI WGS metagenome assembly JACCDH01 (sample SAMN15323433, study PRJNA562643) | freshwater metagenome | isolation source: river surface water | place: USA:Blue River Watershed | collected 2017-08-15
AAGTGATCAAGGACTTTCATTTCTCGGTATAATCCACGTTCTTCAGGTAAATATCCGAAGGCTCTAACATGCAGTGGGTTTAAGGGAATACCACCGATTAAAACTTGACCGGAACTTGGCTCTATAATCTGATTTAATATGCGAATTAAGGTAGTTTTCCCGGCCCCATTTGGTCCGATCAATCCAAAAATCCTACCGGCCTCTATACTTAGGCTAACTTCGTCTAATGCCTTTTTTTGACTGTAAAACTTACTGACGTTCTTAACCTCAATCATTTAACGAAACTAGTGATTATTTCGAAGTGAAAACCTACTCCCCCAATGAAATCTTTTGTAGCAAACTACAAAAAAAATAAGTATCGATAGTAATAATACCAGAATGGAACCAAAGCTTAGGTTTAATGATTCTATTTTCAGCAAGGCATGGGTTTGAAAGGCTTGATCTTCCGATGTGACCAATATGCCGGTAATGAAATTATTCGCTAAATGAAAGCCGAAGGCTATTTCAATGCCTTGATCTAACCAAGCCATTAGTGAAATTGATACCCCGAGGGTAATGTAGATTCCTAGCAATCCAAACCCTTCGCTCTTCACTTCTGGATTACCAATATGCATCATTCCAAACATGATTCCACTGACAATGACCGCAAAGATGGCAGATTTTGTGCGTTTGGCTAGGCCTTGAAAAATAAATCCCCTGAACAATAACTCCTCAAATAAAACCTGAAATGGCAAGCAAACAGCAAGTAGGAAAAATGTTTCAAGAAAAGGCAAAAAACCCGACTTAACGGTATAGGTAGTGGGGAAAAGTAACCAATCAATTAGTGTTGGGATAATCACCAATAAAGCCCATAAAAAAAAGGAAAAAACGATTCGATTAATGTCAATTTTATTCCGACTTGTAAACCAAGTTAATGGAGAAGTTTTGTGCACGTATTTTGCGCTAATCACCAAGCCCAATAAACCCAAAATAAAAGGAATCATTTGAAGAAGGAATAAGTATGAGAAACCAAAATAAGCGACCAAATCGGCCATGGTTTGCCCGCGATCGGACGGATAAAGTAGCATTAACGGCATGTTTCCAAGAATGAAGGCACCGAATACTAAAAGCAGAGTAAGAAATACCTTAGCGAAACTAAAATCCCCGTTATCCCAAGCCGACTCGAATTTTCTCATGAAAACATATCTCTCACGCGTTTAAAGAAGCCTCCTTCCTTTTCACGCTCCGTAGGTTTAAAGTTAGCGTTCTCTCTATTTTTTTCAAACCACTCTTTTTCTTCCTTCGATAAATTCGTTGGCGTCCAAACATGCATATGAACGAACTGATCACCCGTTCCATACCCTTGTATATTCGGCAAACCTTTTCCTTTTAAGCGAAGTACTTTTCCGCTCTGAGTTCCTGGGTCGATTTTAATTTTGACTTTTCCGTTAATGGTAGGAATCTCTATAGAAGCTCCCAAAATCGCATCGGTTAATGTAACTACTGCTTCAAAATGGATGTGTTCATTTTCTCTTCTCAATTCAGCATGTTCTGCCTCTTCAATTACCACAATTAAATCACCGTTCACGCCATTGAAAGGTCCTGCATTCCCCTTACCGCGAACTGAAAGTTGCATCCCATCTTCTACTCCACCTGGAATTTCAATTTCAATGACCTCTTCTTGTTTGCGCAATCCATACTGATCGGTATCGCTTGGTTTTTGGTCGATCATTTGTCCGGCCCCTTGACATACATTACACGTAGTTTGCGTCTGCATGGCACCCAAGAAGGTCTGGGTCATTTGCGTCATTCTTCCAGCGCCTTTACATGTGGAGCACGTTTTGTAGGTTACCCCGTCCGCCTGAACTAATTTATTAACCTTGATTTTCTTTTTAACCCCCGTAGCGATTTCCTCCAAAGTCAATTTCATTTTAACCCGCAGGTTAGAACCTTTCACCACGCGTTTACCGCTGCGGCTACCACCAAAACTACCACCACCAAACGCACTACCGAAAATATCCCCAAACTGTGAAAAGATATCATCCATATTCATTCCACCGCCACTGAAACCTCCCTGTCCCATTCCCGCATGACCAAAACGATCGTAGGTTGACCGCTTTTCCGCATTGCTAAGAACTTCATAAGCCTCTGCCGCCTCTTTAAATTTTTCTTCAGCTGACGGGTCGTCCTGATTTCTATCGGGGTGATATTTTAAAGCAAGTTTTCGATAGGCACTTTTAATTTCAGCCTCCGTGGCATTTTTAGAAACGCCAAGCACGTCGTAATAATCTCTTTTTTGACTCATAACTTTATTGTCCGACCGCTACTTTTGCGAAGCGAATCACTTTCTCATTTAAATAATATCCTTTTTCAACCTGATCGATAACCTTACCTTTCAATGCTTCGTCCTCAACCGGAACATTAGCAATGGCCTCATGTAAATTGTAGTCAAAAGGTTGATTCGTTGCATCAATGGGTTTTAAACCTTTAGCCTCAAGAATCTGACCTAATTTGGTGTAGATTAATTGAAACCCTTCTTTCAAGATTGCTACATCGGTTACCTGTTCGTTATTCTTAATTGCACGCTCAAAATCATCCAAAATGGGAAGCATAGCCATTATCATTTCTCGACTTGCACCCGACAAATACTCCGCTTTTTCACGCGACGAACGTCTGCGATAATTTTCGAACTCCGCATAAAGTCGAAGAAACTTATCTTCTTGCTCCTTTAATTTCGCTTCAAAATCATGGGATGATTCTGTGGAAGAACTATTCGCGTCATTGCTCGAATTATTCTCCGTTTCATGACCTTGTTGTTCTTCGTTCGAATTCACTTGATCCGCTGCATTATCTTCCATAGCATTATTTTTTCGTTTACTCATCTCAGTTTCTTTGGATTTAGTTACACAAATTAGATTCCATATCAGACAAGACCCTAAACAAAGGACATAATGGCAGATTCGGGTGAATTATAAGCATCTACTGTCAGTATTTAGCTGAAATTTCGACACATTTCTATCAACCGTTTGGCCTTGTGCTCGTCAAAAATAAGCACTTCCTCGGAGAACATTGAATCAGGATCCAAGGATTGCTTTCCAGTGGCTGAAAAATGGACGGCATCGGGTACCACGTGCTCCATAATTTGCGGTAAATTCGCGAGGTTAATTCCCCCTCCCGGCATGATTTCAATGCGTCCTTTTGCCTCTTTTTTCATAGCTGCTAATACGGGAACGCCATTCGAAATCGTGGTTGATAGACCGGATGACAATACCCGATTATATCCCGTATCAACCAACCATTGCAATTCTTGTTTCCATTCCACTAAATCGTCGAACGCCCTATGAAAGGTTAGGGATTTATTGAAGAGGCGACGAATTTGTTCGAGCACTGGACGATTTAAACGCATGGTATCTGTCAACAGTCCCAACACTAAACCATCCACATTTAAGCGCTGAAATTCAAGAACATCCGCAAGTATGATTTCTATTTCATGTTCATTGTAAACAAATCCTCCACTTCTGGGACGAATTAGCACATGTGTTTCAATGCCTAAGTCTTGCGCTTTTTGAACAAAACCTATGGATGGAGTTAATCCTCCTTGCTCTAAGTTTACACAAAGTTCAATGCGATCTACACCCAAGGATTTAGCTGACAACAAGGCCTCAACAGAGGCTACACATAACTCGATTTTCATGCTGCAAAAATGCAAAATTCTTAGTCACTACTAGCTAAAAAAAGTGGACAAAATCGCTATATTTGCACACAAATTTGAACTATGTCGTCCAACAACGAAGCAACCCTCCGATTCGAAGACTTTAAGCAAGAAGTGCTTTCGGATTATAAATTAGCTTGTATTTCCAGAGAAGCCTCCCTTCTTGGAAGAAAGGAAGTGCTTACCGGTAAAGCGAAATTTGGGATATTTGGTGACGGTAAAGAATTAGCACAATTAGCGCTCGCAAAAAACTTTAAACCAGGAGATTTCAGGTCAGGATATTACAGAGATCAAACTTGGATGATGGCGATTGGCGCCCTAAGTGTTCAAGCCTATTTTTCTGGACTCTACGCACACACGGATGTAGCCGTTGAGCCTCAATCTGCGGGACGTCAAATGGGCGGACATTTTGCCACAAGAAATCTAGACGAACATGGGCAATGGAAAAACCTAACCCAACAAAAAAACAGTTCGGCTGATATCTCTCCAACTGCAGGACAAATGCCGAGGTTATTAGGCTTGGCCCTGGCATCAAAAGTATATAGAAATAATCCAGCCTTACATACGGAAGAGTTTCAACAATTTTCCATTCAAGGAAACGAAGTTGCTTTTGGTTCTATTGGTGATGCCTCCACTTCAGAGGGACCCTTTTGGGAGACCTTAAATGCCGCGGGAGTTTTACAGGTCCCAATGGTGATGTCCGTTTGGGATGACGGGTATGGTATTTCTGTTCCTAGAGAACTTCAAACAACAAAAAATAGCATTTCTGAAGCCTTAGCAGGATTTCAACGCACATCGGACAAACCGGGATTTGAAATACTAACCACCAAGGGATGGGATTACGCCCATTTATGCCAGACCTACGAAAAAGCGGTAAATCTAGCACGCACGGAACATGTCCCTGTATTGGTGCACGTTCAGGAAGTTAATCAACCCCAAGGCCACTCTACCTCCGGATCACATGAGCGATATAAAAGTGTCGAGCGCATGGAGTGGGAAAAAACCCATGATTGTATTGCTAAGTTCAAGGAATGGATTCTTTCATTTGACAAAGGTCCAACAGCACTTGCAACCTTAGAAGAACTTGATCAGTTATCCGAGCAAGCAAAAGAAGAGGTTAAAGAATCCAAAAACAAAGCTTGGGCGCTATTTACAGAAGACATCAAACAAGACTCCCTATCCTTGGAAGGAATTTTAAGTGGATTAATTCAAGAGGGCACCTTAAGCAGTTCATTTCAAGCGGAATTAGATGCGTTAATTAAAAACCGCGAGCCGCAACGAAAAGATGTGTTTTCATTAGCACGACGAGCACTACGAAGCCTGCGCGGAACAGAATCCACAAACAAAACGGTGCTCAGTCAGTGGTTGAGTAAGAAAAAAGAAGAAAGTCACGACCGATATTCTTCCTACTTATACAGTGAATCCAATAAACAAATTGGAAACATTCCATCGATTGAACCTACGTACGATTCCGATGCTCCCATGGAGGACGGTCGAATTATTTTACGAGAAAATTACCGAAAGCTATTGGAGAAATACCCGAACTTGCTGGTGTTTGGTGAAGATGCAGGGAAAATCGGCGGAGTTAATCAATCCCTAGAAGGCTTGCAAGATACCTTTGGTGATTTACGTGTATTCGATACGGGTATTCGTGAATGCACGATCATTGGTCAAGGCATTGGAATGGCCATGCGCGGACTTCGTCCGATTGCAGAGATTCAGTACTTGGATTACTTGTTGTATGCGATTCAAATTTTATCTGACGACTTGGCTACGGTGCAGTATCGTACCAAAGGAGGACAAAAAGCGCCGCTAATTATCAGCACACGAGGTCATCGCTTGGAAGGGGTATGGCACAGCGGTTCTCCTATGGGAATGATCATCAATTCATTGCGCGGAATGCATGTGTGTGTGCCAAGAAATATGACCAAAGCAGCAGGATTTTACAACACCTTGATGGAGGCAGACGAACCGGCTTTAGTTATCGAACCACTTAACGGATATCGAACGAAAGAAAAAATGCCTACTAATTTGGGTGAGTTTAAGCTTCCGCTTGGTCAAGTAGAGCGATTAAGCGAAGGATATGACTTAACCTTGGTTTCTTATGGATCCACCCTGAATCTTTGCATACAAGCGTTACCTGTCTTGGAAGAATTAGGGATTTCGGTAGAACTACTTGATGTGCAGACCTTACTTCCGTTTGACTTATCGCATGACATCGTGAAATCACTTCAAAAGACAAATCGCTTGTTAATTGTAGATGAGGATGTTTCTGCTGGAGCAACGGCTTACATTCTTGAAAAAATATTAGTTGAACAAGGGGGATATTACCACTTGGATGAAGCACCACAAACGCTAAGCGCGAAAGACCATCGTCCGGCCTATGGTAGTGACGGTGATTATTTCTCAAAACCAAGCATTGATGATATCGTTGAAAAAGTATACGAGATGATGTCGAAAGCCAATCCAGGCGCTTTCCCAACACTATAATATTATGCAACTCACAGACTATTTATTGCATTGGGAAAAGTCATTGAATGGTGAGATTTATCCGGATGAATACGCGTCGTACATATCTCTAAACCTCGCGCGATTTAATCGAATAACCAAGACCTTTTCACCATCACAGGCCTTTATTGACCATGCGAGCGATGTAAAAAAGAAATCACATTGGATTATTATCACCGAACCTTGGTGTGGTGATGCCGCACAGAGTGTGCCCCTGATTTTAAAATTAATTGAGCACCTACCGAACGCAAGCTACACATTAGAGCTCCGTGACCAAGGCACCTTAATAGACCACTATTTAACGAATGGAGGAAAAGGAATTCCGAAAGTGATTGTCCGCGATGAACACGGAAGCGACATGTTCGTTTGGGGTCCTCGCACTGAGGCAGCGCAACGCTTATTTAATGAATTGAAAGCAGAAGGAGTTGAATTAAAGGTTCTTCATGAGTCACTTCATGCATGGTATGCAAAAGACCATGGGCAATCGCTCGAGTCGGAACTATTGGTACTGATTCAATCCCTGCTTTAGTTCGGCCAGTGCCTCACTTGGACCAATACCCATTTCGGATTTAAAGGCTGAATAAAACGGATTATAGGAAGCAAATCCGCATTCTCTCGCTAAGGCATCCATAGTGTTTTTTGAAAGAAAATCTTCTTTCATTTTTTCGATGGCATAATGTACACGAATCTTTGAACGATATTGAACAAAAGAGATGTCTGAATGGTACTTAAAAAGGAAGTGAATATAAGTTCTTGGAATATCTAGCTTTTCAGCCAGTACAATGGCATTAATATTTGGATCTTTTACAATGGCTTGTAGCGCAACTTTTGATTCTAATTTACGAGTTATTTCAGCCATTCGTTCATTGAATTTTACAGCTAAAGCTAAATCCAATTTATTATGAATTGCCTTGGGTTGGGTTCGCCAAACAAACGTTGGAAGCATAGGATTCTCGGTTGAGGTAACATTGAGAATCGGTATGGAAATGCGTTCACGCTGCAGGCCATACAAAATTTCGGGATGTAAAAACAAAATAACAAGCATAATCAGGTAAAAAATAGAACTGGCATAGGGATAGCCAACAGCAATTGCTTCTTTGTTGTAGATTAATTCAAATGAGAAAATCACAATGATTCGAATTGATCCAATCGTATACATAGCTACTAGGATATGTACCCAAAACCTTATCAATTTAAAATTAGAAAATCGAAACATTTTGCGTGAGTCTACCCAAAATGCGCGATAAATCACTTTATAGGAATGGTATAAAAAATATAAAATAAAAATTATTGCGATTTGGAAACTAAAACCCCTCAAGATAAATTCATTCGCCTGATAGTACCTAAAAAATAGGTTTACAACTAAGAGGAGAACGGGAACAAGCAAAGCAATCCAAAACCGCTTTAAAGAAGGCTTCCCTTTGACCAACAAGGATTGAATATACCAATAGAAAAATACCGAATTACAAATCAATAAGGTATTGAATGGTTTTGGGATTTCTGGAAATTGAGTTTGCCATCCAAGGGCATAGGTTAATGTAAATGGAATACGAATCAAATTCGCAATAAAAATCAATAAAATAAAGATGTTCAAATATGGATTTCGCTTTAAATTAAGTAAAACTATAATGGCAATTAGAAGCGAGAAGAAAGCAGATAAAACCTGAACTAAGAGAGGGGTACTCATTAAAATTATTTATTTTTAAGTTACTAAATTACGCATATTATTACTATAAATATAACTTGTAAAAACTAACACATGACCGATATTGTAATTTCGACAAAAACTTTATCATGCGTTCAATCGGTCTTTTCTTATTTGTCTCGTTATTTGGCTTTATTACCCTTACAAATGCACAAAACGGAAGTGCTGGACAACCCTTTACCTCACTCGGACAAGCCCAAAATGTGGCTAGCGACGGTGTATATTATTTCTCATTATCCGGAACGACTTTCAGTACCTATGTTCGAGTTGGTGGATGGGTGCAAGTAGCCATTGACTTTGATGCAGGTGTAGGTAACCTTCCGCAATCCAATGCGCTAAACAATACAGTTCGTGGGATCCTTACCCCTACTGCGCTAAGCAAGCTTGGAAGTGCAACGGTTACCCGTTTACTCACCAGCAATGGGCAATTAGACGTTCAAAACTCCATGCCTGGTATTGTTACCCGAATTGTAAACAATCAAACCCTTCTTGCAATACCGGCTGACAATACAGACAACGGTACGAACTGGACCGGAACCAATACGCTTGCAACCCAATTCACCAACTATGGGAACACGACCGCCTATGGTCTTCACTCAAACTTCTTTCACGCAGGAAACAACGGAGATGGGATACACTGGATTCCATTCTTTAACATGCAACAAATTAAAAATAGCGCAGGGGAAATCCCAAATGGGGCATATTTTCAATTGTTGGTTCGCGCCCCCATGGTGGCAGTTGTTATGGGTCCAACCATAAACACACAACCGTCAAGCACCGCACAAAACCTGTGCATAAACAGTGCTGCAAATGCATTAAGTGTATCTGCTACGAGTCCGAATGGTAGCGCGATAACGTATCAATGGCACAGTAACACAAATGCCTCGAATTCTAATGGTACTGCTATTGTCGGCGCAACCAGTTCAAGTTACACCCCACCAAGCAATGTAGTTGGCACTAAATACTACTATGTAATTTGCACAAACAGTCAAGGATCAAGCACTAGCAATGTCAGTGCAGGAATTACAGTACAAGGCACTTCTGTAGGCGGCACAGCCAGCAGCAATCAAACCGTTTGCGGAGGTAGTTCCCCAGCAAATCTAACCTTGACTTCAAACACTGGGACGATTCAATGGCAATCATCTACCGACAATATTAACTTTAATAACATTGCCGGGGCTACCTCGGCTACCTTGACCTCCGGTCAGATGGGCGCAATAAACGCTACAACATATTACCGCGCGCTAGTTACCAACGGATCGTGTGCGGCTGCAACAAGCAATACGATAACAATTAATACATCCTCATCCCCAACGCTTTCCTCAACCACTGGAGCTTCACGCTGTGGAACAGGTACAGTAACGCTACAAGCAACTGCAGCAGCAGGAACCATCAATTGGTATGCAGCTTCAACAGGAGGTGCTTCTTTAGGTACTGGAACGAGTTACACAACACCAAGCATCAGCACCACGACAACCTATTATGCTGATGTCACCAATAATGGCTGCACATCCACCCCAAGAACTGCGGTAGTTGCCACGGTGAACGCCGCCCCTCCTACTCCAACCATTACGCAATCAGGCTGCGGGGTATTAACCCTTGGAAATTACAGTGGAGGAAATGCGCTTGATTTTGGATCATTCAACAGCACAAGTTACGTCACCATACCTGCATCGTTAAACACAGTGTTCAATACAAACAATGTAACCTTAGAAGGTTGGTTCAAATTTGATCTAAATAGCACAGGCTTTCCAATGCTCATTGGAGAAGCTTATGTAGGTGATGGGAAAATTACGTTTTGCATGCACAAACAAGGGAATAATATAAATGCTGGATTCTATAACAATGCATGGACAGTAGTAACAAGCGCCTCAACGATTCAATACAACACATGGATGCACATCGCTGCTACCTACGATCAAACCAGTATAAAAATATACATCAACGGCAACTTAGACGCAACGCTAAACGCTAATGCCGCTTTACCAACTGGCTCTGAATCATGGTACATTGGAAAACGATGGGATAGTAATGATGTCTTCAGAGGGGTGATGGATGAAATTCGAGTTTGGAACGTTGCACGCACACAAGCACAAATCCAAGCGTCAATGAATACTACCGTTCCAACGAATTCAGCAGGACTAAGGGCCTACTACAAGCTCGATGAGTCTACCGGAACAAGTACTGCTGACGCTACAGGAAACGGATATAATGGAACCTTGACTAACGGTTCAACTTGGCAAGTCCCATCCACCTCGGTGCTCGCAGGACCCGCAACAACCATTTTATGGTCACCGACTAATCAAACAACAAGCGTAATTACTGCTGCAAACAGTGGAACATATTCCGCAGTTGTTACTACAGCCGCTGGTTGTCAGTCGGCGCCTGTTTCGGCTGTTGTTTCTATTGGTGTGACGGCCAGTAGTAATCAAACCATTTGTAGCGGAACATCCCCAGCTAACCTTACCCTAACCGGAACCACTACAACAATTCAATGGCAATCTTCTACTGACAACGTAAACTTTACAAACATAGCGGGTGCAACATCAGCCACCCTTACCGCTGGTCAGATGGGTACCCTAAATACTACAACCTATTATCGTGCTAATGTAACAAATACCGGATGTGCTGCTTCTACTAGCAATACAGTAACCATAACGGTTAATACGACGCCAACATTTACAAGTACTACAGGTGCTTCGATTTGCGGAACAGGTACTGTAACCCTACAAGCAACAACAGCAGCAGGAACCATCAACTGGTATGCAGCCTTAACCGGTGGCGCTTCATTGGGCACAGGTACAAGTTTTACAACACCAAGCATTGCATCAACGACTACGTATTTTGCCGCCGTAACCAATAATGGATGTACATCCAACCCACGAACTGCAGTGGTTGCCACCGTCAGCGCCGCCCCACCAACTCCAACCATTACCCAATCTAACTGTGGCTTACTAACCCTTGGAAATTATGGTTCAGGAAACGCCCTAAATTTAGGCGTAAGCAATACGTCAAAATATGTATCTATTCCATCTTCGCTTAATACCTCGTTCAATACAAACAATATTACGGTAGAGGGCTGGTTTAATCTTTCAGCAGCCGACCCAAATTTACCAGAACCCATGCTTATTGGTGAAGCGTATATAAGCGACAATAAGGTCACCTTTATGTTGTCTAGATTATCAAACCAAATTAGGGCTGGATTCTTTTCTACCACATGGTCACTGGCGACAAGTGCCTCAAATATTCCTGCTAATACTTGGACACACATCGCCGCAACGTATGATCAAACAAGTATTAAAATATACATCAATGGGGTATTAGATGCAACCTTAAACGCAACCGCTCCAATACCTACAGGTAACGAAGTATGGTATCTCGGAAAGAGATTTGCAGGTCCTGATATGGTTAGTGGTTTAATGGACGAAGTACGGATTTGGAATGTAGCTAGAACCCAAGCGCAAATTCAAACCTCAATGAATACCAATATCCCCGTGAATTCTACTGGCCTGCGTGCTTATTATAAACTCGACGAATCAACAGGTACCTTAGCCTCAGATGCTACGGGAAATGGACATGACGGAACTTTAATGAATGGCCCAACATGGCAAGTTCCTTCAACGTCTATACTTGGCGGACCTCCAGTCAGTTTTTTATGGTCCCCTACCGGCCAAACAACCAATTCAATTACAGCTGCTACAAGTGGAACTTATTCTGCAGTTGTTACCAACGCAGCAGGATGTCAATCCGCTTCGATTTCAAGCAGTATTATTGTCGGTGTTGCAGCCAGTAGCAATCAAACCATTTGTAGCGGAACACCCCCGGCAAACCTTACCTTAACAGGAAGTGCTACAACTATACAATGGCAATCGTCTACTGACAACATAAACTTTACAAACATCGCAGGTGCAACATCAGCCACCCTTACCGCGGGTCAGATGGGTACTCTAAATACAACAACCTATTATCGTGCTAATGTAACCAATACCGGATGTGCTGCTTCTACTAGTAATACGGTAATCATAACTGTTAATCCAACGCCCTCATTTACAAATACGACAGGCGCTAGCACTTGTGGAACGGGAACCGTAACCCTTCAAGCAACCGCAGCAACAGGAACCATCAACTGGTATGCAGCCTTAACCGGTGGCGCTACATTGGGAACAGGAACGAGTTACACTACACCAAGTATTGCAGCAACTACTACGTATTATGTTGATGTAACAAACAATGGTTGTACATCCAACCCACGAACTGCGGTGGTTGCCACGGTAAGTGCTCCCCCTACTCCAACAATCACTCAAACAGGGTGCGGGACGCTTTCCATTGGGAATCTTTCATCAAATGCACTTGATTTAGGTGTCTATAACAGCTCCAAATACGTTACCATTCCAGCAACCTTAAATTCAACGATCAATACGAATAACATAACACTAGAGGGCTGGTTCTATTTTACATCATTAGTCGCTAACACTAATTATTTACCAATGCTCATTGGGGAAGCTTATAATATAGATGCTAACATAACATTTTGCATGCATCGACAAGGCAATACAATTATTGCTGGATTCTATAATGGAGGATGGCAAGCAGCTTCGAGCTCCACACTCATTCCAATTAACACATGGATTCACATCGCTGCTACGTATGATCAAAATCAAATTAAACTATATTTTAACGGAGTACTAAATGCTTCGTTCAACTCCAACCAACCCTTGCCAATCAGTAATAATCAACCTTGGTATTTAGGCAAACGTTGGGATCACTTGGAAACATTAGGAGGGGCAATGGATGAAATAAGAATTTGGAACGTTGCACGAACACAAGCACAAATCCAAGCATCAATGAATTCAACTGTACCTACAAATTCAGTAGGGTTAAGAGCTTATTACAAACTCGATGAAAGCACTGGAAATACTGCTTCAGATGCTACGGGCAATGGATACGATGGAACCCTGAATAATGGTCCAACATGGCAAGTACCTTCAACATCTCCACTAAACACTAATGGGAACAACTACACTTACCTATGGTCTCCGGGCGGACAAACTACGAGCAGCATAACTCCGGTCACAAGCGGTACCTACTCAGCAGTTGTTACCAACGCCGCAGGATGTCAATCCGCTTCAATTTCAAGCAGTATTGTTGTCGGTGTTACAGCAAGCAGTAATCAAACCATTTGTTCAGGAACTGCACCTGCAAATCTCACACTAAGCGGAAGCACAACTACCGTGCAGTGGCAATCTTCTACCGATAACATAACGTTTACGAATATTGCTGGTGCCACTTCAACCACCCTAACCTCGGCGCAAATGGGGACGTTAAATTCAACCCGTTATTACCGTGCAACCTATACCAATGGAGCGTGTCCTTCATCAACAAGTACCACTGTTACCATTACTGTTAATCCTACGCCTTCATTTACGAATACCACGGGTGCTTCGATTTGCGGCGGTCCATCTGTATCAACCCTCCAAGCGAGTGCAGCAGCAGGAACCATCAACTGGTATGCAGCCTTAACCGGTGGCGCTTCATTGGGAACAGGAACGAGTTACAC
>JACCDH010034218.1_pt1 | contig 13458 bp, 10 predicted proteins | sample 7442481 | NCBI WGS metagenome assembly JACCDH01 (sample SAMN15323433, study PRJNA562643) | freshwater metagenome | isolation source: river surface water | place: USA:Blue River Watershed | collected 2017-08-15
CATTGCCAAAGGCGAAGGCTGCTGGATCTGGGATGTGGACGGCCACAAGATGCTCGACGGCGTGGGTGGCCTGTGGGCCTGCAACCTGGGCCACAGCAACCGTCCGGTGCGCGACGCCATTGTGGCGCAGATGGACGAGCTGCCGTTTTACAACGTGTTCCGCGGCACCACCCATGTGCGGGCGATCGAGCTGTCCAAACGCCTGGTGCAGTTGATGCAACCCGAGGGTGTGGCCACGGTGATGTTTTCTACTGGCGGCTCCGATGCCGTGGAAGGCGCTCTGAAGGTGGCTCGCCAGTACTGGAAGCTCAAGGGCCAAGCCGACCGCTTCAAATTCATCAGCCTGCGTCAGGGCTACCACGGCGTGCACTTTGGCGGCATGAGCGTGAACGGCAACACCAACTTCCGCCGCGCTTACGAGCCCTTGCTGCCTGGGTGCTTCCACATCGACACCCCCTGGGCTTACCACAACCCCTACACCGATGACCCGATCCGACTGGGTGAAATCTGCGCCGAGTTGCTGGAGCGCGAGATCGTGTTCCAGGGGCCGGACACGGTGGCGGCTTTCATCGCCGAGCCGGTGCAGGGCGCGGGCGGGGTGATCGTGCCGCCGCCCAACTACTGGCCGCTGGTGCGCCAGATTTGCGACAAGTACGGCGTGCTCTTGATCGCCGACGAGGTGGTGACGGGTTTTGGCCGCAGCGGTGAGCTGTTTGGCACGCGCCTGTGGGGCGTGAATGCCGACATGTGGTGCCTGGCCAAGGGCATTTCTTCGGGCTACATCCCGCTCGGGGCCACGGCCATCAACCGCCGCATTGCCGATGTGTTTGACGCCGATACCACGGGCACGGCCTCGGTCTCGCACGGCTACACCTACAGCGCGCACCCGATCGCCGCCGCGGCGGCGCTGGCCACGCTCGACCAGATTGAGGCGCTGGACATTCCCGGCAACGCCGCCCGCGTTGGCGCACACCTGCAGACCCGCTTGCGCAAGCTGGTGGACACCTGCAACTTTGTGGGCGATGTGCGCGGCGTGGGCCTGATGCTGGGTATCGAGATGGTGAGCGACAAGGTCCAACGCACGCCCATGACGCGCACCAGCGACATTCCGGCGCGGGTGGCCAAGGCCGCGTACAAGGCAGGTTTGATGGTGCGCATCTCTGGTCCCAACTTGATCTTGTCGCCGCCGTTGGTCATCACCCGCGAGGAGGTGGACTTCATGTGCGACGTGCTTGAAGCTGCCTTTGCCGCCGTGCAGGAGGGCCGGGCATGAAGAACCCGGTCATCCTGATCGTCGGCACCGTCGACACCAAGAGCGACGAAATCGGCTTCATGCGCGAGCAGGTGTTGGCCGCAGGCGGGCATGCGCTGATCATGGACGTGGGGGTGCTGGCCAAAGGCAAGGTTCTGCCGGATGTGGCCAACACCGACGTGGCTGCGGCTGCGGGTGTGACGCTGCAGCAGGTCATGGACAGCGGCGACGAAAACAGCGCCATGGCCCTGATGGCGCAAGGCGCGAGCCTGTTGGCCGCCGAGATGCACCATGAAGGGCAGATCGATGGCCTGCTGGTGTTGGGCGGCACCATGGGCACGGACTTGGCGCTGGATGTTGCCAGCAGCTTGCCGCTGGGCGTGCCCAAGGTGGTGCTGTCCACCGTGGCGTTTTCGCCGCTCTTGCCACCCGAGCGGATGCCACCCGATTTGATGATGGTGCTGTGGGCAGGCGGCTTGTATGGCCTCAACAGCCTGTGTCAGTCGGCCTTGGCCCAGGCTGCAGGTGCGGTGGTGGGGGCCTGCCGCGTGGCGCGTGCGCCGCGTTTTGAGCGGCCGGTGGTTGGCATGACCTCTTTGGGATCGAGTTGCCTGAAATACATGGTGCAGCTGCAGCCCGAACTGGACAAACGCGGCTTTGACTTGGCGGTGTTCCACACCACGGGCATGGGGGGCAGGGCGTTTGAATCCTTGGCTGCACAAGGCCAGTTTGCCTGCGTGATGGATTTGAGCCTGCAGGAGATGGTCAACCAAATGGGCGGCTCGGTGGTGAGCGCGGGGCCGGATCGACTGCTCGGCGCGGGCCTGAAAGGCGTGCCGATGATCGTCGCCCCCGGCGCCACCGACCTGGTGGATTACCCCGCTTGGGGCCAGATGCCCGAGCGTTTTGCTGGGCGGCCCTCGCACGACCACAACCGATTGATTGCCTCGGTGGGCATCGACGCCGACATGCGCCGCGAATTTGCGCGTGAATTGGCCAACAGATTGCGTCAGGCCCGTGGCCCGGTGCACCTGGTTTTGCCTTTGCAAGGCATCGAAGAGTGGGACCGGCCCGGTGCGCCACTGCACGATGCCGAAGGTTTGGCGGCCTTGATGGACGAATGTGGCCAATGCGACTGGGGGGCGGCCGAGGTCTCGCGCATCGATGCACACATCAACGACGCGGCCTTTGTGCAGCAGGTGCTGGCGGTTTTTGACGACTGGCTGGCCCGTGGGCTGGTGAAAAAGGACGCGCCATGAGCGATCCATCAACCAAGGCCCTGGTGCTCGACTTTGGTGGGGTCATCAGCCGCACGCTGTTTGAAACGCACGATTTAAGCGAAGCCGCGTTGGGGTTGCCCCCCGGAACGCTGACCTGGCGAGGCCCCTTTGAGCCTGAGACCGATGCGCTGTGGCAGGCCATGCAGGCCGACCACATCACCGAGCGGGAGTACTGGATGGCCCGCACCCAAAGCGTGGGCCGACTGGTGGGGGAGGAGTGGACGGACATGCAGACCTTTGTGCAGCGGGCTCGGGGCGCGGATGTGGCGGCTGTCATTCGCCCTGAAGCGATTGACGCCGTGCACCGGGCCAAGGCGGCAGGCTGCAAACTGGCGGTGCTGTCCAACGAGCTCGACCTGTTTTACGGCGCGAGCTTTCGCGAGCGGCTGCCGTTGCTCCAACTGTTCGACGTGATCATCGACGCGACCTACACCGGCATCCTCAAGCCGGATCGGCGTGCTTACGAGATGTGTTCTGAAGCCCTGGGTGTCTCGGCCGGGGACTGCGTGTTTGTGGACGACCAGAGCCGCAATGTGCTGGGTGCCATCAAACTGGGTTGGAAGACCGTGCAATTTGATGTCACCGATCCGGCCACTTCTTACGCCAGAGCGCTTGAATTGCTCGGTGTTTGAGCCTTTGCTTTCATTGCGTCGAGGGTAATCACCGAGGTTTTCAGTCATCCATGCTGTGGACAGTGGCCGTGTTCCTGGGTTGTAATTACGCGTAATTACCGAAAATTATCCAGCACTCACCATGGCAGGACACGTCAATTCTTTGCACGATCAGGTTGCACAACAGTTGCGGGACCAGATTTTTGCGGGCGCTTTGTCACCGGGCGCGTTTGTGGACGAATCTCGCTTGTGCGAACAGCTGGCCATCTCACGTACCCCTTTGCGGGAAGCCTTGAAAGTTTTGACGGCCGAAGGCCTGATCCGGCATGAACCGCGCCGGGGCTGCTTCGTCAATGAAGTCACCGAAAAAGATCTGGACGAAATTTTCCCTGTGATCGCCTTGCTTGAAGGCCGTTGTGCCTTTGAAGCGGCCCTGCATGCTGGAGACGCCGATTTGCAAGCGCTGGAAGTGCTGCATGAACAGTTGCAGCAAAGCGCAAAGCAAGGGCTGATCCCAGCGTATTACGCCGCCAACTACGCCATCCACGAGGCGATCATCGCGGTTGCAGGCAACAAGTGGCTGGCCCAGGTGATCGGTGATTTGCGCAAGATCCTCAAGCTGGCCCGTTTGCAGCAACTGAATGCACCTGGACGATTGACGCAATCGCTGGAAGAACACATGGCCATTTTTGCCGCTCTCAAGGCCGGCGATGCCCAAGGGGCAGAGGCGGCCATGCGCACGCACCTGACCCGTCAGCGCGAAGCTTTGCGCCAACTGGCCAAGCAGCAACACAGCCGTGTGGCCAAGCCTGCGGCAGAACACGACACGCAAAAGGTCATGATATGAACACTTCCGATTGGATTGGTCGCACAGTGGCAGGTTGGCTGCCCGCAGGGCACCGCGCACGCGTCAAGGTCCCCGAAGCCAAAGCCGACGCTGCTGCCCCGAAGCCTTTGGCTGACAAGTCCACGGCCTTGCGCTCCTCACGCGAGCGACTCGATGCCACCTTGCGTCACAAAGAGGAGGCCTTGTCGCCCCGGGTTTTGCGACGCACCTTGACCGAGTTGCAAGCGATTGTGGACCCGAGTGTCAGCGAGGTGGAAGGCGGCAAGCGGGCCCGTGGTGTGGCCCAGTGGTACGCCTTGGCCACCCCTGCGCAGCGCCAGGATTGCTGGCTTCTGATGAGCGAGCAATTTGCCCCCGACGCCAGCAAAGTGAAAGCCGCCCGCGAACAATACGAAGCGGCGGTGGGCACCCCCGATGAAGGGGTGGCCGAAATCCGCCTGCGCAAAGCGCTGGTTTCACCGCGCACCCGCTTGCTGCAACGCTTTGCGGTCTTCCCTGAAGGCATGCGTTTTTTGGTGGATCTGCGTCAGGAGTTGTTGCCGGTTCTCAAATCGAACAAGCGTGTTCTGGCTTTGGAGGCCGAACTGGAGAACCTGTTCACCACTTGGTTCGATGTGGCATTTCTGGAGTTGCGCCGTATCAGCTGGGATTCGCCAGCCAGTCTGGTTGAAAAACTGATCAAGTACGAGGCGGTGCACGACATCAAAAGCTGGGGGGACGTCAAAAACCGGCTGGATTCGGACCGCCGTTGCTATGGCTTTTTTCACCCCCGTCTGCCCGATGAGCCGCTGATCTTTGTGGAGGTGGCCTTCATGAACGACATCGCCACCAGCATCAGCCCGCTGCTGGACGAATCGGCCGAGGCCGTGGACCTGAGCAAGGCCACGACCGCGATTTTTTACTCCATCAGCAACACCCAGCCGGGCCTCAAAGGCGTGAGCTTTGGCGATTCGCTCATCAAGCGGGTGGTCGAGACCTTGCGCACAGATTTTCCCAAGCTCAAAACCTTTGCCACCTTGTCGCCGATTCCGGGCTTCAGGGCTTGGTTGAACAAGAATGCCACGCGCATGCTGGAGGAAACTCCGGAAAAACTGCGGGCCCAATTGGGGCGTGCCGTGGGGTTTGAGCCTGCTGGGGCCGAGCATGTGTTGTCGGCTTTGGAGTCGATGCCGACCTTGCCAGACAAATCCCCCTTGCGCTTGTGGTTGCAAGCTTGTGCCGCACACTATCTGGGCAAGGAGCTGGTCGAAGCGCGTCCGGCAGATCCTGTGGCGCGTTTTCACTTGGGCAACGGTGCTCGGGTCGAGCAAATCAATTGGGCGGCAGACCCGTCGGGCAAAGGCATCAAGCAGTCCTTTGGCCTGATGGTCAACTACCTGTACGACTTGCGCAAAATCGACCGCCATCGTCTCGGCTTATCCAAAGGACAAGTGCCCGTGTCGGATGAGGTCACGCGGCTGTATTTCTGAGGTCCTGAAGTTTCGATTTATCCATTCAACAAGAGGAGACAAACATGAACGCATTCAATTTTTCGATGGATCGCCGAGGCGTCCTCAAATTCGCCGCTTCTGCCGTGGCGGCCGGGGCAGGCGCTGTGCAAGCGCAAAGCTGGCCTGGCAAGCCGGTGACCTTGATCGTGCCTTTCCCAGCAGGTGGGGGCACCGATGCGTTTGCGCGTCCCATGTCGGCACAGTTTTCCAAATTGACCGGCAAGCAACTGATCATCGACAACCGAGGCGGTGCGGGCGGCACCTTGGGCGCTGGCGTGGCTGCCAAGTCGGCCCCCGATGGCTACAACTACTTCATGGGCGCTGTGCACCACACGATCGCGCCTTTCATGTACCCCAAGCTGGACTATGACCTGGAGCGGGATTTGGTGCCTTTGATCTTGGTGGCCAACGTGCCGCAGGTCTTGGTGGTCAATCCCAAAAAATTCAGCAGTGCCGACTTCAAAGCATTCTTGGACGAGGTCAAGAAAAACCCTGGCCGCTTCAACTACGGCTCGGCCGGTGGTGGTACTTCGCACCACCTGGCGGGTGAGTTGTTCAAACTGCAAACCAAGACTTTCATCACGCACATCCCTTACCGCGGCGCAGGCCCTGCCTTGCAAGATTTGATCGCGGGCAATGTGGACATGATGTTTGACGGCTTGGGTTCCTCGGCACAGCACATCAAGGGTGGTCGCATCAAAGCGCTGATGGTCTCCGGCTCCAAACGCAACCCAGCGTTTCCAGATGTGCCTTGTTCCAGCGAGTTGGGCTTGCCCGATTACACCGTGTCCACCTGGTATGGCGTTTGGGCGCCCAAAGGCACGCCGGCCGATGCGCAAACGCGCATGGTCGAGGAAGTGCGCCGCGCCTGCCAGACCGATGAAGCCAAGGCCGTTTGGGCCGGGCAGGGAGCCGATTTCCCCAACCTCACCGGCGCCCAGTTCGATGGCTTCATCAAAAAAGAGTTGGCCAAATGGTCGCAGGTGGTCAAGGCATCGGGCGCCAAGCTGGACTGAACTGAAGCCACACTTTTATCCGTTGATTAGCCAAGTATTCCCATGAGCTCACACAACTTGTTTTCGGCCCTGCGTGCCGCTTTCCCTTCTGATTTGGACGCCACCGCGGTGCAGACCGATGAGGGCCTGCATTACAGCTGGCGCGACCTGGACCGCGCCACGGCCATGATGGCCAATTTGCTCCAATCGCTCGACTTGCCCGAAGGCAGTCGCGTGGCGGTGCAGGTGGAAAAATCGGTCGAAGCCATGATGCTGTACCTGGCCACTTTGCGGGCGGGTTATGTGTTCTTGCCACTCAACACGGCCTATCAAAGCGCCGAGATCGCGTATTTCATTGGCAATGCCGAACCGGCCGTGGTGGTCTGCAGCGGTGCCAATTTTGGTTGGGTCAGCAAGATCGCCTTCAAAGCGGGCACGCAGCATGTGTTCACCCTGAACGACGACCGCACAGGCAGTTGGCTCGACCGCGCCGCGCACCACAGCGATCAGCACCAAGCCGCCCCGCGCCAAGCCGATGATTTGGCGGCCATTTTGTACACCAGCGGCACCACGGGCCGCAGCAAAGGGGCGATGCTCACGCACGGCAACATGCTGAGCAATGCCTTGACGCTCCAAGACTACTGGGGCTGGAAGCGACGTGATGTGCTCATTCACGCTTTGCCTATCTTCCACGTGCATGGTTTGTTTGTGGCCATCCATGGCGCCCTCATCAATGGCAGCAAGATGATTTGGATGGCCAAGTTCGACCCCAAGCGGGCGATTGGCTACATGGCCGAGGCCACGGTGTTCATGGGCGTGCCCACTTTGTATGTGCGCATGTTGGCCGAGCCCACTTTGAACAAAGCCGCCGTGAAAAACATGCGTTTGTTCATCGCCGGGTCTGCCCCCTTGCTGATCGAGACCTTCGCCGAGTGGCAAGCGCGCACAGGCCACACCATCTTGGAGCGCTACGGCATGAGCGAGACCGCCATGCTGACGTCCAACCCCTACAGCGCTGACAAGCGTTACGCCAAGCAGTCTGAGCGCCGTGGCGGCACGGTGGGTTTCCCCTTGCCTGGTGTGTCACTGCGCGTGCGCGGTGACGATGGGCAGGATTTGCCTGTGGGCGAGATCGGTGGCATCCAAGTCAAAGGCCCCAATGTGTTCAAAGGCTACTGGCGCATGCCCGAAAAAACCGCAGAAGAATTCACCGCCGATGGCTTCTTCAAAACCGGCGACGTGGGCAAGGTCGATGAGCGCGGTTATGTGACCATCGTGGGACGCAGCAAGGACCTGATCATCAGCGGGGGCTATAACGTTTACCCGGCTGAGATCGAGGGTTACATCAACGAGATGAAGGGGGTGGCCGAAAGCGCCGTGGTGGGCGTGCCGCACCCAGATTTTGGCGAGGTCGGCGTGGCGGTGGTGATTGCCAAGCCTGGCGCTGCTTTACGACCTGAGGCCATCATTGCGGAGTTGAAAGCGAAATTGGCGAATTTCAAAATCCCCAAAAAGTGCTTTGTGGTGGCCGAACTGCCTCGCAACACCATGGGTAAAGTTCAGAAAAATGTTTTGCGTACCGAGTTCCAAAATGCCATGAATTCCTGAGGATGCGGATGGAGTGGACTGAGGCCGCCTAGGCGCATCACAGATGCGCAAGGTGGCCTTTTTCATTGACGCTGAGGGATGTAGCGGTTGCGCTCGTTGATTTTCTGAATATAGGCAGCCGCTTCTGCGGGGCTTTTTCGTCCGTGCAATACGTTCACGTTGGTCAACCACAATTCTTCTTCCATAGACGGCCAAACGCGGTTGAGTTTCTCTGAATTGAGACGGACCGTCTCTGCGCATTCCTTGCCCCAGCTGAGCATTTCCTCACCGATCAGATCCGAGGTCTCAATCTCGTAGTTGGACAAAGAAAAGAAACCACTGAGCGCTTGCGGCATGATGGTGGCGAAATCCCTTGAACCCAGCCATTTGAGGAAAAGCATCGCAGCCTCTTTGTTGGGGCTTGCGGCGTTCAACCCGATGCCAAAGTCTGGATGCCGCGACACTTGGCATTGATCCTCCAAATTTTGGGGGGGAAATTTAAAAACCCCGAAATCCACCAAATTTTTTCGATGGGTGATTTTGGTATACCTCATCCATGGAATATCCCATGAGCCTGTTGGAAACAGAACAGCGTTTTCGCTGGCAAACATCAGCTGCGCATCGCTGTTGGAAAAAGTCGCAAAGTCAAGGGGCAAATAGGGCCTCAAGTCTGCAAGGAATTGCCAAGCTTTGACAAACCCTGGGTCGGTGAATTTGGCTTGGCCATTCATCAAGGCCTGACGCCCTTTTTCGCCAGCCCAAAAACTTGGTCCCGCACCAGTGAAAACCACTTGTGTTGCCTCCCACATGTCTGCAGTGCCCAAGGCCAAGGGGATTTCTTGTCTTTGTGCTTTGATTTTGGCCAGGAGTTGAAAAAATTCCTTTTGCGTTTTGGGTGGGACAAGGCCCATCTCTTTGAAAATTCGCTTGTTGTAAAACACGCCATGAATGGCCTCTGCAACTGGGACGCAAAAAGTGTCTTTCCCATCGTCAGTCGTCCAGGGTTTTTTGGCGTTTTCATCAAAATTCAACAGCAATGCTGGAGGCAATGCTGCCAATTGAGCGCGTTGGTAGAGCTTGTTGGCGTTGTCAAACGGCCGGCAGAAGATCAAGTCACCGGCATTTTGATTGGCCAGCCGAGCATCGAGTTTGGCGTCGTATTCGATGGGGTTTTCTGGCGTGAATCGAACTTTGATGCCAGGATGTTTTTTTTCAAAAGCCGGTATCAACGTCTGTTCCCAGAAGATTTTGTCGTCTTTTCGCCAGCTTTCCAGTTTCAGTTCCAGAGCCATGGAAGGCATGGCGTGAAACAGGGCTCCTGCCAAGGTCGCTGCGATCAAAGCTCTGGGTTCATTGAGGGAGCCTTTGATGGTGGAAAAAATATTCATGTTTGCCTCCTGCCGCAATGCGCATCGTCATTTTTTTGAGCAGGTGCATTCTATCAAAATTACCTATTTTTAATGCTTTATTTTCATTTTTTGGACATCTTGAAAGTATTTTTTCAAAACATGAATAAATCAGGGTTGATTCAACCCTGATTTATTTCAACCATCGTCACTGACCCTCAGCGCAACACCAACACTGGGATGTGCGAGTGCGTGAGCACTTGTTGGGTCTCGCTGCCCAGCAACAAGCGTTTGATGCCCTTGCGGCCGTGCGAGGCCATCACGATCAAATCGGCTTTGTGTTTTTTGGCGGTGGCAATGATCGCGTCGGACACCACATCCGATTTCACCGTCACGGCTTTGCTGGCCACGCCTTTGGCTTTGGCGGCCTTTTGCACAGTTTCCAGGGCAGCCTTGGCCGCTTCGGTCCATTGACCTTCGATGCGGTTGACCTCGGCCGCTGACAAAGGGATGCTGCCTTCAAAGTAAGCCTGAGGGTAGCGGGGCACGACTTTCAGCACGACCAAGTCGGCGCCGCAGGTGGCCGCAAGTTGGATTGCGCTGCTCACGGCTTTTTTGGACAAGGTCGAACCATCGGTGGCGACCAAAATGTTTTTGTACATGGCGTACTCCTGAGCGTTGTTGAAAACTTCAGCTTAAAACGCTGTGCTTGCTGCGTTCTTGATGCAAATCAAGCTTCTCGTCGGTGGCTTGTCTTATCGTTTGGGCATGACTCAAGTCAATGTTTTGCCCGTGGCCGCTGTCCAAGGGCTACCGATGAAGGGCCCCTCAGAGGGGGTCCGCCTGAAGCTGCTGGACGATCCGCAGGAATGGGCCGCATTCAGCTTGCCTGAGAAGACCCAGGCCGGTTGCTGGAGCTCGAGTGTGGTCTTTGAAGGCATGCACTGCGCCGCCTGTGCCATCACCTTGGAGGATGCCTTGCGCGCTGTGCCGGGTGTCGAGTCGGTGCAGGTCAATGCCGCCAGCCACCGAGGCCGCATTGTTTGGTCACCCGATCAGACCCGTCCTTCAGAGTGGATGCAGTCCGTGGCGCGTTTTGGCTACAAGGCCATCCCCGCCAACGATGCCCATGCCCACGAGTGGCGACGCCAAGAGGCCAGGCGCATGGTGTGGCGCTTGTCGGTGGCGGCACTTTGCATGATGCAGGTGATGATGTACGCCACGCCGGTGTATGTCACCGAGCCCGGTGGCATCACAGACGAGATGGTGCAGTTGCTGCGTTGGGCTTCTTGGGTGTTGTCACTGCCGGTGGTATTTTTCTCGTGCACGCCGTTTTTGCGCAGCGCGTGGCGTGATCTGGTGCACCGCCAAATCAGCATGGATTTGCCGGTGGCACTGGGCATGGTGGTCACCTTTGTGGTCAGCAGCATCGGCACCTTCGAGCCGACCGGCCCCTTTGGGGCGGAGGTGTACTTCGACTCGCTGACCATGTTCGTTTTCTTTTTGTTGTTGGGCCGCTGGCTGGAGTTGCGCATGCGCGACCGCACGGCGGGCGCCCTGGAGGCGGTGCTTAACCGTTTGCCCGACAGCGTGCGCAAGCGCTTGCCCGGCGGGCAGTGGGACTTGATCTCCATTCGCCGCTTGGCCGTGGGCGATGTGATCGAGGTCTTGCCCGGTGAAGCCCTGGCCGGCGACGGCTTGGTGGTGGCCGGCCAAACCCAGGTGGACGAAGCCTTGCTCACGGGCGAGTCTCGGCCATTGGCGCGCCAAGTGGGCGACCGGGTGATTGCTGGCAGCCACAACCTCAGCGGCACGATCGAAGTGCAAATCGAGCAAGTCGGTGCCGCCACGCGCTATGCGCAAATCGTGTCCTTGATGGAAAGCGCCGCCCTGTCCAAGCCTGCCATGGCTTTGTTGGTGGACCGCTGGGCCAAGCCCTTTTTGGTGGCGGTCTTGTTGGCCTCTTTGGGTTCGGCGGTTTACTGGTGGCCCACCGACCCAGCCCACGCCTTGATGGTGGCGGTGTCGGTCTTGATCGTGACCTGCCCCTGTGCTTTGTCCTTGGCCACACCGGCGGCCATGCTGGCGTCCGCTGGGGCGCTGGCGCGCAGCGGCGTCTTGGTGCGCAGGCTGGAAGCCTTGCAAAACCTCGCATCCGTGGACACCGTGATCTTTGACAAGACCGGCACGCTCACACGCGATGCCTTTGACGTCGCGCAGATCCATGTCCGAGATGGGGTGACCCACGAGCAGGCCTTGCTGTGGGCCTCGGCCTTGGCGCGGCATTCTTTGCATCCGGTCTCGCGGGCTTTGTGGTCCGAAGCGCGTCGCCGCGCCGATCAGGCCGAAACCCTGGCCGCTTTGGAGGCCTTCACGGCCAATGAGGTTTCTGAAACAGCGGGGCAGGGCGTCTCGGGCCATTTGGGGGGCGGACTGGGTCGGGTGCGTTTGGGCTCGGCCGCCTATTGCCAAGCCCCCAGCTTTTCAGGCACCCATTTGCAAGTCAGCTTGGCCGATGGCGCGGGCTGGTTGGCCACCTTTGAATTGGCCGAAGAAATCCGCCCGGAGGCGTTATCTGTGGTCGCCCAACTCCAAGCGCTGGGCCTGTCACTCAAGGTTTTGTCGGGCGATTCGCAAAGCGCCGTGGCCCAAGTGGCCAGGGCGGTGGGCATTGCCGACGCGCAAGGCGCCTGCAGCCCGCAAGGCAAATTGCAGGCGGTTCAGGCTTGGCAAGCGCAAGGTCACAAGGTGGCCATGGTGGGCGATGGCCTCAACGATGGGCCGGTGCTCGCGGGGGCTGATGTGTCCTTCGCTTTGGGTCAGGCCGTGCCCTTGGCGCAGTCCAAAGCGGATTTTGTGCTCATGGGCGGACAGCTTCAGGTGCTGGTGCAGACACTTTTGCGCAGCCGCCAGACCCTGCGCATCGTCAAGCAAAACCTGCTGTGGGCGGCTGTTTACAACGCGGCGTGCATCCCACTGGCCTTGATGGGTTGGTTGCCGGCTTGGGCGGCGGGTTTGGGCATGGCGCTGAGCTCGCTTTTGGTGGTGCTCAATGCGCTGCGCTTGTCCCAAGACCTGCCCACGCAGGCCTTGGGCGCATGAAAGAACAGACATGGACATTTTGTATTTGTTGATTCCGCTGTCGGTGGGCTTGGTGTTTTTCATCCTCGCTGGCTTGTGGTGGGCCATTCACCGCGGTCAATTTGAAGACATTGAGGCCGAAGGTGAGCGGATATTGCGCAACGATTGATATTGATCAAGAGGCTCGGGTGTACACCCGGGCAAACTCGGTTGGAAGTTTTTAAAAAAGAAGAGGTGAAAATGAAATTTGCCAATATGCAGGCCACTTCGTACAACGACACCGTTGTGCGGCAGTTCGCCATCATGACGGTGGTTTGGGGCGTGGTGGGCATGCTGGTGGGCGTGATCATCGCGGCCCAGCTGACCTGGCCCGAACTGAATTTGGGCATCCCATGGCTCAGCTACGGCCGCTTGCGTCCCCTGCACACCAATGCAGTGATCTTCGCGTTTGGCGGTTGCGGCTTGTTCGCTGCAGCTTATTACGTGGTGCAACGCACTTGTAATGTCCGCTTGTTCAGCGACAAACTGGCCGCTTTTACTTTTTGGGGCTGGCAGCTTGTCATCTTGTTGGCGATCATTTCTTTGCCTTTGGGTTTCACCCAGGCCAAAGAGTATGCCGAGCTGGAGTGGCCGATTGACATCCTGATCACCTTGGTCTGGGTGGCGTTTGCCGTGGTGTTCTTTGGCACCGTGGGCACCCGCAAGGTGCGTCACATTTATGTGGCCAACTGGTTCTTTGGCGCCTTCATCATCGCCGTGGCCTTGCTGCACTTGGTCAACAGCGCTGCATTGCCCGTGGGCATGATGAAGTCCTACTCGGCTTATGCCGGTGTGCAAGACGCCATGGTGCAGTGGTGGTATGGCCACAACGCGGTGGGCTTCTTTTTGACAGCCGGCTTTCTGGGCATGATGTATTACTTCATCCCCAAGCAGGCCGAGCGCCCTGTGTATTCGTACCGTCTGTCGATC
>JACCDH010238120.1_pt1 | contig 13458 bp, 10 predicted proteins | sample 7442481 | NCBI WGS metagenome assembly JACCDH01 (sample SAMN15323433, study PRJNA562643) | freshwater metagenome | isolation source: river surface water | place: USA:Blue River Watershed | collected 2017-08-15
AGGGAGAATATGGGTTCCGCCATTGTGTAGTGGCTAGCACATGGGCCTTTGAAGCCCAGGGTCCAGGATCGATACCTGGTGGCGGAGCATGACGCCACCAAAGGGCACCGACTCATTACTTGAGTGCGCGATTATCCTTGCCGCTGGCGAAGGAACGCGAATGAAATCTTCGCTGCCAAAAGTTTTGCACGAAGTTGCTGGTCGCACATTAGTCGGACATGTTTTGCATGCAGTACATGGCTTATCACCACAACAGATTCGAGTTGTTGTTGGTTCTGGCCGCGAAAAAGTAGAAGAACACATTTCTTCAATTTCGCCAAAGGCCGAAATAGTTTTTCAAGAAAAACGTGGTGGTACAGGTCATGCAACGCAGTTAGCACTCGAAGGTATTTCGCCTAAGGGATCTGTACTCGTCTTAGCTGGAGATACTCCATTGCTCACAACGCAATCTCTTGCGCAATTAATCTCTTTCCACAATAACGGTGGATTTAGTGCATCAGTAATGACGGCAGAACATCCAGATCCAACTGGCTATGGTCGAATAATTCGTGCTGATGATGGCTCACTTCTACGTATCGTCGAAGAAAAGGATGCAACGGAGTCAGAAAAAATCATTTTTGAGGTCAATTCAGGTGTTTATATCTTCAATGGCGCACTACTGACATCGGCGATTACCAAGCTCACGACAAGCAACGCACAAGGTGAACTGTATTTAACTGATGTTCTAGAAATCATGCGCCAAGCAGGTGGCGATGTAGCAGCAGCGCTCATCGATGATTATGTAGAAACTCTTGGCGTCAATGACCGCGAACAATTGGCTGAAAGCGGCGCCTATCTGCGCGATCGCATTAACAGCGATTTAATGCGCGAAGGCGTAACAATTACAGATCCGACAACTACATGGATTGATGCAACTGCCAGTATTGAAAGTGATGTCACGATTCACCCAGGATCTGCAATTCTTGGAAACACAACAATTAAATCTGGCGCAGTAATTGGGCCACGCACAACACTTCAATCATGCTCTGTGCTTGAAGGCGCTCGCGTTATCGAATCCAATTGCCAAGAAGCAGTGATTGGAAAAGAAGCGAGTGTGGGCCCTTATTCATACTTACGAAAAGGCACAGTGCTTGGCACAGGTGCAAAAGCTGGAGCATTCGTTGAAGTGAAGAATTCAACAATAGGTGACGGTTCGAAAGTCCCACATCTTTCATACGTTGGTGATGCAAAAATTGGCGAAGGTACGAATATCGGCGCAGCAACAGTGTTTGTTAATTACGATGGTGTTGAAAAACACGAAACAATCGTTGGCGATCACGTTCGAATTGGCAGCGATTCGATGTTGATTGCACCAGTAACAATTGGTGATGGGGCTTACACCGCAGCAGGATCTGTGATTTCTGAAGATGTCCCACCTGGAGCAATTGGAGTTGGTCGATCACGCCAGAGAAATGTCTTAGGCTGGGTCTTGCGCAAACGTTCTGGCACAAAATCTGCCGAAGCTGCAGCGCGTCACACTGGCAGTGAAAACGGACATAAGAGAGGCTAAGCCCCATGAGCGAACTCCGTCTGGCATCTGAAAAACGGTTAAGACTTTTTTCAGGCCGCGGATTTCCGGAGTTAGCTGAAGAAGTTGCACAAGAACTTGGTGTTCCAATTACACCAACATCTGCATATGACTTTGCAAATGGTGAAATTTTCGTTCGCTTCGAAGAGAGCGTGCGCGGTTGTGATGCATTCGTATTACAGAGCCACTCTGCTCCAGTAAACAAACAAATCATGGAACAACTCATCATGGTTGATGCACTAAAGCGTGCATCTGCAAAACGAATTACAGTTGTTGCACCGTTTTATGGTTATGCCCGTCAAGATAAGAAGCACCGTGGACGTGAACCTATCTCTGCGCGCTTGATGGCAGATTTGTTTAAAGCAGCGGGTGCGGATCGTTTAATGGTTGTAGATCTTCACACTTCACAAATTCAAGGATTCTTTGATGGTCCAGTGGATCACTTATTCGCACTTCCGATGCTCGCCGATTATGTTGGTTCAAAAGTTGATCGCTCACGACTCACAATTGTTTCTCCTGACTCCGGTCGAGTACGCGTGGCAGAACGTTGGTCAGATTTACTGGGTGGATGCCCAATCGCATTTATTCACAAAACACGCGATCCACGCATTCCAAATGAATCAACAACAGGTCGCGTAGTTGGTGATGTTGAAGGTCAGACTTGCGTAGTTATCGATGACATGATCGACACCGCCGGCACAATTACAAAAGCTGTTGACGCACTCTTCGAAGCAGGCGCAAAAGAAGTAATAATCGCCGCTACTCACGCAGTCCTGTCAGGACCTGCAATCGAACGTCTTAAGAATTCTCGCGCAAGTGAAGTTGTCATCACAAATACTCTTCCAATTTCAGAAGATCAAAAGTTCGACAATCTCACTGTTCTCTCGATCGCACCGCTTCTTGGTCGTGCAATTCGAGAGGTCTTCGAAGATGGTTCCGTAACCAGCCTCTTCGATGGCCATTCATAAGCGCGATTTGCCACACTCCATAACCCTTCGCTAATCTTTGCCTCGTTCCGGCGAGGGTTTTTAACTTCCGTTATCGACGGTGCAGGTAAATGCTCCTGCTGGGACTTTTGTGAAGTAACCGAAAGTTTTACCTAACAGGGAGAAATTAAAATGGCTGAGATCACCATCAACGGAATTCGTCGTACTGAATTCGGTAAGGGCGCATCACGTCGTGCACGTCGCGATGGTCAAGTTCCAGCTGTGATCTACGGTCACGGAGAGAAGCCAGCACACATCACTCTTCCAGCACGTGAATTAGGCGTCGCACTAAAAACTTCGAACGTTCTTCTCGACATCGTTGTAGATGGCAAAACAGAACTCACACTTCCAAAAGCAATTGTGCGCCATCCGATTAAATTAACTCTTGACCATGTTGACCTTGTCATCGTTCGCCGCGGTGAAAAAGTTGTCGTATCTGTTCCTGTTCACACATCAGGTGAATTCGACCGCGATGGAATTCTTGAGCACGTTAACAACACAATTGAAGTTGAAACAGAAGCAACATCTATTCCTGCATTCCTAGATCTTGATCTCACAGGTTTAGCTGCCGGTGATTCAAAGTATGCATCTGATGTTGTTTTACCAGCAGGTGTTGAACTTATCTCTGATCCGAAGATGATTGTTGTTCACCTTTCAGAGCGTTCAACAGCAGTTGAAGAAGTTGCTGCACCTGCAGCTGATGCTGCTCCAGCAGATGGTGCGGCTGCAGCACCTGCTGATGCTGAGAAGAAGGATGCTTAAGCACTAACCTTGCTTCATGGTTTGGTTAGTAATTGGACTCGGTAATCCCGGTCCGGAATACGCAGCAACGCGCCATAACGTTGGCCAAATGGTTGTTGATGAACTAGCTAAGCGTTACAAAGTTAAGTGGTCTTCTCATAAATCTCGTACAGAAATTGCTGCATTCAAAATTGGTGTTGGAGATAACGCGCACTCTGTAATCATCGCAAAGTCCAAGAGTTATATGAATGAAACTGGCGGCCCTGCTAAAGCACTCGCTGCTTTCTATAAAGTCGAACCAGATCATGTCATCGCTTTGCATGATGAGTTAGATATTCCGTACTCAGCAATCCGTTCAAAAATTGCTGGTGGCGACAACGGTCACAATGGTTTGAAATCCATGACCTCTTCCTTTGGAACCGCCGAATATTTTCGTGTGCGCCTCGGTATTGGTCGGCCAATGGGCTCACAAGATCCAGGAGATTTTGTCTTAAAGGCATTTTCTTCAGCTGAGAAGAAAACTCTGCCCGAGTTTATTGAACGTGGATGCGATGTTGTTGAATCACTGATTACGAATGGTTTAGAGCAAACTCAATCGCGCTTTAATAGTTAAGAATCAGCCAGTATTTCGAAGTCCTGCAGCAACACCATTAATTGTTAGCAACAATGCTCTTTGCAGAGTTGGATCAACTTCTCCCTTGTGATCTCGAACGCGCTCAAGCAGATTTACCTGTAGCAAATGCAGAGGAGCAAGATAGGCATCACGAACCTGCAGAGTACGAGCCAGAATTGGCTGATCGCCTAGCAGTGAATCTTTCTTTGTAACCTTTAGAATTTCTTCGCAAGTCAACTTAAATTCAGCAGCGATTACATCTAAGAAGTGGTGTAACTCTTTAGGAACAAGTGCTTCTACGTATCGTCGAGCCATCTCTAAGTCTGTCTTTGCGAGCGTCATTTCTACATTGCTAATAAATGTATGAAAGAAGTGCCAATTCTGAAGCATCTCTTGAATAACATCAGATTTTCCGGCTTCACGCGCAGCCTTTAATCCGCTTCCCACACCAAACCAACCAGGAACAATTTGGCGAGATTGAGTCCATCCAAATACCCATGGAATAGCGCGCAAACTATCTAATCCGCCCGCAGCATCTGGTCTGCGTGAAGGACGAGAACCCAACATCATTTCTCCCAGTTGTTCTACCGGAGTAGATGCATAGAAATATGCAGGCAAATCTGGATGATCAACGAGTGAGCGATAAGCAGCAAAAGAATTCTCGCTAATCAAATCCATGCATGCGTTCCACTTTTCTAAGCTTTCACTGCTTTGACGAGGTGCGCGGTTTAGAACTGTTGCCTCAAGAGATGCTGCAAGCATCAATTCAATATTTTCGCGCGCAAGTGATGGCAATGCGTATTTGTCGCTGATGACTTCGCCTTGTTCTGTCATTTTTATCTGTCCATCAATCGAACCCCAAGGAAGGGCTACAAGTGCGTCATATGTTGGACCGCCGCCACGACCAACAGAACCACCGCGACCGTGGAAGAGCCTTAACTTAACTCCATGTTTGATTGCAACGTTACGCAATCTTCTTTGAGCGCGATGAATTTCCCATTGACTTGTTGCAATACCAGCATCTTTATTTGAATCCGAATAACCCAACATAATTTCTTGTACGTTGCCACGAAGCTCAACAATCTTTCTGTACCCAGGATCACTAAGCAGGGTCTCAAGAATTTCTCCTGCCGCACGCAATTCGGCAACAGTTTCGAGCAACGGAGCAAATCCAATAACAGCACTTGAATTCGCAAGATCAACAAGTCCTGCTTGTTTTGCAAGTACAACTGCTGCCAGTAAATCATCGGAGCCTTTAGTCATAGAAACGATATAGGTTTCAATTGATTCAGGGCCAAATCGCTTGACGATATCAAAGACTGCAGTGAAGGTATCTAGAGTCTTTTGTGCACGTTCATCGCACTTTTTGAAATCTAATTTCTTAGTTGATGAGAGCTCACTAGAAAGTATGGCAAAGCGTTCTTCATGGTTCTTGCTCTTGTATTCATCTCCATATGCAAAGGCAAGCGTGTGGTGATGAGCATCTGAGTGCTCGCGAACATCCAACGTCGCATGCGTTAAACCGAATGCAGAAACGGTGCGCATTGTTCGCTCTAGCAGTCCTGTTGCCATTAACTCGCCGCGGTTTTCCAGTAATGAATCGCGCATTAATGCGAGGTCAGCCAATAACTCAGATGTGTTGTCGTAATCCCGGTGTGCAATGTGTTTCCCACCTGATGCATGGCGATTTCTGGTAAACGCTAGTCGATGCACAATTGCAGTTGCCTTTAGACGATATGGCTCCTGAACATTTAGTCGTTTAAAGCGCTCTTCAAATTCAGGAATATGTTTGAGATCTTCTTCTACTGAATCTAACAAAGCCTTGCTTACACCTGTGATGCGAGTTGAAACAGAGAGCATCTGGCGTAATTCATCCATTGCCGCAATCGTTACGCGAATGGCGTGACCAACTTGTAAGAGCATGGCGGATTCAGTGATTGAAGCTGTGATGTTTGGATTGCCATCTCGATCTCCACCAATCCAACTGCCGAATGAGATTGGTCGTGCATCCAATGGAAGTTCAACACCAAGTCGCTTTATTTCATTCTTAAAATCACTTAATACTTCTGGAATAGTTAACCTAAACAAATCATCAAGGTAATAGAGCGCATTCATGGCTTCATCAAGTGGTTCTGGTCGACCAAGGCGTAACTCATCTGTTTGCCAAAGAACATCGATAGTTTCGGCTAGTTGATCACGTTGCGTATCAGTGCTTGGTTGATCAAGGAGTTTGGCAACTCTTCCTAATTTGTTTAGAACAGAACGACGTGCAGCCTCCGTTGGGTGAGCAGTAAATACTGGACGCACCATCAGTTCGTTTACCCAGCGTGTTAAATCTTCGGTTGAGAACTCGTGCCCAGAAACTTTTGCACTTTGAGCTGCAGCAATCTTGTCGACGGCTTTTGCCATCCATGATCCACCCTGTGCTCGTGCATCTGCTAAAACTCTCGCGCGGTGAACTTGCTCGGCAACATTTGCTAAGTTGAAATAAGTACTAAACGCACGCACAAGTTGAACTGATTGTTCAATTGAAAGCTTTGATAGAAGCTCATCCCCGCCACCATCTTTAACAGCCTTACGAACAGCTTCAACTAATTCGAGTAACTCTTGTCCTTCTTGGCGAACAAGTGATTCACCCAATAAGTCCCCAAGTTTTCTAACATCGGCGCGCAAACCAGCGCCATCGTTGCCGATAGCTATCGAGGAATCTTGCGAAGACATTGGCTAATCATGGCAGGTTCATCTGCCTTAGACTTGCCCTATTAAGCCCCCTCCGTCTTTTCGGAGTTGGGGCCTAAGGCGTTTTCTCAATAGTTGATACGGCGCAAAGAAGGGAGACCGATGAAATTCGTGCGCGATGCGTTAGCGGCTGACTCACATATCAGTAGCGCTCTCGACTCAAAAAAACGAATCATCGCACCTTCGTCTCTGCATCCATTCCTTGCAGCAATTAGAGCAAGCGAGCGACCATTATTAATAGTCACAGGATCGAGCAGAACCAGTGAAGATTTAGTAAATGATTTACGTGAATTACACGAATGCGTATTTGAATTTCCCGCTTGGGAAACGCTGCCTCATGAAAGATTGAGTCCACGAAGTGACACTGTTGCACAAAGAATTTCTACACTCATTGAACTGAGTAAAAAACAGAGTCAGAACCCAATTGTTGTAACTCCGGTTCGGGGGCTGATTCATCGAATCATTAATTCACTGGCACAAGCACCGGTGCGTGAACTTGAAGTCGGGGGACAATGCGATTTAAAGGAACTCATAGATCATCTCGGTGAACTTGCTTATCAACGTACTGATTTAGTTGAACGACGTGGAGAGTTTGCAGTTCGTGGTGGAATCGTTGATGTCTTTTTGCCTCTTGCCAAACAACCTGTTCGCATCGACTTCTTTGGTGATGAGATCGAAGACATTAGTTACTTTGATGTGGCAGGACAGAGAACTACGGGGGCAGTACAGACGAGCATAAAAATCTTGCCGTGCCGTGAATTACTTCTCACACCAAAAGTCCAAAGCAAAGCTCGCGCACTTATAGGTGACTTTCCTCAAGCAGCTGAAATTTTAGAGAAGATATCTGAAGGAATAGCCACCGAAGGTATGGAGTCATTTATTCCATTACTGGTCGATGCGAATCAAAGTATTTTGGATCGAATGCCAAAGAACACCGAAGTTATCTTCATAGATGAAGAACGAATTAAGTCCAGAGCCGCAGACTTACTTGCAACAAATGAAGAGTTCTATCTTGCTTCGTGGCTCAATGCAGCCAGCGGTGGCACAACTCCACTACATAGCGGAGATGACACATACATGACGTGGGACGAGCTGCACTCACAGATTGATAAGAACCAATTGCAGCAGCGAAGTTTTAATGTATTTGGTAGCGACCTAGATAAAGATGCAACATTTCTTGAAGCTCAAGCAATCGATCCTTTGCGAGCCAATACAGATCGACTCGTTGAAGAGTTCCGAAATGCGGCAGCAGCTGGCTTTAACTTAACTTTTGCTGCGCATGGTCACGGAATGCATGAGAGATATTCAAACCTCTTCAGAGGCGCAGAAATTTCAGTTCGAGTTGTGACCTCAACAATTGCATTTGGCTTTAGCGTTCCTTCCTCTCGCATTCTCTTTATAACTGAGCGAGATTTGTCTGGCAGTAAAGGTGCGATCAATAACACCGAAAAACTTCCTTCAAAACGTAAAACTGCAATCGATCCACTTGAATTAAAAACTGGAGATTTTGTCGTTCATGAGCAGCACGGAATTGGTCGATACATTGAATTGGTTTCAAGGAGCGTTGCTGGAGTAACTCGCGAATATCTGGTCCTTGAATACGCATCAGCCAAACGCGGGCAACCAGGGGATCGCATATTTGTTCCTACAGATTCATTAGAACAAGTAAGTAAGTATGTCGGTGGTGAAACACCAACGGTTCATCGAATTGGTAGCGGTGAATGGCAGAAGGCTAAAGGGCGCGCACGTAAAGCAGTGCGCCAAATTGCTGGAGAACTCATTCGCTTGTATGCAGCGCGTACATCATCACCAGGTTTTGCATTCTCGGCAGATACGCCATGGCAACGAGAACTAGAAGACTCGTTTGCATACATTGAAACTCCGGACCAACTTTCTACAATCAACGAAGTCAAAGCGGATATGGAGCGCCCGTATCCAATGGATCGAATCATTTGTGGAGATGTTGGTTATGGAAAAACAGAGATAGCGATTAGAGCAGCATTTAAAGCAGTCCAAGATGGAAAACAAGTTGCGGTACTAGTTCCTACAACTTTACTTGTTCAACAACATACAAAGACATTTGAAGAACGTTATTCAGGATTTCCAATTAAAGTAGCTGGATTATCTAGGTTTAATACAGCTAAAGAGAGCAAAGAAATATTATCTGGTGTTGAATCTGGAACATTTGATGTTGTGGTCGGAACGCACCGAATACTTTCAAACGATGTGAATTTCAAAGATCTTGGACTTGTAATTGTCGATGAAGAGCAGAGATTTGGTGTTGAACAGAAAGAATCCCTCAAAAAGCTTCGCACGACGGTAGATGTTTTAGCCATGTCTGCAACGCCAATTCCTAGAACTCTGGAAATGGCAGTAACCGGAATTCGCGAAATGTCTACGATCACAACTCCACCCGAAGAGCGTCATCCAATCTTGACTTATGTTGGTGCGCGAGATGATGCACAAATTACTGCTGCCATTCACCGCGAGTTATTGCGTGATGGACAAATTTTCTATATTCACAATCGCGTCGAATCAATTGATCAGGCTGCACAGAAAATACAAAAACTAGTCCCAGAGGCACGCATTCGAATTGCACATGGGCAGATGAGTGAAGGCGCTCTCGAGGACGTCATCCTTGCTTTTTGGAATCGGGATTTTGATGTTTTGGTTTGCACGACAATTGTTGAGAGTGGGTTAGACATTGCAAATGCAAATACCTTGATTGTAGAAAGAGCGGATCTTTTTGGTCTTTCTCAACTTCATCAATTACGTGGCCGAGTTGGGCGTGGTCGTGAACGCGCATATGCCTATTTCTTATTTCCACCAGATCAACCACTCAGTGAATTAGCACATGATCGACTAAAGACAATTGCAGCAAATACCGAACTCGGCGCAGGAATGCGAGTTGCACTTAAGGATCTGGAAATTCGTGGCGCTGGAAATCTATTGGGTGGAGAACAATCGGGACATATTGCTGATGTTGGATTTGATTTATATATGCGCATGGTTGGTGAAGCTGTTCACGAATACAAATCTGGAATTATCGAGAGCGCCGAACCAAATCACGAATGCAAAGTTGAGTTACCAATAAATGCTCACCTTGATGCAACTTATGTTCCGGGTGAAAGATTACGACTTGATTTGTATCGTCGACTTGCTGATGTTCGAAATCGTGAAGATGTTGTTGCCATCGAAGAAGAGTTAATTGATCGCTTTGGTGCTTTGCCGGAGGAAGCACAAACACTTTTGGGAGTTGCCGCACTTCGCGCTTTTGCTAAGAGCATTTCACTTCGAGAGGTTGTCGCACAAGGAAAGTTTGTTCGCTTATCTCCCATGAACTTACCTGAATCAAAGCAACTCAAATTGGCACGGATGTATCCCGGGTCTCTGTATAAATCCGCATCATCGACAGTATTGGTGGCTTTACCGAAGAGTTCTGCGTGGAATCCGTCAGAAAGTACCGCCCCAATAGTGGATACTTCTCTTCTGGCTTGGGTAACACAGGTCGTTACCGAATTAGCACCAACGTCGAAAGGCAGTTCAGAGTGAAAAAAGTTATTTCTATTGCGGCCATTTCAGCAGCACTATTGCTAACTGGCTGTTCGCAAGTGAGCTCAGCTGCTTCAGTTGGTTCGGTAAAGATTTCACAGGCAACAGTTCAATCAAGCATTAATGACATCATGTCTGAACGAAGCAAAGTTGATTCTTCTCAGATGCAATTAGAAGTTGGCGAAGATCTCAACCGTTCACAAATGCGTTTTCACGTGCTTTCAGCGCTACTAAATAAAGTTGCCGAAAAATTGAAAATTACAGTTACAAAAGCTGAAATTGATATCCGTAGAGCGAGCATCACTGAACAAGTTGGTGGAGAAGAAGGTTTACCAACAGCGCTAGTTGGCGCTGGAATCGCTCCAAAAGATTTTGATCTATATCTTCAGAGCATCATAATTTCTGACAAATTAAGCCAAGCTCTTGAACAATCTGGAATTCCAGCAGACCAAATCGGCACTGCAATTCAAAGACTTGTTGTTGATATCGCTCAAGAAAATAAGGTCACAATTAATCCTCGCTACGGCGCGTGGGATGCAGTAAATGCAGATGTTGTAGCTGCTGATTCAGCAGGTTCTGCTGTGACGCCTTCTGATAAGTAGTTAATCAACTTTTTAGGTATGAGCACTTCATACTTGCAACGCTTAGTTGAGGTGATGGATCAACTCCGTTCACCTGGTGGTTGTCCGTGGGATGCCGAGCAAACTCACGAATCATTGATTAAGTACTTACTCGAAGAGTCCTATGAATTCATTGACACTGTTGCAGAATCAGATCGTGCGGGTATGCGTGAAGAACTCGGTGACATCTTGCTTCAAGTCTATTTCCACTCTCGAATTGCGGAAGATCATCCAACTGATCCCTTTTCAATTGAAGATGTCGCACAAGTAATAACAGAAAAACTAATTAGCAGACACCCACATGTTTTCGGCGATAAAAAGGTAAGTGGAAGTCAAGAAGTTGTAGCGAATTGGGAAGAGATAAAGGCGGCTGAAAAAGGGCGAACATCGGCACTCGATGGGGTTGCTCTTTCACAACCTGCGCTCTCACTCATTAATAAATTGTTGTACCGCGCAGAAAAATATGGCGTGGATATCAATACTCCTAGCCATCACACAGATGAAGCTGCTACGCAAGAATCTGTAGGCAGCGCACTTCTCGCTGTCATTGCATGGGCACACAAGAATGGAATTGACCCTGAAGATGCGTTACGCATGCAGAGTAAGCAAATAATGCGAGAGATTGCTCAGCAAGAGTCACGGTAGGATTAGATATTCTCAAGGCGATCTGAAGGAGACTAACGTGGCGCTAATCGATGCACTTGGAGCTCGTGAAATTCTTGACTCCCGTGGTAACCCAACGGTCGAAGTTGAAATTCAATTAGAAGATGGAACACAGGCTCGCGCAGCAGTTCCAAGCGGTGCATCTACAGGAGCATTTGAAGCATCAGAACTTCGTGATGGTGGCAAGCGATATTTAGGTAAAGGTGTTGAAAAAGCAGTCGCATTTGTAAATGGTGAAATTGCTGATGCTGTTATTGGATTAGATGCTCAAGATCAACGCCTTGTTGATAGCGAAATGATTGCCCTAGATGGAACTCCCAATAAATCTCGTTTGGGAGCAAACGCAATTCTTGGTGTCTCACTTGCCGTTGCTAAAGCACAAGCAGAGAGTGCCGACCTTTCACTGTTTCGTTATCTAGGTGGACCAAACGCGCACCTTCTTCCAGTTCCAATGATGAACATTTTAAATGGTGGAGCGCACGCCGATACGAACGTGGATATTCAAGAATTCATGGTTGCACCAATCGGTGCCGAAACTTTCCGTGAATCCCTTCGTTGGGGCGCAGAGATTTATCATGCACTCAAGTCAGTTTTAAAAAAGCGTGGACTTGCAACCAGTGTTGGTGACGAAGGTGGCTTCGCGCCAAACTTAGAAAGTAATCGCGCAGCGCTTGACTTAATTATTGAAGCAATAAATCTTGCAGGATTTAAGCCGGGTAAAGAGATTGCACTTGCAATGGATGTTGCTGCTACTGAATTCCACGAAAAGGGTAAGTACAACTTCGAAGGTTCAACAAAAACTTCTGAAGAAATGATTGCTTATTACACATCTCTCGTGGATGCATATCCACTAGTTTCAATTGAAGACCCACTTGATGAAGAAGATTGGGCTGGATGGCAGTCGATGACAGCATCCCTGGGAAAGCGTGTTCAGATTGTTGGAGATGATTTGTTTGTGACAAATCCTGTGCGTCTGAAAAAAGGAATTGATAGTGACACAGCAAATGCACTCTTAGTGAAGGTCAATCAAATCGGAACTCTGACAGAAACTTTGGACGCAGTTGATATGGCCCACCGTGCTGATTACCGAAGCATGCTCAGCCATCGATCTGGTGAAACAGAAGACACAACAATTGCAGATCTTGCAGTTGCAACTAATTGCGGTCAGATTAAAACTGGTGCACCAGCTCGCACAGAACGAGTAGCGAAATACAACCAACTACTTCGTATTGAAGAAGAACTATCCGACAGTGCCGTCTATGCAGGCCGCGCGGCGTTCCCACGATTTAAGGGATAAGTAATGGCACGCCGTCATCGTTTAAATTTCAATAAACGACGTGGCAATAGTCGTGCACTCGGTTTAGCAACGGTGTTATTTATTATGGCACTGACAATTGCGCCACCAATTAAGCATTACTTCACCCAGCGTGCACAAATTAGCGCACTTAAATCACAAGTCGAAAGCAATAATGCAGCGCTAGAACAAGCGCGCAAAGATTTGTTGCTGTGGCGAGATCCTGAATACATTAAATCTCAGGCACGTGAACGTCTTCACTTTGTATTGCCAGGAGAACGCCAATACATAGTTACAGATTCAAGCGGGCAATACACACAAGAAACTGGGACAACAGTTGCGAGCAAGATTCCAGATGGACAGCCATGGTATGCACGAATGATTGCTTCGATTACGGAAACTCGAAATCAGTGAAGAACGTACAACCAGGAGATCTTGACTGCATTGAATTTCAATTAGGACGAATCCCTAGAGATGTTCATTCAATTGGTTTCCGGTGTGCGTGTTCAAAACCAGCTGTAGTGCAAACTCCGCCGCGCTTAGGTGATGGAACTCCTTTCCCAACTTTTTATTATGCAACCTGCCCGCGTTTAACTGGCGCAATTTCAACTCTTGAATCATCAGGCTTAATGACTGAAATGAATGAACGCCTTACCAATGATCCAGATTTGGCAGCAGCCTAT
>JACCDH010793311.1_pt1 | contig 13457 bp, 14 predicted proteins | sample 7442481 | NCBI WGS metagenome assembly JACCDH01 (sample SAMN15323433, study PRJNA562643) | freshwater metagenome | isolation source: river surface water | place: USA:Blue River Watershed | collected 2017-08-15
CATCATAACATCTCAAGTACCTGTGAAGCTCTGGCATGAAATAATTGGTGAGAAAACCATTGCTGACGCCATTTTAGACAGAATAGTTCATAGCGCGCACCGTTTGGAAATGGAAGGAGAATCAATGAGAAAACGAATCAATAAAAAGAAGATGAACGAAAATTAAAATAAAAAATATACATTTGTATAAATCAAAAACTAAAGATGGAATATGGAAGAATTTTTTACCCTAAAAAATGGGGGTCAATTTGCCCCGGCACAGAGGGGTCAATTTACTTCGGCACAGAGGGGTCAATTACAATCGGCACAAAGGGGTCAATATCATCGGCTTTTCCACATCGGAATTTACAATATCCTCTCTAAGTCTTAAAAACTCATTATCTGTCAGGTGAACACGGTTGAGTTCTTCAAATTTGGCTTTGAAGTTTTGCTCAAGCGTTCTTCTGTCAACTATGTCTTGACGATAGATGTATTTAAGCCCTTTTAGTTGCTCGATTAAATGTGCTTCTATTTGATTCTCTTTACTCATTATTCCTCTTTCAATAAATCTTTGGCATTGATGTCAAGAATCCTAGCGATTCGATATAAGTCTTCAAGGCTTGGTTGTCTCACATTCCTAGCGTACTCGTTAATCGTATTATAGCTCTTATCCAGCTTTTTAGCAAGCCAAGCTTGCGAGATACCTTTTTCTTTTAGTGCTTCTTTAATCCGATTCATTGGAGCTTTAATTTAATTTTCGGGTCAAATATAGTATAAACACATTGATTAATGGTGTATAAATACACTGTTTCTTCTTTAGTTGTAATACAGGTGGGATATGATGCAGACTTTAGTATTCCAGCAAAAACTTCAAAAATATCTTTAGGTCAAAAAGGCAATAGTATATCAGTGTATGGACGTTTGATTGTAAGGTATGTTGAGGACCTCAATAGTCGGAGATTCTCAATTTTAATTCTGATAAGGATTTCTTTTTTGCTAAGCTCAGACATAAATAATCTTCAGTCATCATACAGGTTTTATTGTGTTAGCATGGAAAATTATGAAAAATCTGGTTAATTGAATATATCAATCGACTGATAAATAGACAACAAAGTTAACCAAAATATTTTATATGATTTTTTCATTCTTTATAAATGTATTGTTGCCATTTAAAAAACAGCATGAGGAAGCTTGTTGTTTAATGGCCTTTGATTCAGAGCGATAACGTTAATTTTGAATATTCAAACAGAAAATATCCTTGCAGGTGCCTTTTGAAAGTTGTAATTTGCTCGAAATTTCAATTTTAAAAATCATGAAAAAAACTAATTTATTTACCTTATTGTTCTCACTTTTTTCTTTAAGCTCTTATTCGCAGAATCCTATTTCAGGGACTGGACCTTGGAATCAAAATTCAAATGTAAGTCAATCAACGACACTTCATGACGCTGGTGTAGGTACAACCTCACCAATTGGTAAACTTGAAGTAAAATATCAGCCTTGCGTTACACAGCAAAACGGTTTGGTAGTCACTTCTCTAGGTTGTAATTCCATTACAACGTCATACAATCCTGTTATCAATGATGGAGTAATTCAAGTCGATTTGAACGGACCAAGCCCTCAGTTACCTCCATTGGTTTTCAATGCATCTTATGCAGTTACAACATTGAATATTCCAATAATTAATGCGAATAACAAGCCAATGTTTTGGGTACGCGATGAGAATCCTCCCTCTCAAGCCTATCCCGGTATGGCCAATAATATTACCTATGGCACTAAATTCATAATCATGCCAAATGGAAATACCGGGGTAAATACGAGTAATCCACGTGCAACAATTGATGTTGTGCAATTTTCCGCTGCGCCAAGAAATGAACCTACGGCAGTTTTTGGCAAAATAAATGGTGGAACACAAACAGTCCTATCCGGAACTGATGAGTCTGGCAATCCTGTCAGTGACCCAAGTATTTTCGGTTACAGAACCAAGCAGATAATGGTTTACAACAACTTGGGAGCAAAAAGTTATAATAGAATAGTTCAGGATAAAGACCAAGCGATTCTATTTACAGATGGCTTAAATCCCGATGGTAGTAATTCAGATGGAGCATTGGTAATTGCACCTTGGGACCCTAATTACTCTCTAAATACCAGTACAATTGGCGGAATTCGTATTGACAAGAATGGCAAGGTGGAGATTCATGGGGATTTAAGAGCGACTAAAGTAGTAGTGGAAGCAAAATGGTGGAGTGATTTTGTTTTTGATTCCAAATACTCACTTTTGTCAATAGATTCAGTATATTCATACATCAAGTTAAATGGGCATCTTCCGGGAATGCCAAGTGAAAGTGAGATTATTAGCAATGGTTTAAACGTGTCTGATATTTTGGCGCTACAACAGCAAAAAATTGAAGAACTTACTTTATATAATATTCAACAATATCAGCTTGTTCAGAAATTACAGACTTACTTGTCTGAATTAGATGCTAAAATCAATACTCTTGAAGTAAAGCTTTCTGAATTGAAAAAGTAGTTTAACCAAAACGGATTTTATTATGAATAGGTTAATGTTGCTAATTTGCCTAATGTATGCGACTTACGGATATTCGCAAATTGATACGATGAAAATCGACAGGAAGTTGAAACCAATCATTTCAATGGAAATTGCACCTTATAGTGGCATATATTACACAGAGCCTAAGTCTTCTAAAGGAAGAAGAAGTTTGGAGTATTACAGTACTTCTATTTTTTCTGCCTATCTCCCCGTCTACAGGAATTTTGGGCTGACGCCCATCCTTGGTTATCATTATAATTATTATTACGACAAGCATATAACAGGGGATAAATACCAATCCAAAGAAATTTACTTTGGGATTGGACTTGAAAAAAGATTCAGAGTAAATGAGAAATCCAATGTTGCATTGGGTATACAGAGGATATTTAATGAAGGAAAATACACGACCAACACCTCGACGGTTACAGAAAGGTACTACTACAGCAATGCGTGGAGATTTAGGGTGACTGGAAATACTCGTTTATACAAGCGAATCGGCATAACCACTTCATTGAATTTTGTGGCTTATCCAAGGTCGTCACCAAGTTTTGATTCCTATTTGGGCAGTTACCGAGACATTAATTTCTCCTTCGGATTTACGTATAATTTTAAAAGAAAATGAACATTAAAAAGAGTTTCGCTGTTAAAAATGGCAAAAATCAGCAACACGGCATAAAAAGAATAATTCTGTTTATTTGTGCTTTATATGGATTGCAAGCGTCTGCCCAACCTGACTCAATGGCCAGCAAGAAATTACGACCAATAATCTCTATGGAGATAGAAGCATTTAGTATTGGATATGGCGGACCTAAATATTCATCAAAAAGAAGTTTAGGTTATAGAAGTAGTTCTATTTTTTATTACTATCAACCTTTGTACAAAAATTTTGGAATAGTACCTATTGCTGGTTATTACCTCTATTATTGGAACGATAAGTATGTAACGCAGGACAAATATATTTCAAACGGGTTTTATTACGGCTTAGGGCTTGAAAAACGATTCAAGATTAATGAAAGTTCTAATTATGCAATAGGTGTTCAAAGAATTTATTATGAGAATGAGAGTAAGAGTTATATGCCAGTGGGTGCTCCCGTATCTAAATATCAGTATAGTTCAAATGTCTGGCGATTACGGCTTACTGGAAACACCCAATTGTACAAGAGACTGGGATTAACATGTTCATTAAACTTTGTGGCCTATCCGAAATCAGAAAAATTCCGTGTGGCTTATATTGGAGAATACAGAAATATCAATTTTTCATTCGGCTTCACCTATAATTTCAAAAATAAACAACAATGATAAGAATATTAAAAACAATGGCCATTGCTGGCATTTTATTTTTCACCACTATAAGTTACGCTCAAGTTAACAATAGTGGATTTGAGCAAAATCAAGGGGATAGAGGAACACATTGCCCTAATAACAGCGGAGATATGAGTTTTGCGCCATTTAACAAGGGTAAGGTGAGTTTTTGGAACGCTAGTCATGGCTCACCACAATTACACACAAAAGAATACGTGAGTGGATGTGATGGTGCTATTAATGATGCTAAGGAGGGATATTGGTGTGCTTACCTTTCATATGCCGCAGAAAATTGTGAAGGGATATTTCAAAATCTCAATTTAGACAAAAACGAAATTATCAACCTTGCAATTTCTGCACGTGGAATTAGTAGCAATTCGAAATTAGTCATCAAGTTGAAGAATGGATTGAGCAATGAATCGACAGGAAATACTTTTCCGGCTTCCAGCCTTAGCAATCTTATTAATCCAAGCAATGAGCAGGTATTGCTTAGCCAGACTTTAACAACAGACTGGGAAACCTATTACATAACCAATGTAACAGTACAGCAAGCCTTCAGCCAGATATGGATTTATAGCGAGGGCAATTCATTAAAGATTGACCAGTTTTTTGTCAATGTTTCATGCTGCAAACTAAGAGAGGAATATCAAAATATCGTTAATCCTCCATCAACATATAGGAATGACTATATTAAAGCTGGTGAAATGATTGATATGAATAGGGTTCAAGGAAAGGTGATAATCGACAATCAGAACACCACTGTATTTCAAGCTAAAAATAAAGTGCTTCTTGAGCCGGGGTTTGAGGTGATTAATGGTTCCAATTTTATTGCACAGATTGACCTTTGTACAAATCTATCAACTTCAATAGAAATAGAACAAAGAAAAAGTACCTGTGAACATGAGTATATAGCACGGGTTTGCTATGGTTCCGGGTTCTATTCGTTTCAATGGAATATGAATGGTATGGAAATTATCGAAGGTGCAACGACTGACTATAGGGTGAAATTCAAGCCAAAAAGCGGTAATTCCGTAACATTGACAGTCACTGATTTGGCTAATAATTCTCAAACTACAGCTACGGTGAATCTCGGCTATGTTCCCTTTACGGGAGATTTTCCCAATGATAGTTTTATTACAGGAAATGTATTCACTCCGAATGGTGATGGAATAAATGAAGTTTGGTACATTGGTGATAGAGCCAAGCCCAATACCAGTGTTTTTGCTTATGACGCATATTCTATAGATTTGGATATTGAAACAAGAGGGGATGTGATACAGGTTGTGTATAGCAAGAGTGAAAGCGATAAAAAGGTAAGTGGATTTGCTGATAAATTTGTTTCTTGGGATGGAGGTTCAAATCCTGAAAATGGCACATATTTTACCATTGCAGAGTTTAAGAACTGTTATAATACGAAAATAATCAATCAAACTGTTATGATTATGGGGGTTGGCAGTGTTCCACCTCCTCCTGCTAATGACAGCCAATATTTGGCAGAATCAGGAAATTTAAGCATAGGAAACAATGATACAAGTACTAAAAATTCAGATTTATCAATATTCCCAAATCCAGCTAGCAGCTATCTTAACATTGAAAATGGAAGCATGGAAATGGAAAATTTGAATATTTCGATTTCAGACCCCACTGGCAGAATAATTATGAAAGACCAATTCAAGACAAGTGCTTATGGAATTCAAATTAATATATCAAGTCTCAATTCCGGCTTATATTTCATCACTCTTGAGCAAGAGGGGAACATTCAGGTTAGGAAATTTATTAAACAATAGTTTTTTTATCACATAATGGCAGTTAAAAAATTATCAACCCTTATTTTATGTATTTTTTATATTTTAAATGGGGTTAGTCAAAACACTTTGACAAAGGTTGGTTCTTTCAATCCAAAGAATCATTTACAGGTCTATAGGAATGCTGTTAGTTGTGGTGATTATACGACTGCGATTGTTGCTTTAAATTATGTTGTTGTTGAGTCAAAAAATGGACAATATTCTGATAGCTTGGCTTATTTGTATTATTTCTCAAATAATTATTATCAATCAATATATTGGTGTACAGAGGCCTTAAAACACAAAGTAAATGACATAGGGCTGTTGGAATTAAAGGCGATGTGCTTAAAGCAGACAAAGCAGATTTTCAAGGCAATTGAAATTTATGAGCAATTGGTTAATATTAGTCCTTCTCCTGTTTTTGCATTTAATCTTATAGAATTGCAGTATATGGCTAAACGGCTATATGAATGCCTAATAACGACAAACACGGTTGAAACGTTAAGTTTTAAAAATGATATGATTTACTCGTATAAAGTTGATGAGAACAGAACATATTCTACACCATTAAAGGCTGCTTTCTATAATTATAAGGGATTAGTGTTTTTTGAATTGAAGGATAGCCAACAAGCTAAGATAGCATTTGAAATGGCGTTATCAATAGATTCAAATTTTCTTTTAGCTAAAAACAATTTGAATGCTGTCTCAAATGGAGGTAATAGCGGTAATAGGAACTCCTCAAATAATATTCCACCTGATAACAAGGAAATTCCATTAATACCAGCGGAATCTGAACCTAAGCAAAAGTATTAATAGCTATTTATTTAGAAGTTCGACATTTCGCCTATTCGGTCTACCATGTAGCAGAAAAAGCTCGGAACGAAATTCCGGGCTTTTTTTATGCTTTACATCCGAGCTTTTACGCCTACATGGTTGTCCCGTAGCGTGATTGAAGCGCAGCGGAAATCTCTGCTACTGGGACTGCAATTGGTTAATAATTAATTCAAAAATGGTTTTTGTGGATTTCCCAAAGCGGGATTTTTTTTTCTTCACACCCACCCTCTTTCACACCCTCACCCTCTTAATCGCCCTCGTCTTCATCCTTGCTCTCACCCTCATTGCCGGCACCGCTGATATTAGCCGGCTGTGTCCCGTATTCGTGCGACGCAGGAGCTCTGGTACGGGGCCTACGATGGATACCATCCTGCACATTTCAATGATTCAGGAGCAACGCCGTTGCAAAATGATATCTTTTATAGATCCGTTTTTAAACAGGTATTTTAAAAATAAATATTTAAATACCGATTAATTGAAATACGGCAAACTATTATCGAACATGAATCATACAATTTTGCCAATACCCGCCGGATGGACAGGACATTTCATTACAATTGTAACACAAGATAGAGAACATTTCCTAGGGGATATCAGAAATGGGGACATGCATTTCAATACTGCTGGAATCATTGCTGGGATTACATGGCATGAAATCAGCGATTGTCGTAATTTTCTTGTTCGTGGTGAATATGTCATTATGCCAAATCACATCCACGGTATTCTTTTAATAAAAGAAAACAGTACGATTGAGGAAATGAAACGACAGGCAGATCTATCCAATATCATTAGGTCGTATAAAGGAACTGTGAAAAAATTCTGTAATCAATACAATGCCGATCTAAAATGGCAACCAGGATTCCATGACCAACGAATTAAATCTGAATTGGAATACCAAAATAAAATCCATTACATCAGAGAAAATGTAAAAAATTGGGAAATATAAAATTACCCAGAATCTCCTGCCGGATAATTATAATGGATAATTTATCGCGCCGGCGGCGCTGCACAAACTTTGAATTGACAAGAACGGTTCCAAACGTAGCCCGGCCTCAGCGGTGCCGGGAAATAAAAAAATTAACAATATTTGAAACTGGAAGAACGGTTCCAAACGTAGCTCCCGTATTTGAGCTCCTGCGTCGCACAATACGGGGCAAAGCCGGTTTTTACCGGCAGCGCCGGGAACAATATGACCAAACGACATCAAATGCAGCATCGAAGGACCCTTTAATCATCCCGTTATTTTTCTAGAATATACATGTGTCGCCAGATACTGCGAGAACAGCCCATAAAAAATATTTGCGCCATGCACAAGCGTTTGCCTTTATTGCTCTAATGCCTATGACAAGATTTTTCAGTGAACGTATTAGATCACCTAAGGGATATTAATACTATTAACAATAAAACTGTACATTTGCATGCAGCCCGTCTCAAAAAACAGACTGTGTGCTTTTAAAAAACTATTTTAAGTGCTATTTAACAGCTTTGAATTTCTCATATTTCTACCAATAGTCTTCGTGCTATACTGGTTCGTTTTTAACAAAAAACTGAACTGGCAAAACGGATTGGTGTTAATGGCCAGTTACTTTTTTTATGGTTGGTGGAGCTGGGAATTTATGGGCCTATTGATGCTCAGCACAGCCCTTGATTATGCCTATGGTTTTTGGGTGGCTTCACCTAATCGCAAAAAAGCTAAACTGTTTCTTTGGCTGAGCATCATCAACAACCTTGGCATTCTGGCGGTCTTTAAATATTATAATTTCTTTGCGCTTCAGTTTCAGAGTGGACTGGAACTACTTGGACTCCATACCAATCCGATTTTATTAGAACTCGCGCTCCCAATTGGCATCTCCTTCTATACCTTCCATGGCATGTCTTATGTGTTTGACATTTATAGGGGACAACAAAAACCAGTTAAAAACTTTATCGATTACGCCGTTTTTGTGAGCTTCTTTCCACTGCTGGTGGCCGGTCCCATTGAACGCGCCAACCACCTACTACCCCAGGTCCAAAAATCAAGATCCTTTAATTACACCCAGGCCGTTGAAGGCTGCCGCCTGATACTTTGGGGCTTATTTAAAAAGGTGGTGATTGCAGATTCGCTGGCAGAAATAGTGGATGAAATTTTCCAAAACTACGACACCCATAATGCCACAACTTTAATAGTAGGCGCCATTGCTTTTAGTTTCCAAATTTATGGCGATTTTTCGGGCTACTCTGATATCGCCTTAGGTACTGCCAAACTATTTGGATTCGAATTGCTGAGCAATTTTAAATTCCCTTATTTCTCGAGAGACATTGCAGAGTTTTGGAGACGTTGGCACATATCACTTTCCTCATGGTTCAGAGATTATCTCTATATCCCTTTAGGTGGCTCGAAAAATGGCAAACTTAAGGCGGTAAGAAATACATTTATCATTTTTCTGGTTAGCGGTTTTTGGCATGGCGCCAGTTGGAATTTCATCGTATGGGGATTCCTTCACGCCTGTGGCTTCCTGCCCCTTCTGCTCCTCAATCGCAACCGCAAACACCTTACGGATGTGGTGGCTCAAGATCGCCTCTTTCCCAACCCGAAAGAGCTTTGGCAAATGGCCACAACCTTTGCTTTTGTCTCGTTTGCCTGGATCTTTTTCAGGGCCGAAAGCATGCCAATAGCTGTTTCCTATATCAACCAAATAGGTCGTAGTTTAATAGAATATCCTCAACAACTATGGATGCTTCCAGGCGGTAAAACAGCTTTTCTTTGCATCATTCCCTTAATAGTATGCGATTGGTATCTAAGAAGAGATGAGCGAAAATTAAAGGCTTTTAAAAACAGAAAGATGAATTACCTCTTATACATTCTCTTGGTGTTTATCACGTTTTGGAAATTAAACTTATGCTCCGGACAAAAAATTGACTTTATATACTTTCAGTTCTGATGAAAAAATTTATATTAAAAGTTGTATTAATATTAGCGCCAACAATTGCTATCAATTTGACATTTGGCATTCTCAGAAATCATAACGGCGACGAGACAATTCCATTCCGTCAGAACTGGATGGATCAGTATATGAACTTGAATCAAATGGATCCTGCTATTGGCTTGATGACAATCGATGCCAAGAAATTTGACATGAGTAAAGATGTCTTAAGTTATACATTAACAAGATTCAAAGACAAATGGGGATTCCAAAATGCTAAAGACATCAAAAGTCCCAACATCTTATTTATTGGCGATAGCTTTTTTGATGACCCTTTTCTATCCTACACGGATGGTCTCTCTTATAATTTTGAGTCATCTATGAATCTCTCCAGCGTTGGTTGCAGCGGATTTAAAGTCTTTAATGAGCTTAAGGACCATGGCTACTTTACCACACTGCCGAAAATTATTTTCATGGAAGTTGTAGAAAGAAATTTTTCGGCCTGGTCGGATATATACGAGCAGATTGAAACCAACGAATTTAAAACTACCCCATACTATTACTGTGGACTAGACTTTGTTTTTGGCAACAATATCACCGGCGCCAATATGGACAATTTGAAACCGAAGAAAAAAACGATAGATGAGAAACGCGGGACAATACATGTATTAGATGGCAAGCGTGAGATCTATTTTTACACCAACCAAATTCAAACGTTTGATGATGAAACATTACTGGATAAAACATTTAAAAACATGAAGCTGGTGAGTGATTATTTCAAACAAAAAAACACTCAGGTAGTTTTCATCATAGCGCCAGACAAAGAATCTATTTACCCTGAATTTTATCCTGCTTCAAATCTCCCTAAAATACACAAGCAGATGGATGCATTACAGCTCAATTACATCAACATGTATGAAACCATGATGCAGTCGCCAATACGAACAAATTGTTATTGGGATGGCGATACACATTGGAACCCCAATGCCTATAAAATGCTCATTGATCAAATGCGCGCGAAACTAGCCCTATGATGAATCCATTCATTTCCCGGCACCGCTGGTAAATGCCGGCAACAAGAAAAAAAATCAACAATATTTGAAACCGGAAGAACGGTTCCTAACATAGGTCTCCGAACCGCGTGTTTTAGGAAGATAGTAGTGACCAAGATGAGGCAACAAAAAAAATTGCATTCATAACAGCCGGCCCCTGCCCTATTGCTCAAATTCGCTTTTATAAATTGTAATCTCTACATTTGTTGTATGAAATATTGTATTTTGATCCTTTCTGCATTTTTAATCAACCAGGCTTCTGCTCAGGAACCAAGCGCTAAAGACTTGGAAAAACACAAAGAAAAAGTACTGAAAAGTAAGGAAAAATCAAAAAATATAGTAAGTCTGGATACCCTCTTTGCTTCAGGCAAACCTTATTGTATCATGAAAGGCTCGAAGAAATTTTTGGGTAGCTACTCTGCCTATAGTTTACGTGCTATTAATAACCCTGAATTCGAAGAAATTTATTTAGAATCCGAAACGGTTGGCACTGGCAGCGCGGCTGTCTTTTTTTGGAATATGTTATTTGTTAATCAAGGTCAAAAAATCAGATTCCAAAAGGGTACTCTGGATCTTGAAAATACCATTGTCGAATACGATTTGTTTAATCAAGGTGGACTGAACATTGCTGGCATGAATAAACTCGTTTTATTAAAAGGCGGAAGCAATACAACGGCCCAAACAACTCAGAAAAAAGAACTGGTTAATAGAAATAGAAACGGCATGGTACAGGTATTCGGTGAAAACATTCAGCAATCAGGTGTGCAAATCGGCATGATTAAGAAAGAAAACAAAGCCGAAAATGGCGCTGTTATTACCTATTATACCATTACTCTTCCAAACGGCGAACTAATTGCCACAGCAAAAAATTCTGGCATCAGCGACTATAACTGGCAATTAACCGTTGCGAAAGACAATTCCCAACATACAGTGAATTCTTCTATTGGCGTTAGCGAAACCGATATCGCTAAATTCCTGGTTGATCGTCTTTACTTATAACCGCACAAAATTCTGCACCAATACGCCTTTTTCTGTTTGTATGTGCAAGGTGTAGATGCCTGATGTTAGCACAGGCTCTATCGTTAAAGTTGATTGCGCTCCTGATCTCTGACTATAAACCTCTCGACCTGCAACATCTCTGATGCTGATTTGAAGGTCTGAATACATTTGTTGTAAATCGATCGTCAACTTGCCCTCACTTGGATTTGGATAAATCGAAATATCTGGCAGTCTTTGGGCTGGCATATTAAGCGTATTCACATTGATACAATCGGATGTATCGGTACAATTATTCTGCGTCACGGCCACACTATAACGACCATTTCTACGTGCGGTGTATGTCCTTGATGTTGCACCTGGTATCAACTTGAAGGCCGAATCACAATACAACCACTGATAAGCAGCGCCATCAGCTTCAGCTGTCAATACACTATCTTCTAAATCTACCCCTACCTCTACTTCAAGTATGTTTAAATTGATGGTGATGCTACTATCGCACAATCTGGTATTGGGAATTTTAGACAAATAGGTACCAGAACGGGTGTAAACCCTGCCATCAGGCGCCGTATATTGCCTGCAAGCTGTTGCTGTGATTGTACTTTCTGTATTGAGTTTGATCACCTGAATGTGCATCACACTATCGCAACCTGCCGTATTTCTAATCGTGGCCAAAACATTTCCAGAACTTCTGTAAACAGCCCCATCAGGCGCTTTGAAACTATCACAAACCTCTACCGTAAATGCGGTATCTGTGCGAAGTATATTCAACTCAATCGACAACACACTGTCACAGCCCTGATAATTACTCAGTATAGCTGTTTTGGTACCACCTGTATAATACACTTTAGCATCAGGCGCTACAAAACTATCACATACCGCAATTTTAATTGAAGCATAGCTTTTCTGCAAAATAGTTAACTGAATGTTTATGATACTATCACAACCAGAAATAGCAGATAAGGTATCGCTGTAAATACCGGACGCCTTCCAAATGTATTTCATAGAAGGCGAGACGAAACTATCGCAAACCGCCAGTTTCACAGTGTCGTACTGCGGCAAACAATAGGGTAATAAGCTGCCATAAGGCATACTTCCGTTAGTGCCAATAAAGTCAACTTTGCTGACTAATGTATCGCGATCTATATCCAGTTCAAATATCAATCCTTGATTATTGGCGCCCCCATATTGGGTTTTTCCATACAATTTACCAGCAGCAGAACGCACTAACTGTCCGGTAGGATGTTTGCCATCTGCTCCCGAAAAATCTTGTAGTTTATCGAAGGTCTGCGTGGATGGATGGTAGCGAAAAATAACACCGGCATTGTTATCACCTCCATATTGTGTCATGCCATAGAGATTGCTGTCATTGAGTTCCAGCAAGGTTCCCAGTGGATTCAAACCTGTTGACACACCGGTAAAAGACAACAATGTGTTGTAGGTGTTACCGGCTATATCATATTCAAACAAGGTACCGGCATCTGCTGATCCGCCGTTATAAGTTAAACCATACAATCGGCCGTTTTCGTGTTGAATCAGGCTACCAAAAGGACTCGCACCATCACTGCCATTGAAGTCGTGCAACTTTTGAAAAGACTTTGTCGCAATGTCCCATTCGAAAAGCACACCATAATCGTCGTTACCGCCATAGGGCGTCATGCCATACAATTTACCGTTGCTTGCAAGCAGTAAATCGCCGTATGGATTGCGTCCTGAATTGCTTCCATCAAAGTCGTGTAACTTACGGCAAGTATCCGCTACTGGGTCATACTCAATGATGGTTCCATAATCATACAAACCGCCCTGATACAACATACCATACAACTTGGCATTAGGTGCCTGCAACAAACTACCATAAGTGTTTTTGCCAAGATTAACTGATGCAAAATCGACCTTTTTGGCATATTGATTTTGGATGGGATCGTACATAAACAGCACACCGGCATTATTAGTACCGCCCTGATAAGTCATGCCATACATCTTAAGATCACTGGTCAGCATCAAATTCCCGTAGGGATTGCTGCCATTGACAGCACTGGCAAAATCAACTTTCTTGGCA
>JACCDH011352877.1_pt1 | contig 13456 bp, 11 predicted proteins | sample 7442481 | NCBI WGS metagenome assembly JACCDH01 (sample SAMN15323433, study PRJNA562643) | freshwater metagenome | isolation source: river surface water | place: USA:Blue River Watershed | collected 2017-08-15
ACATCATTCATGTCTGCACCGGCGGCTTGTGCATAGATAACAATAGTGCGTTCAGTCTGAAACACATCGACGTCCAATTGTGCGACTTTATCTACTGCAGTTTCTTCCTCACTAGACTGTAGTGATTCATCAGACCGTACACCTTTACCTTTGAGACGTTGGAGAAATGACATATTATTCTTAAGTATTATATAGTGACTCTAGAGAATTATTTGTTGTTACCCACAACTAGCCAGTCCAATTAAAGAGAAGAATTGAAAAGTCCGTCAGATTTACTTTTCCATCCTGACTAATATCTGCTGGTGGATTTGAATTACCACCATCACCTCCCCACCAAAAAAGGAGAATCGAAAAGTCGGTCAAGTTTATTTTTCCGTCTCGGTTTAGATCAGAATTGAGACCACCACGAGCAGCAGTCTGACCCACACCGTATAATGTAGGTTGTGAAAAGTTGGTGGTGATACCACCAGTCACCACTGCTTTGGCACGCACTTTATAGGTACCAGACGTAAAACCACTCGTATCAACCGGTAATGACCAAGCACCATTCGCTCCTGCTTGGACGGTAAATGACTTGCGAGTTGAAGCGCTTTTATCCTTTTCGTTTTCTATGGTCACTGTAGCGTTTGGTAGTGTGTATCCCGAAATCGTCAGTGGTTGACCGGGATTAACGGGATCTGGATTAACTAAAATTGATGGTGGTACATTTACATTCGATAACGCAGAAGTACGAGCACCTGCCACCGTAAACGACGTACTGAAAGTGGAAGATTTGGTATTGGCCACATCGGTTGCAAACACACCAAATGTATATGCTCCTCGCGCTATAGCAGAAATAGTCAGTGTATATTCACCACTAGCGTTTGCTGTAGCATTGCCAGCGACCTTACCATCTACCAAAGCAGTGATCTTGGCCCGTGGTGACGCAGTACCTGAGATTACCACCTCCCCATCCCCGCTACGAAACGGTGCATTAGTACCTTCAAACCCACCGCCTCCACCACCACCTGAACCGCCACCACTACCACCGCCTCCACCACCACCTGAACCGCCACTACCTGAACTACTTCCCTCGGTCGGAGCTTCGCCAGAACCACCACCAGTGGTACCACCTGAGTTATCGCCATTCCCACTTCCGTCATTCCCTGTACCAGTACCGTTACCACTCACATCACCATCGGTATTGGACGAACCAGTGGGTCGCGCATTGACAGTGAACTCAATTACATAGTCGTCAATGTTTTGATTGTTCTCATCATCCATACATTTAATATAAAAGCGGTTGACCGAATCGGGGATTACGCTTACTACTTCGGTATGATAAATCAAACCTGTATTGGTGAAGGTCGAAACCATATCATCAAATGACACGTCTGGACTAAGACTATACCGACACGTTGAAAATTCGTTGGTCTCTAAATAGATCTCTACCCCGACTGTAGTACCACTGAGCTGACCAGACGGTGATCCATTAAACCGTTCAGGGGGGATATCTTCAGTAGTATCAACTGGCCCGACACCTACCTGATGCACCAAGGCAATCAAGAAGCCGGCCTGAGCTATTTCGACATCGGCACCGTCACGCACCCGTACTTGCACTTCATGTGTCCCAACATCTGTACTATTAATGATTGGCCGCACATCAGCGGGTACAGTCGTGGTGCCAGTTGTGGTACTAAAAGCTGTAAAACCGGTTTCAGCCAACACTGTGTGATTACCGATACGTAACTCAAGCGCACTACCGGCAGGGATCGCAGTAGTGGTATTGAGCTTATAGAGTATTTCACCAGGAATACCGGGAGTGATACTAACCTGGTCAAGCGCATCGGTCTGTACAGCCCCTACTGTTCGTATTGCCCCATCAACCGCTAATTGCACGTTTCGTTCTGGTGAAAATGTCACATCACCAATGAGTTCAAAACCAGCAGGTGGGACTATCACAATAGAGCCATTGGCCGGTATCTCCGTATCGATAATGAACGAGAGTGTATGATTAGATGCAGCACCCGGTGCTGAATGCGAAATAGTATCGCGATATTGAGAAATGTTCCGTGCCCATACATCAGACCACTGCAATACAAACCACAGACAGGCAAAAAGTGTCACAATCACAAAAGCAATTCGTACGTAGATCTGCCGTGACTGCATAGTAAACATACTTCTATTGTACCTTGCCGAGCTAACTACTTATGGCACTACTCCCCGACAAATCCCCCTGCCTGATGTTGCCATAACTTGGCATATACACCGCCATACGTGAGCAAGGAATCGTGTGTACCGTCTTCGAGGATCCGCCCCTGATCAAGTACTATAATACGATCCATTTCTCGTAACGTAGAGAGACGATGCGCAATAGCGATCACCGTCTTACCGGCCATCAGCTGATGTAATGCTCGTTGTATAGACACTTCACTTTCGGAATCTAATGCTGATGTCGCTTCATCCAAAATAAGGATTGGTGCATCCTTAAGCATAGCGCGCGCAATTGCAATACGTTGCTTTTGACCGCCAGAGAGCTTTACTCCTCGTTCCCCTACCAACGTATCATAGTGGAGTGGCAAAGACATAATAAAGTCATGAGCATAGGCTTTTTTAGCTACCTCGATCACTTCTTCATCCGTTGCGTCTGGTTTCCCATAGACGATATTCTCTCTAATAGTACGATGGAACAAGGCGGGTTCTTGCGGTACTACCGCTATTGCCCCACGGAGTGAATCTTGAGTTACATGTGCGATATTTTGTCCATCAATTGCAATCACCCCAGAAGCTATGGTGTGTTCATGGAGTAAAAGCGATACCAACGTACTCTTTCCTGCTCCGGAAGACCCTACGACCCCTACTCGTTGTCCAGGCGCAATTGTGAGGTGCAAATTTTCAAACACTAATGTCTCCTCATGCATAAATCGCACTGAAGTACAGTCAATTTTGCCCTGTGTGACCTGTAGCGGCACTGCCGTTGGTGAATCAATTATGTCGTGAGGAACCACAATTTCACTGAGACCTTCTTCCATCTCTCCAGCTACTCGTGCAGCATTCACCATCATCCTTCCGATAAATATTAGACTACCAGTTAATTGAGAAAATATAGCCAGCACAAATATAAATTCAGCAGAAGTAATTAATGTGGATTCCCACTGCATAATTAACCAATAGAACATCCCTAACCCAAATGCAAATAAAATACATACATTCAGTATCTGCGTGAATTCTGAGTAAAGCCAGTTTTTCTGAGCGAGTTCCGTCCAATTATCACTTTGCTTTTGCATATGAGCACGCTCATATGCAAAAGCAGTATATTGTCTAGTAGTCGATATATTAGAAAACACATCAACAATCGTACCTCGTAACTTACTGGAGGCACGTGCAGTTTTAAGTGAACGTACCTTTTTACCTGGCATTAAAAATTTATTAACAGTGAACAGTACAGTGATCAGGCACAAAAAGAGTATTGCAGTGGTAAGGTCAACAGTCGCTATTAAATACAAAGACACAATTAACGAAACGATGAGTGAAAGGTATGACCATAAAAAATCATGCATTAAACTTTCCACAGCACCAACAACATTGTTTACTTTTGTGAGGAGTGCACCTGCAAATCTATTGGAAAAATAGTTACTACTGTGCTCAAGTGTGTAAGCACTTAACCTATCGCTAGCAAATTGCCTCGATTTTGGTAACCAATGCACAGCTACGATCGAACTTGATCTCATAAGTAACTGAACACAAAACACTGCTACCGGATACAACATGCCGTACCATAGTGCATCTTCTATATTATTTGCTTCAATAGCTTCGACAATCCATTTAAAAAATAACGTAAGTGACTGGTTTGCTATTGCATATACAATCACAAAAAAGACAGTAGCTACTGCAGCTGGCAGAAAAGGTTTTGTAACATACCAAAAAAACCGTAAAACTGTTCGTGGTACTTTTCTTACTTCAGTTATTTCTACCATATGAAAATGTATAAAAAGTCATTAAAACATCCTCAAATGTACCCCGACTACGACAAAGTACAAAACGAGCGTAAGCACATCGCGTATAACCGTGGCCACTGGACCGCTCGTGAGGGCAGGATCATACCGTAAGCGAACCGCAATATACGGTATAACCAACGCTACTATCGTAGAAAATAGTAAGGTCACTATAATTGCAATGAACAACATACCAGACAATTCGGGCGCCACAAACCACCACGACGTTAGCCCGATCATCAAACAACCAAGGATACTAGCGAGCGCAAAAGAGACAATCATTTCTCGAGCAAAATAACTACGGAAACGTTTGAATTCAGCGAGCTGGGGTTCAAGAGCAATAGCACGAACAAAAATTATTTCTGTCTGCGACCCTACCGCATCAGCCAGATACACCACCAGCGGTATAAAGGCCACAATAAGCAACTCAGTGGCTAATTCAGCCTCAAAATGCCGTACAATCATCGCCGCAATGAGCCCGCCGAATAATCCGAGCAACAACCACGGCAAGCGTTTGCGTATATGGAGTAACGGTGTACCAGAAAGTAGTGATTCTTTTGCATCATCAAAAGATTCAGTACCAGCTCGCCGCAAGGCGTCACGCGTACGGCCGTGATGCAAGATATCCATAATTACATCGGGTGTCACTACACCCAACAGACGCTTCGTTGCTACATCAACCACCGGCACAGCCTTCAAATTGTGATCAATTGCTAATAAGGCGACTCCTTCGGCTGTATCACCAGTGGTTGCGTAAACGGTGGTTTTTTTAGCGATTACTGCCAAGAGTGTCTGGGGACTATGGGTAAAGATTTCTTTGATTGATACGACACCGACAAGCACCCGATCAGACGACACCAGGTATACATATGCCACCGAGGCATAATGCCGAGCGTGTTCTGTCAGTTGTTTTTGCAGCTCACCAACTGTCATTTTTGGTGAGGCAGTGGGTACATTTTCTACCATGCAATCAATCGCTGGCTTATTGTGGTATTGATTTGACATGTTAGTTATTTTTTACAACCATCGGAACACCTCTGGGAAAAATGGTAGAACGATACTTAATTTAATTTGAAGACACAACTTGCATACCTGCTGATCGACGCTCGATCGCACGCACATAATCCAGTGCGTAATTGAGAATTATAAGTACAAGCAATATGAACAAAATGGTTGCCAAGACAAACGTTGCGCGATCAGGTATACCTTGCGAAGTTGCTGCGAGTTCAACCTGAATTTCTCGTTCTGCCAAGGCAAGTGCACGCGCTTCCAACTCTTGTTCACGCACGGTCAATGCAGCTGTCATCTGGTTGAGTTCAGTCGGCGCCACACCAACAGACACACCAACTGCATTTGCAAGGTAGGACTGTGTGTTGTTGGCTAACTCAGCCGTTATTGGACTGAGTAACCCAGACTCAAACACCAACATAATAGCTACGACAGCAGCCGCCACACGCAACAAACTATGATACAAAGATGAAGCCATAGTGTCTTAAGAGAAGAGAACTAATAGAATCATAAAGAATAGCGCGGTGACCGTCATCATGACCAAGAAAATCAATAATAATGGATTTCCTGCATTTTGCTGACGACGCACCATCTTGCGACTACCCATTGCAGCGTACAGAGACAACTTGCGACGAACATACAGCTTTACACCAATGTATGTACCGAGTAATAATGTCAGTAGCACACCAAGGGCTGGTAGTACGATATTCATCGGCAATATCCAGAATGTCACACTACTCGACATAGTCTGTTTGGCTCCTTCTTCACCGTATACCGGACTCACTACCGCTTCATAGCGCCCAAAGCCAGTACCTTCGCCAGTCCATGAAAAAGTGAACTCACGGGTATCACCTGGGAAGACTCCGGCTTGTGATTCGTTAAATATTAAATTTTCAGTCACATCAGTACCAAACATATTAGTGACCTCTACTGGACCAGTTGGACGAATAAGTGTATTTCCTCCGTTTTCAATACGCACATTGAAATCTACATTTTGTGATCCATATATGTAGTTATCAGTTGAGAATTGGCGAATTTCTGCTTTCTCTAACACATCACCAGCGACCCGAATACTAATGATGTTGGCAACTTCATAACCAATAGCAGCACCACTCTCTCTGATCTCTGGCGGCTCAACCGAGATGAAGATACCGGCAAAATGACTCCCTGGTGATGCATTTTGTGGTGTACGAACAGTAAACGAAACAGGGACCTCACTTTGTGCTGGTATAAACACCGTGTCACTCGTGAGTGATATCCATGTACTCATATCGAATTCAGTACGTTCGAGTTCAGGATCAGAGTAGATTGGGACTCCACCGTCACGCACCCCTACTATGTCACGAGTACCCAAGTAAAAGAGTTGATCTTCGTTATTTTCATTTCTGACTGTCACTGAGAACGTTTGTTCGGTACCGGGCTCCATTCTTTCTTCTACTGTCGCAGGCTTGATGGTAATTCCAGCCCCTGCCTGCGCAAGAACCAAGGAAGCTGTAGACGCGATAGTAATCAGTGCTAAAAATAATACAGAGAAGAAATAACGATACATACAATCTAAAATTAATAGTACTAGTATAGCATTCAATGTCTCGGTAAATACGATCTATAAACAGACAACAAAAAACTCCCGAAGGAGTTTTTTGTTGTGCTCTACGCAACTTTAGAAAGTAGGTGTAGCAATGTATGTGAGGATCGTATTGTAGTCATCTCCCGCTTCTTGAAGTGGAGTGATTTGAATTTGGTACCCAACACGTGTTCGTCCGACATCTGCAGTGGTTCCGTCTGATGGTCCACTGTGTGAGAAGATCTGACGAGGTGTGGTACTTGCAGCTACGAAGAGTGCACTACCGAATTCGTCACCGTTAAGGTTTGAATCTTCTGATGTAAGACCCCAGTGACCCCAAGTGTTTTCATTGAGGATAGCATTTGTTGGAGCTACCCACGCTGTTGGCGTGTTGGTGTATGCTCCATCGATAAATCCATCAATGTCAGCACCTGTTGATGACAAGAGGTTTTGATCTTGTTCAACTGTTACCACGAAGCCGTTACGAGCGTTGGTGGTCACACTGAGCTGTTGCGCCATGGTCTTGATTTGACCAGCTGTCAACACTCCAAAAGGAATTGCTGTTGGTGTAGTTGAACCAGTTGTTGAAGTCCCGTTCACCGTTGTTGAAGTTGCAAGACCGTCTACTACAAACGTGAAGCTTGTATTTACGATTGCTGTAACATCAACGTTATCTAGAATTGCTACTCGGGTGCGACCGGTATCTGCCCCCGCTGTCACTACAAATTCGTATGAACCTGCGGTTGGATTTGTGACACGATTGGTACCGCCCGTAGCGTTTGTTCCGATTCGAACGATGAATACGTCAGTTGCAGTTGCAACTGCTGTACCACTTCCTGCTGTAAAGGTAATGGTGTCTGCACCGGCACTTACAGCAACTCCCCAAGTGTTGAGACCTGCGGCACCTGCTAGTGTTTGGTCAGTTCCGTTCTTTGAGAGATCGATGTCAGCAAGTGCAACTGAGTTAAAGTTGAATGCGTCATCAAAGTCTACAACGATGGTCTGAGCTCCGGTTACTCCTGCTGAAGTAGTGGCTAATGCAAATCGAATTGTGTGATTTGAGAGAGCTGATACATCAGAGTCTGATAAGGTGTTGCTTACCTGAGTAAGGTTTGCAGCTTGTGCACTGTTTGCAATCATTACTGATGCAGCGAGTACAGCTACAGCAACGAGCATCGCGACTACTCGGTGCAAAGCTTCAACCTGAGTTGAAATTTTGTACATGATATTTGTTTTTATTAAATAACTTATGTAGTCGCAGGCGACTCTGCGGTACAAGCTCGGCTGGGCGCTTGTGGAGTGTCGTATGTTGACTTTGTGAAAAAAATTCAGCCATCAACATCGTACTGTCCCAACCGATCTACCAGTAGTATACGTCACGGACAATCTGACTGTTAGTGACACGATGTTGATAACTTAAAAGTGTACATACCAGTACTATAGATTTTGTCATAGTAATCAACCTTTTCTTCAAGACAAGCATTTTCTACGCTTAATTTTTCTTTAAGTACACGTGTCGCTCACTACCCTGTCCGCACATTTCGTAAGTCTGACCATGACGTCGTATACGCTGGTGACAACAATGTCTGTTTGGTTTGCCAGCCAGCATTTTTTGTAAATTGCCCAATCCGTACAGTATCCCGACCGAACCGAGTATTGAGTGAATCTAATACATCGTCAATCACACTAGTGTTGTTAGTATTGCCTCCTTCAGTTCCCCATAATGAAGCCGAAACATACGCTTGCGGTATTAATTGCGTAGCCACAAAACCAACCTTGGCATACGGCACTTGGGGTTCATACAGCTCCTTTAATGCTTCAAGCGCTAACTTGAGGCAATACGTTGTATCGGCTGAAGGTAATGGTAATTGCAGAGATAAAGCGCCACCTCGAAGAGCGTAATCGCCATGTCTTGCCGTATAGAGCAAAACAGTACAGTGTGTAATAAGTAGCTGTTGTCGTCGCACATCTTCAGTAACAGAACGTATATGATGCGCCAATGCGTCAGAAATACTGGACAAAGCATTCGTCTTTTTTGCAAATGAACGCGTAGACATAATGGATTTTGGTAGTGCAATTTCGGTACTTACCGGCAACGCTACGATGCCCGCTAATTCTGCCTGCAGGCGTACACCTCCAACACCAAATAAGGTCTGTAAACGACTTTTTTGCATCAGTAACAAGTCAGCAATCGTAGTGATACCAGCTTCTGAATACCGTCGTGCCAACCTTCCCCCTACACCCCAAACCGATCGTAATTCCTGTTCCGCAAACAAACCTAAAAAATCGTCGTCTATACATACTGCCGTACCTGTCCGACGCTTCGCATAGGAACCGACCAACTTAGCACGAGTCTTTGAATTAGACACACCGACGGTGACCGGCACCCCAATACGTTGTTCGACCGCACGCTTCAATGATTCAATTAGTACTTGAGCTGCGGTCGGGGAAGTTGCCTCAAAAGAGAAAAAAGCTTCATCAATAGAGTACTGTTCCACTACTTCAAAGTGTTCCCGCACAACCGAAAAAACCCGACTAGAAATATCACGATACAAGGCAAAATGAGAAGAAAAACATATTGTTCCAGTGTCTTTTATAATGTCCTTTATCTGAAAGTAAGGGACACCCATCGGTATTCCCATGTCTTTTATCTCATTAGAGCGTGCTACTACACAGCCATCATTACTCGACAACACAATCACAGGCACTCGCTCTAAGTCCGGTCGAAACAACCGTTCGCACGAGACAAAAAAGTTATTACAATCAATGAGTCCGACATACCGCATGTGTCTAGTATAACAAAACCAGTGCTGTGTAGGGCACTGGTTTTGTGAGGTTGCTCGTATAGTATTAATTACCTGAAAAGTCTCCAAATATCTTTATCCTCTTCCCCGTCGATCTTAAACATCGCAACACCACGCACATCGTACTCTTCTACCAACTTCAATTTATCTGCTACAGCCAGATCGTCGCTATAGGTTATAAAACGAACCTGTACAGTCTCTCCTGTTTTGTTGGCATGTGCCAGCGCTTTAGCGGCAGCTTCCATGCCCTTTGGGGTGCCTTTTGGAGTCCTGTTTTTTGTGAGGTGCTTAAATGGTGAATCTTCGGGAAAGTAACTCATGACCGCTTCACCACCAGCACTGCGCCCAATCGGAGTTTTGTAGATCTTTTGGGAAAGCTCTTCGATTCGTGGTGGATTGAGTGTGGCTACGCGGGTGTAGCTTTGGAACCAATCAGGAGACACCGTGACGTCCCAGGCACGGCCATAGGTGGCTACACCGACCAATACTTTATCTCGAGGAAAGTCTTCTAATGCCAGCTTGATTACTTTTTCAACCCATTCTTTGTCAGCAACCGGGGCATACGGTACACCAGCTCGTTTTTTGTTCAAGGTTAGGTCAGCGCGTTGCTGGTCATAAGTCATCAATTCAATTCGATCACAATGCTTGGCAATTTCGGTGTAGTCATTGGCAAATCGGAGAGGATTCGGCACTACGGTATAGAGGTCCTTGGCAGGAGTGCGAGCTTCAATAGCACAGGTCAAGAGCTTGCTACCGAGCGCTTTATTCAAATCACGTAAAAAGGTCGAAAAATGATCTTTGGTTTCGGCATTTTTATCCTCATAATCGATATTGATACCATCAAACTTACCACGCTCTACCAATCGCACAATCGAGGCAATTTGCTCGTCTCGGAGCTTTTTGTTGCTCAATACGGGATGTATTTGGTCACCATCAAACCAAGCAACCGTCGGTATGATTTCGACTTTATTGCGACGCGCTAGCGTAAAAAAGTTCTGCCACTGTTTTTCGGTTAGATTTGCCTTATCAATAATACTTCCAGCCGCATCAACTTCGTATACAAAGGGGTATACTGAGTCGATTTTTTTGATGTTTTTGGTGGCACTTTTGATACCAGCAGTATCACTCCACCACGGTATCCACCCCGCAACTTCCCCGTCGTAGGCTGCCACAGCAGTGGCTGGAGCGCTACAAAGGAGCATTCCCGATAACAACAAGCCGGTAATGAGGTGATTTTTGTATATTGCAGTCCTGTATTTCATATATAAAGAGACGGTTTTTGGTCACTATTCTTACGTGTAACTTTTATAGCCTACCATATGTTTACTATAGTAGGGTTATTAAACAATAGGTATCAGATGAAGAAACAGCCCGGAAGAAAAGAATTAAAACGTCGCGTCGCTCGTCTGATCGAGCTCAGAGAAGAGCATCGACAGAAAAACAAAAGTCTAAAACCCTTAACAAGAGTGATGGCATGGCGAATGGTGCGCGTAGCAATTGCCACCCAACCATATGAACCTTGGTAGGTGACTCTGACCGCATGTCGGAGTCACCTTGCAGCAAAACAGCTCGGGCATTTTTTATGATAGTCCGGGTTTTATGTATGTATTAAAACTGTCGGACACTACCTGTCACTACGCCCCAAATAAAGCAATGTTCTCCATCACCGATCGTGATCGGGGCATAAGCTTCATTCTCCGAAACGAGGAGTGAACCTTGTTCATTAATACGGAGGCGCTTGACGACCATTTCACCATTTACGGCAGCGACCACAATACTGCCATTACCTGCCGTCACCGAACGATCAATCACCAAGATATCGCCCGAGAATATACCTGCCCCTTCCATCGAATCACCTTCTACCCGCACAAAAAAGGTCGACTCTGGGTGGGTCACCAAAAGATCGTGTACATTAAGACTCTTCTCTACCATGTCGTCACCCGGAGCTGGGAATCCAGCCGCAGGAGCAGATGCATATAATGTCACAGCTGGTACCAGTGCAGTCGTGTCAACCGATTGAACCTGTGATACTTTTGTTTCGGTATGCATCATAGACTAGACAATAGTAACCCCAGAACTAACGAGGACATGAAGGTAAAAGAGTCCAGACATGCCGAGTAATAATGCTATTCCATACGCCACCTGCAGCGGGCGCTGTCTGCGCCATTCCATACAAACAGACAGAGCGAGTGCAATCGCAACCAACAAGCCAATCACACTATAGATACCCTGCAATAATAACGACGGTCGAACACTCGCTGTTACTATGCCTGTCGGGGTACTTTCGGCAGCTGTAGACATGCTGATCGTAGCTTCGGGCAATCCAGTACTAGTAGCCATATGTTCAAAAGCGTCCACTACTGGCACACCAGCCGCAGTAGTTGGCTCTGCCAACGCCACTACCGGTATCGTGTCAGGACTAATAACTACCGATGGAGCTTCCGGTACTGCTTCTACTACTTCTGCTGCAATACTCTCTGTCTCAGCACCAGCTACCGTCGCCACTGGTTCCGTGCGAGTAGCTGCTGTCATAGCCACTTCCGGTGTAACAGCGATTCCTGGCAAGACTAATTCGGCAGTATTGGTTGCTGGTACCGCCGGTGTACCAAACAGCTGTACTACAAATACTGTTGGGTACCCTTCAAACGTGCCTTTGGCGGTACCAACACCGATTTCACGATAGTTTCCATTCACTATATTAGCCCGGTGTGTCGGTGAATCCATCCAGGCATCCACTACGGCGTCAGAATCACTAAAATGTACAGCGAGGTTCTCTCCCGCGTGTACAAACCGGTACCCCGCTACTCCAAACCAATGCCAAGGAGATATACCGTCTGGACTATAATGAGCAAAATAACCTTTAGTGGCCATATGTTCAGCCTTGAGTCGAGCGGCTTCATCGAGCACAGGATTACGAACCAACGCTGGCAAGACTGCATCGTCGCGTTCAGTGTTGGTTAAATTGACTACCACTGCTGGCAATACCGCTCCGACTAGCCAGTCTGACGTTTGCCAGAGGAGGGCATGAAAATTGGCTGCCGTAAAAGAGAGTAGTACCAAAAAAAGCATACCAAGCACCGCCGATCGTTGTAGCATGTCTGGTGTGTAGTCGTTTTGGGTGTGTGGTATGAAGGCATCGCGGAGTTTTTGTTTCATATTCATGGTCAGTATACCATGATCGATTATGCAAAAACCAACTCACATTGAGTTGGTTTTTGCATCCGCTTATATTTGTAATTACACTGTTGGTACTGGTTCACTACCAGGACAGACCATGTTGTTAATGGTAGCGCGTGTAGTACGGAAGACGTAGCCAGTACCAGTGGTAATACCCCATGGTACCAAAACAGGACCAACGTACTTTACCTGAAACTCACGCACAGCTCTATCAGTTGCCGTATCGAACACACTCGTCACAGGGATCGTATATCCAACTGCATTCAAGAAGATTTGCAACTTCTGTACCTCAGCTGAATCATTGGGTTGACCCATACGCATATAACTCTTGATGTACATACCATCGCACTTGAGACCACTTGTACTGGTGCCTGCAGTGCTTGAGGCGGTAGACGTTGCACTACCAAGTACCCGTGGGGTTGGGGCTTTGCGAGCGCCGACTTTGGTACCTGATGAATTACCTTCACCAGTGCGTACATTAAGGAAGATACAATCTCCATCTTCCATCAATACGAGACGCTTTCTTCCATCAAAGCCAGTAGTGACGAAGCATGTTTTAGCTACTTCTTCGACCTCAGACTCAATATCTTCGAGACTTTCTAGGTCAACAAATACAAACGCAGGAATAAAGCGAAGTTCGCCCCCATACGCTCGTACTTGTTCCCAACCTCGACGAGTACCTTCGATAATTTCCCACTCACCAGCTGGTGCCGAAAACACGAAGTGTCCATTAGAATCAGTTTGCGTTACTGCAAACTGAGCACCAGTTTCCCTGTTGTGGAGGTAGATTGGCCAATTAGCCACTACCGTATCAGCTGGATCAAAAGCACCATTCTTGTTGACGTCTTCATACTTACTACCAGTCACCGTGTAGTGACGGAGATAGGTAAAGTCACGCTGTGCACTGATTGGATCTTCTCCTTCAGTAA
>JACCDH010005776.1_pt1 | contig 13452 bp, 13 predicted proteins | sample 7442481 | NCBI WGS metagenome assembly JACCDH01 (sample SAMN15323433, study PRJNA562643) | freshwater metagenome | isolation source: river surface water | place: USA:Blue River Watershed | collected 2017-08-15
CGAGCAGCTGCCGTACCGCTTCATCGACCAGCCGGGGATGGTCTCGCTGCAGACTCGTGCCGGGGCCAAGAGCCCGGTGGAGGTGTCGGCCGAGATCCTGGCCACCCTGCGTTACCGGGCCGAGGACACCTTCAACGACGACCTGTACGGCGCGGTCATCACCGTGCCGGCCTACTTCGACGACGCCCAGCGCCAGGCCACCAAGGACGCCGCGCGCCTGGCCGGCCTGAACGTGCTGCGCCTGATCAACGAGCCCACGGCCGCCGCCATCGCCTACGGCCTGGACAAGGGCAGCGAGGGCGTCTATGCGGTGTACGACCTGGGCGGCGGCACCTTCGACATTTCCATCCTGCGCCTGTCGCGCGGGGTGTTCGAGGTCATCGCCACCGGCGGCGACTCGGCCCTGGGCGGTGACGACTACGACCGCGCCCTGGCGGCGGTGATGCTGGCGCAGGCCGGTGCGCACGCGGCCTCGCCCGAGGACAAGGCGGCCATCCAGGTGGCGGCCCGCCGCGCCAAGGAGGCGCTGTCCGACGCCGAGGCCACGCGGGTCACCGCGCTGCTGGCTGGCCGCGAGCAGGCCTTCGACGTGACCCGCGCCGACTTCGAGGCCGCCACCGCCGACCTCACCGCCCGCACCCTTTCTGCCGTACGCAAGGCCCTGCGCGATGCGCGCCTGCAGAAGGACGAGGTGCAGGGCGTGGTGATGGTGGGCGGCTCCACCCGCATGCCGCAGGTGCGCCGCGCGGTGGCCGACCTCTTCGGCCGCGAACCGCTCACCGACCTGAACCCCGACGAGGTGGTGGCCCTGGGTGCCGCCATCCAGGCCAACCAGCTGGCCGGCAACGACCCCGATGGCGAGCTGCTGCTGCTGGACGTCATTCCGCTGTCCCTGGGCATCGAGACCATGGGCGGGCTGGTGGAGCGCATCGTCCACCGCAACGAGACCATTCCCATCGCCAAGGCGCAGGACTTCACCACCTACCAGGACGGCCAGACCGCGATGGCGCTGCACGTGGTGCAGGGCGAGCGCGACCTGGTGGCCGACTGCCGCAGCCTGGCGCGCTTCGAGCTGCGGGGCATTCCGCCCATGGCGGCCGGCGCAGCCCGCATCCGCGTGACCTTCACCATCGACGCCGACGGCCTGCTGTCGGTGTCCGCCCGCGAGCAGGGCAGCGGGGTCGAGGCGCGCATCGACGTCAAGCCGTCCTACGGCCTGTCCGACGAGGAGGTGGCGCGCATGCTGCAGGAAAGCTTCACCACCGCCGAACAGGACATGCAGGCCCGCGCCGTGGTCGAGGCCCGGGTGGACGCCCAGCGCCTGGCCCTGGCCACGCGCAGCGCGCTGCAGGCCGACGGGCAGCTGCTGGACGCGGCCGAGCGCTCCCGCATCGAGGCGGCGATCGCACAGGCCGAGGAGGCCGCGCGCGTGGCCACCGACGCGGCGGCGATCGAGGCTGCCACCGAATCCCTGGCCAAGGCCACCGAGGACTTCGCCGCGCGCCGCATGAACCACAGCATCCAACAGGCCCTGGCGGGCCGTAACGTGGAGACGATCTGATGCCGACCATCAAGGTCCTGCCCCATCCCGAGTACTGCCCGCAGGGCGCCCAGGTGGATGCGCCGGCCGGCACCTCCATCTGCGAGGCGCTCCTGGACAACGGCATCAAGATCGAGCATGCCTGCGACATGAGCTGCGCCTGCACCACCTGCCACGTGGTGGTGCGCGAGGGCTTCGACAGCCTCAACGAGATGGACGAGAGCGAGGAAGACCTGCTCGATCGTGCCTGGGGCCTGGAGCCCGACTCGCGCCTGTCCTGCCAGGCCATCGTCGCCCAGAAGGACCTGGTGGTCGAGATCCCGAAGTACTCGATCAACCACGCCAAGGAAAACCACTGAGGGCAGGGCGCTGCTGCAGAGGCTGGTCGATAGAATCAGCCTCATGCGCCAGATCGTCCTCGACACCGAAACCACCGGCCTCAATCCCGAAACCGGCGACCGCCTGATCGAGATCGGCTGCGTGGAGCTGGTGGGGCGCAAGCTCACCGGCAACAACCGCCACTACTACGTCAACCCCGGGCGCAGCAGCTCGGAGGAAGCCCTGCGCGTGCACGGCATCAGCGACGAGTTCCTGAAGGACAAGCCTCGGTTCGAGCAGATCGTGGAGGAGCTCCTCGCGTACGTGGCGGGCGCCGAGATCATCATCCACAACGCGCCCTTCGACGTCGGCTTCCTGGACAAGGAGCTGGAGCTGACCGGCCGCGGCCGGTTCCGCGGCTTCGTCGGCTCGGTCACCGACACGCTGGTGATGGCCAAGGAGATGTACCCCGGCAAGCGCAACAGCCTCGACGCGCTGTGCGACCGGCTGGGCGTGGACAACTCCTCGCGGACGCTCCACGGCGCGCTGCTCGACGCGGAGTTGCTGGCCGACGTCTACATCAACCTCACCCGTGGCCAGGACGCGCTCCTGATCGATGCCGGCCCGGCCGACACCGGCCTGCAGCAGGCGGTGCGCGTCGACCTCACTGGCCTGGACCTGCCCGTCATCCTCGCCTCCGAGCAGGAGGGCGGGGCGCATGACGAGGTGCTCGGGCAGATCGACAAGGCCAGCGGCGGCAAGACGGTCTGGCGGCGCATCGAGGCACCGGGAAGCGCGGAATCTGTGGCATAATCGAGGGCTCTCGGCGCAACGCCGGGAACCAACTTCCGAACCGGATGGGGTGGTTAGCTCAGCGGTAGAGCATCGCCTTCACACGGCGGGGGTCGGGGGTTCGAAACCCTCACCACCCACCATCTTTCGGCAAGTGGCTTGAAACGGCGCCTATCGGCGCCGTTGCTGTTTTCCGGCCGTCCCATCCTTTTCCCCTGATCAGGGAAAACCCTGATCACCGATCTGTGGCCATCCTCAAGCATTTGCGTAAAATCAACCGACCGGTCGGTCAATGATGGTAAGCCGCCATCGGGCCGATCCCGGACCTTGATTCCAGGAGAGTGCATGTCCGAATCCTTGGTGTTGAGCCAGCGCGAGGGCGCTGTCCAACGCATCACGCTCAACCGGCCTGAAGCCCTGAACAGCTTCAACGGCGACCTGCACCGGGCGCTCCTGGCGACGCTCGAGGCCGCTGCCGCCGACGCGTCGGTGCGCGCGGTGGTGCTGACCGGAGCCGGCCGTGCCTTCAGCGCGGGGCAGGACCTGAACGACCCGCTGGTCAAGCCCGCACCTGCCGGCCAGCCGCCTCGCGACATGTCCGAGGTGCTCCTGAGGCACTACCGTCCCCTGATGCAGCGCCTGCAGTCCCTGCCGGTGCCGGTGGTGGCCGCCGTCAACGGCGTGGCCGCCGGTGCGGCGGTGAGCATCGCCCTGGGCTGCGACCTGGTGGTCGCTGGCCGCTCGGCCAGTTTCCTGCAGGCCTTCTCGCGCATCGGGCTGGTCCCCGACTCGGGCGGCACCTGGCTGCTGCCCCGCCTGGTGGGCCGCGCGCGTGCGCTGGGCCTGGCGATGCTGGGCGACAAGCTGCCCGCGGCGGAGGCCGAGCGCATGGGAATGATCTGGAAGTGCGTGGACGACGACGCGCTGATGGCCGAGGCGATGGCCCTGGCCGCCCGCCTGGCCGGCATGCCCACCCGCGCGCTGGTGGCCACCCGCCGCGCCATCGATGCCTCACAGGCGCTGGACCTCGATGGCGCCGTGCAGATGGAGGCCCGCCTGCAGGCCGAGCTCGGCGCCTCCCACGACTACCTGGAGGGCGTGGCCGCCTTTGCCGCCAAGCGCGCCCCGAACTTCACCGACCGATGAACACCAAGCCCGACTCCCGCGCGGCCGACGCCGTCGCCGCCGCCAACGCCGGCCTCACCCCGCAGCAGGTTGCCGAGCGGGTGCGCGACGGCATGCTGGCCAACGACCGCGCCACCCGCCACCTGGGCATGCAGATCGTGGCCATCGGCCCGAACAGCGCCACGCTGTCCATGCCGGTGCGCGAGGAGATGCTCAATGGCCACGAGACCTGCCACGGCGGCTTCATCTCCACGCTGGCGGACTCCAGTTTTGCCTTCGCCTGCAACGCGGGCAACGAGATGACCTTCGCCTCGGGCTTCGCGATCGACTTCATCGCCCCGGCCCGCCTCGGCGACACCCTCACCGCGACCTGCACCGAGGTCTCGCGCGCCGGCCGCACCGGCGTGTACGACGTGGAGGTCTGCAACCAGCGTGGCGAGCGCGTCGCGGTGTTCCGCGGCCGCTCCTACGCGATCAAGGGCCGCCCCGCGGTGGGCGGCTGAGGCCCCCGCGACGCATCGAACGACAAGACCCGACGGAGACACCCCCCATGCCCGTGAAGACCCCCGCCCCTGGTGACCTCGAGCCGATCGAGCGCGCCAGCCGCGACGAGATTGCCGCCTTGCAGGTGCAGCGCCTGCGCGCGACCCTGCAGCACGCCTACGACAACGTGCCGCACTACCGCCGCGCCTTCGACGCCAAGGGCGTGCACCCGAGCGACCTCAAGCAGCTGTCGGACCTGTCGAAGTTCCCCTTCACCACCAAGAAGGACCTGCGGGACAACTACCCCTTCGGCCTGTTCGCGGTGCCGCGCGAGAAGGTCTCCCGCATCCACGCGTCCTCCGGCACCACCGGCAAGCCCACCGTCGTGGGCTACACGCAGAAGGACATTGACAACTGGGCGCACCTGGTGGCGCGTTCCATCCGCGCAGCGGGTGGCCGCCCGGGCGACATCGTGCACATCGCCTATGGCTACGGCCTGTTCACGGGCGGTCTGGGCGCGCACTACGGCGCCGAGCGCGCCGGCTGCACCGTGATCCCGATGTCCGGCGGCCAGACCGAGAAGCAAGTGCAACTGATCCAGGATTTCAGGCCGGACATCATCATGGTCACCCCCAGCTACATGCAGGTGATCATCGAGGAGTTCGAGCGCCAGGGGCTGGACCCGCGCGAGTCCTCGCTGAAGGTCGGCATCTTCGGCGCCGAGCCCTGGACCGAGGCCATGCGCCGCGAGATCGAGCAGGGCGCGGGCATCGACGCGGTGGACATCTACGGCCTGTCCGAGGTGATGGGCCCGGGCGTGGCCAGCGAGTGCATCGAGTCCAAGGACGGCCCGGTGATCTGGGAAGACCATTTCTACCCCGAGATCATCGACCCCGAGACCGGCGAGGTGCTGCCCGACGGCTCCGAGGGTGAACTGGTGTTCACCACGCTGACCAAGGAGGCGCTGCCGGTGATCCGCTATCGCACGCGCGACCTCACCCGCCTGCTGCCGCCCACCTCGCGTTCGTTCCGCCGCATCGGCAAGATCGTCGGCCGCAGCGACGACATGCTGATCATCCGCGGCGTGAACCTGTTCCCGACGCAGATCGAGGAAATCATCCTCGCCAGCCCGAAGCTCTCCGGCCAGTACCAGCTGATCGTCACCCGGGACGGCCACCTGGACCAGATCGAGGTGCGCTGCGAGCTGCAGTCGTCCGCCGCATCCGGCGGCGAGGCGCTGCAGCGCGAACTGGCCGACTGGCTGCGCCATCGCATCAAGACCCTGGTTGGCCTGAGCGCCAAGGTGTCGGTGTCGCCGCCCGGCACGCTCGAGCGCACCCTCACCGGCAAGGCCAGGCGGGTCTTCGACCAGCGGCCCAAGGGCTGAACCGCCCACACCCCCACACAGTCTCACGAAGAAGGAACCACACCATGTACACCCAAGCCATGGATGTTGCCGCCCGCGAAGGCGGCGACGCCCGCAAGGCGGTCCGCTCTGCCGAGGAAATGCTGCAGGAAGAGAAGTTCGAGGCGCGCATCGACGCCGGCGACCTCATCGAGGCCAAGGACTGGATGCCAGACCACTACCGCAAGACGCTGGTGCGGCAGATCAGCCAGCATGCACACTCCGAGATCGTGGGCATGCTGCCCGAGGGCAACTGGATCGCCCGCGCGCCTTCCCTCAAGCGCAAGGCCATCCTGCTGGCCAAGGTGCAGGACGAGGGCGGCCACGGCCTGTACCTCTACGCCGCGGCCGAGACCCTGGGCACCTCGCGTGACGAGCTGCTGGAGGCGCTGCATGCGGGCAAGGCCAAGTACAGCTCGATCTTCAACTACCCCACGCTGACCTGGGCCGACATCGGCACCATCGGCTGGCTGGTCGACGGCGCGGCCATCATGAACCAGGTGCCCCTGTGCCGCTGCTCGTACGCGCCGTACGCCCGCGCGATGATCCGCATCTGCCGCGAGGAAAGCTTCCACCAGCGCCAGGGCTTCGACTCGCTGCTGGTGATGATGCGCGAGGGCACCGAGGCCCAGCGTGCGATGGTGCAGGACGCCGTCAACCGCTGGTGGTGGCCCTGCCTGATGATGTTCGGCCCGCCGGATGCCGAATCCGCCCACACGGTGCAGTCCATGCGCTGGGGCATCAAGCGCGTGAGCAACGACGACCTGCGCCAGCGCTTCGTTGACGCCACCGTCGAACAGGCCAAGGAGCTCGGCGTCACGCTGCCGGACCCCGACCTGAAGTGGAACGAGGCCCGCCAGCACTACGACTTCGGCACCATCGACTGGGACGAGTTCTGGCGCGTCGTGGGTGGCGACGGCCCCTGCAACCGCGAGCGCCTGGGCGCGCGCGTCAACGCCTGGGAGGAGGGCGCCTGGGTGCGCGAAGCCGCCCTGGCCCATGCCGCCAAGCGCCAGCCGGTGGCCCGCGCCGCCTGAGACCGAGCCCGATCCCGAAGGAATCACCATGAGCGACAAGAAACCCGTTCCCCCCAAGCACGAATGGCCCCTGTGGGAAGTGTTCGTGCGTGCCAAGGCCGGCCTCGACCACAAGCACTGCGGCAGCATCCACGCGCCCGACGCCGAGATGGCCATCCAGCTGGCGCGCGACGTGTACGTGCGCCGGCAGGAAGGCACCAGCATCTGGGTGGTGCGCTCCGATCAGATCATCGCCAGCGACCCGGGCGAGAAGGGCATGTTCTTCGACCCGATGGAAGACAAGGTGTACCGCCACCCGACCTTCTACAAGCTGCCCGAGTCCGTGGACCACATGTGAGGCCGCACCGATGACCGCCGCTTCCATCCAGCCCCCCCGCGACCCGAAGGCCCAGTACCTGCTGCGGGTCGGCGACACGTGCCTGGTCTTGGCGCAGCGCCTGTCCGAGTGGTGCGGCCATGCGCCCGTCCTCGAGGAGGACATCGCCCTGGCCAACCATGCCCTGGACCTGCTGGGGCAGGCCCGCGGGCTGCTCACGCGCGCCGGCCAGCTCGGCCCGGTCACCTTTGACGAAGACCAGCTGGCCTTCCTGCGCGAGGAACGCGACTACCTCAACGTGACGCTCGCCGAGCTGCCCCGGGGCGACTTCGCCTTCACCGTGGTGCGCAACGCGATGCTCGCCACCTTCCTCAAGCTGCTCTGGGAGCGCCTGCAGGATTCGAGCGATGCCGAAGTGGCTGCCATCGCCGGCAAGGCGATCAAGGAAGCCCGCTACCACCAGCAGCATGCCGCCGACTGGATGGTGCGCCTGGGTGACGGTACCGACGAATCCCGCCAGCGCACTCTGGCGGCGCTGGATTCGCTCTGGCGCTATGCGCCCGAGCTGTTTGACGTCGACGCGGTTGACGCGCAGGCCCGCGCCAGCGGCCTGGGCCCCGCCTGGGACGAACTGCGCGAGCCCTGGCTGGCCGAGATGCGCGCCATCCTGGCCGACGCCGGCCTGGGCGAGCCGGGCCCCTCGGCCTTCACCAGCCACGGCAAGCGCGGCGTGCACACCGAGCACATGGGCCACATGCTGGCCGTGATGCAGTCGCTGCAGCGCACCTATCCCGGAGGTGCCTGGTGATCCTGGCCCTGCCGCCCGAGCTCCAGGCCCCGGGCCTGGCGCCGCTGCCGATCCATCCGGGCATGACGCCCGAGGAGCGGGGCTGGGCGGTGCTGGCCGGCGTGGCCGACCCCGAAGTGCCGGCGGTGTCCGTCGTCGACCTGGGCATCGTGCGCGAACTGCGCGCGGAGGCCGACGGCCTGGTGGTGGTGCTCACGCCGACCTACTCGGGCTGTCCCGCCACCGAGCAGATCGAGCGCAACGTGCTCGACGCGCTGGAAGCCGCGGGCCTGGGCCCGGTGCGCGCCGAGCTCCGTCGCGCGCCGGCCTGGACCACCGACTGGATCACCGAGCAGGGGCGCCAGCGGATGCTGGCCTACGGCATCGCGCCGCCCGGCGCCTGCGGTCGCCCGGCCGAGGCGCCCCTGCGCTTCATGCCGCGCCGCGACCCGGTGGCCCCCGAGGCCATCGCCTGCCCCCGTTGCGGCAGCCACCACACCGAGCAGCTCTCGGCCTTCGGTTCCACCGCCTGCAAGTCGCTGTGGCGGTGCGTGGCCTGCCGCGAGCCTTTTGAACATTTCAAGCCGATCTGATCCCGATGAGCACGACCTTCCATTCCCTCCGAGTCCAGTCCGTGCAGCCCGAGGCACAGGACGCGATCGTCGTGTCCTTCGACGTGCCGCCCGAGCTGCGCGAGGAATACGGCTTCGAGCCCGGCCAGCATCTGACCCTGCGCACCGACATCGACGGCCAGGACGTGCGCCGTTCCTACTCCATCTGCTGCGCGCCCGACGAGGGCCGCCTGCAGGTGGGCGTGCGTCGGGTGGCCGGCGGCGTGTTCTCCAACTGGCTGGCCGACCACGCCCGCCCCGGCCTGCAGATCGAGGTGATGCCGCCGCAGGGCCGCTTCTTCGCCGCGGTGCAGCCCCAGGCGGCCCGCCACCACCTGGCGATCGCCGGCGGCAGCGGCATCACCCCCATCCTGTCCATCATGAAGACGGTGCTGGCCCGCGAGCCGGAAAGCCGCTTCACCCTGATTTACAGCAACCGCAGCCCGGCCTCCACCATGTTCAAGGAGGAACTGGAGGACCTGAAGAACCGCTACCTCTCCCGCGTGTCGCTGCACTACGTCTTCACCCAGGAGCATGTGGACTCGCCGCTGTACGCCGGCCGCCTGGACCGCGAGCGGGTGGGGCGCTTCATGCAGACCGTGATCGACCCGGCGGAGATCAGCCAGGCCTACATCTGCGGCCCGTTTCAGCTGAATGACGAGGCGGAGGCCGCCCTGGTGGCCGCCGGTGTGCCGGCCGACCGCATCCATGTCGAGCGCTTCGGCGTGCCCACCGCGGGCGGCGTGGCGGCCCCTCGCCACGTGCCGCAGGCCGGCGATGCCCGCCAGGCCCGCGTGGTGGTGGTGCGTGACGGCCTGCGCCGCGAGATCGACTTCCGCGAGGGCCAGTCCAACCTGCTCTCCTGCGCCTCGGCCGCCGGCATGGAGATGCCGTACTCCTGCACCTCGGGCGTGTGCGGCACCTGCCGCGCCAAGGTGGTGGAGGGCAAGGTCCGCATGGACCGCAACTTCGCGCTGGACGCGAAGGAGGTCGCGGCCGGCTTCATCCTCACCTGCCAGGCGGTGCCGCTGACGGACACCGTGGTCGTCTCCTTCGACGAGCGCTGATTCCCCATGGCCCGCGGACGCGCCCCCGACTACGACGCCCAGCGCGAGATGATCGTGCAGGCGGCGGCGCGCCTGTTCGCGCGCCGGGGCTACCCGTCCACCTCGATGAACGAGGTGGCCCAGGCTTGCGGCATGTCCAAGGCAACGCTTTATCACTACTACCGCGACAAGTACGCGCTGCTGGTCAGCATCACCGAGGAACATGTATCCCGGCTGCTGTCCGTCGTGACCGAGGTGTTCGCCAGTTCCGGCGACCCGGCTGCGCGGGTGCGCGAGCTGATTCGCCGCTTCCTGCAGGAGTACGCTGGCGCGCAGGATGCGCACCGCGTCCTCACCGAGGACGTGCGCTTCCTCGAGCCCGAGGACCGCGAGCGCGTTCTGGGCAAGGAGCGCCAGGTGGTCGCGGCCTTCGCCGAGGCAGTGGTGCAGATGCGCCCTGACCTGGGCACCGCCCGCCTGGACAAGCCGCTGGCCATGCTGCTGTTCGGGATGATGAACTGGATGTTCACCTGGATGCGCCCCGAGGGCGGCCTGGGCTATGCCGACATGGCGCCGGTCGTGACCGACCTGTTCCTCGGCGGGCTGCCGGCCGTGCACGTGCCTGCTTCCCGCGAACCCGACGCCGCCCGGGAAACCCCGGGCATTACCGCATAGACAGGACGGGCCTTTCCCCGTCCAATCGGTCGATTCAATTCATCACCACCACAGAGAAGGAGACACTGATGAAACTCTGGAAGAAGCTGGCCCTCGTGGCCGCGATGGTCGGCGCCTCGGCCGCCCACGCGCAGGACATCAACGTCGGCGTGGTCGTCTCGGCCACCGGCCCGGCGGCCTCGCTGGGCATCCCCGAGCGCAACACCTTCGCCCTGATGCCCACCACCATCGGCGGCAAGAAGGTCAACTACATCATCCTGGACGACGCGTCGGACACCACCAACGCGGTGGCCAACACCCGCAAGCTGATCACCGAGAACAAGGTCGACGTGATCATCGGCTCCACCGTCACCCCCAACTCGCTGGCCATGATCGACGTGGTCGCCGAGGCGCGCACCCCCATGATCTCCATGGCCGCCTCCGCCCGCATCGTCGAGCCGGTGGACGACAAGAAGCGCTGGGTCTTCAAGACCCCGCAGAACGACATCATGATGTCGCAGGCCATCATCGAGCACATGGCGGGTCAGAACATCAAGACCGTCGGCTTCATCGGCTTCGCCGACGCCTACGGCGAGGGCTGGTACCAGGAGTTCTCCAAGGCCGCCGAGGCCAAGGGCATCAAGATCGTCGCCAACGAGCGCTATTCCCGCACCGACACCGCCGTCACCGGCCAGGCGCTGAAGATCGTCAGCGCCCGCCCCGACGCGGTGCTGGTGGCCGGCTCCGGTACCCCGGCGGCCCTGCCCCAGAAGACCCTGGTCGAGCGCGGCTACAAGGGCGCGATGTACCAGACCCACGGCGTGGCCAACGCGGACTTCCTGCGCGTCGGCGGCAAGGACGTCGAGGGCACCCTGCTGCCCGCCGGCCCGGTGCTGGTGGCCGAGCAGCTGCCCGACTCGCACCCGGTCAAGCGCTCTGCGATGAACTACATCCGCCTGTATGAAGCCGCCCACGGCAAGGGCAGCGTGTCCACCTTCGGTGCGCACGCCTGGGATGCCGGCCTGCTGATGGCCGCTGCCGCTCCTGAGGCTCTGAAGAAGGCCCAGCCTGGCACCGCCGAGTTCCGCGCCGCCTTGCGTGACGCGCTCGAAGGCGTGAAGAACCTCGCCGGCGCCCACGGCGTGTTCAACATGTCCGCCCGTGACCACCTCGGCCTCGACCAGCGCGCCGCCGTGATGGTCAAGATCGAGAACGGCACCTGGAAGTACCAGCCCGGCCGCTGATCGGACGTACCCTCGCCTGCAGGCGGGTCCTTCGCGGGGCCCGCCTGCGTCTTGTCTGACGGCCTCCCGGGGCCACCTCTCGCGAACCGACCATGGATTTGCAGATCGCCCTGCTGCTGGGGCAGGACGGCATCATCAACGGCGCCATCTACGGGCTCATGGCCCTGGCGCTGGTGCTGGTGTTCTCCGTCACCCGAGTCATCTTCGTTCCCCAGGGAGACTTCGTCGCGTTCGCGGCGCTGTCCATGGCGGCTCTCAGCGCCGGCAAGACGCCGGCCGTGATCTGGTTGCTGGGCGTGCTCGCCCTGGCGACCCTCGTTTCCGAAACCATCCGCTGGCGCCGTGGCGCGCCAGTCGAATGGGTTGCCACGCTCGCCTGGACCGTGGCCGTGCCCGCCGCCGGCATCGCCGCGGCCTTGGCCAAGCCCTCGTCCATGGTGTTGCAGGCCGCCACCACGCTGCTGCTGGTGGTGCCGCTGGGCCCGCTGATCTACCGCCTGGCCTTCCGGCCCCTGGCCCATGCCACCGTGCTGATGTTGCTGATCGTCTCGGTCGCCCTGCACGGGGTGATGGTGGGCCTGGGCCTGTTCTTCTTCGGCGCCGAAGGCTCCCGCACGCCAGCCTTCTCCGAAGCCCGGCTGGACCTCGCCGGTCTGCCGGTCAGCGGCCAGTCGCTGGTCGTGATCGGCGTGACCATCGCCCTGGTCGTGGCGCTGTTCGTGTTCTTCGAGCGCACCATCATCGGCAAGGCGCTGCGCGCCACCGCCATCAACCGGGTGGGCGCGCGCCTCATGGGCATTCCCATCGAGCTCTCGGGTGACGTGAGCTTTGCGCTGGCCGCCTTCATCGGCGCGATCTCGGGCCTGCTGATCGGCCCGATCACCACCATCTACTACGACACCGGCTTCCTGGTGGGCCTCAAGGGCTTCGTCGCCGCCATCATCGGCGGGCTGGCCAGCTACCCGCTGGCGCTGCTGGGCGCGCTGATCGTCGGCCTGCTGGAGTCCTACGCCTCGTTCTGGGCCAGCGCCTTCAAGGAGGTGCTGGTGTTCACGCTGATCATTCCGGTGCTGTGGTGGCGTTCGCTGCGCAGCCACCATGTGGAGGACGAGGAATGACCGCGCGCCATCTCTCCTTGGCCTTCGTTGCTGCCCTGGCGGTGGCCTGGGGCCTGCTGCCCGAGTTCAGCATCACGCTGCTCAATTACATCGGCCTGTACGCCCTGGTGGCCGCCGGCCTGGTCATGCTGACCGGCGTGGGCGGCATGACCTCCTTCGGCCAGGCCGCCTTCGTCGGCATCGCCGCGTATTCGACCGCCTGGGCCTGCACCTCGCCCGCCATGGCCGCGGCCCTGCCGGTGCCGGCGCTGCTGCCCTGGGTCGGCCTGGCCCTGGGCCTGGCCGTCACCTTCGCGGTGGCCTGGGTGCTGGGCTCGGTGACGCTCAAGCTCTCCGGCCACTACCTGCCCCTGTGCACCATCGCCTGGGGCCTGAGCCTGTACTTCCTGTTCGGCAACCTCGACTTTCTGGGCGGCCACACCGGCAAGGGCGGCGTGCCGCCGCTGGTGATCGCCGGTGTCTCGCTGGCGTCGCCCCGCGCGCTGGGGCCCCTGATCTGGGCGGTGCTGCTGCTGGCCCTGTGGGCGCTGCACAACCTGCTGGACTCGCGCGAGGGCCGCGCGGTGCGCGCGCTCAAGACGGGCCGGGTGATGGCCGAGTCCATGGGCGTGGACACCGCCCGCTACCGCATCAAGGTGTTCGTGCTGGCGGCGCTGCTGGCGGCCTTCTCCGGCTGGCTCTACGCGCACCTGCAACGCTTCGTGAACCCGACGCCGTTCAACCTGAACGTGGGCATCGAGTACCTGTTCATGGCGGTGCTCGGCGGCGCGGGTCACCTGTGGGGCGCGGTGCTGGGCGCCACGCTGATCACGCTGCTGAAAGACCAGCTCAAGACGCTGCTGCCGCAGCTGCTGGGGCAATCGGGCAACTTCGAGATCGTGGTGTTCGGACTGCTGATGCTCTTCGTGCTGCAACGCTTCTCCGAGGGCCTGTGGCCGTCGCTGGGCGCCATCGGCAAGCGCGTGTTCAGGCTGCG
>JACCDH010999933.1_pt1 | contig 13452 bp, 9 predicted proteins | sample 7442481 | NCBI WGS metagenome assembly JACCDH01 (sample SAMN15323433, study PRJNA562643) | freshwater metagenome | isolation source: river surface water | place: USA:Blue River Watershed | collected 2017-08-15
CGGCGCCTTGCTGATCGGCGCTGGCGTGTGGGTATCCGTGCGGTGATGCGTCAGCAGCTGTGGCAGCGGGCTTCGTGGGTTGCAGCTGCCAGCCTCATGCTGCTGGCCCTGCAGGTGCTGGCCCATTGGGTACCTCCGCTGCAGTCCCCGGATGAGCTGTCGCACCTGATACGGGTGGCTGGGCTGGCAGACGGTCAGGTTCGGCCCACGACCGAGCCGAACGCGAGCACCGGCAACCACTTCGACATTGGGCTGGCGACGTTGGCACAGGTCCATGTTCCCGTGATTAAGGATCGGAACCCGCCAGTGTCGGAGGATGCTGTGTTGGCCGCGAAATCCCAGCGATGGACCGGCCGCATGATTTTTGGCGAAGCGCCGGGCGCAGCGATCTACATGCCGGTCATCTATGCGCCGGCTGCGGTGGGTTTGGCCATCGGGCAGGCCCTGAATTGGACCGTGATGGACAGCTATCACCTCGCAAGGCTGAGTTCACAGCTGTTTTGTGTGACGGTCATGGCGATTGCCGCCTGGATTTGGCTGCCTCCCATGTTGGCCTGGGCCGTGTTGTTGCTGCCCATGAGCCTGTTCCAAATGTTGTCTCCGGTGGTGGACGGGCCAGCCCATGCCCTGACGCTGCTGGGCCTGTCCTTGCTGATGCGGCTTCGGATGGAGCCACGCGCGGTTTGGGCGTGGAGCACGGCGGCCTGCCTGCTGGTGCTGGTGACGGCACGCCTGCACTTGTTTCCCCTGTTGCTGGTGCCTCTGTGGTGGGCCTGGCGCAGACCCTGGGCGGCAGACGGTGCCGAGGACGTTTCCGGGGGCGATCAAGCCCGCCGAACCTTGGTTTGGGCCGGCGCAAGCAGCCTGGCTGGCGTGCTGCTGTGGACAGCTTGGGCGGCCAGCACCGTGGTGGACACCCGGGTCACGCGGGAGGTTGGCACCGGCGCCGTGGCGGCCCACTACCTTCAACATCCACAAGACGTGTGGGCGGTGTTTTGGCGAACGCTGCAGGATGAACACCGGCCCCAGTTTCTGTTGGACAGCTTCATCGGCAACCTGGGTTGGCTGGATACACGCCTGCCCGATACGGCCTATCCGATCCTGTGGTGGGGGCTGGCGGTCATCGCCATCCTGAGCCTGCCGTGGCAGGGCATATGGCGTGGCACGGTGGCTGACCGGCTGGTGTTGGCCTTGTGTGCCTTGGCCTCGTGCTTGCTGGCGTTTATGCTGATGCTGGTGACTTGGAGCCCTTTCCCAGCGGATCTGATTGAAGGTGTGCAGGGCCGGTACTTCATTGCACCTGCGTTGGTGTTGGCCTATGCAGCGGGGGCATGGCTGGGGCCATCAGACGCAGCGGGTCATCGTGCCCGCACGCCCGCTTGGGCGCTCTCTTGGGTTCTGGTGGTGGTGGCCTTGTTGACATTCGCGGGATTGAGCATGGACTATCTGGCCGGAACCCTTCAAGCCCGCTATCCGGCCTGGGCCTGGGGCGGGTTGTTCAGATGAGTCAGCAGGCGATGCAAGAAGAGCGTGACTTGGTGCCGTACACGGCCGAGGGTGTGATCCAGGCCGCACGGGTGCTGGTGGTGGCCCCACACCCGGATGATGAGGTCTTTGGATGCGGTGGCTGCGCACGGCTGCACGTGCTGGCCGGCGCTGCGGTTGATGTACTGGTGTTGACCGATGGCTCAGGAGCCGGCGTCCCCGCCGTGCGCGCCGCTGAATCCGTGGCCGGCTGCGCAGCCCTGGGCCTGAAGGCACCCGCCTTTTGGGCGTATCCCGACCGCGCCCTGGGCTTTGATGACCACCTGCTGCAGGGCCTGAGCGATCGTCTTCAGCAAGCCATCATGCAAGGTGGCCATGACCTGGTGTACGCGCCGTCCCCCTGGGAAGTGCACCCCGATCATCGTGCAACGGCCTGGGCGGTGGCCCGCAGCGTGAGGCTTTCACGATTGGCCGGTTCTGCAGTGCGCTGGGCCGCTTACGAGGTCGGGGTGCCGTTGTGGCCACACCGCCTGGTGAATGTCGACGCCGTATGGGCCGACAAGCGGGCAGCCATGTCCTGCTTTGGGTCCCAGCTGGCGTTTCAGCCCTATGACGAACACATCACCGCCTTGAACCGCTACAGAAGCTACACGGTCAGCGGGCAATGCCGCTATGCCGAAGCCCTTTGGTTTCCTGATGAAGGGGCTCTGCAGGCCGTCGAGTCGGGCAGGGCCAAGGGGTGGCCACACCCCTGTATGCCTGACCTGGCCAAGCAACCATAAGCAGCGGTTTGCACCGGCATCGGGCCCTGGGGGTGGCCGGCCTAGAATGCGCGGTTGGCCTCGTCGCTGCCGTCCCCGTTCCCTGCGTTGGGCGTAGCAGCTGGATGACTCTCCCGTACACGCCCCCATGAGCACCACGCCTGCACCGCAAACGCCGCCCCCGGCAGCCCCTGAAGCCCCCGACGAAAACAAGCTGATGGCCGAGCGCCGGGAGAAGCTGGCCGCCTTGCGCGCGCAGTGCTTGCAAGCGGGCACTGTCCCCTTCCCCAACGACTTCAAGCCCCAACACCAAGCCGGCGACCTGCAAACGCGCTATGCCGGCGTGGCCAACGAGGTGCTGGAGCCGCAAGCCGTGGCGGTGAGCGTGGCCGGGCGCCTGATGCTCAAGCGGGTGATGGGCAAGGCCTGCTTTGGCACGCTGCAAGACGGGTCCTTCGGCCCGAAAGACCTGCCCGCTGGCCGCATACAGGTGTACGTGACGCTGGATGCGGTGGGCGAGGCCACGCTCAACGCCTTCAAGCACTGGGACCTGGGCGACATCTTGGGCTGCGAGGGCACGCTGTTTCGCACCAAGACGGGCGAACTGTCCGTCAAAGCCACCCGCATTCGGCTGTTGACCAAGAGCCTGCGCCCGCTGCCCGACAAGTTCCACGGCATGAGCGACCAGGAACAGAAGTACCGCCAGCGCTATGTGGACCTGATCACCGACGAGCAGGCCCGCGCGCGCTTTGTGGCGCGCAGCAAAGCGGTGTCTTCGATTCGCCACTTCATGGTGGAGCACGGCTTCTTGGAAGTGGAAACGCCGATGCTGCACCCGATTCCGGGTGGCGCCAACGCCAAGCCCTTCGTGACGCACCACAACGCGCTGGACCAGGAAATGTTCCTGCGCATTGCGCCCGAGCTGTACCTGAAGCGCTTGGTGGTGGGCGGCTTTGAGCGGGTGTTCGAGATCAACCGCAACTTCCGCAACGAAGGCATCAGCGTTCGGCACAACCCCGAATTCACGATGATGGAGTTCTACGCGGCCTATTGGAACTACCACGATGTGATGGACTACACCGAGCAGGTGTTGCGCCATGCCGCGCGGCAGGCCACGGGCAGCGCGGTGCTGCAGTACAACGGCCGTGAGGTGAACCTGGACAAGCCTTTTGTGCGCTTGTCGATACGCGACGCCATCGTGCGGCATGTGCCGCAAATTGGCGCTGCGCACATCGACGACGCCCACCGCTTGGCCGAAGAGCTCAAGAAGCTGGGCAAGGCGCCGCCGGCGCACTGGAACCTGGCGCAGCTGCAGTTCGGTGTGTTTGAGGAGCTGGTGGAGCAGCACCTGTGGGAGCCCACCTTCATCGTGGACCACCCGGTGGAGGTGAGCCCCTTGGCCCGCGCCGCCGACGCCGACCCCACCCGCACCGAGCGCTTTGAGCTCTACATGACCGGCCGCGAAATCGCCAACGGCTTCTCAGAGCTCAACGACGCCGAAGACCAAGCCGCGCGCTTTCATGCGCAGGTGGCCAACAAGGACGCCGGCGACGAAGAGGCGATGTACTTCGACCACGACTTCCTGCGATCGCTCGAATACGGCATGCCCCCCACCGGCGGCTGCGGCATCGGCATCGACCGTTTGGTGATGCTGCTGACCGACTCGCCGTCGATCCGCGACGTGGTGTTGTTCCCGGCGCTTAGGCGGGAGTAACAACGGGTCGAGAAATGGGGTCAGAGTCATTTTTGGGCTCAACCTGCCGATCATTCAGCACGGTTGATCCAGCCCAAAAATGACTCTGACCCCATTTCTCGAGCCCGTTTTTTACCGGTTGAAGATCGGCTTGCGCTTGTTGACGAAGGCGTCCATGCCTTCGCGTTGGTCGGCGGTGCCGAACATGGCGTGGAACAGGCGCCGCTCGATGTGCAGGCCTTCTGAGAGCGAGGACTCGAAGGTGGCGTTGACGGCTTCCTTGGTGGCCATGACGGCCAGGCGGCCGAAGCCGCAGATCTTGTCGGCCGCAGCCAGCGCTTCGTTCATCACCTGATCGGCTGGCAAGACGCGCGAAACCAGGCCGCAGCGCTCGGCTTCGGCGGCGTCCATCCAGCGGTTGGTCAAGAGCATGTCCATGGCCTTGGCCTTGCCCACGGTGCGTGGCAGGCGCTGCGTGCCGCCGGCGCCGGCAATCACGCCGATGGTGATTTCAGGCTGGCCGAACTTGGCGTTGTCGGCGGCAAAGATCATGTCGCACATCATGGCCAGTTCACAACCACCGCCCAGGGCCACGCCCTGCACCACGGCGATCACGGGCTTGCGCACGCTGCGGATGGTTTCCCAGTTGCGGCTGATGTAGTTGCTGCCGTAGACCTTCTGAAAGTCGTAGTCCTTCATGGCGGCAATATCCGCGCCGGCGGCGAACGCCTTTTCGCTGCCGGTGAGGATGATGCAGCCGATGGTGTCGTCGCGCTCAAAGCCCATGAGGGCGCAGCCCAACTCGTCCATGAGTTGGTCGTTGAGCGCATTCATGGCCTTGGGACGGTTCATGGTGATCACGCCGGTCTTGAGGTCAGACGTGCCGCGGATGTCGGTGAGGATGGTCTCGTAGCTCATGGGTTGGACGGCGGTGCCGAGGCTAAACAGTGGACAGGGTTACGTGCCCCCAAGTCTATCGGTGGGCGCAGGCAGCGCCGCGGGTGAATTGGGCAGAGGCTGTTTGACCAGCTCGGGCAGGCCGTCCATCACCATCAAGGCATAGGAGTCGGCGTCCACCAGCACCTGCATGCGCACCGGCAGGTATTGCAGGGCCGGGGCAAACCACACTTCGGCAATCAGGTCACTCCGCCAGGGGTCGAGTTCACGCTGGGGCTTGGCGTGAATGGTTTGCACGGGGCCCGCAGGCGTGTCCACGGTGACGGGCTCACCCACCACGTAGCTCCACAGGTCGGAGCGGCGCACCAGCGCCAGAGGGAAACTGACCTTGTCACCCGCCTGAATGGGCGTGGGGTTGGTGCCAAACAGCCAGGCCAGCTGCACAAACTGGCTGGCCGAATCCTGCGTGCCCGGGGCAGTGGGGCGGCGGGTGCCGTCGGGCAGCAGCACCGAGCCGGGCTTGCCGCCTTCACCGGGTTCGAAGACCATGGTGGAGCGCCGCGCGCGGGAGAACAGCACGCGGGTGTCTTCCTCGTATCGCTGAGGCGTCAAGCCGTCTGGCCCCAAGCGGCCCTCGCTGTAGACCTTGCGCAACACCAAGGGCGCGGCGCGCGGGCCAATCAGGACCTCCATCTCCACGCGGTAACGGTCGCCTTCACGCAGCCACAAGACCTGTGCCGACCCATTGAACTCCCCACGAAAGAACCCCTTGAGGCTGTAGCGGATGCGGGTGGATGGCGGCCAGGGGTCGACCTGCGCGGCCGGTGCTGGCTTGGGCGGTGATTCCGCGCTGGCCACGGTGGCCTGGGCCAGCGGCTGGGGCACAGGCTCAGAGGGCCCGGCCGCGGGAGCGGGCTCGGGCGTGGCGTTGGGCGGGGCTGCTGAGGCCAAGCTGCTGCCCTCTTGCGGCACCTCGGGCGCCACCTGCACGGGGGGCGGTGCCACGCGGCGCTTGCGCACCGGCTCAACCGGCTTGAGGGCGCCTTCGACCACCACCTCCACCGGGGCCATGGCCGGGCCTTGATCGTGCCAAGCGGCCATGGTCAGCGCGAACTGGTGGCCCACCCAGGCATGCAACGCCAGGGCCAAGCCCACCACCGCCACGGCCCACAAGCGCCGGCTCGGGCTGGCCACCCTTGGGCCCATCAGGCGCTGGCGCTCCACCAGGCGCGGCGGCGCTCGGACACGGCCACCCCTTTGGCGTCGGCCGCGTGGGCTGCACTGCCAGGGCCCGGCTTCGTGCCGGCGCCGTCCACCATCCACTGCAGGGTGGGCACACGCGTGGCCTGTGGGTCGGGCTGCAAGGTGAGCGTGAGGATGCGCTGGTCGCGGTTCACGAGCAGCGCCACCGCTGCAGGCGCGGCGGCACGCGGCCGTGAGGCCTGGTTGCTGCCCTTGTTGGCGCGCTCTTGGGGCTGCTGCGCAGCCAACCACTGTGCGGCATCGTCCAGCCGGCGCACGCGCCAGCCCTGCACGGCCAAGATCTCATCACCCGCGCACAGGCCGGCCGCTTCAGCCGCACTGCCGCGCAACACCTGGCGCACCACGCAGCCAGTGACCGGGCCTTCGCTCAGGCGCAGGCCCCAGGCGGCTGACAGGCGCTCGGCCTCGCGGCTTTGGGCCAGGCCCACGGTGGGCAATAACTCGGCCACCGGCAGTTCGCCCTTGCCATGCACCCAGGCCTTGAGTTCGGCCGCATAGGAACGCCCACCCACGGCCTTGAGGGCCTGTGCAATGTCGGCTTCGGTGATGCCGATGTTGCCGGGGTCGCGCAGCCCCGCACGCGAGCCGCGCGCACCCGTCGTCGCCACCACATGAGACCCACGCTCAGCGCCCAAGGCCCACAGGTGCCGCATCACCGCATCCAGGCTGCCGCGGCCTTCGCGGCGCAACGTGAGGTCCAGGCACAGGGCCACTTGAGAGCCCTTGGTGTAGTAGCTGATGGTGGAGTTGGGCGTGTTCTCGTCTTGGCGGTAGTACTTGTTCCAGGCATCGAAGCTGGCCTGCGCCACGCTTTGCACCCGGCGACCCGGCATGGACTGCACCGCCGTGGCCGCCTTGGCCAAGAGCTTGGCATAGCGCGCGCCGTCGATCAGGCCACAACGCACCAGGGCCAGGTCGTCGAAGTAGGACGTGAAGCCCTCGAAGAACCACAGCAGCTCGGTGTAGTTCTCCTTTGTGTGGTCGATGCGGCACAGCTCGGCCGGCTTGAGCCGCTTGACGTTCCAGGTGTGGAAGTATTCGTGGCTGATCAAGCCCAACAGCGTGAGGTAGCCGTCACCCAGGCCGCCCTCACCCACCCGGGGCAGGTCTTTGCGTGCGGCGATCAAGGCGGTGCTGGCGCGGTGTTCCAGACCCCCGTAGCTGTCGTCCACCGCATGGAGCATGAACACATACTTCTGAAACGGCGGCTTGCCGCGCGCGCCGTGCCAGAAGCGGATGTGCTCTTCGCAGATGCGTTGCGAATCGCGCAGCAGCCGCTGCCCGTCAAAGCCCGGCCAAGCACCGGCCACCACGAATTCATGCTCCACCCCCTGGGCCTTGAAGCGGCCACGCCAGAAGGGGCCGAGTTCAAAGGGGTGGTCCACCAGTTCGTCGTAGTCGGCCGCTTCGTAATGCAGGCCCCGACCGCTGGCCTTGCGGCAGGTCATGGCCGTGGCCACGTCCCATCCACGCGGCAACCCCACCAGGCTCAGGTGATGAGCCCCGCTCTCGCGGCCATGCACCCGCAGGCACAGGCTGGTGTTGTTGAAGAAGCCGCGGTCGGCCGACAGGAAGGCGGTGCGCACCGAGGTGTCGTAGGCATAGACCTCGTACTGCAGCACCAAAGCGGCGCTACCGCTGCAATGGACCTGCCAGGTGGTTTTGTCGAGCTGCTGCACGTCACGCGCGGCACGGCCCTGTGTGGCGCTCATTGCACTGAGGTGACGCCCAAACTCGCGCACCATGTAGCTGCCGGCAATCCACACCGGCAGGCTGAGCACCTGTGTGGGGCTGGGCTCATCAATGGTGAGCGTGACCCGGTAGGTGTGGGCGTGCGTGGCCGACGCGTCGATGCGGTAGTGCACGGGCGGCGTGGATGGGCGCGGAGTGTGCTTCATGATCCAGCGGCCCCCAGGAAGCAGCACAGGCTGGCCACGGCGGTCAGGCGAAACCGCAGCGTCATCCAGGCCTGCAGGCCCAGGGCCGCATAACGGCGCCGGTCCACCAGGTAGCAAGCGATCAGCGCCAGGCCCAAGACGAACAGGCCTGCGTAGGGCGGCATCAACACGCCCAGCCACGCCATGAGCGAGGGCAAGACACCCCACACCAAGGAGGCGTCAGCCGCCCGTGCATGGGGCCCTTGCCCCGCGGTGGCCTCGGGCCACTGCCGCATCACCAAGCCCCAGTGGATGCCACCCAAAAAGGAGACGATGACAGCACCGTACGCCGACAGCGCGGCGGCCACATAGGGATGGGCCTCGCCCGTGACGAGCCACACCAGCAGGGCGCCAAACACAAAGGGAATCAGGCCCGCATACCCCAGGCGCCAGGCCATGGGCGGCGGGTCCAGCGGAACAAGGGTGGGCGGCAAGGCAGCGGTGTTCATGACTTCGAAGGCTTGGAGGATTGGAGCAGGCGTTCAACTTCGGCCCCGGAGAAGGCGCCACTGCGCCGGGTGCCGTCTTCCAGGACGCTGGTGGGTGTGCTTTCCACCCGGTGCTTGTTGCCCAGCGCGGTGTTGCGCTCGAGTGCCGAAGCGTCGCATCGTGCAGGGGCTGCCGGCGGCAGGCGGCCCTCCACCATCCAGTCGCGCCAGGCCTTGGCCGGGTCGGCCGCGCACCAGATGTTGCGGGACTTGTCTTGGGAGTCTTTGCCCAGGATGGGATAGAGGAAGGTGTAGAGCGTGACGTCTTTGAGGTTGAGCAACTCGCGCTCGTAGCGCTTGCAAAAGCCGCAGTTCGGGTCAGAGAACACCACAAGGCGGCGCGCACCCGTGCCCTGCTTGATGGTGATGGCGTCCTTGAAGGGCAAGGCAGCGAATTGGATGGCCGTGAGCTTGTCGATGCGCTCGGCGGTCAGGTCTTTGCGGCTGCGGGTTTCGATCACGGGCCCGGAGATCAGGAAGTCGCCCTTGTCGTCGGTGTAGAGGATCTCCGTGCCAAAGCGCAGCTCCCACAGGCCCGGCACGGGCGCGCGCTGAATCTCGTCGGGCTTGGGCAGGCTGGGCATGCGCTCGGCCAAGGCCTTGCGGATGGCCGCTTCTTGTGGGGCTGCGGGTGCGCCGCCCGGCGCCTGCGCATGCGCCGGTGCGGGGCCCGCCAGGCCCACCAAACCCAGGGCGGCGGCCAAGGCAGCGGCCGACAGCGAGCCACAGGCTGCCAGGCACAGGCCCATGGCGCGCCGCGTGAGGCCGCGCTTGAGTGCAGGAAGTTGATTGAGCAGGGTCATGCCGCGGTTGCGCAAGGTGCGCACCAAGGGGTTGGGGTTGGAGAAGAGGTGCCACAGGCCATCGGTGAGGCCGGCCATGGCCAAGGTGGGTGCGGCGCGTGCCCGTGTGGCGCGCGCCAACAGCTTTTCATCGCCCAGCTCCCGCCAGGGCTCACGTTCGGCGATCACCTGGGCCAGGGCCGCCACATCGGCCAGGCCCAGGTTCAGGCCTTGGCCGGCCAGGGGGTGCACCGCGTGGGCGCAGTCGCCCAGCAACATCCAGCCCGGCCCGTGCACGCGGTCGGCGCGGCCCAACACCAGCGGCCAGGTGTGGCGTGGGCCCGCCAGACGCAGCGGCCCACAGGCACCGCCCGTGGCCTGCATCAGCGCCTGCTCGAAGGCGGCGGCATCGGCGGACGTGAGGGCCTGGGCCTGCTCGGCCGGCATGGACCACACCACCCCGTAGCCCTGCCCAGGGCTGGGTTGGTCAAAGGGCAGCAAGGCCAACACATCGGGCTGTGCAAACCACTGCCAGGCCATGCCCGCATGGGGATGCTCACACACCACGCGGGTGGCCAAGGCATGGTGGCCATAGGGGCGCTTGTCAAAGTGCACACCCAAGGCCGCCCGGGCCTGGGAATCCTTGCCTTCGCACAGCAAGAGCAGCTCGGGAGCAGGCCGCGCTTGCGCAGCACCGGTGGGATCCAGGCCCGCCGGTGAGGCCGCGCGCAGCTGAAGGTGTGGCGCGTAGCGCACGGCCTGGCGCATCACCGCTTCCAAGGCCCCGGCGTCGACGATCCAGGCCAAGGCCTGTGCGCCTTGCTGCCAAGCGCTGAAGTCCAATTGCGCGCCTTCATCGCCCTGGATGTGCATGTCCAGCACCGGGCACACCGCGTGCGGTGGCAACGCGTCCCACACCTTGAGCTGCTGCAGCAAGGCGCGCGAGGCCGCGTTCAGGGCGTAGGTGCGCACATCGGCCTCGGCGCTGGCCTGCGCTGGGTTCTCGCCGGCTCGGGCTTGTGGCGCGGGGCCATCGGCTGCGGCCACGCCCTGCAGTTCCACCGCCAGGCCCAAGCGCGCCAAAGACAAGGCCGCCGCGCAGGCCACCAGGCCACCGCCGCGCACCACCACGCGAGCCGCCGCCGGCGTTGCACCCGCGCCCGGCAGGCCGCCCGTGCTTGAATCTGTTCCCATGCTTGCCATGCCGCTATTGTCGGCTGCCTTGGTCGGCCATGCGGCCAACACAGGACAATGTCACCACGTTTGCCTCTACCCTGCCCCATGAGCCTTGAATCCACCTTGACCATTGCCGGCTTGTTCCTGCACCCGCTGAAGTCGGGCGCCAGCCTGGCCGTGCACCAGGCCACCGTCAGCGACACCGGCCTGCAATACGACCGCGAGTGGATGGTGGTGGATGCCGACGGTGAGTTCGTGAGCCAACGCGAACTGCCGCGCATGGTGCAGATCAAGCCCGAGCTGCGGCACAGCGAGTTGGTGCTGCGGGCCCCCGGCATGCTGCCCCTGCACCTGCGGCTGGACGGCGCTGAAGGAGAACTGCAGGTGCGGGTGTGGAACGACACCATGCAAGCCTTCGACATGGGCGACCTGGCGGCCCAATGGTGCCGAGACTTTCTGGGTGTCAAGGGGCTAAGGCTGGCCGCCTTTGACAGCGAGGCCCAACGCTTGTCCGAAGCCCGCTACAGCGCGGGGGTGCAGGCGCGCAATGCCTTCAGCGACGGCTTTCCCCTGCTGGTGTTGAGCCAGGCTTCCCTGGATGAATTCAACCGCCGACTGCAGGCCCAGGGCCATGCGCCCGTGGGCCTGGATCGCTTTCGGCCCAACATCGTGCTGGCGGGTGTGGACACGCCCCATGGTGAAGACCAGCTCAGCCGGCTGCTCATCGACACCGCGCAAGGCCCGGTGGAGCTGGCGCTGACCAAGCCCTGCCCGCGCTGCCCCATTCCCGATGTGGAGCCCGCCACGGCCGAGCGCCAGCCGCACATCAGCGATGTGCTGCGCGGCTACCGCAGCCATGAGCGCCTGGGCGGCGCGGTGGCCTTTGGCATGAATGCGGTGGTGGTCAAGGGCGTGGGCTGCACGCTGCGCACGGGTGACGCGGTGCGCGCGGTGGTGGGCGTGTAAAGCAGCCCCTTCACCCTCGATACCCCCCAGCCCCCGATGCAGCGACCGCTGAGCCTGCCGACCTGGCAGCTGTTTGCCCTGGCCGTGCTGGTGTGGGGCACCACCTGGCACGCCATCGTCTACCAAATTGCCGAGGCCCCGGTGGTGTGGAGCGTGGCCCTGCGCTTTGCCATCGCCGCTGCGTGCTGCGCGGTGGTGGCCGCCGCGCGGCGGGAAGCGCTGTGGATCGGCCCCCGGGGTTTGGCTTTGGCCAGCTTTCAGGGGCTGTTCATGTACTGCCTGTCCTACCTGTGTGTGTATGAGGCGGAGCACCACGTGCACTCGGGCCTGGTGGCCGTGGGTTACAGCCTGTCGCCCATCCTCAACGGCGTGGCCTCGCACCTGATCTGGAAGACGCCGCTGACGGCACGGCTGTTGGTGGGTGGCGCCATGGGCGCTGCTGGGGTGGTGATGATCTTTGCGCCCGAGTGGGCCCAGGCCGATGGCCAGGGCAACACGGCCATGGGCTTGGTGTTCACCTTGGCGGCCGTGCTCTTGTCCAGCGTGGGCAGCTTGGCCAGTTCGCGCAACCGGGCCCTGGGGCTGCCGTTCTGGAGCACCATGGCCTGGGGCATGGCCGCTGGAGCGCTCTTGAGCGCGGCCTTGGCCACCACGCAGGGCGTGGCCTTGCCCTGGCCGCTGAGCAGCGCCTGGTGGGGTTCTTTGCTGTACCTGTCGGTGGCCGGGTCAGCCGTGGCCTTTGCCTGCTATTTGGCCCTGCAGCAACGTGTGGGGCCGGGCCCAGCGTCCATGGTGGGTGTGGCCACGCCGGTCTTGGCCCTGCTGGTGAGCACCGCCTTGGAAGGCTTCGTGCCCACGGCGTGGACCGTGGCGGGGGTGTTGCTGGCCATGGGTGGCAGCGCCTTGGCCCTGGGGCTCCAGCTGCGGCGCACCTAGAATCGCGGGTTTGCTGCAGCCCCCTACACAACAGGATTTCCCATGAGCCTCCAGTGCGGCATCGTCGGCCTGCCCAACGTCGGCAAGTCCACCCTTTTCAACGCCCGGACCAAGGCCGGCATTGCGGCCGAGAACTACCCCTTTTGCACCATCGAGCCCAATGTGGGCGTGGTGGAAGTGCCCGACTCGCGCCTGGGCCAGTTGGCCGACATCGTCAAGCCCGAGAAGATCGTGCCGGCCATCGTGGAATTCGTGGACATCGCGGGCCTGGTGGCCGGGGCGTCCAAGGGCGAGGGCCTGGGCAACCAGTTCCTGTCGCACATCCGCGAGACCGACGCCATCGTCAATGTGGTGCGCTGCTTCGAAGACCCCAACGTGATCCACGTGGCCGGCAAGGTGGACCCCATCGCCGACATCGAAGTCATTCAAACCGAACTGTGCCTGGCCGACCTGGGCACGGTGGAAAAGGGCCTGCAGCGCTACACCAAGGTGGCCAAGGCCGGGGGCGACAAGGAAGCCCTGCGCCTGGTGGAGGTGCTGAAGAAGTGTGAGGCCACGCTCAACGAAGGCCGACCGGTGCGCAGCATCGACTTCAGCAAGGAAGAGCGCGCCGTGCTCAAGCCCCTGTGCCTGATCACCGCCAAGCCGGCCATGTTTGTGGGCAATGTGAGCGAAGACGGTTTCGAGAACAACCCCTTCCTGGACCGCCTGCGCGACTACGCAGCGGCCCAGAACGCCCCGGTGGTGGCGATTTGCGCCAAGACCGAGGCCGACCTGGCCGACATGAGCGACGAAGACCGCCACCTGTTCCTGGCCGAAATGGGCCAGGACGAGCCGGGCCTCAACCGCCTGATCCGGGCCGGCTTCAAACTGCTGGGCCTGCAAACCTACTTCACCGCGGGCGTGAAGGAGGTGCGTGCCTGGACCGTGCCCATTGGCGCCACCGCCCCGCAAGCCGCCGGTGTGATCCACACCGATTTCGAGCGCGGTTTCATCCGGGCCCAGACCATCGCCTTTGACGACTACATCAGCTGCAAGGGTGAAGGCGGCGCCAAGGACGCGGGCAAG
>JACCDH010142400.1_pt1 | contig 13449 bp, 9 predicted proteins | sample 7442481 | NCBI WGS metagenome assembly JACCDH01 (sample SAMN15323433, study PRJNA562643) | freshwater metagenome | isolation source: river surface water | place: USA:Blue River Watershed | collected 2017-08-15
AAATACTCATCGCAAAGTGCATTAATATCCGTTAATTCTTTTTGCCCATCTGGTTTTCTACTATGTTGTAGCATTCCTTTAACAATACTATCTGCCCGTTTACCATGGTGTGCAATCTTTTCAAGATTCTGTTGAATATCTGCAGCAATCGCTTTGGCTTCGGTATACGCTCCTTTATTTAATTCGCTTACCATTTCATCCATGAGTTCATTACTCACTTCACTAAAATTGTTTACAAAATTTAAGGGATTCTGTATCTCATGCGCTATGCCGGCCGTTAACTCTCCTAAGCTCGCCATTTTTTCGGACTGTACGAGTTGTGTTTGGGTAGATTGTAGTTTTTGCAAAGTATTTTGTAGCTCACTATTTGTTCTTTTGGCTTTGCGATTACTACTATATAGAATTAGAACAATAATGATCACTAAACTTAATCCTACCAAACTTGCATACAACTTCATGGTATTCCAGTATTGCCGTTTTGCTGTTTCAATTTCATATTTCCGCTCTTGTTCATTGAAGCTTAATAGATTTTTAAGTGCAAATGACTTATTCAAACTAATTAAGCTATCCTGACTAGAAATAATGATCTGATTATAAGCTGCTGTCTTGGCTAAATCAGTAGTTTCATAAATCTTGGCAAGTAAACCGGCTGCATCAATTTTTGATTTATGTGTTTTTGCTAAGAACAATGACTGCTCAGCATAGAATTTAGCAGAATCATAATTATGCAGCGCATAAAATATTTTTGCAATCCGAAATTTTTCATTGCTTCTTGGTGTCATTCTTATCAAATTAATTGCTTCATTTGCTTTACCCTGTTTTTCGTATGCAATAGATAGCACATTAAAATGATCCCCATAAAGCCATGGAATCTGAAGTTGCTCAGTCTTTTTAAAAATTAATTTAGCAAAATATAATCCTGAATCTAATTGGTTCATTTCAAGAAATGTTCTCGCTTTTTGCATCTGTACAGTAGTCACCATCATGGAATCATTAGAAAGCTTAAACAACTCAATTGCTTTATTAAAATTTTTAAATGATTCATTGTAATCTTGTAATTCTCGATTGGCAATACCAATTCGCTCTAAAGCCCATGCTTTGGAAGAGTTCACCCCAGCTTTATCTGCCACTCGAAAAGCTTGCAGGGCAAGTTGAAGCGCAGTACTGGGATTATTTAATGCTTGAGAATAAGTAAACCCTAAAATCACCAATGCATTTGCTTCACCAAATGGATATTTTATATCACGTGAGAGATTCAATGCCTTCTCCCCATAAAAGATTGAAGAATCCACATTTACAGATCGATAGCTCCAACACAAATAGTTAAAAATATTTGCCCGATTTGAATCTGCTTTTATTTTAATTAATTCATTTTTTAAACTATCAATATTGGATGTACGAAAAAAAAGCTGTTGCGAAAACCCAACTTTAAATGCAAACAAAAAACTAAATAATAGTATTCTTTTCACTTTCAACAGATTAAAATTATAATACAATTGTAAACTTTGTACTTTTAGATTCATCAACACTTACAGTCAATTCTCCACCATGAGCTTTCACTATATCATAACTTAAGCTTAATCCCAAGCCAGTTCCCTGACCAGTTGGTTTTGTTGTAAAAAATGGTTGAAATATTTTTTCTATGATTGGCTTAGGAATACCCATGCCATTATCTTCTACTGAAATGTTAACCCTGCCTCCTTCCTGTTTAGTTTGCAGGATCACTTTTGGAGTATAATTTTCAATTCCTCTTCTCGCTTTTTCATTTACCGCATAAAAAGCATTATTGATTAGATTCAATAGTACCCTTCCAATTTCTTGAGGCACCACCTGAATAGGGGCAATTGCAGAATCAAATTGGGTTTCAAAACTGGCATTGAAACTATTATCCTTTGCTCGCAGCCCATGATAGGAAAGTCTTAAATATTCATCACAGAGCGCATTAATGTCCGTTAATTCCTTCTGACCATTGCTTGCTCTACTATGTTGCAACATCCCTTTAACAATACTATCTGCCCGTTTACCATGATGTGCAATCTTTTCAAGATTCTGTTGAATATCTGCAGCAATCGCTTTGGCTTCGGTATACTCCCCTTTATTTAATTCGCTTACCATTTCATCCATTAGTTCATTACTCACTTCGCTAAAATTGTTTACAAAATTCAAGGGATTCTGTATCTCATGCGCTATGCCGGCTGTTAATTCTCCTAAGCTCGCCATTTTTTCGGACTGCACGAGTTGTGTTTGGGTAGATTGTAGCTGATCCATGGCTGCTTCCACCTGCTTTTTTTGAAGTTCTATTTCGTCGCGCTGCGTTTTTAAAATAACATTGCTCTTTTTTCTTTGAAGATTATTTCTATATAAAATTACTCCAACAAAAGAGACTAGAATTAATCCAGCAATTACGCTGTAAAGTCTGATTTTTGCTTCCGTTTGAATCTTTTCTTTTTCTAGATTCTCTAAGCGGAGTGTTTCTTCAAAGGAAACATTTTGAAAGGCACTCAAATTGGCTATTCTCACTTTGTATAAGCTATCTTTCATTTGAAATGTCAAGCCTAAATATTTATAAGCACTATCTTTTTGATTCAATTGTTTATAAGCTAAATAAATATCCTCATAAACGGTTCCTAAATTAAGTTGGAAATTTGCCCCATTATTTAAAATTTGAACCAATGAAAGATTGTCTTTGGCATAAATAAGTGAAGAATCATACTGTTTTATTTTAAAACAGAGTTGTGCAATTTTATGCTTTGTAACTGCAACATTAAACTGGTTATTAAACTTAGTCGATAACGCTAGACCAAAATGGTAGAATTCTTTCGCCCTTGCATATTCTCCTTTTTTAAAAAATACATCCCCTATATTGGCTAGATTTCTTCCACGAAAAATACCCTTGTATTCGGGAAGCGATGCAATGGAGTCTGCTTGCCTTCCGAAGTACAATGCAGAGTCAAGTAACCCTTTTCTTAAATAGGCAGAACCAGCATTCATATTACTGATCATCTGTCTATCGATATGATTTACTTGTTGAGCAATTTGTAATGCTTTTTTAAAGTATTCAATTTCTTTGTCTAAATTTTCTGTTTCTCGCATTAATAAACCAAACTGATGCATGGAACTACTAATTGCCAATAAACGCTCTTGACCCTTTTGAGGAAATGAAGCAACTCTCCACTGATTAATTTCACGAAGATTTTCATCTTGTGTAATGCGTAAGGATGCCATAATTGATTTTAATGCTTCTGCATATTTTCCAGTTTGAATTTGTTGATAAGCTAAATTATTCAATACTGAAGCTTCTAAAATCTTATAGCCAGATCGTTTTGCAATTGCAAGCCTTTCGGCTATGTAAAATAAAGCAGAATCTCTATTTACTTCATTGTAGTACTGCATTAATTCTAAACAAGCATTTTGTTTAGCGGAATCTGTTGTTGCGCGAACATACTGTTCTCTTAAAACTGTTATTGAAGGCTGTTGTGCAACTAATTCGCATTGAAATAAAAAAGAAACGAAAAGAAAAATTAATAGTCGCATATCGGTAATCAATTCATTGAATGATAATACTTATTCTACAATTGGAATGATGATTGTAAAGATGGTACCCTTCCCCACTTCACTTAAAACAGATAAATCTCCACCATGGGCTTTTACAATATCATAACTTAAACTCAAACCTAAACCAGTTCCTTCGCCTGTTGGCTTTGTAGTAAAAAAAGGCTGGAAAATTTTATCTTTAATTTGTTCTGGAATGCCTAACCCATTATCTGAAATTGAAATAGACAACTGATTGATATTTTTGGAAGTTGCAATTTTGACAGTTGGAATATATTCAGAATTGGTTTGTTGTTGCATTTTATTCACTGCATAGAACGCATTGTTAATGAGATTTAAAATGACTCTACCCATTTCTTGTGGTACAATATGAATTTTAGGAATTGACTCATCCAAATCAGTTTCAAATTTTGCATTAAAACGTTTGTCTTTGGCTCTTAATCCATGATAAGATAAGCGTAGGTATTCATCGCACAATACATTTATATCTACTAATTCTTTTTGACCACTATTCGTTCTACTATGCTGCAGCATGCCTTTTACAATCCCGTCAGCACGCTTTCCATGATGATTAATTTTATCCAAATTTTGAATAATATCATCCATGAGTTCTTGAACAGTATCTAAATTACCTTGAACCAATTCTTGCCTTAGCTCTTCGAGCAATTCCATACTTACTTCACTAAAATTGTTTACAAAATTTAAAGGATTTTGAATTTCATGGGCAATACCAGCAGTTAACTCTCCCAACGAAGCCATTTTCTCAGATTGAATTAACTGTTTTTGCGCGAGTTGCAAATCAGTTAATGTTTCCTCAACCTGTTTTTTTGCCAATTCAAGTTTATTAAAGTCTTCATATCGGGCATAGGCTGTTGAAAATGCTTCTGCCATCAATCCAAGTGTAGATAATTCATCATCAGACAAATGATTGATGTTCCCTACATATAACATCCCTTGAAGAAAAGGGATGAAATGAAGAAAAATTCCACCCGAAGGTATATGCTGTAAATATTGACTTTTATCTGTAATAGCACCTTGAGCAAATAAAGAATCAGCTAATAATTCAAACTCAGATAAATCCCATTTTTTGATATAATGTTGGTTTTGACGCCATTGATTCACCATTTCAAATATTTGTGGCGTCTCATTAAATCGCATAAAATAGGCAGCAATACTGGTACCGCTTGGGCTTGATAAAAATGTATGAATTTGACTTTGCGATTCATCCATAATAAAAATGCCACATCGTTGAAATGCAATACCTAACACACTTAACTCCTTCCAAATAACTGGAGTGATTCTTTCAAGATCCTCTACCCTTCTCATGGATGCTATATTAGCCCTGATTCTATCCAAAGATGCTTGTTTTATAGCCTCCTTTGCATTATTTTCCGCAATCTGTAAATCAATAAAACGGGTATAAGTTTGATCAAAAACTTTTGCAAACCTTTGTAACAAATTCATCAGTTCTTCTGATAAAACGGTATCATTCGTAACACCTAAAAAACCTTTAGAGAATCGTATAAAATGGTTAACTCTTTGTTTCTTTGATTGTATTTCAGGAGCCACATAAAGACCTATCGAATCTAAATATTTAAGCCAACTTTGGTATTCTTTACCTTCTACTACTTTAATCATAATTGGCTTTTCTTGTTGCCAGCTTTCATATAAAGGAGTACCATTCGTTGGTTCAGAGAATGAAATCGGATAGGCTATTTCTTGTTCATGATCTTTTGTTGTAGTTATAAATAATTTAAATACCAACTTTTCTTCATCAACAGTTATAACAAATGCCCTTGATAAAGCATAAGAAATGGCAGGATTTAATAGCTTAAATTCTTCAAACAAAATATGGGCTACCGAAGTGAGCTCGGTACTTTTTTGCATTGCCATTGTACGAGCCCTTACTCTTTCAAGGGCAGTTTCTATTTGAGCTTCTCTGGCTTGAGCTTCGGCCAACGTAAGATCTGTGAATCGTTGATAGGCAAGTTGAAAAACATTTCTGAATCGCTTTAAAGTATTCAGCTTTTGTTCACTTATACTTTCAAACGTTGATATACCAATAGAGCCAATTCCTATCGAATAAAAATAATAATGCAAATGATTAATAGAATTTAGTCTTTTATCGTCTTGCTCGCCACTTTGTTTCCTAAAATTTTTCCATTCTTCAAAGTCATTTCCCTGCAGGGCTATATCAACAAAAGCATCATGAGCAGATCTTGACTTGGTTACAAGTCTACTAATAACAGGATGAATATTATATCCATATTTAGTCACTGATTTACCTGCATATTTAGAATAGTCATAATTCAAGAACTTTTCGTCTGCGTCATTATGAATATTAATCATGGTATTTCTCAATTCAGTAAAACCAAGTTTCAATAATTCAACATAACTGGTTTCACAAATCTCTAATAAATCACTTGCTTGGCGCATTCCCATCGCTACAGATCGAACTCTTTCTAATGAAGCTTCAATCTGCGCTTCCCTTGTTTGCTCCTCTGCTTTTTCAATATCCAAAAAGCGAGTATAGGTCTGCACAAAAACCTGGGCAAATCGCTTAAGTACTTGTTGCTCTTCTTCATTATAAAAATCCCCTTTGTTATTGGCTATTGCAAGAGATAAATGACCAATACGATAGACTGCCCAAGCAAAGCCAGTACTCTCTGCCAAATATTTATCTAATTCCTTAATTGATTTTTTACTGTTCGGTGTGGGTAATAAGCCTAATTGAGTTAAGTGCGACTCAAAAGAAATTTTATCCTCCAATGAAAATTTTTCTTGGTGAACAACACCTTCTGGGTTGTTAGATGACTTTCTAAATAAAGGATGATCAAAATATTTTAATTGCCATCTTACCGGCGGGCCCAACCATTTAAAATAGGACCATAAATCCCAATCTGGACAACCTTCTGTTACCCTAAAATTAACATGGGTAAATGTTAATCCTAACCTTTGCAATTCCTCAGCAACTACCTTTATTACCTTAAGTAGATCATTCGTTACTTGCATTGCATTGGTAGCCGTTCTAACTCTTTCTAAAGCAGTTTCAATTTGTAATTCTCTGTTTTTAAAATGAAGCTCTTTGGTTTTACTGAATACCAATTCCTCCAAGGCTTTCATTTTCTTATTCGCTTCATCTATATGAAATGGATCATCGGCACTGGAATCTGTATTAGGGACTGAAGCGTGAAGATTAATTAGCTTCCACTTATTAGCGAGAAATTGAAAAACTGATCCAACTACCAAATGAAGACTGTGTTGCTCTTTTTTAGGGCCAATCTTCACAATTAATTCATCATAAAATACTGCTGTATCTTCTCCGAAATATTTAGGTGAATATTTAGTAAGTACTTTTGCTTGAAAAGAAAGATTCTTAGAGTATTTCCTAGAATTAACAATAATTGCTCTATAATCTGCTATTGAATTGAATTTTTCGTCAATAGCCGTGCCATGCCCACTTACATTTTCAGATACGTACATATCTACCCATCGCAATGGGGCTTTTAAATCTAACAGTGTAACAGCAAAAACTCGCTGATAACAAATTTTAAGAAGTGCTTTTTTAGAGTGTTTCATGTGCTAAATTGGATAAGTAGAACAGAAACACAAATCAGCAAAGCAACCTACTTAACCTATTGTAATATAATGAAAAAGTCGAAAAATATCATCAACTGAGAGGGAACGGATTAGCTCGATGCAGTCATTGTAAAATTGAATAGCGGAACGGATTAGCTCGCTTCGCTCGCTGATTACCGAATATTTGGTCTTACTCAAAGCCTCCTCACCGCCTTCGGCGTTGAAGGCTTTTTTTATTTGTTCACTTTCGAAAGCAAGCTTTCGTCGCTCACAAATAAAAAAGCCTCTCCAAAATCTTGAAGAGGCTTTGTGCCCCGGAACGGAGTTGAACCGTTACTCGCGTTGCGGCGAACAGGATTTTAAGTCCTGCGTGTCTACCAATTCCACCACCGGGGCTGCCATGAAAAAATCCCGACCCAATAAGAGCGGGATTTTTTTGGAGCGGAAGACCGGGCTCGAACCGGCCACCCCGACCTTGGCAAGGTCGTGCTCTACCAAATGAGCTACTTCCGCGGTTTGTAAGAACTAAATTGGGAGTGCAAAAATAGCAATCTCTAGTTCATAACAAAATTTTTTTTGGACTATTTATACTCCGGCTTGTATTTAGAGCTGCTTTGTACTTCTACTTTAGGTTTTCCCTTGTAGCGTTGATTGTACATACGGTAGCAACCGCCTAATACAAATGCTAGAATGCAAAATACTTGTAGATAGAATAAGAATCTAGATGAATTCACCCAGTTGGTCTTAATGTCTTTTTCTTTGTGTTCTAATATTTCCTGTGACATAGTAGATTATTGCTTTGCAAAAATAGGGTATGCAATTAAAATTATCATCCCTTTGTGGATATAATTTCTAGAAACCGTTTTTTATTCCGAACAAAATAATTCCAAACAACCGACCCATTGTATACTCCGTGCAGCTCCTGCATAGGTTTCCTTACTTTGGGTGTATTGAAATACCTATTTAAAAACCACCATCCAAAAGCCATATGGGCCTTCATTATGGCTGTAAAAAAGTAGATATCACCGGTTAATAATCCTTTCCAAGCAGAGATAGCATCCAATATAAAACGAAAAGGGAGTTTCCAAACCAGTTCCTTAAAAGGCAAGTTTTTAGCCAGCATGATCAGGTTATTCCTGAAATTGAGGAATACTTTACGACCTCCTCTTGGCAAAGTTCCCCCGCCAACATGAAAAACTTCCGACGAAGGGCAAGCCATTATTTTATATCCAGCGAGTTGCATTCTCCAGCACAAATCAATTTCTTCTTGATGTGCAAAAAAATAAGGGTCAAATCCTTTCATTTCATGGTATACCGAAGCCCTAACAAACATTGCGGCACCTGAAGCCCAAAATATATTTTCAGCTCGATCAAACTGTCCTTGATCCGTTTCACAAATATCAAAGACCCTACCCCTAGAAAATGGATAGCCTAAAAAATCAATCCACCCCCCTGCTGCTCCAGCATATTCAAATAAACTGGGCTCATGAAATGAACGCATTTTGGGTTGAGCTGCAGCAATCCGTTTATCTTGTTCCATTAAATGAATCACCGGATTAATCCAACCATTGCTTACTTGAACATCAGAATTCAACAAAACATAATAATCGGCTTCTACCCTTTGCAAAGCCCAATTATAGCCCCCAGCAAAGCCTTCATTGGTGTGATGATCCAATATTTGAATATGTGGGTAATTGGCTTGAACAAATGCAATGGAATCATCTGTAGAACCATTGTCGGCTACAATAATGCGTAAATTGAGATAATCAGAAGCCATCACCGAAGGCAGGAATTGCTCAAGGTGTTTTTTTCCATTATAATTCAATATAACTACAGCTACAGATGGGCTCAAAATCAGTATTTTGGCGAAAGTACAATCAAAATGGTTAACTATTCAGTCCCCAATTAATTAAAGCACGTACTTCTCTTGGAACCGTTTGCACCCGCTCTTTAGAGGCTTTGTGTGCCAATCGTACAATGACTATTTTCTTAGATGGAATTACAATGATATACTGTCCCAAAATACCCCTTGCATAAAAAATTTCTTCGTGTTGTGGATCTAACCACCACTGGTATCCATAGTAATTGCACGCTAATCCTTTAACATCTTTGATTTTACAAGCCGTGATCGATTGTTTCCAATAAGCACTATCAATTACTGGCACACCTTCAATTTTTCCAGAATCAAGCATAAACTTTCCAATTCTTGCAAAATCTCTGGCGTTGGTATTAAAGCAACAAAATGATTTGGTATTGCCATTCGGGCCATCGGCGCTCCACAATGCATCATGACTGGCCCCCAAGGGTTGCCATAATTTTTCAGCTGCATATTCACTTAATTTTTTACCAGTTACCTTTTCTAAAATAAGGCCCAATAACTGTGTATCGCCACTTTTATATTTATGCAAGGTTCCGGGTTGATCAAGCATTTTCACTTGGGTTGCTGTCTTGATTAGATCGGCACCATAATAGGCTTCAGCAGTTACCGCCAAAGGATTCCAGTAACTTTCATTCCAATCTGTTCCACTGCTCATGGTCAGCAAATCTTTTATTTTTACAGCAGTTTTATCCCCTTGCGCAAATTCAGGAATAAAATCTCCCACTGGCTGTTCCACCGATTTTATTTTACCCTCTTTGATTGCTGCGCCTATTAAAATACTGGTAATGCTTTTGGCAACAGAAAAAGAACCAGACAAAGAACTATCACTGTAACCATCCCAATATTTCTCAAACAATATGGAATCATTTTTAATCATCAAAACCCCAACAGTTCTCAACTCTTCTAGTAAACTATTTAAACTATCGGGATAAGCTTGTTGATTGTATTGACTAGCTAAGGGCCAAGGCTTCTCTACTTTTGCTTTGGCCACTTGATTGTTATCAAAAATGGTATAATCATCAATTGCAGAAAAATTATAATAAGCAGCTTTAAATAAATAGGTTTTATCAAATAGAACTGCATAAGCCGAAAAAGCACTTACTAAAACGATAACTACTATAAAGATCCATTTCAACAATCGCATAAGGATGAATTTGAGATTGAATATAATTAATTATCTTGCATCTATGCGCAATATGCATTTTCTTCATTTTAACCTTGATTTCCTAGACCATCCTTCGGGTACTAGATAAATAACCCTGTCCACTTTTTATGTATTTTCCCTTGCATGCACATTGAATAATGTGCCATGTAACTGTACGATTTATTATTTTATTTAAAAAAATTTACCAATGGAAACTGCGTTTGTATCGCCAGTTACTGCTGCTTATTTACAATTAGAAGATCAATACGGCGCTCATAATTATCATCCACTTCCAGTCGTTTTAGAAAAAGGCGAAGGTGTTTATTTATGGGATGTTGAAGGCAAAAAATATTATGACTTCTTGAGTGGTTATTCTGCAGTAAACCAAGGACATTGTCATCCTCGTATTATTGAAAGCTTGATTGAACAAGCAAAAAAACTCACCCTTACTTCTCGTGCTTTTCACAATAACTTACTAGGTAAATACGAGCAATTCATTACCGAGTATTTTGGTTACGATAAAGTATTGCCTATGAATACGGGTGTAGAAGGTGGAGAAACTGCCATCAAACTAGCACGAAGATGGGCATATGCAAAAAAAGGTGTTGAAGAAAATAAAGCAAAAATCATTTTTGCTGAAGGCAATTTTTGGGGAAGAACACTGGCGGCTATTTCTTCGTCAACCGACCCTAGTAGTTACCACCAATTCGGTCCGTTTATGCCTGGCTTTGAATTGGTTCCCTATAATGATTTAGTTTCGCTGGAGCGGGCATTGCAAGATCCAAATGTTGCAGCTTTTATGGTGGAGCCTATTCAAGGAGAAGCAGGAGTCGTAATACCAGATGAAGGATACTTAACTAAAGTAAGCGCATTATGTACCCAATACAATGTATTATTTATTGCCGATGAAATTCAAACTGGATTGGCAAGAACTGGTAAAATGTTGGCCTGCGATCATGAAGGGGTTAGACCAGATATTTTAATTTTAGGGAAAGCATTAAGCGGTGGCGTTTTACCGGTATCTGCCGTACTAGCAGACGACTTTATCATGATGAATATCAAGCCAGGAGAACATGGCTCTACCTATGGCGGAAATCCTTTGGCCTGTGCAGTTGCCATGAGTGCGTTAACCGTTATTAAAGAAGAAAAATTGGCCGAAAATGCAGAAGCAATGGGGCAATTATTACGCAATGAATTAAGTAAGCTCAACTCCCCTTACATTAAAACTATAAGAGGAAAAGGATTACTAAATGCAATTGTAATTAATCATCCCAATCCAGAAGCAGCATGGGACTTCTGCTTAATTTTAAAAGAAAAGGGACTTTTAGCTAAACCAACTCATGGAGATAAAATTCGTTTTGCTCCACCTTTGGTAATAAATCAAGAACAGATTTTAGAATGTGTTGCAATTATTTCTGCTGCTTTGAAAGATCTATCTTAGGCAAGAAAGACATAATCATTGTGATGGCCGTGAAAGCAAGTAGGAGAAATAATCCTACTTGTTTTTTAGGGCATTCACCAGCTGAACAAGTAGTCAATAGCAAATAATTTCTGATGGCCCAAGCAAAAACCATAGCGGTCAAAAACACATTGACTCTTTTCGCCCAAATTTTGGGTATCAAAAATAAAAGGGCGGCAATACTCCCCATATAAACAATAAACATTCCAGGCCTTCCAAATCGGGTACCTTCTGCTTTAAAACCAGTGATGGTTAAACTTTTACTTTCAATAAAAACCCAAGGCATAAAACATACCAAAATGGCCAATACAACCGCTATAAATCCAATGGTTTGAGAGTGTTTCATTTTTCTAATTGTGCAGCAAAGTTAACTTAAAAGTCTTTCAGGAGTTTAATCTCATTTCTATACAACAATATTCGTCCTTCATTTTCGAGTTGCTTTAACAATCTAGAAATAACCACTCTAGATGTGGCTAGCTCATCTGCAATTAAATAATGAGATGCTTTAATTACACTTGACCCTGTCACTTGTTTTTTTTCACGGAGGTAAGCAATCAATCGCTCGTCTAATTTATGAAACGCAATCGATTCAATATTCTTCAACAGCTCTAAGAACCGTTCATTAAAACTGCGCATGATATAATTTTTCCAACTAGGATATTTGCATAACCATTCTTCCAACTTCAAATGAGGAATAGATAATAACTCAACGTCTTCTTCAGCAATGGCTTTTACTTCACTTTTTTTAGCTTCAACGCAGCAGCTATATGCCATGGAACAACTTTCATTACTAGAGAGATAGTACAATAATATTTCTTTTCCGTTATCATCTTTGCGTAACACTTTAATGGTACCCTTTAGAATCAACGGCATGTAACGGATATACTTTCCGTAATCCATGATTAAATCCCCTTCTTTAAATTGCCTTATTTCGCCAAACTGGTACATTTCTGTAACCAGCGCTGGTTCAAATATTGCGTCAAATGGCGTTGCATTTTTATTCATGCTTAAAAGTGATAATTCAAAACAAAGTTATATAGAACCATGTTCACTTTGTTCATTTCATATTTTGCTAACTGGTAAGTTTCACCTTCATTCATTTTTCCAACTATTAATAACTGTGCATCCAATCCTTGGAATAAACCAGCAAAAGCGTATCGAATATCTGCATTAACTTGTAAATAAGAGGGCATACCAAATTTATTCAACACCGTATTTTTAACATCGGGCATTTTAAAATAACCTCCAGACAAATTGAACTTCCATCTTTTCTGAGGGATTGCAAACGCCGCTTTAGCAACCAACGCATGCACATCTCCAAAACCCTCATTCCGCTCTCTTGGCATAAAGGTAAAAAACGGATCCCTTCCCCACTCTCTAGGCATTAAATACCTGCCTTCCTTGGTAATTCGATTATAGTTGAATGAAATATCCCAAATAGGGGTCTTATAGCCAAGTCTTGCTCCAAAACTGAATGAGCCATTGTTTTTTTCAATAAATCTTTTGGATGGATCTTCATTGCCGCCATCTTTTAATGCATGTTGCTTGACCACTTGTAATGAAGCATAATATTGATGATTCTTTTGCTGAGTTGGAAAAACATAATCCATTTGAAGTAAAGCCGCATTAAACACTTTAGGCACGAATAAATTCCATGCATGCAATTGGGTATTTGTTGAAATTTCCCGGTGAACACCAATTTGCATTAAGTTGCTCGCTTCAATATTTCCAGGATAGCCGGCCTTGCTTCCATCCGTGTTAACGCCAGATGGATAAACGCCAATGGATTCACCTATTCCATACCATTTCACCGTTCATCTAGGTGAAATAGCATAC
>JACCDH011507595.1_pt1 | contig 13448 bp, 13 predicted proteins | sample 7442481 | NCBI WGS metagenome assembly JACCDH01 (sample SAMN15323433, study PRJNA562643) | freshwater metagenome | isolation source: river surface water | place: USA:Blue River Watershed | collected 2017-08-15
AACGTTTCAAAAAATTGCCAAAGTTTCAAACGTTTCAAAAAATTGCCAAAGTTTCAAACGTTTCAAAAAATTGCCAAAGTTTCACACGTTTCAAAAAATTGCCAAAGTTTCAAACGTTGCAAACGTTTCAAAAGTTTCAAACGTTGCAAACGTTTCCAAAGTTTCAAACGTTACAAAAGTTTTTAATAAGAATGTTGGGGCAAAAGTTCTTGTACCTTTGTTGTCGTTTATTTTATCTGCATGTTTTTTGTGCCTAAACACGTCAACTAAGAAGTTCCATACATTTATTATTAATCCTAAAATTTGTCGATAATGCAAAATATAGGCTTCAAAAAAACATAAAAACGTTTAAAAATTATACATAATAGTTGGGTCAGAGATGCTATAAAAACGGAGGTCTCCAATGTTATGCAAGTTCTTGACTATGTTATCGTCAATACATTGGCAAAACCAACTCTGCAAACTGATCGCAACTCATGTGCAACACCAAATTCGCATACTTTTGATCCTTTTTTTGTAACACCTCATTGTTCCACAACGATCGGACTGTAACGCGTCTTTTACCAAGAACAGTTACTGAAGCCAACCCGGGCGGGTCTTTAACGTTTGGAAACTGGTGCACTAATACCCTGATGGTCCCTGGACGACACAAGTTTGGAATGGCGCAAAACGGAATTTCACGCAGGTGAGATCCGAGAACAATAACGAGATCCGGGCTGTTCAGACAAAAGTCGGTCTTGATAGCTTGTTGGAAAGTCGCGGATTGTGCCTCTTGGCCGCCACACCTGATCAAAAACTCTTCTGGTAAGTAACCGTCATGGAGATGAAAGTCGTCGGTCGTGGTTGTGTACACACGCCGCAACCATCCGAGCTTGTACAGCAACGCACAAAGAACGTGTGCCTTGGAAGGTGTTTGTCTCGCAACAAGGACTTCCAAACCAGTTAGCCCGGATTCATTGCAAAACACAAACATCGATTTTGCATTGCTGCTTCCGATTCCGTCCCCTGTACAAACGACTATATTTTTGAAACTTCCTAGGCAAAGCCCTTGGATAAAATGCATGGCTGCCGGTGGCAGAAATCCGCGTCGTTGCGGTGGTGTTTTCCCAACCTTTCGCAAGTGACGGCGTCCAAGACAGTGTTGGTCATACGCCTCTCTGCTCTGAAGATCGGGCAGGTTGCAGATCACGCAAGGGTACCTTTGTCGAGTTTTTTTGATGTTCGTGTTTTTAGACTCTTCGTGATTTTGATGTAACTGCTCGTTTCTTCGAACCCACAAGGGCGCACTTTCGAGGTTACCCGCGAGCACATCGCGCTCGACCGTTTTGTTGTTTCGGGCTTTATTTCTAGATTTACTAATCAAGCGATGATGTATACGCCGCTTGGTTTTAACATTGTGGCGGTCAATGTCGGTCGTTTCGGTCATATATATTTTTACTTCACGATTCGGGGTCTTTTCACCAAAGTTCTTGTTGAATAATGTTTTAATAATAATTGCGCTTAACAAACGGTAACAATATTTTGACAAAAACAAAAAGAAATTAATCCTTTATTATTTTGCCTCGCCGAGAGAAAAAGATTTGTCATTTTTTTTTCATCATTCGGATATTAAAGCATTTTTGTTCATTTCTTACGGTGCACAAACCCAATAGTGACACAAAAACGCTTTTCACATGCAATATTCAGACTCCGACAGTGCGAGTGAAACATCCGAGACTTCGGCCGACACACATGCGTGGAAATACCACCAAAAAAATAAGGGCGACGTCTGTCCAACGATCCTTAAGATCCAAGGGTCGAATGCTTGGCCTGCAAATCTTGCGAAATACAAATTTTTGGAGAAATTAAATATGCATGATTTGACGAGCGTCGAGAACATTCCGGATCTTTCTCAATTCCCAAGGCTTGAAAAAATTTATATCAGAAAAGCCAGGAACATTTCAGACTTTGATTTCGTCACCAATTGCAAAAGTCTGGTCTATATAATTTTCAGTGATTGCGATGGACTACTTAAACTACCCAACCTTCGCCGATGCACAAAACTCCAGACGATTATTGTCTTCTACTGCAATCGGCTCATAGACATATCCGAGCTCCCTTACTGCCAATCGTTGACCAGTGTTGGCCTCCAATTTTGCGCTCAACTTGCCGACGTATCCTGTCTTGGAAAGTGTCCTAGGCTGCGATCACTAAAGATTGAGTATTGCCATAACGTCTCCGATCTGAATGGTTGCGAAGATATACCCGATATCGACATCCACGCATGCGGGGAACTACCATTTGTCGATGGTTCACCTGAGGCAGTTGAGTATTTACGCGAGATCTTGCAAAAATAAACCAAAAACGTGTTCTATCATGACACGGATCGGGGCTTATTAATTTGATGATAAAGCCAGGCTGTCCCAAAGGTAACAACAAAATAGACAAAAACAAGCGTAAAGAATAGGGAGGTTTAATGAGGTTGAAATCACGGTGCAATCTACAAAAGAACATCATTTTTTTTTTTGCAACGCTCTTATTCGCAAAAAACTTTTTTGGCGGTGTGCATCATGCAATTCTCGCCTTGTTCGCATGAACACATGAACGGTTCAAATTGGGACCCGTAAACGCAAAAATGTTCGAACAAAGCTCGATCGCAGGTTGGGCACAAAAAACACTGTTTGTCACAAGGTTTCTGGAGGTCACCATTCCGGTCAACGTCTCCGACGCCGCTCGTGGTCTTATCTGAGTTATTCCCGCGTGTGTTGAACTTGGTCGAACAAAGCTTCGAGACCGTGGTTTGTAACGATGTCAAATCCTTGTTGTTTGGTACGCGAACAAAGTCATCTCGGCACACAATGGAGCAGGATTCTCGAGATTCGGGTGGCAGCCTTTCACTTGCGTCGACCCATAGTATTAGATCAAAAAGCTTTAAAGACGCTTCCAACTCCACTGCCGATCTCATGCCAACGTAAATGTCACACTTGTCTAAAATCAATTGACACAGCCGGGACGGATCGTCTTTGTTAAAGTCAGAAATGAGCTTAAACCATAGAGCTCTCCGGTTCACTCGGTCTTGAAAGCACTCTTCTTTGGATTTATACTCGTGTCCAATGACCGGCCAAATAACGTGTTCCATGGCCATCATCGAACTCGATATAAAGGTCAAGCCGGTGTTTTCAAAAATGAGTTGCGCAACAGTATCTTTCCCGTGCCTTGCATGACCAAGAATTAAAACTTTCATGTCTTTTTGTGTTTTTTTTTTTGAAAAATGAGTCGAATCAACCCCAATGTTATTTTAGAAACACAAGGATTTATGTTTTTAAAACTAAAAAAAAATTTAATTGTTAGTTTGGTGCTTACAAACGTTTGTTCAAAACATTGTTGACTAGTATTTGTGGTATATCCTTTTTCTACGCCGCGTTGTGTTCATCTTGTCCAGCAACAAAGCAAGCGTAACGTCCTCGGAGTCTGTCTTAAAGGTAGTCAAAGAATAGGCCCTTGTTATTTTCTTGAGGTCCATGACCTCCTGCGTTCCCGCTTGGCTGAAGAAATACAAAAAAACCATCCGTCGTTTGCTATCGATTTCAAAAGGCGGATATCGACTCGCGCTTTCTTCGCATGGGTATATCCAAACAGCGTCGTCCTCCTTGGATTCAATGTCGCAGTGACACAAGTAAATGGGCGGAAAGGGGCCGTCTTTCTCAAATGCTTCAGATAACAGACCGCGAAGCTGTTTCCCTCGCGCGTGCTTAGCAAGGCCAGCCGATAGCTCGAATCTTTCCCAGAAGTACGCGTTGAGGTACCTGAGCACAGGTTCAAAGCCGCAGACGCTCGCGTCGATGCAGATTTTGGTTTTTGCACCCATCTCCTCGCGGGTCACGTCGACAACACGGGCCAGGGAATCACATACGTCCGACAGGGATGCTCGTTCTGGGTAGTCGGACAAACAACGCTCGTCCAAACACAAGAAATCCACAATCAATGATTTGGGCCAGCTGTGGTGCACCTTGTCGACGCGAAAATGACTTGCCACAAGCACCTCTCCTACGCTTTTGATATTGAAACAGTACATCAAAGACCCATCACAGTAATGCGCCGGGTGGACGGTGAGCACCACGTTTTTATTCAAAAGATACGGAGTGGCCATCGGAAGCACTCGAAACATTTCGTGCGTCAACTTTGCAAACTCAATTTGGATCAGTGTTTTTGTCACTTGCGAACAGTAAATAACGCCTTTGTTCCGAGTCCATGTATTATCGAGTCCGACTATGTTTCGAGGGTGGAAATGCGTCACAAAAACGGCGGTAGACCGTGAACTTGGCAACGAACCGGTGTTAAACGTGTTGACAAATATGTTTTCTTCCCCAAAACGCGAACGCCGTCTTCCTGAAATTGTCGGCTTTGCAAAATGAACCATGGCGAATTTTTCGGAAGCTTTGCAAAATGAAGAAAAAAGACCACCCGCCTCACCAACGAGGGTGTTTTTTAAAAAAAAACAAAAATGACACAAAACACCAAACTTTCGATAAATACGCGATTTTTATTTTTAAACAGATCCGTTGGAATGTATTGGTTTTTTCGTTTGTTTAATCTAGCTTTGGGGTTGAGCAATACTTTTTAGTGGTTTTTCTATCCATTCTACCCTGTCCAAATCTTTGTAACTTTGGATTGATGTATAATGATTCTGATCGTTCTTTTTTGCATAAATTATGGCCACTATTATTTGTTTACCTTGGCTAGTAAATTTGTTTTGATCAATTAGTAGCTTTCGTCCGAATAGTGTTAATTCAGTTTCCACAGGTTTTATCAGTGATTCATTATCGGGAGATTGGTTACAGATTTTGCAAACTCGTAACGTCCCGCGAAAGCAAGGTATATCACAGTCTTTACTACTTAAAATTCTGAAATTATTTGTGCCTGCTAAGGTGCATATATAAAGAGTGCTACCCTTTTGCGTATTTGCTGCATAAATGTAGACCATTAAAAACAAATTATACTTGGTCTTGGTACCGGAAGAGCTATGCGTGTAACCTGGGTCCAAGCCCTCAATATACTGGTGGTCGAATACTTCTCTCCAATTTATCGCGGGTTTCAAAGTTGCATCTCTTGGTGTCGACTCGTAACTTTTCATTTTTTGATTAATTTGGTCTTCCATCTCGGCGGACAAAGTATCACACGACTCGCTTTGAAACTTAGGGACACTACTTTTGACTTCGACGCTATTACCTGACGTATTTTTGTCATTACTTTCAGCGCCCGCGACCTCGCTGTTCACGCTTACGGTTTCACTTCCATTATCACCTGTCCCCTTTGGTTCGGTGTTGGGTTTTTGTTTACTATTATCCGAGCCCTTATCTTGATTATCGTCAGCCGCGCCGTTGGGTTTGACGTCAAGTTCTTGTTCACTCTCGTCGTCGCCTCCGGGTTCGATTTCAGATTTTGGTTCCATCTTGTCGTCGCCTTGACTCCCGATCCCAGATAGCTGCCCACCCTCTGCTTCGCCTCGAGTTCCGGCCCCGGACCGTTGTTCACCCTCGCCGTCGTCTCCAGATCCGATTACAGATTTTGGTCCAATCTTGTCGTCGTCTTGGGCTTCGATTTCAGATCGCCGCTCACTCTCGCCGTTGCCCCGATTTCCGCTTGCAGATTGTTGTTCACTCTCGGCTTTGCCTCGAGTTTCGTTTTTAGGTTGTTCACTCTCGGCTTTGCCTCGAGTTTCGTTTTTAGGTTGTTCACTCTCGGCTTTGCCTCGAGTTTCGTTTTTCGGTTGTTCACTCTCGTCGTCGCTCCGAATTTCTGCCGTAATTCCGCCATCACGACTTTCTAATGTTCCACCGCCTTTACCGTTGTCCCCTCTCCCTCTTGTGCTTCCTCCGCTGACTTTGGTCGGACTTAGAACTTTGAGTTCCCTTTTATCTCGATTTTCGTCCCTAATTTCCCGTTGTTCACTTTGATTAATGTTTTTGTCTGTCATTATGCCTCTGCCACCATTTTTAACCTCGTTAACAACGCTTTGCCCTTTAACGCCTTCATTGGCGGTTCCTTTAACCAACACCTGCGACAGGCGTTCACTTGCACCTGACACGCGTTTTGCTCGCACCTGACATGAGTTTCCCGTACGAACCATGGCGTCTTCAACCTTCTCTTGTTTTTTAAGATTTCTACTTTTGTCAATCTTTGGTGTTTGCGTATTACATCTGATTCTTGTTGCTTTTTTGTACTTGGGCCAAAACAATAGTAGTGATATAATCGTAAAAACTGCGACAACGACAAGTATAACAATGATTTCTACCGATAACATGCGGTAAAAATGTCTCCTGTTTTTTTATAACCGCGTCATTTGAAAAAAATTGTGCACACGCTTTTTTTTTACGTGCTTTGTTGACTTGACAACGTGGAAAAAAGCATTTCAAGCAAAATTCTGACATATGCCAAAACACCCACGGATAATCAAGGGCACCATATTTCAGAAAAAAAAAAACAAATTTTTGCAAATATAATGGTTTGTTTTGGGAAAAAAAATGAATAAGCAAAAAGCAGTTGTCTCACTTGTTTTGGTATTACTGGTGCTTATTTTTGTTATTATTTTATTTGGATACATAACCGTCGGCAATAACAAAAGGAGAAAAAAAATCATCACCGCTGAAAAAAGTCAAGGGAAAAAAGTGGTTTTGGACTCTACGTTGGAACCGACTCTGGTACAAACTGAAATGACAATCAAGTACGAGGACGACAATTTAGAAGAGGAAGGTATTTTTTTGGTGTAATCAAACTGCAAGCGAGATCGACCGCATACCCCAGTGTATCGCCAAATCGAGTATATTTTTTTATTTTTTTCAAATCCCCTTTTTTTTAAAAAAAAATGTCTTTAATTTTTCTGATGCCATTTTTCACAAATGTCCGAATGTAAACGTCCAAGGTTCGCCACCACTCACGTCGAAAGCACGACCGACCGTTATTGGTCGTTATTTGCGTTTTTGGTTGGGCCGTTTGTGGAATGGAAAGATCTGGTTTCACTATGTCTTACGACAAAGGGCGATCGAGTGTACGGACGCCTACCCATTGACATTCGTGGTGTTATTCATGATCTCAAAGCACTCGCAAGCTCGTCGTGGACTGTGGTCGGTTTGGACATTGAATTATCTCCAAACATGACCTTTTCTCGGGATCTAGCCCTTTTAACTAAAATCAAGCGGTGCGAAATACGAGTCACGGAAGTGTGCACCGGATCAAATTTCGCACTTATGGGGTTCCCACTGGCCGCTCAGCTCGAAACCTTGTGTTTAACAGGTCGTGCCGATCTAAGATCGCTCGCCTGTGTTTACGCATTCCGGGCACTACAAACGTTGATTGTCAAGTGTTCGTATATTTTAACAGACATTTCAACTGTTTGTTGGTGTTCGAATTTACAAACACTCAGGATCGATGGTAGTTACCTACTCACAGACATTACTCCGATTACGTTTCTACCGCGGTTGCGTGAAGTTTCCATTACAAACTGCCACAATTTCGTCGACGGGGACCCCTTGATCCGGTGCCCGCAGCTTCAAAGAATCGACTTGTCTGGTACTTCGGTGCGATCTCTGACGTGTTTGCAACAATGCCAAAATCTCAAGTATCTGAAAATTTGCGATATGGGCAGTCTGGTGGATACAGACACTCTCGGTCAACTTCAAAATCTCCAAACTTTGGTCATGTCATTTTGCCCGCTTCAAAGTCAAGTGCGGCATATTGTTCAAAATCCGTCTATTGTGTACTTTGATTGCCTCGGATGTCCGGTGCCTCTTGACTCGAGACACACCCTTCAAAAAACATGCGGTGAACAAGGAAATATCGTCATGTTGGTGTTGCCTAACGTGCTCGGATTCATCATGTCACGGGCTAAAAGATAGTTTGGCGAAATAATGTGCCCTTTTTTTTCCCCAAATGCGCGAGGCCCCTCTACAAAAACAAGCATTCCACGTGTCTCTGTAACAATCCAAGGATAAGAACCAACATTAGCGGGACAAGAACATGTCTGAAACTAAAGTTCCGGTAAAAGTGATCAATGACATCGCCGAGCTCTGGAACACGAAGGTTTTGACGTTTGGAAGAACGGTTTACCGCGACATTATGATCAGGACGTTTGCGAACAAAGTATCTGACGTTCATAAAAAAATCAGGCTTGTATTTCTTGGTTTCGTTGTTTTGCGATGTATGACTTGTGAACATTTAAAAAAAAATGCAACCAAAAAAAATGAATCATTCAAAGTTTTTGTCTTGTTGATTGCGTTTTCAAAACAAGCTTTTGGACAAACCATTTTTTATTATTTTTGAACACAAAAAAAGGAGAGATTGTACGCATAACTCTTGGGCGTGATACTCCTATGTCCAATCAACCCGTCGGAGAAATCCCAGGAATAGGAATCAAAACTGAACGATTGCTGAAGACAAATGGAATCGCCACTGTGCAACAACTCGCGTCGTGTGAGGACCACTCGTTGATTACAACCATTCCAAAACTCACAACGTTTATTGAAGCCGCAAAGTCGTTCCTGAAGAAAAACCCGACGCAGGAGTCGCTCCCCGCGGAACCCAAGACGGTACCTGTTTCGCACGAAGTTTCCACGTGCGTTAAACGGGAAACCGACGAAACCGCGCTTTTACTTCACTCTCATAGCTGGTTCGGGCTGAGAGCGGGTATTCCGGCCACCGCCGAGAACTCGACATTCATGGAGTTGATTATCTGGGAACTTTGTGTCGAACCGACCAATCGCGTCTCGTTTATCTGCGCGTGGATCGACGACGAAGAGCTGTGTAAACAAACGTATACGCCTCAATTTCTTTTGCACTATAACCCAGACTTGCCTATTCTCGAGGTTGCAATGCAGCCTGCTGCATATCAAACATTCGTCCAAAGGGAGGCCTTGATCCACACCTTGTACGAAATTGATGTGATGCAAAGAGTGTGCTGACATTTTTTTCGTTGATCAGCCAATCCAAAGTTTGCAAAAATAAAAAGTTCGTCGTTGGTATACAAGGATAAAATAACTCGACACGCGACTGTTGACAGTTTTTTTTAAAAAAAAAACCACAGGGTAACTGACCCCAGGTGGTCCATTGGGTTGTAATAAAAAAAAACTGGTTTTTATATCGGGTTAATTTGATCAGAGTAATTACTAAAACGAAAAACTAGTGGTCTTAGCATGCTTTAAACGACCGCTGCTAAAAAAAAGTTTTTATACAAGGACAAGTGTGGAAAAAAAAAGACTCATCAACACCGCTCAATCATCGGAGACAACAAAAAAACACCATGGACGCGCTTTCGTACCTGCAGTCCCCGTTCTGGAACAACCTAAACGTACTACTCGACGGTTTGGCCAAGGCCGTCGGGGCATCTGCCATCAGCGCCTTTGTTTACTTGGACGGTCAGTATCGTTTCGCGGACGGCGATTCGAGTCTGCTCGAAATGAACACCACCTCTGACTTTCGATCCATGGAGATTTTGACAGACACCACTTGGTCGTTGAAAGGGGTGGTATGCAGACCCGACGTTCAGCGTCTGCTCATGGTGCCACTCTTTTTCGAAAAGGAACACGTCGCCGTGTTGGCGATGAGCAATGTGGTCCAGGAAAATCAAGAGATTTTCAGAGACACCGGAAGCGGGGACTTGACGTTGGTGCTGAGACTGTGCATTTTGGCACTTCACAAACGATTGATCTTGGAGAAATACAAGGATTTTTACAATGACTCCACGTACTTTTCCAAGGATCTCTTCCTGGCGAACATCAGCCACGAGATCCGGACTCCGCTCAACGGGATCTTGTGCTACATCTACCTTTTGCTCCAGACCCAGCTCAACAAGCAGCAGAAAGACTACGCCGAGAGGATGAACAGTTGTGGCACGCAGTTGATGCGCATCGTCAACGACGTGATCGTCTTCTCCCAACTTTCGTCGGGCGGGGCGAGCCTCGAACCAGAGGTCGTGAGTATCGACGAGATCTTCGAGACACTGAGAACCACCGTTGCAAACAGGCTCACGACCAAGCGTCAACGACTCAAGTGCGAGTGCTCCGGTTGTGGGTCGACGATCCTGATCGATAAACAGAAATTGTTGCAAATCCTGGTCAACTTGGTGACGAACGCAAGCAAGTTTTCACCGCCAGAGGCCCAGGTGTTTCTCAACTTTAACTGCGACCTTCAGACCCAGATGCTAACCTTGCAAGTCAAGGACTCGGGCATCGGCATCAGCGAGGAGGACCAGATGAAACTCTTCAACAGCTTTGTCCAGATCAAAAACTGCGTCAACAAAGGTTGCGGTTCAGGGCTCGGACTGGCCATCGTGAAGCGCTTGTGCGAGCTCATGGGCGGGCGCGTCACCGTGAAAAGCAAACTCGGGTGCGGTTCGACGTTCACGTGCACGGTGCCGTTCAAGGTCGCCGCCGACTTTGACGTCCGGCAGTCGCCGAACATCGGCGTGGTCAAGGGTCGACGCGTCCTCGTGGTCGAACCCGACGAGGAACGTCGACTTGTGATCATGGACTACCTCTTCCACTGGGGGATGTACCCGACGGTGAGTTCCAACGAAAAGGAGGCCCTCCGCTACTTGGGGCTCAGCGACGTGCAGCACAGGAGGGCGGCCTCGTTCGACCTGGTCCTCGTCGACATCGAAGGGGTCGGGACGAGCCTGTCCAAGAGCATCCAGGACGCGGCCCCGCTGATCCCGCAGATCGCGCTCGTGGACCGTCTCTCGGACGGTCGCGAGCAGGACATGTCTCTGTTCCGGAGCAAGGTGCGCAAGCCCGTCGAGGAAAGCGCGCTCTTCTCGTGCGTGGTCAAGGCTCTGAACAACGACCTGACGCGAAGTGCGTTTCTGGTCGAGCCCGCGTCTCACGAGACCAAAAGTCGAGGTTCGGGCTCGAAGACCACCGTGCGTATTTTAATTGCGGAGGACGTCGAGGACAACCGAATCGTGCTCCAGGATATCCTGACCGGTTTCGGTTTTACAAACATCGTGACCGCCGCAGACGGCCATCAAGCCGCCGCGGCGTTAAGCGAAGCCCACGAACGAGCCACGCCGTTTGATATTCTGTTTCTCGACCTCCGCATGCCCGTCGCAGACGGGTTTTACGTCATCGAGTTTATGAAAAGGAAACAATGGACGTTACCAACGATTGTCGCAGTTTCGGCATGCGTGCTCGAAAGCGACCGTCAAAAGTGCGCGAGACTCGGGGTTCAATACTTTGTCAGTAAACCGATATTAGTCAACCAGTTACGGGACGTGACCAACCAAATTATAAACAAGACAAGGGTGTCTGAAATGGGTGTTTAGAGTTTGAAAGCACGTCTGCGGCGGTACAGTCGACGCTGCGCCCTGCGGGACCGGACAGATGGCGCCATGGTCGCCCACAAGTTCGTGTACTGGTCTTGCCACTGATTCCGAATGGAGCAAAGGTCCTCCTCGACGGGTTCCTTGCGACACACCAAACAGCAGCCCACCCTGCGAAGAAGGTCCTCCGGCCAATTCCCAAATGGGTGCGACCTCAGTAAAGAAATAAGGTCCATGGACATTTGAAAGAGTGCATTTGACGCGTGTGGCGAACGCTTGTCCGGGTGAAAACGGAGCATCAAAACTTTCCGCAAATGCGCGATGTTCGAGGGCTGCCACAAACGGTGGTTGCAGTTCATCCCGCCAATCGCCATCAAGTAAGCAAAAGAAGCTTGCGGTTGCGCGGTTTGCAACGAACATTTTTGAACCTCGCAGATGGTTCGTGAAGAGAACATTGTTGAACGACGGGTTTTTTTGAAAAGTGATGTCCCAGGCGAAAAGACCGTGTGTCGATAAAACAGAAACTGGGTCAACTTTGGAACTTGGCTAAAATCTGCTAAAATTTGCACCCAAAGCCGGGCCACATTTTTTATTTCTGAAACGAGCTTGAGACCCGTCAATGTTTGCAGTACCAGAGGTTGACGAGCTTGAAAAAAAAACCCTCGCGCATATCCAAGATCGTTGGCGTATATTGTAGAAAACACATATTACTTTATAAGTGTTTTTTTTTCATTAAAATGCTGCTTCTGAGGGCGTCATTATTACAGTTGGCGTTATAGTTTAACATGTACAGATTGTTTTATTGGTGCAAAAATGTAGTGTCGAACCTCGGTCAGGTACATTGACAAAAGCAATAATTGTAAAATGTGGCTTAGTAACTATTGTTCAGGTGTCGGTGTCTTACCAGATCGAGAGAATAAAAAAACTCCAGTGACTGTGCACCCTTTGTAATTTTAATAAAAAAAAATAAAATATCATGTAAATAAAAAAAAAGAATGAGCCCACTGATAATTATTCTAATTTCGGTTGCTCTTTTGTTTGTTTTGCTTTTTATTCTCGGGTTTATTGTAAAATGGATACGGGACCGTCCAGCTCGTTTAGAACGGCGATATATACAGTATCTAATCAACTTACCTCAAGGTAATCCGGTGTCCGATGAAATAGACAAAATCAATGCAAAGTTTGGTAGCGACCTCGCGGAAAAATACAAATTTATAATTATAACTAGTCACAGCTTATCCGACGAGGAACTTGAATTGCGGATTAAAAATACGCAATCTAAGCTTACAAAAGTTAATGACGAGAATCAACGATTAAAAATGGCGCAAGAGTATACGATACTACTGGAAGAGCAAAAACGACGCAGCAATGGTCGTGTCTCTATGTAAATTTTTAATGTGTCAAATAAACAAAGTATTCACCGGGGTGAAATGTCAAGAGAAAAGAGTTTGACCATTATTCGTTTTCGGTGTTGGTCGGGTGACCATTGTTCCTGTCCAATATTTCGAGCACAGACAATCTTCGGTTACAACAAGGACAGGCGGCCGTTCCCTTTAAACAATAATTGGAAGATTCCCAGTAGTGTCCTAAACCACATTGTACGCCAAGGTAATGCATGTTTCCACAAAAGTCAATGCACATTTCGTCTTGTAAGCAGATGCAACACTCCGTCCACGTGAAACGAGTCGGGTGTATCGCTCTGAATCGGTCAAATCGCGCTGTCCAAGCCGCGATCCAGGATTCTCGGTCCAATAGAATGGCTTGAGAGATGCTTGGTCTGACACTACGAAAACGGCGAATGAGGCAAGCGAGCGATTCAACAAAGTACTTGTCGGTTTCGTTGACCAGCGCAGAGTTGTTGACGACATTGACAAATGGAATAATGCCGTTTTCAAGCTGATCCACGTCTTTGCAAACCTGGTTCAATAAAGCTTCGGAACCAGTCCGACGATCAATGTCCAAAACTTGTTGTTCGAATATATGCATCGGCAGGTCAAATACCCCCATTTGTCCTTCGTGTATGTTCATCGGTTGTTCTAATGGGCTTCTACGCTGTTCGAATAGGTTCATAGGCTGTTCGAATAGGTTCATAGGCTGTTCGAATAGGTTCATAGGCTGTTCGAATAGGTTCATAGGCTGTTCGAATAGGTTCATAGGC
>JACCDH010993479.1_pt1 | contig 13445 bp, 8 predicted proteins | sample 7442481 | NCBI WGS metagenome assembly JACCDH01 (sample SAMN15323433, study PRJNA562643) | freshwater metagenome | isolation source: river surface water | place: USA:Blue River Watershed | collected 2017-08-15
CCTTGTAGATTTAGATTATTGGCAGAGACATCAGAACCTGCAATACTGCTAAAACTCGTAGCGGATACTAACGACTCTCTCGTATCTGAAACAATTTTAAATTTTTGACCTATGTAAAGTTGATTTATTGAACTATTACCAAACAAATTAGCGGTAACAAAACCATTCGTATCATCAGAAAATGATAAGCCCCCACCTGCCAGAGCCCATGAGTACTGAATTGTTGCTCCGACTGTTCTAGATAAAGTAAGCATCGGATTGCCACTTTGACCACCTTTGACAAAAATCTGTGCGCTCGACGCATTAGGATCACCAAACATCGCAGCGCCTGCAACATCTAATTTATAACCTGAAGACGGAGAATTAGTTCCAATACCTACATTCCCACCCATGAAACCAAATTTAGGAGCTGTTCCCGCAGCAGTAAACGTACTTGCTCCACTACTACTAACATCTAATGTCTGCGTATTTGTCACATCATATTTCACAACAAGCTGATTCCCGGCAGTCGACGTAATCGTTGAACTCGTAGCAGAAAGTCCTCCAGTGGCAGAGATCCCCGCAAGCTTCGTCCCTGCACTATTTTGCACTTGAAACAAGTCAGCACTCTGAGACCCACTGTTTGCTCGTATCGCGAGCCCCACGTTCGCATCAGCATCAGACTTCACCGACATGGTTGTGGTTCCAAAATGAGACGTACTCCCAACACTGGCCTTACCAGCGTTATTAAATCCACCAGTACCGAACTCCTGCGCGTTCGTATCAGAAATCTTCACATACAAATCATCATGAGTGTGAAGATCCGAAGCATCCACTACACCATCAACCAGACTTCCAAATAATTTTTTGATATTCGCATCAGTTACATAGATTGGATCTTTCTGAATGAAATCAGTCGGCCCAAGTCCTTGCAAAGTTTCAGCAACAATCGCATGAGGTACACTGTTGATGACTTGATCAGGTGAGAGCACCTCAGGTATCCCTGATTGAGGAGTCACAGTAACTCTGAGTAGACGTGTGTCTCCGGCCGTTGGTGTATACCCACCAGCGCATGTAGCATGAGTGGCCCTTGTTTGAGTGGCCGTATCATTTTTAAAAACTCTGGTCATCGTAAAACCTGGATCGACACCAGCGGTTCTTTTTCCAGCACCAGTGGCCGAACCGATGCTAACAGAGAAAACTCCTTGAGTGTTGGTCAAATCGACTGTCTGAGTTTCCTGATAGAGAAGACAGCTAGCTGAAGGATTATAGATTTGAAACTTCAACGTGACCGGCTCCTCTAAAGGATCTGTTCCAGCAGCGTTAAAAAGCCTTCCTTGAAAAGTAAATGACTGAGGAGAATCTTGAACAGCAAAAGATCTCTCTACAAAGAAAGTATTCAAAGTCGCAAGGAGAATAAGAGTGTTTCTTATTACGGAGATCATTCCTCTGGTTTATCGGTCTCCTAGGTCGGGACTCAAAAGAAAAGCAGTGGTAGGCAAAATATGCCATAATCTTAGGAGAACAATTTAACCAAAGCACTCACGCTATGATAATACCTATGAACCCTCTCAAACATCTCTCATTCGGGCTCTGTGCACTTTTGACGACTGAAAATTTAATGGCAAGACCTACGAACTACTTAACCTACACGGTGGTGAAAGGTGACACTCTTGGAAGTATTTTAGGTGGCCTTGGTCTCTGTCCTCTGTGGGGACCAAATCGTTTTACTCAACGAACAGTAAGACTAAATTCGTCTACTATTAAAAACCAAGGTAACTACCTCGCTCCTAAGACTAAGATAAAACTCCCGGTAGAGACTCTCGAGAAGAACCCGGATTACGAGATTTCTGCTACAAATGAAGTGAGCTTTACGGTTATAAATCCTCAAAATAAATGTGACAAAAAAGGACACACTCCTATAAGCAGATCCTTTGCTGAAAAGCATGAAGGTGAGAGCCAGGACTCTATTGAAGTTGATAAAAAAGACGTCGTTGTTGAGAAATCTGGTTACGGTATCATAAAAGCAACGAGTGATGTCTTCTTTTCAAATCTTGATGTCACCGATAAACAAACTCAAGATACGGCCAATCTCCTCTCTCGCACTAACCACGCCTATCAACTGGCCTGGGAACAGCAGTGGGATTCGATCAATAAAACATTTCTTTACTACCGCACAGAAAAGCATAACTACCAAGGAATTGATAACAAAATATCTGCTCAGAGTATTAATCTGACAGGTATCGGGTTTGGATACGAGAAAAGGATGAGTGAGAACTTCAAACTGAAACTCACTCTTGCAGGTAAAGAAGAACTATTTCTCATCGCAAAGACGATAAGTAACCTCGAGCTTCAAAAAGCGATGATCCCTCAACTCTCCATCTCACCGTCGTATAAAATTTTTGCGAGGGGCCCATTCACCCTCTTTGGTGATGTTGAGTTAAAGTACCTCTCCTCAGGGAAAACATCTGACTACAAAATTCAAACAGGTTATGGTCAAACCTACGGACTCTCGCTGACTCAGAAAATTAAAGACTTTGATCTCTACGGCCGAAGTTTTTACGGCATCGACTATCAAGACACCTCCATCGCGAAGAAGACAACAAAAATTCTCGGGATCGGTTTTGGAATTTCTTGGGGATTTGGAAAATGAAGAAAATAATTTCAAGCTTTCTCACTTCTGGACTTCTACTTCTCTCCTCATGTCAAAATAATCCCCTCGGCACAGAATCAAAATCAGGGGCCAATTTCTTCCCCGGTCTAGGACTCGCTCCTCTTATTAGTTCAGTCTCACCAAACAATGGCCCTATCGCTGGTGGAACAAACATCACGATTAACGGAAAAAACTTTACCTCTCGAACAAAAGTCAAAGTCGGAGGCATCTCTTGCTCTCAAATAACTTTCTATGATCCAACAAGAATTGTCTGCATGACTCCAAGTCATTCTCTTGGGATAAAAGATATATACATTGAGAACGTCGACCAGCAAAAGTTCACACTCTCTGGAGTCTTTACCTATGTTTCGAATATCAATGGGATACCTGGATTTGGAATAAGCTCGGGTGGGCAGAGAGCAGTCGGTAGCACCATGAGTATGACATCAGTCATGGGTGAGCCAATTCAAAGTGAAACAATGTTAGGGGTCACTACCCAGCTCAGAGTGGGCGTTGGTGGGATTCTATTTTCACCAGAATAATGGGCCATAAAGATTGTATAGAGACATAGATCCAGAAACTCATAGTAGCATTTACGTTTGTAACATAAGTTAGCAACTTAAGAAATCACTACTATATAAGTCACTTCTAATCAGACACAGGCCCAAAAACTCGTCCAAAATTTAGACAGTTTGTTGAAGTGGTAAGTGAGTTGTTCACACTGTATTGGAGAAAGTTTAAATCTAGCTTAAATTTTAGAAAAAGATCAACTCAATGGCCTTCAAAAGGAGATTATATGAAAAAGATTTCGATTCTATCCCTCGGTGCACTTCTATCACTTTCAACAAACTTAATGGCACAAGTTTCTCCGACAGGAGGGAATCAGGTTTCTGGAAGACAAGGTAAGCCGGCCACACTTAACCTATCAGAATCAACATTTATTACTGAGTTCTTTAAATTCGTTGCAAGACGAATCACAAAGATCGAAATCCAGTCTCAAGTCCAAGAAATGGAAAGAGACGGAGTCAAAGAAAGATCATTCGTCGCATCTTTTAACGCTAGTGGTTCACTCGTACAGAACTATGAGCTTCATGGAGAAAGGCTATCAGAATATGATGACACCGGCAGAAACGTTGGAGTTCAACTTGTTCCATACACAATTAAAATTAACGAAGCCGGAAATAACTATATCACTTTTAATGCCGTCTCTTTGAGAAACATGATCACACTTCAGTCGGGAGAAAATGCTTGGAAAAACTACGGAGGTGATGTAAGTGGTTTTTGGAAAGTCGTCGACAACATAGACTTCTTAGCTTTCAAATGGGATACAAGAAATTCATTCGATAACCTTGAAACATTTAGTATTGATTTCGCTAAAACAGATCTCAAATTTGACCTCTTAGGATCTACGAAATCAACGTATCTTGCAATTACGGCCGGTGGATCACTCGGGGTGGGAAGCTCGAAATTAAGACTCGACGATGGACGAGTCATTTCAATATCTACAAGTGGTGGTAGTGGCCAGAGCTTCAAATCTAACTACCATTACGGAGTTGAGTTCATGAAGGAATCGAAAAGAGGAAGCCGCCTTCTTGTCTCGGCCCAAATGAGTCACTCGTATCAAAATGGATACTACCTTGACGAAGCAAAAGTTGCGGTAAACCAAAAAATTAATGAAACAAATCAAAAGCTATTTCAAACAGCAAAAACACAGTATGACACTGATAAGCGAGCATTCGAACAAGCGAAAATCGATTATGAGCAAAAAAATCTTGGTGGAAAATCAATCTCTGAGGAATCTTTTATTACTCTGTCTGGTTTGAAAAAACCCGTCGCTCCAAAATCTCCTGAAGAAATCAGAACAGAAAGAGACCGTCTGGAAAGATTTTCTATGTACCTCACTCCAAGAATTGAATTCTCAAGGCCAGTTTCAAAACCAGGAAATCGTCCGGTTCGACTAGGTATGTCTGCTGAAGCGAACATCCCTTTAAAGGATGCTTTCGAAGGTGGTATAAATCTCGATATGTCTAAACATAATAGAAACTTGATGAATGTTTCTTTGTTCTTAAACTTCTAATGATCACTGCTGGAGTGGCTTAAACCACTCCAGCAATCAATTAAAACTCTGCGTTTTTTGGTGTTCGAGGAAATGGAATCACGTCTCGAATATTACTAATTCCTGAAATATACATCACTGCTCTCTCAAACCCTAGGCCAAAACCAGAGTGAGGAACAGAACCATATTTTCTAAGGTCTAAATACCACCAGTAGTTCGTTGGATCCATCTTAAGATCACTCATGCGCTTAGTAAGTTTCTCATAACTATCTTCTCGCTGAGAACCACCTATGAGCTCACCAACACCTGGGACAAGCACATCCATCGCGCGGACAGTTTTTCCATCTTCATTTAACTTCATATAAAAAGATTTAATCTCTTTAGGGTAATCAGTCACAATCGTTGGGCGTTTAAAATACTGTTCAGCTAAGAAGCGTTCGTGCTCTGTCTGAAGATCCATCCCCCAGCTCACAGGAAAATCGAACTTATGAGTTTTTGAAACTTCCTGAAGAATTTCTACGGCCTTTGTATATGTCACTGTCTCAAACGGAGAAGTCATAACGTGCTCAATCGTTTTTAAATTATCTGGAGCATAACGACTCGCGAGGAATTCTAGCTCATCCCCACACTTATCAATTGAACATTTGATGAGGTGTTTTACATAGGCCGTGGCGAGGGCCGCATTGTCTTCCAAAGTATTGAAAGCTGCCTCAGGTTCAACCATCCAAAACTCGGATAAGTGACGGGCCGTATTTGAATTCTCAGACCGGAAAGTAGGACCAAACGTATAAACACGCCCTAGACCACCAACTGCAAAGGTCTCAGCTTCGAGCTGACCAGAAACAGACAAGAAGGTTTCGCGTCCAAAATAATCCTGTTTAAAGTCAATTTGACCTTTATCATTCTTAGGTAGCTTATCAAGCGGAAGAGTTGAAATCCTGAACATCTCTCCAGCGCCTTCAGCATCTGAAGCCGTGATAATAGGAGTATGAAGATAAGTAAAACTCTCTTTCGTGAAAAACTCATGCGTCGCCTGCGCAAGCACATGACGGAGACGAAAAACTGCAGAGAAAGTATTAGTACGTGAACGAAGGTGAGCAATTTCTCTTAGGTACTCAAGAGAAGTCTCTTTTTTCTGAAGTGGATAATCTTCCCCATTCAAACAGAAGATGTGAACTCTCTGTGCCTGCATCTCCACTGGCTGTTTCCCCTGAGAGGCCACAAGAAGACCCTCGACTTCTACCGAAGAGCCGATCGTGAGTTTGATCACCTCTTCGTAGTTTGAAAGACTCATATCCACAATGATCTGAAGATCTTTCTGAGTTGTTCCATCATTCACCACCATGAAAGAAAATTTCTTTGACTGGCGAAGTGATTTAATCCAACCCTTAACGATGATCACCTGATCAACGGGCCTATTCTCAAACACTTTTGTAATTAGATGATACGTCGACATGATGAACTCCTATCCTATGATGTTCTTCTTAATTTCTAAAGCGACTTCCGTGCGCAGGCGCGGACCAAATTGCGAAACAACTCGGCTTGCAGCAGCTGAGGCAAGTTTTCCAGCAACTTCAAATCCATAATGATGAGTAATAGCATACATGAAAGCACCGGCGTACATATCTCCTGCACCATTAGAATCAATGGCCTTCACGGGCACAGGCCCAATATCAATAAACTTCTCACCGTCGTAAACCACGGCCCCACGCTCACCAAGCGTGATCACGAAAGTCTTGGCCACAGTCTTGAGCATTTCCTTCACTTCCGAGAGATCCTCCTTGTCTGTGAAAGCGCAAGCTTCAGATTCGTTACAGAAAAGAAGATCAACGCCATCGCCGATCATCTCTTTGAGTCCTTCTCTGAAAAACTTCACCATATTGACGTCAGAGAAAGTTAAGGCCGTTTTTACACCGGCGGCTTCAGCAATCCTGCGTGCGTGAACAGCAGCTTCACGTCCTGTAGGAGAGGCCACAAGGTAGCCTTCCATATACATATATTTTGAATTACGAATGGCATCTGGATAAACTTGATTTTTTGAAATCGTCGATGTGATCCCAAGAAATGTGTTCATGGTCCTTTCAGCATCCGGTGTGATCAGAACCAGGCATTTTCCGGTAATCCCCTCTTCACGGTCCTGGTGCATAAGGTTTGAGGCCACCATATTGTCTTGGAGATCTTGAAAATAGAAATTCCCAATGGGGTCTTTAGCGACCTTACAAGAATAGAATGTTTTCGCTCCGAACTGAGCACAAGCGATGGCGGTGTTTGCGGCCGATCCTCCACACTGCTGCTTTTTAGGAGCTGTGCCTAAAGCATCAAGCAGATAATTCTGGCGCTCTTCATCCACGAGAGTCATGAGACCCTTGTCTATTTTGTGTTTATTAAAGAATTCGTCGTGCACCTCATATTCCATATCAACAAGGGCATTACCAATGGCATAGACATCGTACTTCTTAGTCATGAATGATCTCCAGATTTAAGAGACTACTTTAAACTTTTTAGAGCGAAAAATACACATCATAACGAGTAGACTTGCCGATATATTCAACCGACGGGCCTTGCTCAAGATGAACCGACTGCCGTGGTCTCTTAACCACGAGTCTTTTAGGCTTTCTTAGAAGCGCCTTAACGAAAACCTCGCGAGCATCTTGATCACTACCAACAAGATCTCGGAATATCCGCATCTTTTTATTCGGGGCAGTCTTAGAGGAGGCGTCCTCGAACATCGGGTCAAAATAAATTGTCTCAACAAGCGGTGGATTTTCTAAAACTGAGAGCGCATCTTGACCTAGAAAATGAAACTTTTCTATTTTTGGATGCTGAGCATTTTTCAAGGCCGATTCAATTAAAAAACGGATCACGGGATGACGCTCTGATGCCCAAACTTCGCAGCCAAAACTGAGTAAAAGAAGAGAATCTCCGAGCATCCCGGCAGTGAGATCCAAAACTCTAGGTCGGTAGGGCCCTTTCACTCCCACGGCCTTCGCAAGAAGTTCTTTTTGAAGAGAACTTTTCCGAAAATACTCTTCGTGTCGATTGAGTTCTTGATCAATTTCAATTCCAATCGGATTTTCATGGGGGATGTCTGAGTGGAGCCAAAACTGATTCCGGATCCATTCAAACTTTAGATCTCTATCTAAAGTTAAAGAAAACCGATTTAGATCAGAAAACTCTGGAGTTTCCGAATTTAAAGTCAATCCATCTTTAATGAGTATGAGTGCCATGGGGGCAAGTTTAATTCATTCCCATCCGGATAAAAAGAAAAAGCTGATTCTAATCATGACGAAGTGCATTTTCTGATGGATAGCGCTTAACAAATCTCAACCTTCATCTTACGATAACTGCCACTATAAATACGCTAGGCCACTTACAAGGAATCACAATGAAGAGTTCACACGTTCCTCTTAGTTATCACCCTGAAAAATTGAAGCGCGAACTGAAGCCTTTTTATATCGGTGCCGATGACAAAGACATCAGCGAAATGCTTAAGACTCTGGGGCTCACAAAATTAGAAGATTTATACGCGCACATTGATGACTCAGTTAAAATGACAACTGTTCCGATGGCGAAGAATTTAAGCTACGAAGAATTGATCGCGCACGTGAATGAAATCGCAAACAAGAATAAGCAAAAAATTTCTTTCTTAGGTGATGGCCTCCCACAGTACGCTGTGACCGAAGTTGTTGGGCCTATTTGTAACATCAGAGGCCTCACCACGGCCTACACTCCTTACCAGCCTGAGCGCTCGCAGGGAACGCTTCAGACTCTTTGGATTTATCAATCTCTCATCGCTCAGCTCACTGGCTTTGAGGCGATCAATGCTTCTCTCTATGATCGCTCGACTTGTCTTTTTGAGGCGATGAACTGTGCTCTTCGTTTAGTGAAAGATTCAACCACAATCGTGGTCGCAAGCACTCTCTATCCTGGGGACATCGAAGTTCTTGATACCTACAGTAAAGAGACGGAGATGAAAATCGTTCGTGCTCCAGTGAATGCGCAAACTGGTAAGCTTGATATTGAAGCACTGAAACGAATCCTCAACACTACTCCTCAAGTTGCTGCTGTGGCGTTCCCACAAGTCAACAACCTTGGAAACATCGAAGCCGTTGATGAGATTGTGGACCTTTGCTCTACTAGTAACATTAAGTCGATCGCTGTTGTTGATCCGATGCTCCTGGGTCTCGGCGGACTTAAAGCTCCCGTTAAATTCGGCACACGCATGCAGGGATGTGACATGGTAGTTGCTGAAGGCCAGCACTTAGCGATTGGCCCAAATTTCGGCGGACCTGGACTCGGGATTTTTGGAATCCGCTATAATGATCAAGACAAGATTTCAATCCGTTCTACGGCCGGAAGATATGTTGGTAAAACTCAAGACCTTAAAGGTCGTGACTGTAAGGCCCTTATTCTCTCTACTCGTGAACAACACATCCGCCGTGAAAAAGCGACGTCGAACATTTGTTCGAACCAATCATTTGTTGCCACTGCGGCCGGAGCTTCCATCCTTGCCAGAGGGGATGAAGGGTTTGAAAAGACACTCAAGCTTTCTCGTGGACTTGCTGAAAAAGCGGCCGAGGCCCTTTCGCAGTTTGAAGGAGTAGAGCTAAAATTCAGAGGCTCTCCGTTTTTTAATGAATTCACTTTGAAGCTTCCGGTGAACACTCGTGAGTTTATCACAAAAGCAAGTCAAGCGGGGCTTCAAGTAGGAGTCGATGTATCAACTCGTCACCCTGAAATCAGTCAGGAAAACCTCCTTCTCATGAGCTTCACGGATATCCATTCTGAAAATGATATCGAAACTCTGGTTCACTTTTTTGGAACTCAGTTTGCAAAAAATAAAACGGCCACTCCAGCACTCAAGATTCCATCTGTGATGCTTAGAACAGACGCTCCAGAAATCCCAAAACTGACTGCAAAAGATATCATCCAGTACTATGAGAAACTGGGAAAACAAAACCTCTCCCCTGATGACGGGATCTACCCTCTTGGGAGTTGTACCATGAAGTACAACCCTTACATCAATGACTACGCAGCTTCTCTACCGGGCTTTACGAATGTTCACCCTGAAGCTCCGATCGAAGACGTCCAAGGAAGTTTAGAAGTTCTTTATGAAATCCAAGAGCAGTTTAAAGCGATCACTGGTCTTCCTGGAGTTGTTACACAAGCTGTCGCCGGTGCTCAAGGAGAACTCGTAGGACTTAAAATGTTCCAGGCCTACCACCGTGACCGTGGAGAACACGCACAAAGAAACGTGGTCATCATCCCTCGCTCGGCCCATGGAACAAATCCAGCGACGGCCACCATGGCCGGCTATGATACGAAAGTTGTCGATGGCAAGGCCTATGGAATCTATACGGTTGAAGCCCTTCCTAACGGTGAAATGAATCTCGCACAAATTAAAGAGTTCCTCAAAACTGACGGTCACCGAGTTGCGGGCGTCATGGTAACCAATCCAAATACGGCCGGAATTTTTGAAACTCAATTTAAAGAAATGAGTGCTCTGATTCACGCTGTTGGTGGACTCGTCTACATGGACGGCGCAAACATGAATGCCATTGCAGGGATCGTGAACCTCGATAAACTCGGAGTAGATGCGGTTCACAACAATCTTCATAAAACTTGGACCATCCCTCACGGAGGCGGTGGCCCCGGGGACGCTATTGTGGCAGTTTCTCATCGTCTTCTTGATTTCATGCCTGGAATTCAGGTTGTTAAAAAAGATGGAATGTTTGATATCGTGAAGCCAGCTAAATCTTGTGGTTCGTTTCACCGACACTTTGGGAACTTCGCTCACAAGATACGTGCCTACACTTACATCAAAGCTCTAGGCGGAGCGGGTGTGCAGAAGATGAGCCAAGTGGCCGTTCTTTCTGCTCGCTACCTTCACCACAACCTTTCGAAATCTTATCCCACTCTACCGGCCCAGGCCGAGAGTTCTCCAAGAATGCATGAGTTTATCCTGACGCTTTCACCTGAGACGTTCAAAAAAATTGAGGCCGCAGGAACACCGAAAACGAATACGATTGCTCGGATTGGAAAACTCTTTTTAGACTTTGGCTTCCACGCGCCAACGGTGGCCTTCCCTGAGCAATATGGACTCATGTTTGAGCCAACTGAAACTTACACGAAAAAAGAACTTGATCAGTTTGTTGGAGTTGTTGAGACCATTCTTAAACTCGTCAACGAGCATCCTGAAGTGTTAAAAACAGTTCCGCACTTCACTCCAATTGACCGCGTGGATGAAGTGGGTGCCAACAAAAACCCTATGTTCTGTGAAAAAATAACGAGTCATCTTCCTGACATCATTGCCGACCGAGTGGATTCTGAAAAACTCCGGAACTCAACACCAGGAGATCTTTGTGATCACATTTTGAAAACACATCAAATTACAGTTGCTGGATAGATTTTTTACTGGAGACCTAAGAAAATACCCTCTTAGGTCTCCTACTTCACGATCAAAACTTTAGCGCCGTTTTCAGTGTAACTAATTTTGTATGTTTTATTCTTATCAACTTTAATTGTTTCAATCTTCTTATTGCTCCATCTCACCTCAACTTCAACCTTTGAATCTGAGATCATTGGAATTCCAAAGTGCGCCTCCAAGGGCCTCGAGATATCCTGCCCTCCACCGAAGACAAGCTCGCGCATGAGAATTTTGGGTGCATTTTTTATCCTGACTCTTGAACCAACAGGACTTCTCGGTACAGATTTCCCATCACCTTCTAATATGAAATTCACAAATGATTTAGTCACATGCTCCTGAGTCATATTTTTAAAAAACTTAAGTGAGGGATCTTTGTGCCCACGCATCGAAATCTCCCCTAAGACCATATCCAGATCTCCATCACGATCAAAATCAAACAAGACAACACCTTTTGGGTTTGTCACAGCTTCAAATGTGTCAGAGATGTTTGAAAAATTTCCATTCTGTTGCATAAGGAATGTGGTGAGTTTTGTCTCAGGTGGATAGTCTGAATTGGCGATGACTAAATCAAGCTGGCCATCAAGGTTAATATCACCGATATCAGCACCTATATCGCCTTGGTTATCAAACTTTTTTGGCCTCGGAAAATCCGTAAACCGCACAAAAGGCTTAGGAAAATTATTGTAAAGAATTGAGCTTATATCAGAAGTTGGCCCGGCCCAGTTGTGCGTGATTTCTCCTTGAAAAACATCGAGTTTTCCGTCTTGATTAAGATCCGCACATTGAGAGACAAAACTATTCCCATTGCCTCTAAAATCCCCTTTCCCATTTGGATCTCCATCAAAATTTAGTCCAGAGGCCATATTCAGATATTTTCCATTTGAGTAGAGATAGAGCTGGTTCCACCTTCTCCCATACCCCGCGATTAGAAGATCAAGGTACCCGTCGTTGTTAATGTCACAAACGTTGGCCATGTAAGAAGGGACGTAAGCATTTTTTGATCCAATTGGCAGTAGTGTTTTACTCTGGATCCCGACAGCAAGTGACGTGTCTTTGAAAGAACCATCGGGCAGCTTCTCGAAGAGGTAGGTGGGACCTGCGTGAAATTTTGAATTATTTAGATAGTAAGAAGTTCCGATGAAATCGAGTCTTCCATCATTATTATAATCAAAGATTTGAATGTCTCCCCAACTAGAAATTGTGTTTGGAAATTTTTTGACATTGAATCTTTCGAAAGAGACACTCGCACTTGTGACATTCAAATCATAGGCCTCAAGGGGGTGGTTAGGATAGCGGACAATCACACCCCATTTTTCAGGATGAAAAAGTCCTTTGGCCATTTTTAAGACCGCGAACTGCTTAGGAATAAATCCGATGACCGCAACTTCTTTAAAGGATTTTCCACCTTGATTTAAAAAAAATTTTGTTTCAAATTTCCCACCAAAGTTATTAGTGAGGATGAGATCAAGAAAGTGATCTTGATTCAAATCGGCCACGAGATTTTGATTGAATGGCATATTCGTTGGTAATCCAAACTCTTGATTGGCCTTTTTAAATACACTCTTCATCATAACTTCTGGTATGGCCGCTGGATCTCTGTCTATCTTTTGCATAGAGCTGCAACTAGAGAGGATTAGAATTGAAGCGAGAGTCGTGGTCAGTTTTTTTCTCATGAATTCGTATCGGAAAGGGAGATAATTAGGATTAAGAATTAGGGTCTGATCTTTACTGTCAGGATTAGGAGTGATGAAACGAAGATGAGCTTTATCTTGTAAATACTGAGAAGAACATCCTGTTCGTCAAAAAATCAGACACCTATGAAATTCTTATTAAAATCGGAATCAGCAGTATTGAGTCACATTCGTTAATCATCAAACGAATATGAGTGTAATAATCCATGACTGCGGCCAATTATACAAAACATGTCTCGATACGGATGGATGTGATGTCTGCTACCCACACTTGATTGATATTATCCAGACTCATTTCCTGAATTAAATTCGGATAAATTGGTTTACTGTGATTCGAGTCAATAGTGGGCGATCTAAATTGAACCGGCACAATAAAATTGTTCACAATTTGAGAGACGGTCTACTAATTATTAAGATTTTTAGATATCCACCCTTTGATAGGAGAAACTCTACTGTGGATGTTAACATCAGTTAAACCATTACGCGTGCTTCCATCTATATCAAAGTCTGTCAGAAAACTTTTGTTTATTCCTATTATTCTACCATTAAGAAAGATTGGTCCTCCAGAATCTCCGTAGCATAGACTTGATGACTCTTTTGAAATATTTAGACCAGGAGTAAGTAAATTCACTTCATATA
>JACCDH010120651.1_pt1 | contig 13443 bp, 14 predicted proteins | sample 7442481 | NCBI WGS metagenome assembly JACCDH01 (sample SAMN15323433, study PRJNA562643) | freshwater metagenome | isolation source: river surface water | place: USA:Blue River Watershed | collected 2017-08-15
TCCCCTTTAGTATATTTGTAATGAACATAATTGTTATTTAATGACTGCTCCTCGCATTTCTATTTGTATACCTGCTTATAAAAAGCCTGAATATGTGGTGCGTGCCATTCAGTCCATTTTAAAACAATCGTATAAAGAGGTAGAAATTGTCATTTCGGACGATTCACCTAACGAGGATATAAAAATAGCGATTCAGCCTTATATTTCTGAGCTGGATATTAAATATTATCACAATCAACCTGCTTTAAAAAGTCCAATGAATTGGAACAATGCTTTGGATAAAGCGACTGGTGATTATGTGATGTTGTTACATCAAGACGATTGGTTGCATCATCCCAATGCTTTAGAGATTTATGTAGCAAGTTTTAAGAGTCATCCCGAAGCAGGATTTGTGTTTTGTAAAAACACTGCGATACAGCCCGATGGGGTGGAATTGAACCTGCAAGCAATTAAAAGTTTGCTGAGGGAAATGGCACAAAAACCACATCATATTTTAAGGGCCAATGTAATTGGTCCGCCAAGTAATGTGATGTTAAAGCGGTCTATTCCTATTCGTTACGACGAAAACTATATCTGGCTGGTGGATGTAGATTATTATGTACAATTGTTAGAAGCTGGGAATCAATATGTTTATCTAGACCAGCATTTAGTGACTATTGGTTTGCACGAAGACCAAACCACAGTGTTCTGCAGAAACAATGAAGACGTGATTGTAAAAGAAAATATTCATTTTGCTAAAAAGTTGGGCAACAGTGCATTCTCTGATATCTTGATTTATGATTATTATTGGCGTTTATTACGTAATTATAAAATCCGTAGACAAGAAGATTTATTTATGATGGGCGTGCAAAAAGACCAATTACTGCCTGTTATAATTCATCAATTAAATTGGGAACAAAGATGTCCAATCTGGCTCTTGAAATTTGGTCCTATCTCTAAATTATTGATGGGTCTTAACTATTTTACCAGACCAACTAATTAAAATAGCGCTTTAAAGTCAGCGCTTTTTTTTCTATCAATTTCCAGGACAATATGCCAAATATAAAAGCGCCAATGCTAGCATAAAGAAAGAGCATAAAAGTACTTGGCTTTAAAAAATAGACAATAAATTGTTGTATTGGAAAAGCATAAAGATAAATGCCATAAGAAGGATCGCCCAATTTCTGATGCACCCAATTCGCCACTTTGGACTTCATTTGTCCAATATAAAGAATGACAAAAGGTAAGCAAGTAAAAAGCCATGCACGATCAATTTTAAAAATGATCATGGTAATCAATATTAGAACAGCTGCGATAAATAGGTATTTACTTGAATCCCATTTCCCCCAATTGATACATGCAAAAAAAGAACCTGTGACAAAGTAAATTCCTAAGTCAAAAACTAAATCCAAGGGGACAGGTTTTTTGATACTCAATAATTCATTAGGATAGAATAGGTTACCAACGGTAAATAGCGTCATCAAACCTAACAAGGTCCATCTTAGGGCTTTTATATTTTTCCTGATTGGGAATAGTAATAACAAAACAATATAAAACAAGAATTCAAATTCTATCGTCCATAGGGAGCCATTGATTGCTCTTGATGGCAATTGCTCAAATACACCTGGAATATAAAAATGTGGCATAAAAAGTAACGTATTGCCAATAAAATATTTATAGATTGCTGGATTTAGAAAGTAGGGCAATTCGGCGTGAGGATAAATAAAATAAATAGCAAGTAAAGTCAGCATTAGTAAAACGATTAATCCAGGGAAAATGCGCAACATTCTTTTTGCAAGATAGTCGATGACGCTTTTACTTCTAGTTAAGCTTTGTAAAATTAAATATCCACTAATCACAAAGAAGCCTTTAACACCTATGAAAGACAAAATCAAATAGTTGTCCGTTAATTGACCAAGTAGGTCCGACTCTCCAACACCATTCAATACATATGAGTGTGATACAATAACAAACCATGCAAACAGGATCCTCAAAAGATCGAAATTGTTGGCTTCTCTTTCAATTTTGATGCTGGATTCTGACATGTTTGTATAGATGAGGTTGCAAATATATCCTATCTTTATTTTGATTTCAAAGCTTATTTATGTTGTTATCCATTATTATTGTCAACTACAATTCGGGGGCACTTCTATTAGATTGTTTACAGTCAGCCGATTTGGACTTATTTGACCTTGATATGGTCGAATGGATCATTGTAGACAATAGTAGCAATTTGGCTGACAAATCGCTGATTAAAACTGCCTTCCCAATGGTAGAATGGGTGGATATGGGGTATAATGCAGGATTTGCGAGGGCCAATAATCAAGGGATTGAATTGTCTAAAGGTCAATTGGTCTTGTTGTTAAATCCAGACACTTTACTAAAGCCTGGCGTCTTGATGGCTATAGCAAAAGAATTATTAGGTTCTAATTTAGTAGCAGCTGGCGTTCAATTGGTGCACTTGGATGGTCAACCACAATTTTCTGGCAGCAATTTTATGTTAGGTGGTTTAAATCATTTATTGCCATTGCCTTATTGGGGTGATTGTATTAAGCATATTGCTTCTGTTTTTATAAAAGAAAAACCTGCATTGATCCAAGCTTCAGCTATTTCTGAGGTAGATTGGATTAGTGGTGCTTTCTTGATGGTAAAAAAAGAAGTTATTCAAAAAGCGGGTAAGCTAGATGCTGATTTCTTTTTATATGCCGAGGAAGTGGAGTGGTGTGCAAGACTTGGTAAATTTGGGAAGATGGCAATATTTGGTAATTATTCAATTGTGCATTTGATTGGACAATCCATACAAGTAGCATCTAATGCAGAAGACAATAGCTATACAAATTTGACGGATAAGAAAGGATTACAATTGATGGTATCCAATCATTTGAGAATTAGGAAACAGTATGGGGTGTTTTGGTTCCTGTTTCAATTGTTGAATTATACATGGACTGTGCCCCTTTATTTAATTGCAGGATTGTTTGAAACTGTTTGGAAAAGAAAATCAATTCCAACAATGCTCCAGTTTTGGTGGGGCTTTACTAAAAATGTCATTGAACTGTGGTTGATTGCGCCTATAGTGATTGCAAAGAAGCCCCATTTTTATAAATACATCTAACTATAGCATTTGATCCTAAAGTCGATAACTATATTGGAGCTTATCTATTCAATAATCCCTTTAGGGCATCAATTCTGAATTGAATAATCGGCCAAAATTTTGCTGGATGAAGTTGCAATGTGTATTTAATTCCAAGTACAATGGCTGCGCCCAACTTTATAATGTATTCAATAATTTTGAGCAGATAAGCTTTTTGTGAAATTGCTTTTGTCCTTGCTCTTTCACCTCTTCCAATCCCACTCGCTACACGATACATATAGGCAGGTATCAGCTTCTCAACTTCTACCACATGATACACTACTAAGCTAGGATCGTAATATATTTTTTCGCCGAGTGCAATAATTTTGTAAAACAATTCTTTTCCTTCTCCGCCAATTCTTAGTGTGCCTACCACGCCAGGTATCGCCACATTGAATCCCCCCACTAAATCAAAGGCAGATTTCTTCATGATCATATTTGATTCCAATGGATACTTGCCATTCTCAAATGCACATGCGATTGGTGCGTAATCAAAATTACCTACCAAAGAGGATACATAATAGCTCATCCATTTTGGTTCTGCTGGGATGTACTTTGGTATAATTTTTCCGCCAAAGCCCATAATAGTGGGGTGCATTTGGGTATGTCTTATAATATTTTGAATGTAATTTGCTGTTGCTACTGCGTCATCATCCATGAAACAAAGCCAAATACCTTTGGCTAATTGTGCACCTTTGTTTCTTGCATAAGAAGCCCCTTGACTGGTCTCTGTGGTATAATAAAAATGCCCATCAGGGTTGGCTGCACGCCATTGAACAAAAACCTGTTCTGTGCCATCTGTAGAGTTATTGTCCACCACAATCACTTCAAAATCATCCTTGGAAGCAGATTGATGGTACAAGCTATCTAAAGCAGCTCCGATATAGGCTGCACGATTATAACTACAAATTACAACAGATACAACCATTATAAAGTCGCTTTTTGCTTGTCTAAGATTTGTTTAACCGATACTACAACAAAAGCAATCAATGCTATCCAAAGTAGGATAGAAGCAATACCTGAGATCTGTTTAGCTTTTGTAACAGAAGCAGGTTTAAATTCAAACCTAATTTTATGATCACCAGCTGGTACTACCAATCCTCTTAGGACATAATTCACTTTTACGATGGGCGATTCTTGGTTGTCGATAAAAGCTTTCCAGCCTTCACGGTAATAAATCTCGCTAAAAACAGCCAATTGCTTTGCATTTGTTTTTGCGGTATAATGAATTACATCATTTTGATTGTCCACTAATTGGATCGTCGCATTGCTGTCTAATTGTAATCCAGACAAAGCATCAATCTTATCTTGTTCATCAATGACTGCTGAATCTTTTGGATTAAAGAAACTAAGGTGATCCATCACAGCTCTTGGCCCCTTTTTATATTCTATGCCTTTTACAAACCAAGCATTACCCAACGCATCTGGATTGGGGATGGTATCTGATGCCATGTTGCCAGTGATGATGTATTTTGTATTCATCATATTTAATGTGGGTAAGCAATTGGGGAATTTATACCATTGATTTTCTATTAAGTCTTGGTAAATGCTCAATTTGGCTGGATTGTACCCACCTACTAAATTATGATGGTAAGCCATGATTGCACCTTCGTTGAATGCATTTTGAACGCCACGTCTTAGATCTATAATACGATAATTGCTTGTGTCTTTTAATAAAGCATTGTCTAAAACAGTTAATGCAAAAACATTTTCATTTTCTGCAGCTTCTACAAACTGACTTGGTTTTAAATATTGTACATTAATTTGAAATAAATCAACCATTGCAAGGATGCCAATCGCTACCATGAAAAATGTTTGCTGGATGGATTGCTTGATATATAGATAGATCAAAAAGAAAGCAATACCTATAAAAATCAAAGCTCTAGTTAAATCCGATTCAATAAAGCCTTTTCGGTCCTCAGCAATAGCGTTTACCATCTCTCTTGCAGGGTTTTCAAATGCAGCTTTTTGATTGGGGTCTTGTATTTGCATGATCTGACTCATTAATTGCTTTTCACTTTCTGATTTAAAATCAGATGTGAAATAAATTGCAAGTACTGCAAAGAATATAAGGCCTAATGTGATCCATCCAGTTTTATGTGCTTTAACAAACTGATTAAAATTGTTCGAATTCAAAATCGCATCGATACCATACATTGCAAGTACACCTATTAATAAAGTGGGTACTACAATGATCATGCTTGGTGCACGGAATTTATTATACAATGGTAGATGCTCTAATATAAATAAATTGAAGGTTTCAAAATAAGTGCCCGCTGCGAGTAAGATTGACAAGACTATTACCGCACCAATCCACCAACGATTAGGATTTTTGTTGCTTCCAAATCCAATACAAGCTAGGAAGCAAATAAGGATACCAACATAAGGAGGTCCTGCAGTGAATCCAATACCACCCCAATAAAATTGCAAAAAAGATTGTAGTTGCTGACCTACTTCTGGCTGCATTTGTTGCAATGCTTCGATGGCTTTGGATTTTGATGGATCTACAATATTGGGATCACTTGATGCGCCGTAGATATGCGGAAACATCATCACTAAGGGTTCTGATAAAAACATGCTATAACTCAATGCATAATCTTTATTTAATCCCGTGTTGGTAATCTTACTATCTTTTGTAGCGAGTGCACTTCCACCTCTAATAGATGCTTTGCCATATTCTGCTGTGCTCATTAACATAATCGCATTCACCGCTAATCCTAGTATACCGGCCACTAAACTGAAACCAAAAGTTTTAATGATATGCGTATAGTCTTTTGCTTTGATCCATTGTACAAGGTAAAAAATGGACATTCCAATTACGATGATCAATCCATAATAATTGATCTGTAAATGGTTTGCCTGAACAAATAATGCAGTAGCAATGGCGGTGCAAATCGCCCCTAAATAATATTTCTTTTGAAAGATCAATAAGATAGCACCAATAAAGAAAGGTAGATAAGCAATGGCATGCATTTTAGTCATATGCCCCACCACCACAATGATAGGGTTGTAGGTGGCGTAGCTATAAGCCAATCCACCAATGATGCCAATTAAAGTTGAGAAGCCAAGCACCTGTGCTAAAAAATAAAAACAAATACTTGCCAAAAAGAATAAACCTACTGGCTCTGATAAATACAATGTGAAAATGCCATCCAAGGCCCCAATGGTATAAGGACTAACTGGTATACCTGTAATTTGAAAAGTGGGCATGCCGCCAAACATACTGTTGGTCCATAATGGCGTTGTGCCATATTTTTCTTTATAATTTAAAGCATCTTGTGCCATTCCTTTCCATTGAGTTACATCCGATTGTTGTAATACTTTACCCTCTAAAGCTGGTTTACAATAAACAATCGCAACAAGTGCAAAAACGATCATTGCTAAAAGATGGGGGAGTAATGACTTAAAAAAGGTTTTCAACATATATTTTTATTGTTAAACAAACCTACAACTAAAAAGGCTTTTTTTGTACTTTTAGTAACTTGTAAATATCAACATTATGCAGCAGAGACCTGTGTTGGCTTTTATTTCTAAAGTGGCCATTATTGCCAACCTATTTTACCTGCTATCTACGCTGTTTTTATTCTTTACATGGTTAAAAATACCAAGGGATATTGCTCAATTTATTGCTGTGTTGGGCTTGGAGCTGGCACCATTTGTAAACCTCCTATTTGCGCTCATCCTTTTATTTAGGGTCCTTCAAAAAAAAACAATTAATTTACCTAATTGGCAAACAATCTTTAACCTAGCTATGTTATTGTTGCAGATTGGTCTATTGTTTATTTAAATTGAAATATGATTCATCAAATACTAAAGCATAAGCCCACCAAACTTTTTTTAGGCATCACTGCCTTTTTTGTGGCCAATGCCCTCATTGCAGAGTGCATAGGAGGTAAAATATTCTCTCTTGAGGCTGTTTTTGGTTTCCAGCCAATCAATCTTACTTTATTTGGTGAATCAGGGCTAGCTTTTAATTTAACATGCGGTGTATTATTGTGGCCTTTAGAATTTGTAATTACAGATATCGTGAATGAATATTATGGTCCTAAAGCAGTAAGACGTATTAGTTTCATTGCAGTGGCATTAATAAGCTACGCATTCATCATGTTTTATCTAGCAATGTCTGCAGCACCTGCAGGTTTTTGGGTAGCATCAAAAATACAAAATGGTGTTCCAAGTATGCAATTGGCTTTTGAAGCAATTTTTGGACAAGGAATGTGGATTATTATTGGAAGTCTAATTGCTTTTATGGTGAGTCAGTTGATTGATGTAACCATATTTCATCAAATAAAAAAAATCACTGGTGAAAAAATGATTTGGTTAAGATCTACCGGGTCTACAGTAGTATCTCAATTGGTTGATAGCTTTGTGGTGTTAGTCATTGCATTTAAACTAGGGAATGGTTGGTCTTGGTCTACTGTGTTGGCCGTGGGCGTTGTGAACTACATGTATAAGTTTACAATGGCGATTATTTTAACTCCTTTAATTCATATTATAAGAAATCGAATCGAAGCATATGTGGGTAAAGAAGTTGCAGATAAAATGAAGCTTCAAGCGATGGGTGAAGCAGCAGGAATCTAATCAAACAGAAAATTGTTCCTTTAAAATCTTAATGGCCACTTTATCAATAGGTAAGTGCATAGTGTCTTCACTCAATTGTTCCCATTCTACCCATCTAAAAGATTCTGCAGTTCCATTGGGGTCAGATGTTTGTGCTGCAGTAAAATCGAATGGGGTAGTGGTTGTTTTAATGACAGATAGATCTTCGCAATGCACGTAATAATAAATTGAAATGATTTGATCCGTTTTTTTAAATGCAGACATTTGAAAGAAATCTGTGGTATATAAATGATCGCCAACTGTCACTTTTAATCCAGTTTCTTCCATATATTCCCGAGCGAGACAATCCCTTGTACCTTCGCCAAATTCAAGTCCACCACCAGGTAATTTGGTAAAATAATCACCTCTTATGTATTCGTCACTTACCAACAATCTATTGGCTGCGTCTATCAATATACCATACACTCGAACATTGAACAAAGGCATGTGTTAATTATTTTAAATGAATAGATCCTCTAAACACAAAGGTTCCTGGCCCTTGTAACCAGATGTGATTAAAGTGTCCACCACCTTGGTTATTAAAACTCACCGCTAAATCACCTCCTAAGGTTTTGATGGCTACTCGGTGCTCACCTGTTTTATGAAGATGGGTTGCTATGGCAGCAGCTGTTACACCAGTGCCACAACTATAAGTTTCATTTTCTACGCCTCTTTCATAAGTGCGCACAAATAAATGTTCTTTTTGAAATTCAACGAAGTTGACATTGATGCCTTCTGCTTTGAATCGGTCATTGTATCGAATGGCCTTCCCTTCGGAATATACATCTAAATTTTCAACCCCCTCTACCACTTTGATGTAATGTGGAGAGCCTGTATTGGTTACAAAAAAATCGGCCCCTGTTTCAACAGCGCTCACGTCAATCATTTTTAAATGTACCCATCCATTGTTATGTATGGTGGCTTCGTGAGGGCCATCTACTGCAATGAAAAGGTATTTGTCTTTCACAATACCATTGTCATGTGCAAATTGAACCAAACATCTTCCACCATTGCCACACATGGTTCCTTCTGTGCCATCCGCATTGTAGTAGGTCATTGAAAAATCATATCCTGTAGCGTTACCCAATAGCATCAATCCATCTCCACCTACACCAAATCTTCTGTCGCATAAAAAGGCGATTTGTTGATTGGATAATGAGATGCTTCCATCTCTATTATCAATAATCACAAAATCATTGCCTGTGCCTTGGTATTTTGAAAATTGGATATCCATATTGTGTTTGTTTCTTGATTAAATGCCTGCGATGATGCCCAAACTTTTTTGAATCATATGGTCTACAGATTTTGCGCCATCCTTGCTAAATTCTTTTTTCACTCTGTTCGCCACAATCACATTGATGCTCAAACATTGGTGCCCTAATAAATTACACAAACCATAGATGGCACTCGTCTCCATTTCAAAATTAGCAATATGGTGGTTGCCAAAACGGAAACTCGTCATTTGATCTACTAAATTAGGTAGCTTTAATGGGAGTCTCAAAATTCTACCCTGTGGGCCATAAAATCCAGGGCAAGTGACTGTGATACCATGGCTATATCCCTCTGTAAAATGTTTTAATAAACCTGCACTTGCACTAGAGATATAGGGTTTGAGATGGTGCGCTTGGATATTGGTATGTTGTTCAAAAGCTGCTAAAATCGCCAACTCTTCATCATTGTTAGTCGGCTGGTAAAAATGTAATAAATTATCTACCCCTAAACCATGCGTTCCTGCTACTAATTGATCTACACCTACTTCGCCTTGTAATGAACCACAAGTGCCAAGACGGATCACAGATACTGATTTCTTGGTTTCTTTGATTTGTCTAGTGTTAAAATCAATATTCACTAAAGCGTCTACTTCATTTAAGGCGATGTCAATATTATCTGGTCCTATCCCCGTGCTCATCACTGAAATGCGTTTTTGTCCAATATAGCCAGTATGTGTAATGAATTCTCTATGCGCAGATTGGTGTTCGATTCGGTCAAAATATTTACTGACATGGGCTACACGTTCTGGATCACCCACGGTAATGATTGTATCTGCAATCTCCTCGGGACGAAGGTCTAAATGGTACACCGCCCCTCTTGGGTTGATAATTAATTCAGAATTGCCAATTGGCTGTTGCATATGGTTGATTTAGGCTACAAATGTCGTTTAATTCGATTTAGTGGTAAAATTCTTTTATAATTAACTACTTTACGTTATTTTCGCGTCCCGAAAAGGTCCTGTGGCCGAGTGGCTAGGCAGAGCTCTGCAAAAGCTTCTACAGCGGTTCGAATCCGCTCGGGACCTCGATATAAAGCCTGTTACGAAAGTAATAGGCTTTTTTAATGTGAAGCCACGAAACAAGCTTGCTTGATTGAGTGGATGAGCGTTAAAAAAGCCAACTGTCCCGAGCATCGGGATAGTTGAAAGGCTTTGGGTTAACTAAGTCAATTTCATTTTATTATTTATATTTTTGCACCCATGAAACATTCTCAAACTATCGGCATCATCCTTACTTTATTGTTATTCTTATGTACTACACAGCCATTGGTAGTGATTGAAAGCAGAAACTGGGTTGTGACTGGATGGGATGCAGGTGCAACCAATTTTGGTCAATCAGGGAAGTTTCTTTTTTATATTGGTTTGATGGCAATTTTATTTTTTGCAATTCCCTCCATCAACGTCAAGCGATTTAATATGGCATGGGCGGCTTTATTATTAGCTTGGAGTATTCGTAATTTTCTTGTTTTAGGCGCATGTGCAATGGGGGAGTGTCCGCAAAAACAATGGGCATTGTATGCATGTGTATTTTTAAGTATTGGCATATTAATCATGACTTTCTTGCCAAAAATTAAAACAAAATAACCCTCTATTTGAGAGGGCTATTTCTATAATCAATTCGGGTATCTTATTTCGCCAATTGCTCAAGTCCCTTTCCAATCAATTGTACAGCTTCTTTGATTTGAGCTTCATTAATGATCAATGGAGGGGCAAATCTAATTTTATCTCCATGGGTTGGTTTAGCCAATAATCCTAATGTTTTTAAATGAATACATAATTCCCAAGCAGCTTCAGGATTGTTATGTTTGATGACGATTGCATTCAACAAGCCGCGGCCTCTAATTGAAGCAATGAATGGTGAATTTAATTTGGCTAATTCTGCTCTTAAAATCTCTCCCATTTTAAATGCATTTTCCACCATCTTTTCAGACTTGATGACTTCCAATGCTTTCATAGCAACAGCACATGCAAGTGGATTACCACCATAAGTAGAACCATGTTCGCCTGGTTTAATTTGTAACATCACAATATCATCAGCTAAAACTGCAGCAACTGGAAGGGTGCCTCCACTTAATGCTTTTCCCAATATCAAAATATCAGGTCTTACGTTTTCATGATCACATGCTAACATGGTTCCAGTTCTTGCAAGGCCTGTTTGTATTTCATCTGCAATGAATAATACGTTGTATTTGTCGCATAAAGCACGTACACCTTTTAAATATCCATCTGTTGGAATGACTACGCCTGCTTCTCCTTGGATTGGTTCTACCATAAAAGCAGCAACGTTGGGGTCTTGTAAAATAGTTTCTAATGCATCGAGATCGTTATAAGGCACGAGTCCGAATCCTGGCATATAAGGTCCAAATCCTTTATAACTGCTAGGGTCTGTAGAGGAAGAGATAGCGGCAAGTGTTCTTCCCCAAAAATTACCTTCTGCAAAAATGACTTTTGCTTGATTCTCTGGGATGCCTTTCACAGCGTATCCCCATCTCCTTGCTAATTTAATAGCAGTTTCGCCTCCTTCAACACCAGTATTCATTGGTAATACTTTGTCATAGCCAAAGTATTCGGTGATGTATTTTTCATACACCCCTAATTGGTTATTGTAAAACGCCCTAGAAGTAAGGGTTAATTTTTGTGCTTGTTCAATTAATGTTTTGATGATTTCAGGATGACAATGTCCTTGGTTGACAGCAGAGTAACCACTTAAAAAATCAAAATACCTTTTGCCATCCACATCATATAAAAAAATACCTTCGCCTTTTTCAAGTACGACTGGCACTGGATGGTAGTTATGGGCACCGAATTGGTCTTCAAGCGCAATATACTTGGCAGTATTTGCACTCGTATGGATTGAGTTAGACATGCAATAAAATGTTTAATAATTTGATAAAAACAGGAAGAATGTAAAAAGCAAGGGTTCAATATTACCCCAAGGGATGATTTAGAAAATCTAAATTAAAAAATAAGAAATTTGTATTTATCATAGCTCTAAGGTAGTGTTTTTACTCAATTTTACCATAATTGGACTTACATTCGCGTAAATAATTTCACATTGAAACCGCTCGTATCTATAGTTATTTTAAATTACAATGGCGCTCATTACTTGAAGACTTTTTTGCCTTCTGTAGTAGCAACCCAATATGAGCACAAAGAGATTGTGGTGGCAGACAATGGTTCAACTGATGATTCTTTGACTATTTTAGCAGCTGATTTTCCTACAGTAAAAGTCCTACAAAATTCAACGAATGAAGGTTTTGCAGGCGGATACAATTGGGCATTGAAGCAAGTGGAATCAGATTATTATATTTTATTAAATTCAGATGTAGAAGTAGTGCCATCTTGGGTAGATCCTTTGGTGCAATTTATGGAAGCGCATCCAAATGCAGGAGCTTGTCAACCAAAGATATTAGCCCAAAAAGCACCTACTTATTTTGAATATGCTGGTGCCAGCGGAGGTTGGATTGATGTCCTTGGGTATCCATTTTCACGAGGCAGGATCTTTGATGTATGTGAGCAAGACAAAGGGCAATATAATCAGATTGAACCGATTTTTTGGGCATCTGGTGCGGCTATCATGATTAGGTCAAAACTGTTTCACCAATTAGGTGGATTTGATGCCTCTTTTTTTGCGCACCAAGAAGAAATTGATTTGTGTTGGCGTATGCAATTGGAGGGCTATGGATTGTATGTTTGCCCAGAGGCCGTTGTTTATCATGTTGGAGCAGGTACTTTACCAAGAGGCGGTAGAAAAGTATTTTTGAACTTCAGAAATAACTTAATTATGCTAATTAAAAACCTTCCAGTGCAGGAATTAATTTGGAAAATACCAGTCAGATTTGCACTAGATGGGATATCAGCATGGAAGGGATTACTAAGTGGAGATGGTTACTTTTTTACTGCTATTGCAAAAGCCCATTTTGCTGTTATAGGATATTGGTTGACCGGGAAAGTCAATAGGAGTAGGTATTGCAAACCATTAGCTTCCATGGGTGGCGTTTATAATGGTTCCGTTGTTTTCCAGTACTTCATAAAAAAGAGACAAGAATTTGATAAAATTGTCATCAAAGAGGCTCATAATTAAGAACTTGTTGTTATTTTTGCATTCGTAATAAAATACTATGTCACAAGAAATTCAAGAAACATCAACAGAAAAAGACATCGCAAAGAATTGGGTAAGTTCTTCTAGATTTATCTTCTATGTATCTGTTTTCGCACTATTATCATTGGTTTTAGGAAATTGTACAAAGTTATTTAGTTCTGGTTTTGAGAAGCCAGAGGTAGAAGTGAATACAAGTTCTCAATACAAACCTGAATATAAGTAGAAAAAAATTTTGTTGGTGTGTGTTGATTCCTTATTTTCGCACTCCAAAAATTAGTTCTTGTTCAAGCGGAAGTAGCTCATTTGGTAGAGCACGACCTTGCCAAGGTCGGGGTGGCCAGTTCGAGCCTGGTCTTCCGCTCA
>JACCDH010557957.1_pt1 | contig 13443 bp, 14 predicted proteins | sample 7442481 | NCBI WGS metagenome assembly JACCDH01 (sample SAMN15323433, study PRJNA562643) | freshwater metagenome | isolation source: river surface water | place: USA:Blue River Watershed | collected 2017-08-15
CAATGCTTAGGTCTTGAAATGAATTAGCAGATGGCAGAAATTGTCTGACTTGAGTACCGTCATACAAATTGAGTCCGTTGGCTGTGGCAACCCAAAGAAAACCCTGACGATCGATAAATAACTTTTGCACAGCGCCTTGGGTTAGGCCTTGATCAGTGGTTAGCGGCGTAAGTAATGGTGATGCTGAAGCGGCAAAAGCAAAAAGGCTTAGGCAAAATAAGGCAAACAAGCGGAAAACATGCATCATCGTGCGTAAAATTCGGTAAAAATAACGAAAAGCATATGAAACATTTTGACTGGACCCGAAGCGTAATGGTGCGAAAATAACGAAATGCAGCTGAACTGTCTAGTGCATTTACCGATTTTATGGTGCCGCCATCCGTAGTGCAACCAAACCAAAAACCAATAGGATCGCAACTCGTTGTAATTGTGTGGCAATAGTGAGCGCTTTTAGCAGATGTGCTGCGGTCGGTTGTGTATCCGGACCAATCCGAACTCGTGGCACCTTTTCGTTCCCATAGTAAATCGGGCCTGCAACACTGCATTTCAGCGCAGCAGCCCATGCGCTTAACAGCCAGCGGCTGGTAAAGCTGAGTTGCCTGTCTTGGCTATATTTGTGGAAAGTCAAAGTGTCTCGAATATTTACCCAAAGCGCTAGTAACAGCGTATTACCAAGTAGCGGCACTGCGCTAAAAACACGTTCGACTATCGAAACAAAAAAACCAAATTCCCGCTGCCTTAACAGTTTAGGATTCCATTGTTGTTGTAGCTCTAACAGCAAACGGTAGCAGCATGCTGCGATACCACCGCCAACCAAATACCAAAACAACACACCAAACCAGTGCTTGCTCAGTCTGAAGGCAGTTGCATCAAGTGCTGCTTTTGCGATACCCGCATTGGACAACTTGTCAGTCTTTCGAAGTACCAACGAAGATAATTGATCGCGCGCTAGGCTAGTTTGTTGCTTTTCAATGTTTTGTGAGACTTGCCGGATCTGATTTGCATAGAATTGCCAATCGAGGGACAAATACAACAAAAAAGCCTGAAAAAACTCTGGCCATGCAGACAATTCTTCAAAGGCAATCAGCAGCACAGCAAAGGGCACCAGCATCACCAGTGTCGCTAAGGCTCCGGCTAAATATTGTTGCTGCCGATCATTGCTTGGTTTTGCCACTTTTGCTCGAATGGCATTGGCAACAGCACGAATAAAAAACCAAGGTTGATAACTTGCTGGCAAAGGCGCAAAGCGGCTGAATAATAACACTACCACCGCAAGCAGTGGCTGTTGCAAAGCGCTTTGTTCTAGCATTTGCCAGAAGCTATCAACATCCATTACAACTGAACCTGCGCCAATTCGCCAATCAGTTGCAGAACCATGGCACAGCTGTTGCGAGAAGCGACTTCTAAATAGGCTTCAAAAGAACTTGGCGATTCTTTACCTGCAATGTCACTCAAACTGCGGATCACCACAAATGGAGTTTCTAACTGGTAGCAGCTTTGTGCTATTGCCGCGCCTTCCATTTCTACAGCTAACATCGTAGGAAAGGTAGCTCTGGTCTTTGCGACACGTTCAGGATCGCACATAAACACGTCACCCGTGGTGATTAGGCCGTGTTTGGTTTTACAAAATCCAAGCGCGGCGATACTGCGATCGGCCGCTGCAATCAGCGTAGGATGTGCAGTAAATGCGGCAGGAAGTCGTGGAACCTGACCTGGCTCGTAACCAAAAGCAGTCACGTCTACGTCGTGATGACGGACTTCAGTGGAAATTACGATATCGCCAACGTTTAGCTCTGGATCAAAGCCACCCGCTGAACCAGTATTGATCACACAAGATGGTTTATATAATTGGATCAATAAGGTTGTGGCAATTGCAGCAGTAACTTTGCCGATCCCACTTTGCACTAGCACCACGTCGCAACCATTGAGTTGACCACGGTGAAATTCAAATTGCGAAATTTTGGTGGTTTCGACGGCTTGCAATTGTTGTTTTAACAGCGCGACTTCTTGTTCCATCGCGCCGATAATTCCGATCAGTTTCATCATGCGGTTCCAGGCTGAAAAAACGCCATTATACCGCTATGAACGCCATTTGTGGCGATAGATTTTTCTCGCAGACTTTACGAGAAATGTAACGTCGTTGCCGCGCCATCGGTTAAGGTGCCAGCTTGATAATCACGGATTGCCTGATCGATTTCGGCAACTGTGTTCATCACAAAAGGACCATATTGCACAATTGGTTCGCCGATAGGTTTAGCCGCAAGCACTAGCAAGCGCACCGCCTCATTAGCGGTAAGTGTCAGCTGTGTACCGTCAGTGAGCACTGCTGCATGGTGGCGCGGGATTGCAGGGGTCTGTTGACCTACCAAAACTTCGCCAACAAAAGGATAAACCAGTGCATTGTGGCCTTGTGGCAGCGAAAAACTGACTTCATCACCGGCATTTAAACTGAAATCTAAATAAAGTGGAGCAGTGCTTAACCCCTGCACAGGGCCTTTAACTGTGCCGCCATCAGCGCTAATAAAATCGCCGGCAATTACTTTTACCCAGCTATTACCGCCAAGTGACAGTTGCGGGATTTGTTCCGGAGTCAGATCAACATATGCCGCCGCTTTCATTTTTTCTTTGGCCGGCAGATTGAGCCAAAGCTGAAAGCCTTGCATCAACCCTGATTGTTGTTGCGGCATTTCCGAATGAATAATGCCGCGGCCTGCGGTCATCCATTGTACGCCACCACTTTTTAAATGCCCTTGATTGCCAAGATGGTCTTCATGCAGCATGTGACCAGCCAGCATATAAGTGACAGTTTCAAAACCGCGATGCGGGTGTGGAGGAAAACCAGCGATATAATCTGAAGCTTCATCAGAGCCAAAGCAGTCCAGCATTAAAAATGGGTCTAGTCGCAGATGCTGTTGCAGACCTAAACTACGCTGAATTTTTACGCCGGCGCCGTCAGAGACTGTTTGCGCTTTGATAATGGAACGGACAACTCGTTGATTCATCATATCTTGGCTCATTAGATTTTCGCTTCTATGGTCTTAGTGGTTTGCGATTTGTTCTAGTAAACCGCAATTTCATTCGATTAAAAAGTGCGAAAATTCCGATAATTAGTTCGATTTAGTCGAAGTATTCGCCACTTTTAGTGGTTAATTTTCCTGTTCTCGTGGTTTAACAACCAGATTTTGCGCGATAAACCTCCGGCATAACCGGTCATGCTGCCATTTTGACCTATGACTCGATGGCAAGGCACCACGATAGCCAAAGGATTACGGCCATTTGCAGCGCCAACCGCTCGGACGGCTTTCGGCCGCGCTATTGCATTGGCGATATCGCCATAACTACAGTGACCTCCATAGGGGATTTGCCGTAATTGTTGCCACACTTGCTGCTGAAATTCAGTACCGTCCGCGGCAAGGGGGAGTGTGAACTCCGTACGGTTTTTTTCAAAATATTCAGTAAGCTGAGATAAACCAAGTTGCAGTATCTCTGCAATTTCTTCAGTGAGTTCATGATTTTGTAACCTGCTAGAGCCTTGGTCCAGCACTTGGGGTTTCTGAAGAACCAAACATAGGTTGTTGCGTGATTGGGCATCGCGCAATGTTAGTGGTAGTTCGGCAGTTGCGAGAAGGTCGCCTTGCCGCGGCTCATTAAAACTCAATTGCGCTTCTAACTGCTGGCGATCGGCGGCGATTTTGACGTTGGCAAGGTCCCGATCTTTATCCGCACTTACATCGACAAATTCGATGGCAACAAAGCCACGTTTGCAGGCCGTCAGCACTAAATCGCCGATGGGTGTGCGCAAAGCTGCAGTCATCGTCAGCATATTGCGTTCGTTTAAAATTGTAGGCATGCGCTCAATCCTGCTTGGGTTTTTGTTTGTTGGCAGTGGCGGTTAACTTATTGGGTTTAGCGGGTAAGTTAAACCATAGTTGCAAGGTCGCGTAACTGCGCCAAGGTGAAAGCATAGAATCAGTGATAGGTGTCGCACGCTGTTGTAGTGCTTTTTGGATCCCCAGATCACCGGCTAACCATATGTCACTGTCACTCATGCCGCGCATTTTGGCATAGGCGATGGTCCAAGGTCCTATGCCTTTTAAACAGAGCCATTCACTCGGATCTGCATCTGGCTTGTCGAGTACAGCTTGAGCCAGCGCCTTTAATGTTTCGCGCCGAGCTTGTGGTACTTTAATCATCGCCAAATCGCTATGTGCAACAGCACTTGGCGTTGGAAAAAGTCGCATAGCAACACCGTCCGGCGTGTCCAACGCCGGAATGGGTTCACCTAGTTCAGCGCATAAGCGGTTGAGTTGAGCGCGAGCCCCGGCGACACTCACTTGTTGCCCGAGCACCGCCCGCACAGCCGCCTCCCAGCGGTCCCAAACTCCCGGGATCCTTAGTCCTTGGATATGTGACTCTTGAAAAAAGCCGCTTAGATGCTGATCGATCTGCTGCATGTCGGCGTCAAGATCGAGCAGTCGACGCAATTTACTGATCACAATGCTTAAACCATCTGGGTAGGGCCAATGTAAGGTTAATTGCAGTACTGTTTTCACCGGATCTGGGCGAACTTCGAACCATCCTTGGCGATGTTCGATGGCAAAAGTCCGTCCATAACAATCGCCGTGCTGCCATTCCATTCCTGAAAGTGTGCGAGCTTGCCAAAATTGCAATAGTTGTTGCCATGCCATCGGAGGTCTATAAGCAAGCTCTAGCGTTAACAGTGGAGATGAGTGGGACATTCGATGGCCTCTAATTTGACTTGGGGTCAGTTTTAATTGTTGTTTAAATTCGTCTTGGAATCGCCGCACGCTGTGAAATCCGGCATGCAGAGCGATGTCGGCAACGGGGAGGGCAGTTTGGTGCAATAATTGTTTGGCGAACAATACTTGCTGGTACAGCGCATATTGTTTGGCAGAGATGCCAAGACGTTGAAAGAGTTTACGTAAATATCTGTCGGAGATACCTAGTCGTTCACACAATTGCTGCTGGTTGCCATCAATCAATACACCTTGTTCGATGAGTTTGACCGCCCGACGAAGGGTGGTGTCGCTGCCAAGCCAAGCCGGAGAGCCGGGCGCGCTATCTGGACGACAACGCAGGCATGGCCGAAAACCGGCAACTGCTGCGGCAATAGCACTTGGAAAGTATTGGACATTCTGCTCTTTGGCTGGCGGTGCTGGGCAAATAGGTCGGCAGTAGATGCCGGTGCTGGTTACTGCGACAAAAAACAAGCCGTCAAATCTGGCATCTCTGGCCATTCGTGCTTGTTGATAGCTGATTAATTTGTCCATTGATTCCAACTCCAGTGCGACAAGGCCAGTGTAACGGAAAAATTTCGCCACACTAGCCAGATCCGGCACTGAATTGGTTTAAACGTTTAAATCCACTTGCTGGACTAAACCCACTTCACCAGATTCTTTAAGGAAAATACCACTGCGGGCAATATGGGCTTGCAACTTGTCACTGTCGTATAAACCAAAGGAAGTGGAAACAGACATTGTCGAAATCGCCGCAACCCCCATTTGCGATAACGACTTTAACTGTTCACCTGGTTGCCAAACGCCAAGCTTTGACCAACTGGCATCATTTTCATCGATAAAACCATTTTGATCATCATCAAGTAGCGCAAGTTCTTGATAACCTTGATTAGTTGTGGGGCCAAACAGCTCAGATCCATTGTCAATTTGCTGATTTTGGTTACGGTCAAAGGTCAAATAATATTGAGAGGCTGCGAGCCCAGCCAATTGCTTGGTTTCGCCATTGGCGAAAAAATCAAAGGAATGGGTTTCGCCTGTATAGCGAAATGGCGTTTGGTCAAAACTTAGCACCAACGGATCTTTAGCGGGTTCGGTTTGTGAAATGCTCATCGACAACTGTTCAGATTGCATTTGTAAATCAAAGGACCAGCTAAAGGCTCGGCCGTCCTCAAGCTCGACTGCACCGCTAAAATTAGCACTAACTTGCTGATAACGATAAGATAATTCAAATACAGTGCTGCCATTGTTGTTAGCAGCAGCTGTTGCGTTAGTTGGTGGGGCATCAGGGGCCGCAACTGGTGGTGTGGATGCCTGTTGCTGGGCAGTCTGGGCGTAAATTTTTTCAAGATCAGAGCCTTCAATCCATGATAGCAATTTCCCGGATGTCAGCTGTTCTAAGATCCGTTTGACTGCACCAACGCTCAACAATGCATTAAACTGTTGACTGTCTTCATTTTGTTCATCTGATGACGTAGACTCGGTGCTGGGTACTGCAACTGTTGGTGGCGCAAAATTCGGTCGGCTGTTATTTGCCGGGGTCGGTTGCGCTGAATTAGCTGCAGGGGTAGAAGCGCCTCTAGGAACTTCAAGCCGAGATTTATGAGCGATGAGTTGCTCGGACGACGACAAATTTTGGTGGGCAGCGACGATATTCATCATGGAACTCCAGTGTTTTCTGGTTTGCTGCATCTTTTATCGACAGTGATTGATTAAACTTTAGGCGGATTTTTATGTTAGAAGAGTTTTTCCTGCAACTAAGTACAGATCCAGAGAGCATTACTTTTGAGCAAAGTATTGAATTAATTGACACATTATATGATTTCACCCCAACAGCATTTAAAAATGGTGAAGTAGAAAATTCGGCAGGTGAAAACAACGGGTCTTGTAAAATACTGGCTTTTGCAGCCTTGCACCAGTTGTCAGAACCGCAAACCTTGCAGCTGTTTGGTGATTATTATCGACTTGAAGTGATGCCTGATATCAAAGGTCATAACCACGCCAACATTCGCAATTTTATGCGTACTGGTTGGGATGGTATCAGTTTTAGTCAGCAACCACTGCAAGGCAAGGCTCAATAAGTCTGGTTGTTAAGAGTTAAAAGCCTGTGCAACTGAGCTTTAAGCTTGGTTGAAGTGGGAAAGGGATGAATTTCATAGTGAAGTTCACCTTGGCAAAAACTGATGGATTAGTGCTGAGCTTCTAATGCCCTAAGCAGGGCGTTTAAGCTCATTAATCACTCAAACTGTTTTTGCCAATGGCTGAGCGACGGTGCGTTTAGTGCACTTCACCAATACTGATTCTATTTTTTTTGCTGAGAACGGCTTAGCAATAAAACCACAAGCACCAGCTAGAATACTTTGCTGCACATTTTCCACCGTACTATGTGCGGTCATAATGACTACATTGGCTTGCGGATTAATTTCTTTGAGCTGACGCAGTAAAGATTTGCCATCACAGTCAGGCAATTCGATATCGAGAAAAACAACATCTTGTTGTTGGGCATTGTAGCTATTAATACCCAAAGTGCCGTTAGCTGCTTCACTTACCTTGTTGATGCCAAGTAACATTAAGGTTTGGCGCAGGTACTCTCTGACCGACGAGACGTCATCAATAATTAATACTGAACAATCGGATACTTTCATTGCTAACTTCCTTTGTTTGCTGCAGCACGTGCTCCACGCTATTAAGTTGTAGTCCTTAGATGGCGATGGCGCAAGGCGAGTTCCTATAATTGCATTTTTTTATGTTAACAAATCTGCTGAAATTTCGACACTATTTTCTGCATAGAGCAAATAGTGGCGAAGCTGGCGGTCATTTTTGTGCTGTATTTTTCAGCACTTATTCGATAGTCTGGGTTGAAATTTAATCGCAATGAGTGATTTGTGTGCAATTGGCTGAATTCTCCAAGATTTTTGCTTTACCTTTGGCTCGGCATTTGTATAATGACGACTCCAACGCTAGGGGCATAGTTCCAATTGGTAGAACAGCGGTCTCCAAAACCGATGGTTGGGGGTTCGAATCCCTCTGCCCCTGCCACTTCTTCTGAGATGACGAATTCAAAGATGAATAAGTTGACTCACATTCAGCAACAATTTTTGCAGTCACTGAATATTCAGACCTTGCAACCAAGGCCAGAGTTATTTAGCTCGCAAAATGTTGCAGATAGTTCCGAACTAACCCAAGTGACCACGATATCCAGCAACCCGTTAGAGTTGTTGCGCAGCGAACAATCATTACCAAAACAAGAAAAAATCGCTGCAGATGAGTCGCAGTTGCAAGTTGCAATTGAGCAAAGCTTGATTTTAGCGAAGGCTCAGGTGAGTTCTGAGCAGCTGTTGCAAGATATCCAACAAGCATTTCCTGATGGTATCAATCTAACTATCTGGCAAGATCCGCAGTTGCATAATGAGTTCATGCTAACTGATGACAAGTTTTTCATTAGAGATTTGCAGGTTTTGCGGCAAATTCAGGTTAAACGGCAGTTGTGGAATTGGTTGGCCAAGCATTTTGACCATACTCATTCCTCACTTTAAGCTTTTATTGAAGATTCAATTATCATGATCCCATGGACCATTCGACCTGCAGAACTGGCTGATGCCGCCGACATGCTGTTAATTGAGCAGCAAGTGACCAGTTATCCTTGGACCTTGTCGCTTTATCAAAGTTGTTTTTCTGAACGTTATTTCAATTTTGTGATTGAAGTTGAAGGGATTATCGCTGGTTTTTATATTGGTGAGTTTGTCGCACAAGAGGCCAGTTTATTTAATATTGTGGTCAGCGCAAATCAGCAAGGGCAGGGCTTAGGCCGGGTTTTACTTGAGCACTTCATTGCGCAAGCTGACGCTAAGTTAGCTCTAGAATGTTGGTTAGAAGTTCGAGCGTCTAATTCGAGTGCAATTGCACTTTATCAAAGCGCAGGTTTTCACCAAACTGGACTGCGGCGCAATTACTACCCGACGCCATCGGGTAATGAAGATGCGATTTTAATGGGATTGCCGTTACGAATGGGCTAGTTTCAGCGCCGCTCTATTCCGGATCCAATGCCATAAATTTATCAAGATCAGCCTGAGTCAGCCATTCTTTGGTCGCTAGTTGTTCCGGCGACCATGCAAAAACGCGCAGCGGGTTTTTGCTATCGCGCGCCATACTATGTAATTGATTCACACTATTTGCAGTGAGTTGGTGGCCAGCCGTCAGGACGATTTGCTTAGATTCATCATACAACGGCAGTGACAGCACCATGCCAGGACGCAGCTCTTTTAGTGGCGTTGGTGTTTGGCTGCCGGTGAATGCAACATGGTCAAACATTACCAGTTTTTGTAATGCCCGCAATACTTCAGGGCAATAGAGAATTCTTATCTGCTTTTTCATCAGCTGCAGCACATCGCCAGGTTGCAGTTTGTCTGCCGCCAAACGTTGCGTTAAATGACCCCAATAGTCACGAGCGACCGCTAAAATGCGAGCACCGATTGGAATATTGTTTGCCATCAAATGTGCGGGAGTACCACTGCCTTTGTATTCTTCATATTGATGATAAATGATGTCGGAAACACTCTTCAGATGACGAGCTGGAGCCAGTAAATCTCGGGCTATCACCGGATGATTAAGGTAGGCTTTTTTATCAGGGGCAGACATTTTGTAGAATGGCTTCGCATAAATCTCGGGAGCCAATCCCGTCAAACCAAGCTCAGAAAGTTGAGCCGCTAGTCCGATGGTTTCTATTTCTGAGCGCGAGAGAGCAAGTTTTTGCGCTAGCTGAGTCGCTAATTCACTTAGATTTTTCGCAAATCCCGCACTAATTTGTGGATCCTGACAGGTCATTTGGAACAACACGTTCATAGTTGCACCTTGCTCTTGTCGAAGTTGCAGCAAGGTTTGACGCAATTGATCTGTGCGTTGGTTAACTTTTTCCTCGAGCTGTTGATTGATAGCTCGGAGTTGTTTGTTGGCCATTGCCAATTGTTGAGTGAGCAACCGATTTTGTTTCTGTAATCTAGTTTGCTCCAATCCATCGCGGATCAGGGTTTTTAATTCATCGTTGTTCCATGGCTTTTGCATGTAACGATTGATTTTTCCAAGATTGACCGCTGCCACCGCTGATGACATATCAGCATAACCTGTAAGGATAATCCGGTAAGTGATTGGGTATTTATTGGCTACTTGTTCCATCAACTCTGCGCCGTTGATCCCCGGCATGCGCATATCTGAAAGTACTAAGTCGACTTGATTGTTGGCTAACAAAGTCAAAGCTTCTTCGCCGGAGTTGGCAAGTAACAGCTTGTAGCTAGGGTCTTGGAGTAAACGTTGCAAAGACTTCAGGATATTCGCTTCATCATCGACGCATAAGACCGTCATCGGTGCTTTGGTAACTTCAGACATTCAATTTCCTCAGCAATCGGTAAGTATGTTCGGTTGAGTAAAAAATTCGCTACAGTTCATGCTATACCAAATCAGTTCTGACTGAATTTTCAGCATCTGTCAACATTTCCGGTGTCAGCAATGGTAGGTGCAGCGTAAAGCATGTGCCTTTCCCTATTTCGCTAGTGACCTTAATCTGTCCCTGATGCCGGTGAATGATGCTGTAGGACAATGACAAGCCAAGACCAGTGCCTTTGCCGACCGGTTTAGTCGTAAAGAACGGCTCGAAGATCCGTTTTAGATGCTCAGGAGCAATGCCACTGCCGCTATCTTGAACTTTAATTTCTAGGGCATTATCCACTTCACGAACACTTACTTCGATTTTACCAAAGGTTTCAATGGCCTGCGCAGCGTTGACTAGCAAATTCATAAACACTTGGTTGAGTTGCATCGGTTGACAATAGATATGCGGTAAATCTGGTGCATAATGCCGAACTACTTCCGCTTTATACTTAAGCTCGTTGCTTAAAATGCGTAATGTACTTTCAATACCTTGTGTGATGTCGGCTTCTTGCCAATCGGTACTGTCGACATGCGAGAATTCTTTTAAACTTTTTACTATCGCCATCACGCGATCTGCACCTTCCAGCGATTCTGCAACAAGTTCCGGGCAATCAGACAGTACCATCTCTAATTGATTGCGTTGTACATAGTCCGCTTTCATCGCATGCAAGGTGTTTTGCGGCACCTTGTCGATTATTTTTCCAAGCAAATCAATATATTTGCCCATTTTTTGCAAGTATTCCTGCAATGTTTGTAAGTTGGAAAAAATGAAGCCTACAGGGTTATTAATTTCATGGGCAACGCCTGCGGCAAGTTGACCAATGGCAGCCATTTTTTCTGACTGTAGTAGTTGATTCTGCGCTTCTTCTAATCTTTGAATTAATTGTTGCTGTTGCGCTTTTTCTTCTTCAAGTTTAAGGGTTAATCGTGTGAGTTCTTGGTGATAGCTGGCGGTTACCGTCATATCATGAACGGTAATACATGCGCAGCTAACTTGTTGTTCATCGTCAAAAATCGGATAAATTTCAACGTTTTGAAACATTTGGCACTCTTCGCCGGTAATTGGCCTGCTGCTTTTAAACTGAAAAACAACGGGCCTTTGTTCCCAATAAGAGTAACTGGCGTTTTTAAGCACAAAGACACTTTGTAATTTCCGCTTTAAAAACGCCGCTTGTTCTGGAAACAGCGTGAGGATTGATTTGCCTTGAACTTCCCCTGATTGAAGTTGCAGCCGATCCGCAAAAAAGTTATTCCAAAAAACGATATTAAGGTCAGGATCGACAATACATGCACCAATAGACAATTGAGTCACTACATGTTCAAACAGATGGTGTTGGTTCATGAGATCCCCTTACTGCCTGCCGATGGCAACCGTTAATTCAATAAAGTGTCCAATCGAGACTTCAGCACTAAAATTGATTCTTCATCGAGACAAATCACGACACGTGAATTAAAACTCGCATTTTCGATGCTAAAACATATTTCAAGTGTCAAGGAATGTTGCCAGTTATAATCGGGTCTAGGCTGAAATTGCGGGTTAAATAGTGCTGGCGCGGCAAGATGTAAGCGCGTCGACATTTGTTCAACCATACCCTTGAGGCAAGCGCCAGCCAAAATATTGGTTAGTTCCAGCACTAATTCATCGTAACTATTCGCGGTCATTGGCTGATCGTATTGCATACTTTCACCAAGTTGCGCGCAGCCTTCTTGGCTAATGATCGAAATGACTTCCCCTCGTAAATCGCCCATAAACGACTGACGCGCAAAGTAGTGCGGAGTCTCAGGGCTATATAAATTGTGCAACCCTTCCGGCGTGGTCATGGTTATCTTGGGGATGGACAAAATTACTCGGATATCAATCAACTGAGCCAAAGCGTTGGCGGCTTGTCCCATTGAGATATTCATCACTTCTTGCAGGGCATCTCTTTGTAACTCCGAGATCGTTACATCAGCATTCATAGCAGACCTACCTCAAGTAAAACCTGATGAAGTTGTTGTTGATTAAGAGGTTTTTGCAAAAATCGTAGAGCGCCTAGTGCAAGTACACGCTCAACAGCTTTGGGTTGTATATCAGCGCTTATCACGATGACTACGGTGTTGTGTTCACGCTTTTGCAGTTCGGCGAGCACTTCAAAGCCATCCATAATCGGCATCTGCAAATCGAGAAAAAGTAGTTCAGCTTTGCCACCGTAGACTGCAGCGAGTGCTTCTTGCCCATTGCAAGCCTCAGTGATTTCAGCACCCAATTCTGGAGGCAGCGCCTTTCGAATATTCTTTCGCGATAACATTGAATCGTCGGTAATGGTGACAAGAATTGCCATGCTGACCTCCAAAGAAAATTTTTTAATTGCGAACTCAATGTCATAACTGTTGGGGATCTCCATCCGTGGAGCTATGAACACAGTTACAGCATGGGCAGCTTTCCGATTTTGTTCCAGAAAATGCATGAAAAAAATCCATCCGTGGACCTATGAAAGCTGATCTTTGGGCTAAATGTCGATTCGTTTGACTTATTTGACCTTAATGTCTCATTTGTCTTATTCTTAGGTTAGATCTTATTTCAAGCACGGTCAAGCGTGAAATGGTAATAGGCTCGGCAATTAGTGTTTGTAAGGAGACTGATTACTAAAAACGGCGAAGTCATCCGACCAGGGTTGTTTAAATCAACTTTAAAGGCATGTTACGCAAATTGTTTATTTATCAACTACGCTTGGCGCAGAACAATGTAATAACGAAGGATGGATTGGCGATGAAATACAAAGTTACAACAAACCGACGTTTACTATTGGGGGCTGCTTTATTGGCAGCAGTGTTCCCATTAAAAAGTTTTGCTGAAGTAAAGCTAAACGGCTTTGCGTCAATTAGAGGTACATCTGTCTCTTCTGACGGCGGCCTCGAACCCTATCCAGGTTACAGTGAAGGGGAGCTATCGTTTAAAAGCGAGTCGCTTTTTGCGTTGCAAGCTCAAGCTGATTTGGGTGATGGTTTAAGTGCAACAGTCCAATTGTTTAGCGAAGGCATTAATGATTTTGAAGTTGATGCCCGCTGGGCTTATGTCAGTTATCAACTTAACGATACCAACCGCATTAGTGGTGGCCGTTTTGCAAACCCAATTTTCCATCAATCTGAATATGAAAAAGTAGGTTATGCCCATAACTATTCGCGATTACCAAAAGCGGTGTATATCGGATTTGATTTTAGTACCGTCGAAGGTGTGGCGTGGGACAGTCAGTACAGTTTAGGAGATTACAATTTAACGACCAAG
>JACCDH010139702.1_pt1 | contig 13442 bp, 15 predicted proteins | sample 7442481 | NCBI WGS metagenome assembly JACCDH01 (sample SAMN15323433, study PRJNA562643) | freshwater metagenome | isolation source: river surface water | place: USA:Blue River Watershed | collected 2017-08-15
GCCAAGCGCAGCGCCGGCATCAAGGTGCCCGATGTCGCCACGCTGGTGGACAAGCTCAAGAACGTGGCCAAAGTGATCTAAGGACTGAAGAACATGACCTCCCTCGTTATTGCAGAACACGACAACGCCTCCATCAAAGGCGCAACCTTGAACACCGTGACAGCCGCTGCCGCTTGCGGTGGTGATGTGCACGTGCTGGTGGCTGGCCACAACGCCGCTGCCGCCGCACAGGCCGCTGCCCAGATCGCTGGTGTGTCCAAAGTGATCCACGCCGACAGCGAAGCCCTGGCCCACGGCCTGGCCGAGAACGTCGCAGCCCAGGTGCTGGCCATCGCGGGCAGCTACAGCCACATCCTGTTCCCCGCCACCGCAGGCGGCAAGAACGTGGCCCCCCGCGTGGCGGCCAAGCTGGACGTGGCTCAGATCTCCGACATCACCAAAGTCGACAGCCCCGACACCTTCGAGCGTCCGATCTACGCGGGCAATGCGATGGCCACCGTGCAGTCCACCGACGCGACCAAAGTCATTACCGTGCGCACGACCGGTTTTGACGCCGCAGCTGCCACCGGTGGCTCTGCAGCCGTTGAGACAGCTGCAGCCCAGGCCGACAGTGGCAAGAGCAGCTTCAAGGGCAGCGAAATCGCCAAGAACGACCGCCCCGAGCTCACGGCCGCCAAGATCATCGTGTCCGGCGGCCGCGCCTTGGGCAGCTCGGAGAAGTTCAACGAAGTGATGACGCCCCTGGCCGATAAGCTGGGCGCCGCGATCGGTGCCAGCCGCGCCGCGGTGGACGCCGGTTACGCCGCCAACGACCTGCAAGTGGGCCAGACCGGCAAGATCGTTGCGCCGCAGCTGTATGTGGCGTGCGGCATTTCGGGTGCGATCCAGCACTTGGCGGGCATGAAGGACTCCAAAGTGATCGTGGCGATCAACAAGGACCCTGAGGCCCCGATCTTCAGCGTGGCGGACTTTGGCCTGGAGGCCGATCTGTTTGCCGCTGTGCCTGAGTTGACTCAATCCATCTGAGCTCAGATTTCGACAAGCCACCAGGCATCTGAGCGTGCCCGGTCAGAAAAAAAAGAGACAGGAGACAAAATGCTGACGATCAATTTATTCAACGGCCTGGTGTACGGGTCTTTGCTCATCATCATGAGCTCGGGCCTGGCGCTGATTTACGGCTTACGCCGTGTGGTGAACTTTGCCCATGGCGGCTTGTACATGCTGGGAGCCTACATTGGCTACACCGTGGCCATGCAGAGCAATTTCTGGGTGGCCCTAGTGGCCGCACCTGCGGTCATGGCGGTGTTGGGTGCGCTGCTGGACCGTTATGGCTTGCGCTTGCTGCAAGACCGTGAACCCCTCAGTGTGATGCTGGTGACCTTTGGCCTGTTGCTGATCCTGGAAGATCTGGTGGTTTTCGTCTGGGGCAAGGCCAATTACTCGCTGTTCACGCCTGACTTGCTCAACTTCACCGTGGACCTGCTCGGCAACCAGGTGCCCGCCTACCGCATCGGTGTGATCGTGGTGGGCTTGTCGGTGGCCTTGGGTCTGACGCTGTGGTTGCGCTTCTCGCGCATCGGTTTGTTTGTGAGGGCGGCCAGCACCGACCCGGTCACCACCTCCATGCAAGGCGTCAATACCGACGCGGTCAGCGCAGGTGTCGTGGGTCTGGGCAGTGCATTGGCAGGTCTGGCCGGTGTGGTGGCTGCGCCTTTCCTGTCGCTTTCGCCGCACATGAGTTCGGACGTGTTGATCGACTCCTTCGTGGTGGTGGTGATCGGTGGCCTGGGCTCCTTGGCCGGGGCTTTCATCGCGGCCTTGCTGCTGGGGATGATGCAGGCCATCGGCGCGGTGTACATGCCGCAGATGTCGGTGCTCTTGCCTTTTATGTTCATGATCGCCATCCTGATCTGGAAGCCCTCCGGTCTGGCCGGTAGCCGCACCTGAAGCCGGAGCACTCACCATGCGTTTATCCCGAATTTTGCAATCCGCACTGCTGGCCATGCTCGTGGGCGTGGGCATTGCCTTCCTCACCCCTTCCAGCAGTTTGCTGGGCCTGTTTGCGCAGGCGGTGATCTATGCCATCTTTGCACTCGGTGTGGGGGTGTTGTTGCGTCAGAACGGCCTGACCAGTTTTGGCCACGCGCTGTTTTTTGGCGCGGCTGGTTACGCCATGGGCGTGATCCTTGCACTGGACTGGATGAGTGCCGAACTCGCCATCCCGGTGGTTTTGCTGGGCATCGGCCTGCTGGCCTTCCTGATCGGCCTGGTCATTGTGCGAGTACCTGGAATTGCCTTTGGCATGCTGACGCTGGCCATCGGGCAGATGGCCTATTTACTGGCCACACGCTCACGCGGTCTCACCGGCGGTGCCGATGGCATGAGCGTGAACTGGCCTGCCACGCTGTTTGGCGTGAAGCAGTCGGTGCTGCTCAAGCCCGATGTGCTGTTCCTCATCGTCTGGACCGTGATGATCGTGGTCACCTTGTGTGTGGTGTGGGTGCTGCGCACGCGCTTTGGGGCCATCACCGAAGCCATCCGTGACAACGAAGAACGCGCCCGCTTCATCGGCATCACCACCACCGTGCCGCGTGCGCTGGTCTATGCCCTGTCGGCCATGGTCACAGGCGTGGCGGGTCTGCTGTCTTCGCTGAACGCCGGTTTTGTCTCACCCGAAAGCTTGCACTGGAGTCTGTCGGGCATTGCCCTGGTGATGGTGGTGGTGGGGGGCTTCAAGTCCGTCATTGGCCCCATCGTGGGGGCCATCGTTTACTTCCTGTTCAAGGATTTGCTGGGCGATTACGCCACCTACTGGATGGCAATTTTCGGGGCCACCCTGATCGCCGTGATCGTGTTCTCGCCCGATGGCATCGCCGGTGGTCTGGCGCGCTTGTTCAAGCCTCGCGCCAGCCATGGCGCAGCCACCGCCCAACGTGGCCATTGACCCCCGAACCCGGAGAACACCATGACTTCTTATGTGCTTGAAACACGGGACGTGGCCATCCACTACGGTGGGGTCAAGGCCCTCGATGGCGTCTCGCTGACGCTTGAAAAAGGTCAGATTCGCGGCCTGATCGGCCCCAACGGTGCGGGCAAATCCACGGTGATCGACGCCATCACCGGCCGCCGTCCTTTGACGCGCGGCCAAGTCATCCTGAACGGCCAGGACGTGAGTCAGCTGGGCGCTGTGGAGCGTCGTCGGCTAGGGCTGTCGCGCAGCTTTCAGCGCACCAGCATTTTTGGTGGCATGCCAGTGCGGAAACAGGTGGAACTGGCCTCTTACAAGATGGGCGTGAGCGACTCGGCTGCTGACGCCGAAGCCGTACTGCAAGAGCTGGACCTGGCCCGCTTGGGCGAGGTGATGGCCGAAGACCTGGGCTACGGCGAACAACGCCGTCTCGACCTGGCGCTGGCCTTGGTGGGACGCCCCAAGATGCTGATGCTGGACGAGCCCATGGCGGGTTTGTCGGTGAAAGAGTCGCTGGATCTGGCCCAGCACCTGAAGGCGCTGACCTCGCGCTGGGAGGTGTCGGTGTTGCTGGTTGAGCACGACATGGACGTGGTGTTTGGCATCTCCGATGTCGTCACTGTTTTTGAGTTGGGCCGTGTCATCGCCAGCGGTGAACCGGCCCAGGTGCGCGCCGATTCGCGTGTGCGCGAAGCTTATCTGGGAAGCGCAGCATGACCCAACTCCTCGACCTTCACAACGTCAACGCCTTTTACGGCTCGGCCCACATCCTGCACGGCCTGAGCCTGCATGTGAATGCAGGCGAGCGTGTGGCCCTGATCGGGCGCAACGGCGTGGGCAAAACCACGGTGGTCAACACCATCCTGGGTCTGGCCCAAATGAAAGGTGGGCACATCCGCATGGGCGGCAAAGAGATCAGTCAACCCCGCCCCTACATTGCCGCCCAACACGGCATGGTGGTGGTGCCGCAGGGCCGCCGCATCGTGGCCAACCTGACGGTGGAAGAAAACCTGTTGCTGGGTGCAGCCACAGGCCGCAAAGGCCCCTGGAACGTGCCTGAAATCTACAAACTGTTCCCCATCCTGCAAGAGCGCGCCCACACCCCGGGAACGGCGCTGTCGGGGGGGCAACAGCAGATGCTGGCGGTAGGCCGTGCGCTCATGGCCAACCCCGATCTGATCTTGCTGGACGAACCCACCGAAGGTCTGGCTCCGGTGATCGTGGACCAACTGGCCGACATCTTCAACCGCGTGGCCGACCAGGGCACGGCCCTGTTGCTGATTGAGCAGAACCTGAGTCTGGTCGTGCGCGTGGCGCACCGCTATCTGGCCATGGCCAAAGGCAACGTGGTCGCACAGGGTCAGGTGGTGAACACGGCCCAAGGCATGAAAGACATTGAGCAACACATTTTGGTGTGAGGCGGGCGCAAGTCCATCTCATTTTTTTGGCAGGCAGAGGTGCCCTTTACGGGCCAATTTTTCAACTTCAGGAGACAACATGTTCCAAAAAACAAAAATCCACCAGCTCATCGCGCTGACCACTTTGGCCGCCGCTATGCCTTTGACGGCGCTGGCTCAAGCCAAAGACCCGGTGCGTGTGGCGCTCATCACGTCCAAATCGGGCGGCTTTGCCACCATGGGCGCTGACGTGGCCAACGGCATCCGCTTTGCGGTGGAGGAAGTCAACGCGCGTGGTGGCGTGGATGGTCGCAAGGTCATTCTGGCTGAGGGTGATGACGAGAGCACGCCCGACGCCGGTCGCCGCGCTGCCGAAAAACTCTCGCGCGAAGGCCATAACCTGATCATTGGCCCCATCACCTCGGGCGTCTCGCTGACCATCAGCCAGAACCTGGCACGCTGGGACGCCGCCTTGATCGGCACCATCAGCAAGGCCGACCGATTGACGGGCGATGCCTGCAACACCCGATTCGTGCGCACCAACCACTCGGACGCGATGGACTTGGCCATGATCAACGAGTGGCTCAAAGGCATTCCGGGCAATAACTTTGCCATCATGGCGGCCGATTACATTTGGGGTCAGGACTCGGCCAAGTCCTTCGAACAAGCCGTGACCGCGCAAGGCAAAAAGGTGGCGCTCAAGTTGATGGTGCCCATGGGCACCAAGGACTATGCGCCCTATATCCAGCAGCTCAAGGCCGCCAAGGTCGACGCCATCTGGACCGCCGAAGTGGCCGGTGCGATTGCCTTCACCAAGCAGGCCGCCGATTTCGGTTTGATCCCGCAAACGCCCCTGATCGGTCACGCCTTGTTGTCCAATTTTGTGATCAACGCCACCGGCAACGCCTTGACCAATGTGCCCGGCAACGTGGGTTTCACCCCCGACATCGACACGCCACAGACCAAGACTTTTGTGAGCGCCTTCAAGGCCAAGCACAACCGCCTGCCATCTGACACCGAAGGCCAGGCCTACAACGGTGCGATGGTGCTGTTCCAGGGTGTGACGCTGGCCAAGAGCGTCAAGCCTGAAGACGTGACCAAGGCGCTGCGTGGTGCCACGGTGGACACGCTGTATGGCAAAGCTGCCGTGCGTGCCGCTGACAACCAGATGGTGATCCCCAACTATGTGGCGCGCGTGAAGACCGCCGACGGCGTGCTGCGTCCGGTCATCGAGCGCTCGTTCCCGGCCTCGATCACACCTGCTGCATCACCTGCCTGCAAGATGTAATGCACAGGACCGCCCTCGGGCGGTTCACCTGCCTGCACCACAACCCAGCGTTGTGGTGCATGATTTTTTCAGAGGATGCATTTGAAATGAGCGCAGTTGTGGATTCGCTGCAAGACCGTGCAGCCCCCCGGATGGTCTGCTACTGCTGCGGTCCGGCGCACCCCACAGGGCTGCGCATCAAGAGTCATTGGGACGCGTCTGGGCAATTTGTTGTCATGCGTCACACCCCACGCGCGGAATTCACCGGCTTTCCGGGGTTGGTCTATGGGGGTTTGCTGGCCATGCTGGTGGATTGCCACAGCGGCTGGACAGCCATGGCTTGGCATTACCGCCAAGAGCAGCGTCCCCTGGAAAGCAGCCCCGCCATCCAATGCGTCACCGGCAACCTGAACATCGATTACATCAAGCCCACACCCATGGGGGTGGAGCTTTACCTTAAGGCTTGGGTTGAGGGGCCTCTGGCCCGCAAGTCCAAAGTTATGTGTGAAATTTGGGCCGATGAGGTGCTCACTGTGCGAGCCGATACGGTGTTTGTACGAGCCGATACAGACCGCCTGCGCGCTTTAGCGCACCGACCCTCTGACTGCTGAGATGGAGTTGTACACCTCATGATTGACGCTCGACACCAAGGCAGTTCCTTGAGTTCATTTGAGGTTCGAGTCGATCGCATCCGTTTGCAGGCTTTCGCCCGAGCCACAGGCCAAACTGATCCGCTGTATTGCGATGCCCAAGCCGCACAGGCTTCTGGGTATCCGGATCTGCCCATTCCCCCCACTTACTTTTTTTGCCTAGAAATGGAGGCTCCGCAGCCGATGGAAATCTACGAGCATCTGGGCGTGGACTATGCGCTCGTGTTGCACGGTGAACAGCATTTTCGATACCACCGGCTGGCCTGTGCCGGTGAGCGCCTGCGTTTTTTGCCACGCATCAGCGAACTCTACGCTCGCAAAGCCGGTGCACTTGAATTCATTGTGCGTGACACCCGTGTGGAGTCGATGGATGGTCAGCCTGTGGTCGATCTGCGCAGCGTGTTGGTGGTGAATCACGCAGGGGCGCAAGGTCTGAGCGCCCCCCCTCTCCAGGCCGATCTTCCTGGGGGCGTCGGCCAGCACAGGCAAGCACTTAACGGGAGTGGCCCCTGTCTGCCGACTTTGGTGACACCGGCCATCACTCGGGACATGCTGGCGCGATACGCCGCCGCATCGGGTGACGACAACCCGCTGCACATCGATCAAGCCTATGCCCGTCGCGCAGGGCACCCCGATGTGTTTGCGCATGGCATGCTGTCGGCGGCCTATATGGCCAGGCAACTGACCGACAGGTTCGACCTGGCGGACATCCGATTCTTGAAGTTTCGTTTTGTGGCCATCACTCACTTGGGCGATGCAGTGCATTGCCAAGCCAGAGTCCATGACACGCCACAAAGTGATGCGAATGCGTCGGCTGGCCATAGCCGTAGGTTGCATGGCCTCCAATTGGCACTGCAGGCGCATAACCAGCACCAAAGCCTCAAGGTGATGGGTGAGGTCAGGGTAGACAATCTTAGGCCCTGAGTGTGCAGACCAAATCTGCGACGCTCGATCGGCAGCGGGTAAAAGTAAGGCATCATTAAAATCCGAGCTTTCAGCTTGGCCTCTTTGCACCCTTGACTTCCTCTCTCGATGCTCCGATTTGGGTGCACACTTCAGCCGTGCACGGCAAAGGCGTGTTTGCCACCCGTCACATGGCAGCGGGCGAAACCGTCATCGAGTACGTGGGCGAGGTCATCACCATGGCAGAGGCCATCCGCCGTCACCCGCATGACGCAGCCAACCCGGATCACACGTTTTACTTTCATCTGGACGATGGTCGGGTGATCGACGCGGTGCGTGATGGCAACGATTCCAAATGGATCAACCATTCCTGCCGCCCCAACTGCGTGCCTGACGAGGTGAATGGCCGCATCTTCATCCAGACGCGCAGACCCGTATTCAGGGGTGAAGAGTTGACCTTTGACTATGGGCTGTTCAGTGACGAGCCCATGTCCGACGGACTCAAGGCCCGTTATGCCTGTCGTTGCGGCGCCAAAAAGTGCAGAGGCACGATGTTGGCGCTGCGCTGAAGGACACAGTCTTCAGCGGGCGCAACAGCGGGCGTTTCGCTATCGAGGCCTTTTCGATCAGCGGGCGCTCAATGGTTGCGTGGGCGCATCAGCCAGCTCGCCAGTGTGGCTGCAACGGCACCTACCCCGGCGGCAATGAACACGGATTTGAAGGGTGCTTGCTGAATGCAGTGCTCGGCCGTTGAGGTGGCCTGTTGCGTTTTTTGTGCCAGCAGTTTGCGGGTTTCAATGGCTGCTTCACGGCTGTGCTGCGCCATGTCGGTGATGCTGTCCGTGAGACGGTCGGCCAGCCGCTCGAAGGCGGGTTGCGCTTCTTGGGCGGCTTGCTGAACGCTGGCCGAAACGCCTGCAGCGAGCGTGCTCATTTTGTCCGTGGAAGTTTGAGGGTCTGTCATGTGAACTCGCTTTCAAGGTGAATGAAGAACAGGCCTTCACCTTAAATGCAGCAGACAGGGGTGTCTGTGGTCTGACACACAGCGCTTCAGTTTTTTTGTGTTTGCTGGCGCTTGATGTCGCGCAACATGAACAGATAAAGGCTTTCGACCTTGTCTCTTGCCCAAGGTGTTTTGCGCAGAAATTTCAGGCTGGAGCCCACGCTGGGCTCGTGCGTGAAGCAGCGGATCGGGATGCGTGCGCCCAGATCGGCCCAGCCGTAATGGTCTGCCAATCGGGTGACGATGGTTTCAAGGGTCAGACCATGCAGGGGGTTGCGCGGTTGTGGGGTGTCGTGGGGTGGAACATGCATGACCCGATTGTCTCTTGATTTGCAGAGGGTGTTGCAGCGCACGGACAGCTGCGCCTTGGTCTTTTAGATTGGGCTGTGCAGCAAGCCTTGATCGCTCTGCTGTGTACCCACGGAGAACTTCGCATGCACTTTGCAACGCCTGGACCGACAGGCCCATGGGCCGAGTTGACCGCCGACCAGTTGCGCAAAACGGTGGACCCCGCAGCACTGGGCTTTTCAGACACTTCAGAGTTGCTGGACAAGCCTTTGCCATGGATCGGGCAAGAGCGTGCCCGACAGGCTGCCGAGTTTGGCATGGCCATGACGGAGCCGGATTACAACCTTTTCGTGCTGGGGGAGGTGGGCAGTGGGCGCAGCACGCTGCTGCGCCAGATGATGCAAGCTCAGGCCGAACACCGCCCGGTTCCGCCGGACCTGTGTTACCTGCACAATTTTGACGAACCTGGTCGCCCCAGGGCTTTGCGGCTGAAAGCGGGGCAGGGGCGCGTGCTTCGCCAGACCATGCTGGAGCTGGCCAAGCGGCTGCAGACCGAGGTGCCCAAACGGTTGGCTCAAGACGACTACAAGGCCGAAAGCAAACGCATAGAAGCGAGCTACAAAAGCGAAGAGGATCGCGGCTACCTGGCCTTGAATGCGTATGCCGAAGCCCATCACTTTGCGCTGATGCGGGATGAGGGGCACATGGTGTTCACCTTGAAAGATGCCCAAGGTGAACCCGTGACCGCAGGCAAGGCCCTGGCCTTGAGCCCGGCACAACGTGCCGAGATCGACGACAACGAAGAGGCGTTGCGGGGGGAGATCAGCCGTTATCTGGAAAAGATCCGAGCCATGGAGAGGGTGAGGAATGAGGGCCTGGCTGCCTTGCGCAGACAGACCCTCAAGCCCATGCTGGAGCACGAAATGCAGGCGATCCGCCATGCGCACAGTCAGCCCATGACGGACATGGTCAAGCTCAGCGTATTTCTGGAGCAGGTTCAGCAGTCGGTTCTTGAGAATGTGGAACTGTTCGAGCCAGGCGAGGAAGAGGACGTACGGCTCGAAGCGCTGGCGTCGGTGCTGAGTTGGTTTCGCGTCAACGTGGTGGTGGACAACCATGCCCTGCAAGGAGCACCGGTGCTGGTCGAGGACAACCCTTTGTTCAGGATGCTTTTTGGTTGCATCGAATACGCCACCGACAACGGTGAGTTGGTGACCGATTTTTCGCGTATTCGGGCAGGCAGTTTGCTTAAGGCGCATGGGGGTTTTCTGATGCTGCACTTGCGGGATTTGCTGGCCGATCCGCATGTCTGGGAGAAGTTGCGCCGCTTCATGCGCAATGGCTGTGTTCAGATTGAGGAGCCGGGCATGGCACACGCCCCCATGGCCGCAGAGTCACTGGAGCCCGAAGCGGTGGCCGTGGACGTGAAGTTGGTGCTGGTGGCGTCTGTTGACGAGTATTACGCGGTGCAGGAAGCAGACCCTGAATTTGCACGTCGTTTTCGGTGCAAGGTGGATTTCGCGGAAAGCTTTGCGGCCACGCCCGGGTCAGCCGAAGCCACGGCCATCTTTGTGGGACACACCTGCCAGCGGCGGGCGTTGCCGCATTTTTCGGCGTCTGCCGTAGCTGCTTTGATCGAGGAGACACACCGAGAGGCCGATGACCAGCACCGCCAAAGTGCCATCTTTGCGCATGTGGAGGCCTTGGTGGTGGAAAGCGCAGCGTTGGCCCGTCAGCAAGGCCGCGTCAAGGTGGAGCGGGCCGATGTGCAGCAGGCCAAACGCGCTCGGCTGCACCGACATGATTACCCCGAGCAACGCTTGCAGGAAACCATTGTGGATGGCGAGCGCTTGTTGCGGGTCAGCGGCGAGCAAGTGGCGCAGGTGAACGGGCTGACGGTGATGGACTTGGGGGATTACCGATTCGGCTTTCCCGTGCGGGTGACCGCCTGCACCTACGCCGGGGAGGAAGGCTTGCTCAACATCGAGCGTGAAGTCGAGTTGTCGGGCCCCATTCACGACAAAGGGGTGCTGATTCTGCACAGCTATTTGTCGGCGCTGTTTGCCCATTTGGCCCCTTTGGCCATGAATGCGGCGGTGGTGTTTGAGCAGGAGTACAGCGGTGTCGAAGGCGATTCGGCATCGTGTGCCGAGTTTTACGCTTTGTTGTCGAGCTTGTCCGGTTTGCCCTTGAAACAAGGCATTGCCGTGACAGGTGCGGTCAATCAGCACGGCGAGATGCTGCCCGTTGGCGGCATCAACGAAAAGATCGAAGGTTTCTTCAAGAGCTGTGAAAGCTTGGGGCTGGATGGGCAGCAAGGCGTATTGATGCCCCGGCGCAACTGTCGCCACTTGATGCTGGATGAGCGCGTGGTCAAGGCCGTGGCCGAAGGCAGATTTCACATCCATGTGGCAGACAGGGTCAGCGAGGGCATGGCCTTGTTGACTGGCGTGAAGTTTGGCACTTTGGGTGTCGGTGGTTACGAGGCCGACAGTGTGTTGGGGTGCGCGCAAAAAACGCTGCAGCGTTTTCGCCACGCGTGTGAACACCTGGGCAACAAGTCCTCCATCAAGCCAAACCACTTGTGGCACCTCAAGCACAGCGCGGTGCGCGAATGAGGTTCAAGCCAGTGTGGCGTTACCTGTTTTAGTGGGCTTACTGGTTTGAATGTAGCGCGGCTCACCAATACAGAGGATCACGAAGAAAGTCAGCGTGACCTATTCTGAATGCAACGATGAGGCCAGGTTTTGTCGGTTCGCGATGGCGCTTTGGTCTGTTGGAAAACTTGGAGAGGAATGATTCATGTGCATTGATCTTGTGCTGGCCGACCCGTATCCGGTGATGCTGGAAGGCCTGTCCCATGTCTTTCAGGATTCGTCTGATTTTTCAGTGAAGTCCTGTGTCCGAAACGGCGATGAGGCCTTGCAGGCCTTGCAACAGCATCAGCCGCACATTCTGGTGATGGACTTGTCTTTGTCGCAAAGGAATGGCTTGGCTTTGCTCGAAGAGATCAAAGCGCAAAAACTGCCGACGCGCCCCGTGGTGTTCACGGGGGCTCCGATTGGCGAGGTCATGCGTGCGCTGGATTTGGATGTGCCGGGCCTGGTATCGAAAGAAAAATCCAGGCATGTGCTGACCCGTTGCATCAAGTCGGTGCACGAGGGTGGAAAGTGGCTGGACCGCGATTTGTCCGTCAAGACCATGTCGCTCTTGCTGGAGCAAAAAAAGAAAAATGCGGCTGCTTCGCAGCTCTTGACGCCACGTGAGTTGATGGTGGCACGCATGGTCACCGAGGGATGGCCCAATAAAAAAATTGCCAGCAAACTGTTCATCAGCGAGGGCACGGCCAAGCTGCACTTACACCACATTTACCAAAAGCTCAACTGCCCCGGGCGCATGTCTTTGCAGCGCTACATGCAAGAGCATGGACTGCTTTGAAATGAAAATTTGTACAGAGAAGGAGATCGTCATGAGTCAAGACAACCAAAGGCTTGAAATTGCCTATGCCCAGCACATCGGTGAGCATTACCAGCGCGCATCGGATGAACTGCTGCACGCTTACCAGCGCAACAAGGAGGCAGGCAGACACCACGAGGCAGGTGCCTTGAAAGCGGCGCTGCACCATGCCAAGCTGTCCAAGCACCACGCATTCAATGCGCATGAACATTTGAAAGAGGTGTTGAACATCCACGAAAAAATGAAGCCCGCCGATTTGCCGACCTCCTCAGGGCCTGCCGCACCGGGTGGCGATTTGCTTCAATGATGAGCCGGGAAAAGTGTCCTGGATTTTTTCTTCATATGTGCTGCACCGCACAGTCAATCCACTGGGCCCGGCATAGACTGTCTCAACAGCCGTCAGCGAAATGGCTGCGCAGGACAAGGGAGTTGAAATGAATGGTTGTCTTGGTCATTGAGGGGAATTTTTGCCCCATCTGGAGACGTTGATATGTCAATTCGAGTTTTGCTCTCTTCCAAGCACAAGGTGGTGTCTGAAGGCATCGCCGCCGTATTGCGCACACACCATGACATGGATGTTGTCGGTGTGTCAGACAACGGTGACAAGACCAACACCTTGTGCGAGCAGGTGGACCCGGATGTGGTGTTGATAGGCATGCAAGCCAATGACGCCCAAGACCTGAGGTTGATGCAGCAAATTGCACACCACCAACCTTCCAAGAACATGGTGGCGTTTTCCAGCGACACCGATCGCCATTCGATCATTGAAATTTTGGATGCAGGTGCCAAGGCTTATGTGTCCACGACCAGCAGCATGGACGAGTTGATGTCCGCGATTCGTGCGGCAGCAGCAGGCCGGGTGTATTTGTGTCAGGCCGCTGCCTCCGAAATGATGGAGAGTGTGCGCAAGGCGCGCTCGGGCGAGATCACCGTGAAGGGACACCTCGGTGGCCGTGAAGAGCAGGTGTTGCGCCTGATCGCCGATGGTTATTCGTCGAAGGAAATTGCACGCAATTTGCAAATCGCCCCCAGCACCGTGGAGGTGCACCGCCGCAACATCATGCGCAAGATCGGCCTGCACAAGGTAGCCGATCTGACACGTTACGCGATTCGCAATCAGATGGTCTCTGTCTAGGCCAGCGGCCATCAGGCCGCTTTTTCAGGGGGTGCTCAGGTAGCGTCGTTCATCGTCACGGATGACGCTGTAACACTCGCAAGCACGTTTTTCCAGAGCGGCGCGGTCCAGCACAGTGATGTGCCCTCTGGTGTAGCTGAGGATGTTGTCGTTCATCAGGCGCTTGGCCGCGAGGGTCACACCTTCGCGCCGCACTCCCAGCAATGAGGCCATCAGTTCATGGGTCAGTTCGATGCTGGGGCTGGCTTGCCGATCCAGCGTGAGCAACAGCATGCGGCACAACTGCTGGTCCAGCGAATGGTGGCGGTGACAAACAGAGCCTTGCGCGATTTGTGTGAACAAGGTTTGCGTGTACTTCAAAAACAGCTGCTGCAC
>JACCDH011238182.1_pt1 | contig 13440 bp, 10 predicted proteins | sample 7442481 | NCBI WGS metagenome assembly JACCDH01 (sample SAMN15323433, study PRJNA562643) | freshwater metagenome | isolation source: river surface water | place: USA:Blue River Watershed | collected 2017-08-15
ACGCGCTGGCGCTGGCCGCCGGACAGCTCCTTCGGCAACCGCTTCAGCAGCGGGCCAAGCTGCAGGATTTCCGCCGCCCGGGCAATCTTGCGGGCGGCCTCGTCCTTCGGCGTCTTCGCCACCTTCAGCGCAAAGCCCATGTTCTGTTCCACGGTCTTGTGCGGGTAAAGCGCATAGGACTGGAACACCATCGCGATCCCCCGGTCTGCCGGGCGCACGTCGTTCATCCGCTGGCCGTCGATCACCAGATCGCCCCGGCTGATCGTCTCCAGCCCCGCGATCATCCGCAGAAGCGTGGACTTGCCGCAACCCGACGGCCCAACGATCACTACGAACTCGCGTTCGGCGATGTCGATGTCGATGCCGCGCACGGCCTCATAGGTTCCGTATCGCTTGGCGATACCCTTGATCTGCATGTAGGCCATGGGCGAACTCATTTGACGGCGCCGCTGGTCAGCCCGCCAACGAACTGGCGCTGCATGACCAGGAAGGTCGCAAGGATGGGAAGGATCGACAGCGCGAGGCCGGCCATCAGCACGCCCCAGTCGGCGCGCAGCGCGACGGCAAAGCTCATCACGCCGATGGTCACGGTCTTGACGCTTTCGCTTTCGACAAAGGTCAGGGCGAAGATGAACTCGTTCCAGACCCGCATCGCCGAGATCAGGCCGGCCGAGGCCAGGATGGGCCGGCAAAGCGGCAGGTAGACCTCGCGGAAGATGCGCCCCTCGCCCGCGCCGTCCATCAGCGCGGCCTCGCGCAGTTCACCGGGGATGCCGGTCATGTAGGCGCGGATCAGGAAGGTGGTGAAGGGCAGGCCGAAGGCCACGTTGGGCAGGATCAGCGCGAAGTAGGTGTTGTAAAGCCCGGTCTCGGCCATGACGCGGAAAAGCGGGATCAGGCTGACCTCGGGCGGCAGGATCGCGCCGCCCAGGATTAGGGTGTAGATCGCCGCCTTGGCGCGGAAGTCCAGCACCACCAGCGCATAGGCCGCCATGGTGGCCAGCGTCAGCTCGATCACCACCGTCGACGTGGTGACGACCAGCGAGTTCAACAGGTAGCGCGAGATGCCGTAGTTCCAGGCGGTCGAGAAGTTCTCCCAATGCCAGACCTTGGGCAGGCCCCAGGTGGCGGCGAACATGTCGTTCGTGGTCTTGAAGGCGTTCAGGAAGAGCCAGACCATCGGGTAGACGCAGATGACGGCCAGAGTCAGGAAGACGGCCCAGAGGAGGATGCGGTTCAGCACGGCAAGGGCGGGGAAGGGGCGCGCGGCGGCCATCTCAGCGGTCCTTCTGCAGCTTGATCTGCACCAGGCCGATGGTCAGCGCGATGAAGAAGATCACCGTGGCGATGGCCGAGGAATAGCCCACCATGTCGTCGCGGAAGGCGGCGCGGTACATCATCGTACCCAGCACCTCGGACGCGTGGTTCGGCCCGCCCGCCGTCATCACCCAGACGATGTCGAAGACCTTGAGCGAGCCCAGGATGGTGACGATGGTCACGATCAGGATTGTCTCGCGCACGCCCGGCACGGTGATGTGCCAGAACTGCTGCACGCCCGAGGCGCCGTCGATCTCCATCGCCTCGTACAGGTCGCGCGGCACGGCCCGGATGGCGACCATGAACAGCGCCATGATGTAGCCCGTCCACTGCCACTGGCTGACGAAGATCACCGCGAAGATGGCGGTGTCGGGCTCGCCCAGCCAGGCCTTCGACCAGGACGACAGGCCGGTTTCCCACAGGATCTGGTCGATCAGCCCGGTCATCGGGGTGAGGAGCAGTTGCCAGACCAGCCCGACCACCACCACCGGCAGGATCGAGGGCAGGAACAGCGCGGTCCGGAACAGGTTGGCCGAGAAATCCGGGAAGATCCGCGCCTCCAGCACGGCGGCCAGCACCAGCGCGATGCCGACCTGGCAGGTCACCGAGATCGCCGCATAGGCCGCGTTGTTGGTCAGCGCGGTCATGAAGCGGGGGTCATTCCACAGCCGCAGATAGTTCTCGAAGCCCACGAAATCCCAGTCCAGCGACATGGCGGAAAAGGAAAACAGGCTGAAACGGATGTTGGTCAGCGCGGGGCCGTAGACGAAGACCGCCAGGAACAGAAGCGCCGGCGCGACCCAGAGCCAGCCTTGCAGGCTTTGCCGCCACGTCGCGCGGATGGGGTCTTGGCTGTCGGGCATCGGGTGTCCTGTCGCGGGCAAGTGCGGGAGCGGGAAAGGGCGCTTAAGGGAAAGGCCGGGCGGCAAGGGCGCGCCGCCCGGCGATCGGTCCGGCGGGGGAGTTACCGCTGGGCCTGGGTTTCCTTGGCCGCGGCGCGGACTTTCTCCATCACCGCTTCCGGCGTCTCTTCACCCGACAACAGGCCCTGTCCGGCCGCGAGGATCACGTTGGCCGAGGCGGTGTCCATGTCGGTGTCCAGCCACAGCGCCATGCCCGCCGCATCCTCCAGCGCCTTCAGCCCGGCAAGGGTCTCCGGCGTGGTGGTCGCCTCTGTGACCGAACCGATCACCGCCGAGGTCATGCCCGTGGTCGAGACATACTTGGCCGCCTGCTCCGGCGAGGTGATGAAGTTCAGGAAGGCCAGCGCCTCTTCGGGATGCTCAGTCTTGGACGAGACCAGGAACCCGTCCGGCGCCCCGGTCAGCAGGTCGTTGCGGCCCGCAGCACCTTCCATCGGCGGCATCGGGAAGAAGCCCCAGCCCTGCTCGGCCACCGGCGTGTCGGCCAGCATGTAGAACTCGACCAGCTCCAGGTAGACCATGGCCGAGCGGCCGGCGATGAAGGCGCCGCGGGCCTGCTGGTGCGAGATCGCATTGGCGCCGGTGTTGAAATAGCCCTTGTCGCCGAAGGACTTGTACAGCGCCAGCGCCTCGACATAGCCGGGGTGGGTGTAAAGCTGGTCGGCCGGGGCCAGAAGCTGGTAGTCGGCCTGGCGCACCTCGTCGGGGACCATCTTGGCGAAGAGGTCGCCGATGTAGTGGGTGGCCGCCCAGGGCGCCTGGTTGCCATAGGCGATCGGAACTTCACCCGCAGCCAAGAGTGCGTCGTTCAGCGCGATGAATTCGGCGAAGGTCGTCGGCACGGCCAACCCGTGCTTTTCGAAGACCGCCTTGTTGTAGATCATGTATTTGCTGTCGACGTTCACCGGAATGCCGAACTGCTTGCCCTCGAACTGGAACGGCTCCAGCGAGGCGGCGGCGAACCGGCCCTGCCATTCCGGGCCCTTCAGCGCCTCGGTCAGGTCCAGCGTGCGGCCTTCGCGGGCGAACTTACGGCCGAACTCGCCCGACCAGGAAAAGTAGATGTCCGGCACCTGGTCCGAGGCCATCAGCACCCGGATCTTGTCCTTGTAAGGCTCGTCGGCAACCGCCTCCATCACGATGTCGATGGTGGGGTTGGCCGCTTCGAACTCGGCCACTGCGGCGTCGAAGTAGGCCATGTTCTCAGGCTCGGGGAACTTGTGCAGGAAACTGACCACGGTCTTGTCCTGGGCCAGCCCCGGCAGCGATGCCAGGATTCCGGTCGCCAGTGCGGTCACGGCGAGAAGGTGCTTCATCGAACTCTCCCTTGTTGGTTGACCGGACTATACCAGTTTGCCCGGCTTTGCTGGTGTTGGTATATTGGTATCCATACCAAGTGGACCAGCGCAACGATTTTCTTGCTGCAGTCTGCGCTTTTTTCATGCTGCATAGCGGCATAGCGGCGCCGTAAGTGGCTTTTTCGATTGCTTGTATCGCGTTCTTGGTATATCAACTTGCGCAGTTTGCCCCTACTACGTCCGGAAAATCGGGGGGTTTTCAATGCGTGTCCTACTGTCGGTGTATACCAAATGCCCATCCCTAACTTCATCAGTCAGGATCAGCGCCCCGGCTCGGCGCTGGCCCGGGTGCACCTGCTCTTGCGCAATCTCATGCTGGAAACCGGCATGTCGCACGGCGATCGCATCCCGTCCGAGCGTGAACTGGCCGAACGATTCGGGATCTCGCGCATGACCGTGCGTAAGGCGCTGAATCAGCTTGTTGACGCGGGGCATCTTGAACGCCGCGGCACGGCAGGCACGTTCTTGCCCGAACCCGCTGTCGTGCGGCCGCTGTCCAAGCGGGTCTCGACGGCGATCTCGGAAGTCGTGGGCCAGGCCGGTCATAAACCCGGCGCGCGCCTTCTATTCTTCGAGCAGGCGCAGGCCGATGCAAATATCGCACGCCGACTGCACCTGGACCAAGGTGCGCCGATCATCGTGATCAAGCGGCTTCGCCTGTCAGATGCGGTGCCCTTCTGCGTCGAGACCAGCTACCTGCCGCAACACCGTATCCCCGGGCTTGTGGCCGCCGATGTGTTCGCTGCGCCATCGCTTTACGCCCTTTTGCGCGAACGCTTTGGCATGACCTTCGCGACCTCGGACTTCCACGTCAGCGTTGCCGCTGCCCCGGAGATCGAGGCAGACCTTCTTGGCCTTGCCCCGGGAGTAGGCGCCCTTGCCATGCGCTCGACCGTCTACGACCGCGACGGCCAACCGGCCGAGTTCCTGATTTCCTGGAACCACCCTGACCGCGTAGCGTTCGAATCCCTGCGCGATGATACAGGCCCGGTGAAGAGTGTTTTCACCGACTGGGCAAGTCCAACGCTTTGAAGGCATGACTGCGAAGCGTCATTGTCCGCTTTGGGCCGATCGCGTTACTTTGTTGTCCCAAACACGATGCCTGCCTGTTCCACCCATGGCAACGCGGCGCTCTCGGTCAGTTGCATGACGGTCACGGCCGAAACTTCCCGACCAAACACCAGCCGTTTCAACACTTCAGGCGCCAGATAGGCCAGACGCAGCTGTCTGCTGACATGGCGCTCTGCAAGGTTCACGGCGATTGCCAGGTCGCGGACAGTGCCGAACTCACCGGCATCCATGCGCCGCCGCCACCCCCATGCCCGGCTGATGCCGCCCGAATAGCGACGTCCCGGTTTTCAAATCAACTCCATGGCCCAAGGCCCAAGGCCCGTGGTCCACGCGCCTCGAACCTCGAACCAAGAACCTCGGTCCTCGCACCTTGGTACTTTTGTGTTATAATATAACACTCATTGTTTGGGGGCCAAATGCAGTTCACAAAAGGCAACATCATCGGCAACGCCACACGCTTCGGGCCTGACTGGCAAGGCAAGCGCTGTGGAGCAAGGACCAAGGGCGGAGACCCATGCCAACGCCCTGCAGTGGCCCGTGCAGGGCGCTGCCCCAATCATGGGGGCAAGAGCACCGGACCACGGACCAAGGAGGGTATTGCTCGCATCGTCGCGGCCAAGACCACACACGGACGGCTCACAAAAGAGAAGCGCCTTGAGGCCAAGGCGCGGGCCAAGGTGGGGCGGCAGGTGATGGGGGAGCTCAGGGAAATTGAGCGTTGGGCCTTGGACCTTGGGCTGCTTGATCGAGACTGGCGGGAGCAATTCAAACCGTAAGCGCTTACCGAGTCTCGATGCCTTCAGACAAAGGCCCAAGGAGCGAGGTCAAAGCATCTTCGGCCGTCTGCCCTTCGATAACCCTAACGTAGAGTTGTGCGAAGTACCTTGATCCTCGGACCTTCACTTGAACGGGGGCGAAGTCGTGGAGCGGGTAGCGGGCGAACATGATTTCAACGCTATCGGCTCTCGAACCTAGGGCCTTATCGATTTCGCGGCTGAGGGCGCCGATCTCTGGGTTGTCGTCGAGCTGTTTCTTTCGCCAGTCGGCTGCGGCCTCAGCGCTCTCAAAGGCCGGATTTCCTATAAGACATCTATATAGGGATTCCGGCCTTTGAGCCGTAAGCCCCCGCACGATCGCGTGGAGTACACCGCCCATCCCTTTTGCGCCACCTTCGAACCACACGCCCATTTCAAGAAAAAACCCGACCCATCCGGTCACAGCTTTCAGCTCTGCCATCGTGAAAGTCCCATCAACTGGACGGTTCGTGGGTGTTGTTGTTACCACATACTCGGCTAAGGATCGGTTCTTAGCCCTTCTAACGTTGCGGCCCCGACCGAGCGCCTGCTCCAAGGCATCCTCTGTGATCGCAGCGCGCACAGACTCTACAAGCGGGTCTGGATGGGCCACGTGATTTATCGGCCATCCTGCTCGCGGGTCTTCGCGCCAACGAATGACTGCTGGCGCCTTTGGATACCATCGCTCTGCCATAGGGAGCGGTGAGATTTCTTGGCCAGAGAGTACTGCAGCCATAGCTTCGGTCCTTCTGAGTTCGGTCGCAGGTCGGCTCGCCACCAAAAGGCAAGCCACGCTTTCAAACTTGTTTAGCCCGCGAAGCGCCCCAAAGTGACCGAGCATCTCATCTGCGCACGCATCTTTTGGCAGTTGGTCTCGAACCTTTTTGGCTGTTATCAGCCCAGTCGTGCCATAAACGCGCGTGAGCAACCTTGACAGAAGCCAGAGTCGTGCTGGCCAATCGGGCCCATAAAGGGTGCTGTAGCTGAGGTTTCGATCACGCAGTTGATACCGCGAAACACCCTCGCCATCTGCAGCAGATCGTTTGTAGGCAACCTCCAAACGCTCGAACGTGTATCGAAGCAAATCTGGCCGCAGTGTCGCATCAAAAATCATCGTCGGAACCTGATCGTAATGTTTGCTCAACGGCTTCTTTCGCCTCAGGTATGCAGAGCCGGAGATGCTTGCGACCTTCAAGTGGTGCAACTTTTTCAAATCGTTCCGAAGCCCGATGCACATCACGTCACAAACTTTTGCTACGGTCAAAAGAACAGAGCGGGCCTTGATGATTGCAGCGTTAGCCTGTTTTATCTCGGCGGCAGTCATCCTGTTAAACTTGCTTTGGTCTACAGGCTGAGGGGCGTTGTCGAATGCAACATCTCGAACCGTCTCGATCATATCTATGAAGTCTTGCGTGGTCAGCTCGCTCCGATAGACGGCAACTTCTTCATCCCAACTCCAACCTAAGATTTGGTCAGGCACCATATCATGGTAGTATTCCCCGGGCTTAAGGGGGGCAAGAAACCCACCCAGACCCACCGAGCGACATCCATCACGAAACAAATCAAGGAAGCCTGATAGTATCTCACGATCACCCTGACACTTCAGCGCTGCCAAAACCTCGTCGCACGCCTCTGGTTCCAACGATATGGGCTTCGCATCAAACCCTTCCAACATTGAAAGTGGATCTGTCTCGTCCAAGATAAGCAAGTCAAAATCAGGTTGCCCCTCGCACGTGGTTTCAGGCTCTGGTTCGGGGCGTACAATGCTCACTTCATCAAGCTCGATCCCGGCTAGACTAAAGAGATCAGGCTCTGGGCCCGGGGCCGGCTGTTCATACGGGCGCCAATTCTTTGCTCGCTTCATGCCCTTTCGAGGGGCCAACCCGAGCATGCTGTCGCCCGCAAAGATTACCACCTGTTTGTGCCCGAGTTGCTGCTGCTTGTAGCCGCAAGGTTCATGAGACCCGTAATCAGGATGAAACGGGCAGTAGCCTCGTTTTTTCGAGCCGCAAACATCACTTGGCGAGCCCCCGACAAACTGTGCTGCTCTAACATCTTCGGCACGCCGACACATCTCGTGCTCATGCATGCTAGGATCGCGCTGTTCCCTTCCGCGCCACAGTCCTACGGCGCCGGGCACAATCGTCTCGAGGCGTTGAAACAGCTCATCGCCGAGTTCAACCGTTGGAACGCGGATCGCAATACGGAGCCCACGCACTAGCCCTTGGGCTACCGTCTCTACGATAACACCCGTCTTCCCCACGCCTACTGTCGCGTCATATCCTAAACACGGTGCATTTCCGTCACGTTCTTTGACCCAAGGGATCACTCGCAGCTTCAGGTCGCGTATCGCCTTTTGGGCGAGTTCGCCTGCCAAAGTTGCTGCGGACACAGGAGCGTTGGGTAGGAGATCGGTCCGAGCGGCAGAGGAAATAGGGTTTGCCATGGCTACTCTTTCACTTCCTTCCTTTGTCGAAGAAACCGGTAATCCTCGAGGCTGCTTTGCTTCTACCCATCAACCCAACATAGCCCCTTCAAACGATGAAACCGCGCGAAGTGAAATCGCGTGATCTTGCCGTGGGCGAATGAGATAATGCGCGGTAAAGGGGAGTAATCGTCGGGAGGATAGAAGTACGCCGTCGACGTCCCATAACTGCTGCCCTCGATGGGGCATGGCAACGCAGTCGCTGCCGTCGTGCGATCCAGAAAAGCTCCAACCCGTTCAAAACGTCCGCGACCCGTCTCCAACAGATCATCATCGTTCAAGACTTGCGCCTCGAGGCGCTGCTTAACGATGCCCCGAGCTTCAGTTTTCGAAATGCCCAACGTTCTTGAAACGCGATCAATCTGGTCGTTTTCGTGGCGTTTCTTCTGCACCCTTGCCGCGGGCCTGATAAGCTCTCTGGCTTCGTCCTTCAGGCGTTGGACTAGGTCCATGTCAGGCGCTGCTACATCTGCCAGAGGCTCGCCCTTCGAGAAAAGGCGCGGAGGTGGGGGGCTACGCTTCAGGGGCAATTCAACGATGGGCGCTGCTTCAAATATAAGCCGTTCAGGGCTGCCCACGCTAACATCGACGAGGGAGCGCTCAAGAAGACCTCCCGCCTTGGACAGCACATAGTAGCCCAGTCCTGCCGCCCACAGGCGATCATGAATCACCCTGAGCAGATGCGGGATGCATGCACCTTTTTCCACTAGAACGTAGAAATGTAGCCCATTTGCTGGTCGCAAGTCACCGTTTGGCAAAATGATACCTGCGGAAGACGAGGCCCTGATGAACGAGGGTGAAGCTGCAAGTTCCGGCACAACACGTTTGATTTCGTCCGCCAAATCACGGCCATCAAGTTTATCGAGCAACTGCTCGGGCAGCCCTTTCGTATCAATATCCAGGAGCATCCAAGCACGGCCATCGTTCCATAGAAAGAATTCTTTCGTCCGGGCTATGTCCCCCTCTCGGCGCAAATGTTGGGCGGTGAGAGGATAAGTTAACCCTACTTGCGGGAGCCTCCCCAAGGACAGCGCTTCGCACGGACCCAAGTTGTCGATGAGCTGCGCTAGCTCTTTGGGTCCTTCCACGAGAACGGTTCGCGCGTGCCCACTTGAGATTTGCGCTGCAGGCTCAACGTGAATATTCTCATTGTCCCAGCTGAAGCGCTTCACAATAGGCCCGTGCGCTGACGCTATAAGGGTGAGAAAGGGCGTGTTTGCGCTTTCCTGGCAATCCGTCAGCGGCTCATTTTCTTCAGCGCCAGAGCTGTCCATCTGCCGCATGGTCAGCTCTTTCCGCCCAAGCCTGATTGAAGCAGCGATTGCACGCTTTCTGCGGTTACAATCGTGCATCGGCCAACGCGCACGACTTTAAGCTGACCAGAGCCGATCAGCCCGTAGACCATTGTCCGACCTAGGCCGGTTGCTGTGCAAAGCTCGCCAATACGATAACCGAGGCGCGGTGTGGGGGAATTTTCGCTCATGTCCAGCTCCGTTCGTGGATGTCTGGAGCGAAGATCACGTCTCAAAAATTGGCCGTCAAAATTGGCGTTTATTGGCCGTTCAATCTTCGGCCAATTTCTTCGGGCGCCCCGCTGGGCGCGGTCCAGTCAGCCCTCTAAGCTTGGCCCTAGACACTTGATGGTCCGGGAAATCCGCATTCAAGCGTTCGTCCAGCCAGCCTCTCGGCATTTTCTGTTCCTCTGAGCTCAATGCCGCATACCAAGCCTGAAGGTCTGCGTTTGATAGATTACGAGGCGGGTGGCGCCGGCTTCGTGCAGACACCCCAGCCTTAAAGTTTTTGCGCAGATTTCCTCGAGCCAGCGATACGCACTCAATAAAATCATCAAGCCGCATGCTAGGCAGGACATATGCTCCATTATTTGCTTTTGGCACCCATAAAAGCTGGGGCTTGCCTGGCCGTAAGATGTCGAAGCTGGTCTTAGAGGGCCGGGGAATTCGATCAGCACCAGCTGCATCAAATCCGAAATCTAAGGCGCAAAAGTCAGCCAGCATCACCGGGTCAAGGTTGATAGTTTGAGGTGCTTGCGGCACCCCATTCTGTGACGAAACGACATACCTGCCCCTTAGAGAGACTGCGCCGTCGAAACCACTCTTGAGCAGTGCGGTTAAGCCGGCGAGAAACTTGTCATAAGCTTCTTCTCGACCAAAGCCATATGCATCACCTGCCAGTTCTTGCAGGAATTCTTGGGCATTGTGCTCAACGCCAAACGCAATCCAAGTTATGGCTGGGGTGAGTCCGATGTGTTCCGCCGCTTTCAAATCGTTGTACCGACCTAGTTCCAATCGCCCTCATGATGCACGCTTCAAGTGCCGGCGCAATATTCTGCCCAATCGGCCATCAATAGCCGACGCTTTTCGAACAAATCTCCCCGACGATATGCCGCCTCAGCTTTGTTTGCGATCGTGTGGGCAAGCGCCATTTCACACACCTCGTGAGGGTGAGCGGTGCACTCAGCCGTCCAATCTCGAAACGACGATCGAAAGCCATGAACCGTCACCTCTTGCCCCATGCGCTTTAGAAGCACGGCCATCGCCATGTTTGAAAGGCCTTTGCCTCGTTGGCTGGGAAACAGAAAATCGCTATCAACCACCTGAACACTCGCCAAAATCTCAAGTGCTCGCTCGGAAAGCGGCACACGATGTTCAACCTTCGCTTTCATGTGCGAGGACGGGACGGTCCAAATGCCTCTTTCCCAGTCAACTTCGGAGCGTCGGGCCCGGATTACTTCCCCCGTCCGCGCGGCAGCCAGAATTGTGAATTCCAAAGCAAGCGCGGCAATCGCCTTTCGGCCACGGAGTTCCGCGAGAAAGGTTGGCAAGTCTTGGTACGGCATGGCAGCATGGTGTCCACGAGACAGCTGTGCCCTTCGCGGAAGGATTTTGTCGAGATGTCCCCGCCAGCGCGCGGGGTTCTCGCCAGTTCGCAGGCCGCGGACTTTTGCAGCATCGAGGATAACCTCAATGCGCCCCCTTACTCGGCTAGCGGTTTCTGGTTTATCTCGCCAGATCGGCTCCAGCACCGATAGTACGGCTAGTGTATCAACTTCCGCCACGGGCATGTCGCCGATTTTGGGGTACAGGTAGGTGCTCAGAGTATTGTTCCACTGCTGCCGGTGCTTCGCATTGCTCCAACTGCCCTCGTGACGTTCAATATACTCGCACGCCACCTGCTTAAGGGTGATTTTGATCGGGGGCTCCTCTCTCCGTGCAGCTGCAGACTTGAACTGCTGCCGTTCTTCGAGCGGATCGATGCCTGCCTTGACCTTCATGCGGTAGATACCAGCGATGTCGCGGGCCTGGGCAAGGGTGAGTTTGCTCTTACCTGTTTTGTTCAGGATGGCGACCGCTTCGGGGCAACGCGATAGACCGAGATCACGGGACCTGCCGTTGATCGTGTATCGCAGAACCCAAGACTGCGCCCCTCCTTGCTTAACCAGAAGATGCAGGCCGTCGCCATCAACATGACGCCCCGGCTTGGCATGCAGCACCTCCAGCGGCGTCAAACCCTTGCTGATTACCTTTGGCATCTGAGAACCTCATCGTGCGCATCCACTTTGTTACCATATTAGTTCCCCTAAAACAACGCGATTAGGGGCGAATAGTGATGAATGCAGGCGAACACTTGACGATCAGAAATGCTTTAAACATCTATTTTTTATGGATATAGAGAGACGACTGCGGTCACGAGAGAATAATTGTTAGGCGGACTTCCACTCCGCCACTTGCCCTCACCGCAACCGTCATGTGCCAGCTCCAAAGCTCGAAGCTGCGCTGTCCTGAGCCGGATCCGGAGCGGCCCCAACTGACGGTCATTGACAGGATGGCTGAACGCGTTCGTCGCGTGCACGCTGGCGTGTGTTGATTTGCACCTTCATCCCATCTAACCGAATGGAGCCACGTGACGGCTCCTTGCCAAGCAGAGTTGAGCAGCAGCGCCTTTCACCCCACGCGACGCCCTTGCACCCAGGTGCCCCGCAGTGCCGCGGCGCCTCCGACGCGCGCGACGCGGATGAGGTCCGCCCGCGCTCCAAGCGTCAGCTGCCCCCGGTCTTGCAGGCCCACCGCTGCCGCCGGGGCAGAGGTCACCGTTCGCATGCCGCGCGCCACATCGCCCCACAGATCCCCGAGCATCAGCGCGGCCGACAAGAGCGCTGAGGGCACATAGTCCGAGGACAGGATGTCCAGCAGGTCGGCCTCGGCCAGCTTATGCGCGGCGACATTGCCCGAATGCGATCCGCCCCGGATCAGGTTGGGCGCGCCCATCATCACCTTAATGCCGTGGTCGTGGCAGGCGCGGGCGGCCTCGACTGTGGTGGGAAATTCGGCAAAGTGCGCACCATGGCGGGCTGAAATCGCCACCTGTTCGGCGGTGGTGTCATCATGGCTGGCCAACACTGCCCCAAACCGGCGGGTTTCGGTCACCGCGGCTGCTTCATGCGCGGCACCAAGGCGCTGGGACAGCGCCACTTGATCGGCGACATGGCTTTCAAATTCTGTCTCGGACAGCCCGTGCTTGCCGCAGACATAGGCGCGCAGCTGGGTCAGATCGCGGAACTGACGCTGGCCGGGGGTGTGGTCCATCAGGCTGACAATGCCGATCCGGTCATCGGGGCCGAACTTGGCCAACTCGTCAATCAGGGTTTCCGAGCAGACCTCGGCGCGCAGATGCAGGAAATGGCTGATCCGCAGGGCGCCTGTGGCACGCAGGTCCAAGATCTCATCAGCCAAAAGCCGGGCGTACTCGCCGTAATTGGCCTTTTTGTTCGACACAACCGACCCCACCCTTAGGGCGTCGAACACCGTGGTGATCCCGACACTTGCCAGTTCGGCGTCATGGGCGATGATGGCGCTGGCATGGGGCCAGTTGACGCGAGGGCGCGGCTCGATGTGGCGCTCCAGATTGTCGGTGTGCAACTCGATCAGGCCGGGCATCAGCAAGTCGCCTTCACAGTCGATGGCCCCTTGTGGCACCGCGCCACCCGCATCTATCGCGGCGATTTGGCCGTCTTGCACCCGGATGGCGCCGTGGATCACCTCAGTGGGCAAGACAAGCATGGCATTGGCGAGAATGGTTTCAGTCATGGGACTTGCCTTCAGAAGAGTTTGACTCGATGTGACAAAGAACTGTCACAAGCATGTGACGAATGGCGGTTAGGAGGGCGGGCATGGACCAGATGAAACGCTTTGCGATCTATTTCGCGCCGCGCGACGGTGCCTTTGCCGATGCCGCCGCACATTGGTTGGGTTGGGATGCCCGGACCGGAGAATCCGTGGCGCAGCCCGATGTGCCCGGCATTGCCGGTCTGACGGCCGCCCCACGCCGCTATGGGTTCCATGGCACAATCAAGCCACCTTTCCGGTTGGCCGACGGCACCACGCCGGTGGCGCTGGGTGAGGCTGTGGCCACCCTCGCTGCCAGCCTGCGGGCGGTGTCGGTTGAGGCTTTGGCCATGGTCCGGCTGGAGGGCT
>JACCDH011547138.1_pt1 | contig 13440 bp, 13 predicted proteins | sample 7442481 | NCBI WGS metagenome assembly JACCDH01 (sample SAMN15323433, study PRJNA562643) | freshwater metagenome | isolation source: river surface water | place: USA:Blue River Watershed | collected 2017-08-15
ATCTTTCTTTTTATGATTCTTTTATAAAATTCATTCTAAAAGTATATTCTATTTAAAGAGTTTAAGATACTCTTTAATACCATTCTTAAAAAATAAAGTATAAAATAAAAGATTTTCATCTTGATAGTTTGGTCGAATCCGTCACGACGGATTCAGGGGTTTAAAGATTCAGTCTTATATCTTTCTTTTTATGATTCTTTTATAAAATTTTATAAAATTTAAATTAAGAAGATAAAATAAAAAAATAAATAATCAAAAACAAAAAAACTATAATAAATCGACTTCATCACTATGATAATTTATTCTATCATCTTTAATATTTAGTTTAATATTTAATAAAACATATGTAGTCCATTCTTGAAAAGGATGAACTTTATCATAATCACTACATATTTGTGCAAATTCAACCGCATCATTTTTTTCAATTGAAGAGACTAAATCATAAATAAGTGTAAATTCAATTTGATATTTTATGTGTTCATCCGATTGTTGAATATCTTCTATTTTTTTTTTTATTAAATGAGTCTCTCCTATAGCTAACATACATAAAAGAATACGAAAATAACATTCTCTAATATCATTTTTTGAATATTGATTCTTTTGATAGATCTTTAATATCTTTTCAAAAGTTGATAAACTTAATGAATATTTATGTAAACGCGCATTTAATAAAGCGATTTTGTTTAAACAATCAATATAAAATGTAAAACTACTTTTCTTATTATCTAATTTAAAATATTCAATCGCTAGTTGATATTCATCAACAGCATTTTGATATTCTTCAATCTTTTCATATCTTTCTCCTAATTCTTTTTCATATTTACCGGCTTCATAATATCTTCCCTCTTCAACATATAATTCAATCATCTTCTTTTTTATCACTTCAATTGCTCCAGTCTCATCTACTTTCTCTAAACATTTACTCATCTCTGAATACATATTTAATGCCTCATAACGAATTTTTAAATGTTCTAAACAGATGTCACCCGCTTCCCTATATGCTCGATATGCTTTATACCAATTTTTTTCTAATATATATTGTACACCAGCTTTTTTATAAAATTCATATGCCTCTTGATATTTATTATGATTCCACAATCCAAAAAATGTATATTTCTGAAGTGATTCAATTGCCTTTTTTTCGTATTCACTTCCTTCACTCATTCTTCATCCTATTTATAGAATTTTTTTTATATCCTATAAATTTACATAAAAATAAAAGTTCATTCTTATAACAATAAAATTATCATATAACGAATCATCATTGTAATCATAGTTAAAATAGCTCGTATATTTGAAGATTGTGAAGATTCAATATGGAAAAAGTTATATTGAACTGTACTATAAACACCTAAACTTAATACAGATGCATACATAAATGAATAATCACCTTTTAGTATTAATATATTTTGAAAAGCATTAATTAATTGAGGAAGTGCTACTTGATATAACTTTCTTCTCCACATAGGATGAAAAAAGAAAGATGTTAATGAATAATGAAAAAAATAATAACTTAGAGTATATGCAAAGGTTGAATAAATGACAATATGAAAAGGATTCATGTGTAAGAACATTTCGAGTAAAAATACATAGAAGTGTAAAGTACATGCAAATGAATAGATTTCAAATGTCTCATGTTGTTGTAAATGGTCCATTCTTCTACTTCTTCTCTTTATTTTTCTTTATATCTGTTTTTAAATTCATCTGAAAAAAATGAATCAATTTAAAGAATGAGAATCTATATAAAGACATATGAACAAAAAAGAATAAACGTAAACAGGATGAATCCAGAATTATACCTTAAGATACCCTCTTTTTTAAATTTAAGAACAATGAGTCAAGAACAGACATCATCATCATCGCCTAAAGTATTTGACGTAAAGATAAAAGAGGACAAGGAGGAAGATGAAGAAGAGATGAAAGTGGAAGAATATATTGATATTGAATCACCCGTTTTAAATACAGAGACAGGTGAGATGGGACCAAGAATTATCACTACAAATACTCCTCGACGTAAATCATCTAATTCCATTACACCAGTACCTTTTATACAACGTGCATCTTCTAATTCTTCTATACAGAATGAAGAGAAAGAAGTATCTATATATCCTTTACCTATAGAAGTAAATCGTTTTGAAGAGAAGAAGGAGGATTTTCCTCTTATTCAAAAGAAGATGTTAACAAAAGAGGAAGAGGAACTAGCCTGTAAAATTGCTACACAGAATGCTATGATAGAACTTGGTACACAGATTGGTGAAAAGAAGTTTGAAAAGAAGATGAGAGAGAAGATTATTGAAGAGATTGAGGATTTTTCGGAAGATCTTCTTATAGAAGAGGATGAGATTGAATCTATTTTAAAGAATGAAGAGTCCATTGAATCTTATTTTGAAAAATGGAAAGAAGAGAATGAAGAAGAACTTGAAAAGAATGGTATTCGTAGTCGAACTATCAAAAATCACATCTATCGTCATATTCTTTATATCTCTTATTTAAAGAATCATCATCTTAAGAAATTAGAAGAGAAGAATGAAGAGAATGAAGAGACGATAGAGGAGAATGACGAACAGATGAATGAGTATATTCGAGAGATTGAAGAGAAAGAAGCAGATATTGTAAAACTTACAGAGAAGATTAAAAGTCATCGTTTAATAATGAAAGCGATGAATGATAGTTTTATTGTAAAATATGAGAATCAACAAAAATATATGATGATACCTTTTTTTGTATCAAATACAATCCATCTATTTATCTATTCATTTGGAGTGAAGAGATGTTTTAGAGGATTTGTACAATTCATAAATTATTTTTCAATGGCTATATATTTATTTTTTTATTATACATATTTGACAAGTTTGATTGGAATTCAATTTATGATTCGTTATCAACTATTTTATCATGTAATTTGTATATTAGCATTTATTCAAATTTATTCTTTATCTAAGAAGGGATATGAGAAGTATATTAAACCTCAAATTCAACCTTATTTTAAGAAGAAAATGGATTAAATATTCTTTTCATATCATTCTTTTTTATAATTTATTTTCATATCATTTATAGGATATGAAAAAACGTTTATGTTGCCACTGCAAATCTTTTTTTGATATAAATCACCCACAAGACTGTCTTCATCAAGAGTGTGAAGAATGTAAAAAATTAGAGAAGTTAAATGAATATTATATCATGAGAATCTCTATAGAAGAAGAGAAAGAAAAAGAAAAAGAAAATAAGAAAAAATATTCTTGTTTTATTTGTAATATTTTATAAGTGCGTTTAAAATAAGGAAAAAATAGATTGATAAGAGTTGGGAGCGCCTTTAGTTTAGTGGTAGAATGGTACACTTCCAATGTGCCGGCATGGGTTCGATTCCCGTAGGGCGCAACTTTTTCTTAACAATTCAATCATCAAAATGAAATATTTTGATAATTATATAAAATAAAAAATAAAAAAATTAAAATGATTCACTAAAGAGACTTTTGTGATTTTTCAGAAGATCCATCGCTATCTCTTTTTCTGTCTTGGGAGATTCTTTTGATTTAGATGGAGGAGGACGTTTACCTACTTCTTTCTTATCTACAACAACCTTCTTCTCTACTACAACCGGTTGTTCATCTTCACTAAAGAATGAGAAGATAGCAGGCTTCTTCTCTTCTTCCTCCTCACTATCTTCACATCCTTCAATCTCATCTTCTTCATCATCACATTTTTTTTTATTTAGATGGAATTTATGTTCACACTTTTTTATCACTTTAAATTCAGGTGTATCTACTTCTATAAATTGGTCTACAACTTCATATCCCTTCTTCCTATATATCGCTAATCTCTTTCTCGCTTGATTATCAAAGACTGAAAATTGGTCCACACAATCTATAATAATGGGTTGTATATTCTCATGTACTTTCCTATCAATTCTTCCAATAGATTGTATAATGTCACTTCGTGGTGATGCTAATACAACTCCATTTAATGTAGGAATATCTAAACCTGTACTCGCCATAGGATAAGTACCCAATAAGAGTTTACATTTTTCACTCTCTTTTAACTTTTTATCTTTCATACCACCAATATAATAACCAACTGAATCTACTCCTTTCTCATGAGCATATTTAAACATATCCTCCAAGTGCTGTTTTCGGTCACTTAAGATTAAGATCTGTCTCTCTTCATTCTCCTTAATTAAATCAATCACTCGATTCATATAACATTGTGTACGACGATAATAATCACATATATTATTTAACATTGTCGGCATCATCACTGTACCTCTAAAGTTAACAACATCCTTATTATAATCTTCAAAATCACTTTCAAAACAGAATCTCTCCACTTTTACTACATTCTTATCGGATGATTTTACCATATAAACAATATCTCCTATATAATATTTAAGTACCTTAGTAAGACCATCCTTACGATTAGGTGTAGCAGAGAGTCCTAACATAAAATTACAATTAATCTTAAGAAGAGCCTTTGAGAAGACACGAGAAGGGATACAATGACACTCGTCAATAATCACATGACCAATTTCATTAAAAGTATTTAAATCAAATTCCTTCATTGAAAGGGTTTGAAGCATACCAATAATAATATCATTTCCTTCAATCTGACATTTGTCACCTTGTACAATACCGACTTTAGCAGTTGGAAGAGCGAACTTAATACGTTCAATCCATTGATTCATTAAGAATTCTTTATGAACAACGACAAGAGTCTTTTTTTTAATCTGACTAATAAAATAAAGTGCCATAATTGTTTTACCAAAACCACAAGGAAGAGATAAGATACCTCCACCTTGTTCTCGATAGGCTTTCATTGTCACATCTGCTGGTATCTGTTGTTCAGGTTTTAATTTTAATGAAAAATCAATTTTAATATCTGAACCCACTGGGACTTGGTCAACATCCGCTTTACCAAACTTTTTCTGACCATAAAACTTCGGTACATATATTTTATTCTCATTCTCTAAATAAATCGGGAAAGGACCATCTGATTCTCCACCACCAAAATCAGTAGGTACAATTGGTTTTACAGTTAATTCTTTTTTAATCTCATCAAGTTGTTCACTGGTTAAAAATTTTTTACGAAGAATGTATCCTCGTTTCCCTAAATACGACTTCGTGTTTTTAGATTCCATTTTTTTCTTTATCTATATTTCTTTCATATTGTTTTTTTATATTACTCATCCTTAACAGAATGAAGAATATAAAAAAGAAAGTTTTTTTAAGTATATTTCATTTTATATGAATGAAAAATAAAAAAGAAAATTCATTTAGGAGAAGAATATTATCAGGTTTTGTGTCTAAGGGAGCTCCCTCTATCGAGGGACTCCAGTGCGACTCCCCCCTTAAGGGAGGGGTCGCCTGGTCAGGCAAAGCCTGACCCATTTTTCTGAAAGAAAAATCCCGAGAATTATTTTATATCCCTTCATTCTAATTATTTTTATAATTTTGTTTAAGTTGATTTATTATCATAAAAGTGTATTTATTTTGATGAATACAAAAAATAAGATATTTTTAAGTATTTATTTAATTAAATTTAATTTTAATTTAATTAGTGCGTTAAATAAGGAAAAAAAAATCTAACTATAGGGTAGGAGTTTGTGTGTATCGATGTTAAATGAAAAGTCTATAAACGATAAGTTAGAGACCCCATATTTACGAGATACAGTTTGTCACCCTCATAATGATTCACCAGAATCTCTCTTCTTTGAAAGTGATTCTGTTCTCTTTTATTCGAATCTGGTAGAGTGTGATAAAAAAACTCCTGACAGCCACTTTATGCATTGCACTACAGCGATTAGCCATAAAGTGGGGGTCGGGTGATATTGGTCCCCGGGGGTCCCGGGGAGTAAATATTGGGTTATAAGTTTTTAAAAGAATTTATATGGTCAACAACATAAAAAAAATTATAATCCAGTATAGGATTATAGAAGTTTGTGGTAGTGTATACTATCGTATTATTTATTTCGATTATATATTTTATAATAATCCGGATTTTTTCCGTATTGTTGTTGACTATTATATGGCCTATAAATTTTTTTTATAAGAAATATAATATATAATCCATAAAAAATCGAGTAAATAATATAAAACTTCTAACAGCAACTTTTTCCAATCAAGCAGCATTAAAAAACAACGTGTTTTTGAATATTAAATTCTTATCTTATTTGTTGATATTCTTCAAGTATAATATGAATTTAATATTCAAGTAGGGGTGTGGGGGGTACTATGGAGTAGTATGAGTGTGAAGTAGTAGTATGGAGTATGAGTGTGAAGTAGTAGTATGGAAGGCGAGTGTGAAGTAGTAGTATGGAGTATGAGTGTGAAGTAGTAGTATGTCGGGGTTTGGTCGGATAAAGTTTTTGTAGTTTATATAATAACATACATTTTTTTAGAAGAATGAATGAGATTATATAAATGAAAAAAAAAATCTTATTATTTTCTTTTTTTTTGATATTCATAAAGATCAATGATATTCAAGAACCTATAATTCTTTTTTAACATGTAGATCCTAGTTATGTAATATTGTTTTATAAAAAAGAAAATAATAATTAATTTATTAAAAGAAGTTTGTAGTATATTTTTATTTTTGTTTAAAAAAAATAATAGATATAAACTTCATACAGCAATATATTATTATAACATTGCAAGCGACGTTAGTCGAAAAATCTTTTTATTTATTTTTATACATTTTGTAAGGATAATTACAGCCATATTATAAATTAAACAATCTTTTTTTTCTCTGTAAAAATAACGTGTTCATTTATATTATCCTGTAAAAGTATAAGAAAAAATCGAGAGTATGAAGATAAGTTAAATAAAAAGTTATGTACAGCCATTTATTTTTTTATTTTTACACTGCAAAAAAAAAACCAAAATATAATTTGTGTTTATTAAACTTATTTTCATTTTAATTTCATTTATTTTTCTATCAAAAGGATGGAAAAATATATAAGATAATAGTATAAGAAGATTAAAATGGCTCCTACCCGTGAAGAATGTGATGCTGAACCTACTTTAGAAGGATGTGATGTTTATGAAGAAGAAGAAACTGAACAATTTACCAATATGGAGATGTATGCTAACTACGAAGCTGAACCCAACAAGGCTCTTGTCACCTTTGCCGTTATCTGGTCATTATTAGGTGTTGTAGCCTTCTTTACTTCACTCGTATGCTTTGGATTCAAATCCTCATCCCTCGACCAAAAAGTCCTCGGATTACTTGTTGCCCTTATCTTAGGGCCTTTCTATTGGTTATATTTCTACTTCGCCAAAGATTATTGCCGTCGTAAATAAATATAAAATATAAACCTATATATTTTTAAATTCTTTATTCTTTATATCATCTATATAAAGAAAATTAAAAAAAAATAAATTAAATGTTATACATCACCTTCATCTTCCATACCAAATTCTTCATTTATCTTATCAATTTCTAATTGAATTAATTCAACATGTTCACCTAATTGACAATGATTTGAATCTAATATTTCAATCTCTTCTTTTATCTTTTTTACATCCGATTCTAACTCTTTTATCTTTGTTTGAATCCGGTCATATAGAGCAGGTGGTATAAAAGAAGAATTGATAGAAGAAGATTCATTATTCGGAGCTCCTGTTAATCGATTATAAACTAAATATTCTAAATGAGAAAATTTGTCTTTTAATTCTTTTAATTCAATCTTTAATACATGATTCTCTAATTCTAATTCTTCTAATTTTGGATTTATATCATTATTTTTAGAAGATACAGAATAAGGTGTAAAAAACTGATCAATGGTTAATTGTGTTTTATTGTCTTTTTTAAATAAATCAAATGAACTTTCACTTTTATATTGAAAATCATCAAATTCTTGTAAAAGTTCATTCGACGATTCATCTGGTTCTTCTTCTTCATTTTGAAGAATTTGTAAAGATATATTCTTACGAAGTGTCTCCTCTTCCATTTTCTATATTTTATCTTTTATCATTTTTTTTATATTGATAGTTTTATGAAGAATGGAAGTTAGTTTATAAAAAAGAAAAAAAGGATAAAACAAAAGTAAGATATGAATCAAATTTATCCCATACATTTTTCAATAGCGAAAGAGAAGATAGTAAAAGAGATTCCTAAAAAAAAGAAAATATTAGCAACAATAATACCTGGTAAATTAGATACTTATATTTTTAAAAATGAAGAAGATTATTATCAAGATTATAAGGATTCTATGTTTGGAATCACTATGAAAAAATCAGGATGGGATTGTTTAAGACATTATGAGATATTGGCAAATGGTTGTATACCTTATTTTGTTGGAATAGAAAATATACCATTTAATACAATGACTCGTTTTCCAAAAGAAAAGATGATTGATTCAAATCGATTATATGAAAAAATTCAAAATAAGACTATTCGAGAAGTATCTGAAGAAGAATGGAGAGAGTATTATGAATATCTTGAATATTATTTAAAACATACAAAAGAATATTTAACAACAAGTTCAGTAGGAGAATATATTATTGATAAGATAGGAAAAAAAAATATAAAAAAGATATTATATTTATCAGAAGATACTAATCCTGATTATTTAAGATGTTTAACTTTACATGGTTTAAAAACCATTTTTCATCAAGAAGTTCATGATTTTCCACCTATACCCCATATTTATAAGATAAAAGATTATTCATATAAAGAATTATATGGTAAAGGTATGACTTATACAAATTTATTAGAAATATCAGAACATAATTTTGATAAAGATAATAGTATTTTTGAAGATATCGAAAAACATGAATATGATATTATTATATATGGAAGTTATCATCGTGGTTTACCTTTTTGGGATAAAGTAAATCAACATTATCAAAAGAATGAGATTGTATTATTATGTGGTGAAGATGAACATTGTTGTGATTATCCTTATTTTTGTTTTGAAGGATATAATGTATTTGTTCGCGAACTTTTATAATTATCTATTTTTATGTTTTTTTAAATGAAAATATTTATTTTCATTTTAATTCTTTTATTTGAACTTAAAGAAAAATAGAATAGAATGAATTAAAGATAATCAAAAATGGAATTTGTATCGGAGACCACAATGAGTTTTAAGGAGATGATGATTAAGGCTGATAAGGAAGAGAATAACATGACAGAGACCTGGAATGGTGCACTGAGTTATGTATCAACATTAGATTCACTTGTGGATCTATTTTACAAGGGTATGAGAAATGCTGATTGGAATGCTATGGGTAATTTATTGGAGAGTGGATATAAAGAGGATAAACTACTTAGTGCGAAAATGATCGCATACATTCGAGATGTACGAGGTGGTAAGGGAGAGCGTGACCTTGGTCGTAAATTATTGGAGAAGATGGGTAAGATTGATATGGAGATTTTTAAGAAGAATATTGAACATTATATAGCTACCTATGGACGATGGGATGATGGAATGGAGATGAGTGACCCTGAGTTAAAGAGTATTTATTTAGATTTGGTAGTACAACAATTAAAGAAAGATAAGGAGGAGTTAGATGCGAAGGGTGAGAAGGCTCAGATCTCACTTTGTGCGAAGTGGGTACCTTCGGAAGGAAAGAGTTTAGATAAGGCATATGGTATTCACAAACTTTTAACAAAGAAGATGGGTATGAATAGTGCGGAAATCCGTAAGGTCTATCTTGCTCCTCTTCGTAAACATTTGGATTTAGTAGAGACAAAATTAGTAAAGAAGGATTATGAAAATATTGATTATGAGAAGGTACCCTCACGAACCATGCATATTCATGGAAAGGAGAAGAATAAGAGGGGTAAGGAGAATGCATTTATGAGAAATGACAAGGATAGATTTGAGGAGTATAAGAGTAAACTCGCGGAGGGTAAGGCGAAGGTGAACGCGAAGACCTTATATCCTCATGAGGTGATGGAGACTTATTTTGATGGTCATCACCCTAAGGCGCATACTCCTGATGAATTAGTGGAAGCCCAATGGAGAGTTATGGAGGAAGAGGTAAAGAAGTTGGGTAAACTGGGACGTACTTTGGTATTAAGTGATGTTTCGGGTTCAATGTCGGGACTTCCTATGCAGATATCAGTGGCGATGGGTATTTTAATCAGTTCATGTTGTGAGGTCGAAGAGTTCAAGGATGTGATTATCTCATTCCATGAAGACCCTAAGTTCCATGATATTAAGGGGGCGAATCTTCTTGAAAAGATCAAATCAATACTTGCTACTCCATGGGGAGGTTCAACGAATTTCCAGAAGGTCTTTGACATGATATTAGAGAGGGCTCAAAAGTACAAGATAAGTGAGGACCAGATGCCAGAGAGAATTATTGTGATTAGTGATATGCAGTTTAATGTCGCTGCGGGTAATAAGAAGACAAACTTCCAAGCTCTCGATGAAAAGTATATCAAGGCTGGGTACAAGAGACCTCAGATGATCTTCTGGAATGTGAATGGACGAATTGGGGATGTCCCGGTGACTGCGGATATGGCAAACACAGGATTAATCTCTGGTTATTCACCTTCTATTATGAAAGCTGTACTGAAGGGTCAGAATATGACACCGAAAGAGGTGATGATTGAGGCTCTTACGGATAGTCGTTATGACTTGATTGAACTTCCTTAAAGAAAATTTTATATTATTTTTTTTGATTCAATTCTTTATTTTTAAATAAAAAATAAAGAGTAAATAAGGTGAAAAATTAGGGTGATGTTGATGTAGTAGGTTGATTTAAGGATTGTAGCATCAAGATTGTATCTTTTTTTTGTTTTATCTCTGTATCTAAATCTTTAATCTCTTTCTCTTCTTTTTTATATGATTGAACTAAAGTCTGTATATCTGTTTGTATATTTTGTACAGTAGGAGGTATTTGAGATGGATCAGGATAGAGAAGAGTGATAAGACGTTGAAAAGATTGATATTCATCTTCAACTGTAGGATTAGGATTTGGTAAATTTTGAACAAATTGATTAAGAGAATTCATTCTTGATTCAATATATAATTGTTCAATTGTATTTTGTCCAAATAATTCAGATAAATTATATTCATTATTCGCCATTTTTATTAATGAACTCTACTTAAAGAAAAGAAAGAATTTAAGAAGAATGAATTTGATATAAAGATTAAGGACCTGTTGGTAAGGATGTTATTCTAATCAATTCTTTTAAAGAATCACGATATTGTTGTGATATGTTTCTAATTTTATCATTAGCTTCACAAAAACTATTCCAATGAGGATTATTTTGTCTATTTAATAATTCATTTAAACGGACACTATACATTCTTTTTATCTCTTTTAATTTTCGATTATATTCAGTATCAGGTAAATCAGATGGAATTGATATTTTATCTAATAATTGTCGATGGATTGTATTTATTATTCTATCTTTTTCACTATATAAAGTTAAAGTCTTTTTTATTTCTTCTAAAGTTATATCTTGGTTCCTATCATATAAACTTTGATGTGAAGCCATAATGATTCTCTATTCTTATAGATAGATAACAATTTTTATTTTTTATCTTTATTTTTCTTGATTTTTCGAATATCTTTTGATTTTGAAGATTTTATTTTCATGGATGATTTTTTAATCTTCATTTTGGTTGTTGGATTTATTTTTCTTCTCTTTTTACTACCACCTGCCGTTTGTGGTTTATATACTTCTGAACCAACAGTTCGAATCTGTTCTTGTATTGTAGCTATATTTTCATCTACAGTTGCTTTTTGTGCATTTAATGCAGCTATTCTTGTTAGATTTTCTCTATATTGTCTAATATTTTCTTCAATTCCTTGTATTTTACCCTTCTCTGCTTGTAGTTGTTCATCAATTTTTTGAAAATACACACCAATCATAGGTTGTAAATAACCGGGTGCACTATCTAATGTTGGTTCCAATAAATTACCTATTTCTCCTATCCTAGCTTTCAAATTTTCTATTTCTTTTACTTTAGAATCTATATCAAATTGTGATTGAGCCATTCCAGCCATCTTTATCTCTCTACTGTTTACTTCGTTTTTTTGTTAAAAAGTTATTCGAACAAAAATAGGTTAAAAAATAATAAACTTCTTAAGATGGGTCAGGAAGAGCGTTTAATGCTTTAAGTTCTGCTTCTAATTTAGCTAATTCGTGTCTCATTTCTAATAAACTTTCATTTTCCTCTTCAAATTGAGGAGTCAATTTTCCTATATCACTTTCAAGTTCAGCTATTCTCTCTCGTTCTTCTTTAATGGATTCTTCTAAGGCTTCTAATTCAGCTTCTTGTAGTTGAATTGCCCCAAGTCTTCTTTGATAATCTTGAAGTGTATTGTTTAAACCACTTACAATTTGAATCAATTCATCTCTTTTCTTTTCTTCAATATTTGTATTGGATGATAAATCATGTAGGAGATTAGAGGATTCTAGTTGATAAGTTGATAATTTATCTTCAAGTGAGGGTTCCATTCTTTATATCATTGACAATATTTTTTTTTAGAAAAAATCATCGAATTAAACGGCAATCGCATTTTTATAGGTCTTTTTAAGAGATGTCTTCTTAATGGTGGCTACATTCTTGACAGGTCGTCCACGACTCTTCTTCACTTTCTCTTCTGATATATAACCACCACCAGCATGTCCAGGTCCTTGTGGTCCTCCAGTTGGCGCTTGTAAACGAGCTAACAAATCTACTATTTCTTGATCTTTTACAGTGATTTGTCCAACTAATTTTTGGTATGCAGTAAGTTGTTCACCTAAAGCACCAAGTCTTTTTCTAAATTCAACAGCTTGACCAGCTAGAGCATCTAATCTTGTAAAATATGACTCTACAGTTTCTCTAGTGGCACCTTGGTGATGAAGTGTATTAATAAGTGTGTGTATTTGTTCAAAAAGTCCGGTATAACCTCCTCCTGCACCTGTATTTTTAGTTCCAATGGCATTTAATTTTTGTCCCATTATATCAATTAAATCTTGTTGAATTTCTGCAAAAGGAAAAATATTATTTATTAAATAATGAATATTATTAAAATTTTCTTCAGCTATGTTATATATAGAACTTAATTTTTTTTTGATTAATTCAATTAAATTTGATGTATAAGTATTTACTTGTGTTATATTTGGTTGTTTTTGATAATTTGATATTTTTTTTAAATATGTTATAAATTCACCATAAAATTCGTTTGCTGAAACAGATTTTCCTTCTACTCCTAAATCTGGTAATTTTTCTTTTATCCATTTAATCTGATTTTGATTTATTTTTATTAAATATTTATTGATATCATTAATTAAAAATGGATTATTACATTTTGTTTTTGAACCTTGTCCAGAATTATTATTATATAAGTTTAAATAAAGAGTAGTATATAATAATAATATATTTAATTCCTTTTTTAAAATATTTGTATTAATTTTAAAAATCTCTAAGTTTAATGGAAATTCTATATTTTCATAATCAAATTTATTAAATATTTTATATGTATACATACATTGTAA